>Ga0164243_10007707_pt1 | contig 16027 bp, 11 predicted proteins | sample OricompcompostOP_FD_108781 | JGI IMG/M metagenome (GOLD analysis project Ga0164243, IMG submission 108781) | Organic Plus compost microbial communities from Emeryville, California, USA - Original compost - Organic plus compost (OP) | ecosystem: Engineered > Solid waste > Mixed feedstock >...
CGGATGGCGATGGAGAGCTGAACGTCTCCTTCCCCTTGCAGGGGGAAGGTTGGGAAGGGGGTAGTGAGGTCGAGCACGCGACCGCTCAAGCATAACCATCCCCTCTACCCTAAACCTCCCCTAAAAGGGCGAGGGAAGCTGTCAGACGGGATTCGGAACATTTCAAAATCGTCTGTACGCTCTACGAGTCGAGTGGCGCCACCTGCTGGCTGATCGCGCCGAAGATCGACTTGCCGTTCGCGTCCAGCATCTCGATCCTGATCGTGTCGCCGAATTTCATGAACGGCGTCTTCGCCTCGCCGTCGGCGATCATTTCGAGACAACGCTTTTCCGCGATGCAGGAATAACCCCTGGCCGCATCCTTGTTCGACACGGTGCCGGATCCGACGATGGTGCCGGCGCCTGCGCGCCGCGTTTTCGCCAGATGCGCGATCAATTGCGGGAAGCCGAACGCCATGTCGACGCCGGCGTTCGGCTGGCCGACCAGTACGCCGTTCCAGGTGCAGCGCAACGGCAGGTGCACCTTGCCGTCCTGCCAGGCGCTGCCCAGTTCGTCCGGCGTCACCGCGACCGGGGAAAAGCTCGACGCCGGCTTCGACTGGAAGAAGCCGAAGCCCTTGGCCAGCTCGGCCGGGATCAGTTTGCGCAGCGATACGTCGTTGACCAGCATCAGCAACCTGATGTGGCCGGCGGCCTGTTCGGGCGAGACGCCCATCGGCACGTCGTCGGTGACGACCGCGACCTCGGCCTCGAAGTCGATGCCCCAATCCTCGGACGCGAGCACGATGTCGTCGGTCGGGCCGATGAAATCGTCGGAGCCGCCCTGGTACATCAGCGGATCATGCCAGAACGATTCCGGCATCTCGGCCCCGCGCGCGCGGCGCACCAGCTCGACATGATTCACGTAGGCCGAGCCGTCGGCCCACTGGAAGGCGCGCGGCAGCGGCGCCATGCATTGCTGCGGATCGAAATCGAAGGGGCGCGGCGCGCGTCCGGCGTTCAGTTGTTCGTACAACCGCTCCAGTTGCGGCGCGATGAAGTTCCAGTCGTCCAGCGCGCGCTGCAGCGTCAGCGCGATGCCGTCGGCGACGTGCGCGGTCTTCAGGTTGCGCGAGACGACGATCAACTGGCCGTCGCGGGTACCGTCCTTCAGGGTCGCGAGTTTCATCCGTATCCTTTCACTGCTGCCCGGTGCGTCTGACGAATGTACCGCAAAACGGTCGTCGCGCCGAACGGCGTGCGGTCAGAAGAAATCGCCGAGGTTGCACAGGGTCGCCACGCCCAGCAGCGCGAACACGACCGCTGCGACCGCATGCACGACCTGCATCGACACCATGCGCGTGATGCGCTCGCCGAGCAGCACGGCCGGCACGTTCGCGATCATCATCCCGGCCGTGGTGCCGAGCACGACGGCCTCGAACGCGACGAATTTGGCCGCCAGCGCGACGGTAGCGATCCGGGTCTTGTCGCCCATTTCGGCGAGGAAGAAGGCCACCAGCGTGGTGCCGAAGATGCCGAACGCGGCCGGTTTGGCGTCGACGTCGTCGAGCTTGTCCGGGATCATGATCCAGACCGCCATCGCGAGAAAGGAGAGACCGAGTATCCAGCGCAGCGCGTTGGGGCCGAGCCACTCGGTGAGCAGGGTGCCGGCAATGCCGGCCAGCGCGTGATTGAGCAGGGTCGCGGCCAGGATGCCGGCGATGATCGGCAGCGGGCGGCGAAAGCGGGCGGCAAGCAAAAGCGACAGCAGTTGCGTCTTGTCGCCGACTTCGGCGAGCGCGACGATGCCGGTGGAGATCAGAAAGGCTTCCATGAGGCTTCGGGCAGATGCGGGATACGGATCGTTTATCGTTCTGGATGCGCGGCCCGGACGCGCATGCCGCGGGCATCCTGCCTGCAGCGCACTCGCGCTGTCCGCCGATGCCGCACGAGCCTGGATTCTAACCCACGGACATCGTCGATGCTGCACGGACTGCTTGTTCTTGCGCCATCCTTCCCCGGCACCGGCGCACTGTGACACAATCGCCTCAGTCCCAACCGCCGCTGTCCAGGCATCGGCAGTCCGAACCGAACCCATGGCCCAACGCGCGCTGTTCCTGTCCCGCTTCTCATTCCGCCCCCTGCTGCTGGTTGCCTTTCTGCTCATCGCGCTGCTGCTGTCGGCCACGTCGGTACATGCGTTGCTGGCGCTGGAAAGGCTGACGTCCTACAGCCGCGAGACCGCGCGCGATGCGGTCGCGCTGACCGAGAACGCCCAGCGCCTGGCCGAGCGCACGGTGGCGATGGAGCGCAGCGCGCGCCAGTACCTGATTCTCAACGACGCGACCTTCCAGGAGCGCTATCAGGAAGCATGGCAGAGCGCGCGCGAGGCGCTGGACGCATTGGAGACGGCCATGCCGGGCGCGGCGCCGCAACAGTTCGCGGATTGGCGCAAGCACGGCGACGCTGCCTGGCAGGCATTGCAGGAGCCGCTTGCGCGGCGCCAGGCGGCGGGACAAACGCTGGAATCCGCGTTCGCCGCCCTGTACCGCATCAATGAAGAGCTGGCGCTGGAAAGCAAGCGCGAAGTCGAGCAGCGCAACGACGTGCTGGCGACGGAGCTGGAACGCCAGCGCGGCCTGTTGAGCGGCCAGCTCGCGGCGGCCATCGCGCTGGCGGTGATGCTGGCGTTCGCGTTCGGCGTCTGGCTGTCGCGCCCGCTGACGGCGGTCGAAGCGGCCATCGGCCGGCTCGGCGAAAACCGCTTCGACCAGCCGATCGAGGTGCACGGCCCGGCCGATCTGCGGCGGCTCGGTTCGCAACTGGACTGGCTGCGCCAGCGCCTGTCCAATCTCGAAAACGACAAGGAACGCTTCCTGCGCCACGTGTCGCACGAGCTGAAAACACCGCTTGCCGCCCTGCGCGAGGGCATTGCACTGCTGGAGGACGAAGTGGCCGGCACGTTGTCGGAAAACCAGCGCGAGATCGCCCGCATCCTGCGTCAGAACGCGCTGGCCCTGCAAACCCAGATCGAAGAACTGCTACGTTATAATGCCGCGACCTTCGATGCCCAGCATCTGAAGCGTGCTCCGGTCGATCTGTGCGCGTTGCTGCAACAGGTGATCGACAACCAGCGCCTGCAGTGGCAGGTGCGCGGACTGCGGGTGGAAACCGAAGGATCGGCTCCGCTCTTTTCCGGCGACGCCGACAAGCTCGCCATCGTGCTGGGCAACCTGTTGTCGAACGCCGTGCGCTTCAGCCCCGACGGCGGAACGATCCGCTTCGTGCTCGGGTCCAACGGCGCCGGAAACATCAGCATCGACTGCATCGACGCCGGCCCCGGCATTGCTCCGGGCGATATGGAGCGGGTGTTCGAACCCTTTTACCAGGGCGAACGGCAACCGCCCGGGCCGCGCCGCGGAAACGGCATCGGCCTGTCCATCGTCCGCGAATACGTCGAAGCCCACGGCGGCACCGTAGGTCTGCTCCCGCACGACGGGGGAGCGCATTTTCGAATCGAACTGCCCAATGTCCGCTAAATACCTGCCCTGCGCGCTTGCCGCGCTGCTCGTCGCCTGCGCGAGCGCGAGCGCACCCGAACCCGCGCCACAGCCCGCCCCGGCTCCCGCGCCGGTCGAGCCGCCGCCGCGCGTGATCATCATGCCGGTGCCGGGCGAGATCGACGAATTGCTCGATTATCACCGGTCGCTGAGCCGCCTGTCGCACCCGGAACTGGCGGCCGAACTGCAAACGCTTGAACGCCAGCCGGAAAGCAATCGCCTGGCGCTGCAGAAAGCGATGCTGCTGGCGATCCTGCAAGGCGAAGGCGACATCGTGCGCGCCCAGCGCTATGCCGAAGGGGTGGTCACCTCGCAGGAACCGGATGCCGAGCCGCTGCGCCCGCTCGCGCGCCTGCTGGCGACGCAGTACGGCGAATTGCGCCGGCTGTCCGAGCAGGCCACCCGGCTCAACCAGCTCAACCGCGAATACGCGCGCCGCGTCGGCCAGTTGAGCAAGATGCTGGAAGGGCTGAAGGCGATCGAACGCACGCTGCCGGCCGGCCCCATCAGCCCCGCGCCGATCCCATCGTCGGGGAAGTGAAGGCATGAACAACGGTGCGCATCTGCTGCTGATCGACGATGATCCCGATCTGCTGCGCCTGCTGTCGATGCGGCTCTCCGCGGCCGGCTACCGGGTTACCGCGGTGGACAGCGCCGAAGCCGCGCTGACGCGGCTGGCGATCGAGCTGCCGGCGCTGGTCATCAGCGACGTGCGCCTGCCGGACGCGGACGGCCTGTCGCTGTTCGACCAGATCCGCGCGCAGTACGCGACGCTGCCCGTGATCCTGCTCACCGCGCACGGGACGATTCCCGATGCGGTCGAAGCGACCGCGCGCGGCGCCTTCGCCTACCTGACCAAGCCGTTCGACGGCAAGGTCCTGCTGGACAAGGTCGAGCAGGCGCTGACGATGGCTGCCCCGTCGCCCGCCAGCGCGCCGGACGGCGAGGCATGGCGCGCCGAACTGATCAGCCGCAGCCCGCGCATGGCCGAACTGCTGGCCGAAGCCAAGCTGGTGGCGGCGTCCGACGCGAGCGTGCTGATCCGCGGCGAAAGCGGCACCGGCAAGGAATTGCTGGCGCGTGCGATCCACCGCGCCAGCCGGCGCGCCAAGGGCCCGTTCATCGCGCTCAATTGCGGCGCGATTCCTGAACAATTGCTGGAATCGGAACTGTTCGGCCACGTCAAGGGTGCGTTTACCGGCGCCGTCGGCAACCGGGCCGGTCTGCTGCAGGCGGCCGACGGCGGCACGCTGTTCCTGGATGAAATCGGGGACATGCCGCCGGTGCTGCAGGTCAAGCTGCTGCGCGCGCTGCAGGAACGCGCGGTACGGCCGGTCGGCGCCGACCAGGCCACGCCGGTCGACGTGCGCATCCTGTCCGCCACCCATCGCAACCTGGACGCGGCGATGGCCGAAGGCCAGTTCCGCGAAGACCTGTACTACCGCCTCAACGTCGTCACCCTGACCCTGCCGCCGCTGTCCGAGCGGCGCGAGGACATTGCGCTGCTGGCCAACCATTTCCTGAAGATGCTGGCGGCGAAATACGGCAAGCGCCTCAACGGCTTCGCCCCCGGCGCGCTGGAAGCGCTGTCGACCGCGCCATGGCCGGGCAACGTGCGCCAGTTGTACAACGTGGTCGAACAGTTGTGCGCGCTGGCCTCGGCGCCGATCATCCCGCTGGCGCTGGTGCAGCGGGCGTTGCGGGTGCCGTCGCTGGAAGTGCTCAGCTATGCCGAGGCACGGCAGCGCTTTGAACGCAATTACCTGATTCAGTTGCTGAAACTGACCGACGGCAATGTGTCCGACGCAGCACGTTTGGCCGAGCGCAACCGCACCGAGTTCTACCGCCTGCTGCAACGGCATGGCCTGAATGCCGGCCTGTTCCGCTCCGACGGCCCGCCTGTCGCCGATGAGCGACAAGAATAGTTATTTGATTTCAGCCACTTGCAGAACCCTGATTGAAATCTGTCGCCTGCCGGCGACAGATTTGCCCACTTCCTGCCTCTCTGCGCACCCCTATCACCTAGCACCATTCGCAAGTTCTTGAATCCAAGCGATTTTTTCAGGCGGCACGGTAATTGCCATAGGAACGCCAATAAGCGCCCGGCATCTCGCGGGCCACTATCAAGAACAAACGAAAGGTTCCCACATGAAACCAGAAGTACTGCCCATCCCGGCGGCTGCCTGCACGCATGACCAAGCGCGCGAGGCTGCCCCGGCATCCGGCGAGAAGGACATCCGGATCATTCGAACCTTTTTCCTGCGCGGCCCCGGCATCTGGACCTACCGGCCGATGCTCGAAGCCTGGGTCGACATCGGCGAGCTGGAGGATTTCCCCTCGCATACGCTGCCCGGTTTCAACGACCGGCTGGTCGCGTGGCTGCCGACGCTGATCGAGCACCATTGCGGGGTCGGCCATCGCGGCGGTTTTCTGGAGCGGCTGCGCGACGGCACCTGGAGCGCGCACATCCTGGAACACGTAATGATCGAACTGCAGAACCTGGCCGGCATTCCGACCGGGTTCGGCAAGGCGCGCGAAATGTCGCAGCGCGGCCTGTACAAGGTGGTGGTGCGCACCCCGCATGAAGCGACCGGGCGTGCCGCACTGTTCGCCGCGCGCGAACTGCTGCTGGCCGCCATCCACGACCGCGCCTTCGACGTCGGCGCCGCAGTCGCCCAGTTGCGCGCGGTGGCCGCCGCCTGCGCGCTCGACGCAGCTACCGCGCACATCGTGCAGGCAGCGGAAAACCGCCGCATTCCGGTGATCCGCCCGAACGGCGGCAGTCTCGTCCAGCTCGGCTACGGCGCCAAGCAGCGTCGCGTGCTGGACGGCACCGTGGCCGGCACCGGCGCAATCGCCCAGGGTATCGCCGACGACTGGGAGCTGGCCTGCGAGCTGCTGCGCCCGGCCGGCGTGCCGGTGCTGCCGAGGCAGGAACTCGATGACGACGAAGACGTCTGGGAAGCCGCGCAGGACATCGGCCTGCCGGTGATGCTGCGGCCGGCCGCCGGCGGCGGCACGAGCGGCCCGCTCGCCGAGCGCGCAGAAATCGAAGCCGCCTGCGCCGGGCTGCGCGCGCACGGCGCACAAGTCGTGATCGAGCCGCATCTTGCCGGCCGGCGCTATCGCCTGCTGGTGGTCGGCGGCCGGGTCGCCGCCGCATGCGACGAGGATGCGCCCGACATCGATCTGGCCGAATGCCTGCACCCCGAACTTGCCGCCCTGGCGACCCTGGCCGCGCGCGTGGTCGACCTTGACATTGCCGGCGTCGATCTGCTTGCGCAGGACCTTGCGCTGCCTCCCGGTGCGCAGTCGGTTGCACTGACCGGGTTTGCGCTGCGTCCGGCGCTGACCGCCCAGGGCGCTGCGGCCATCGTAGATCACCTCTATCCGGAAGCCGCGCACAGCCGCATTCCGGTCGTCGGCATCACCGGCTCGCACGGCAAGACCGCGATTGCGCGCCTGCTCGCCCATCTGCTCGGCAGCAACGGCATGCGTACCGGACTGGCCTGCAGCGACGGGCTGTTTGTCGGCCAACGCCGGATCGCCGCGGGCGATTGCGCCGACTGGGAAGGCGCCCAGCGCGTGCTGCGCAACCCGGCCATCGATGTCGCCGTGGTCGAGAACGGACATCGCAACATCGTGGCCGAAGGACTCGGCTACGACCGATGCAAGGTCGGGGTGGTGACCGGAATCGGCCACGGCGACCTCCTGCCCGAATACGACATCAACGATGCCGAGCGCATGGTCTCGGTGATCCGCACCCAGGTCGACGTGGTGCTGCCGGACGGCGCGGCCGTGCTCAATGCCGCCGACAGCCGGGTAGCGGAACTGGCCCCGCTGTGCGACGGCGAAGTGATCTTCTACGGTCCGGCTACGCTGCCGGTCATCGCCGCACATCGCGAACGCGGCGGACGGGCGCTGTGCCTGAACGCGGGCAGGCTGGAGTTCGCGCACGGCAGCGACAGCGCGTGCTTCACGCTGCCGCATGCGGTCGCCTCCATGCAGGAAACCGTGCTCGCCGCCGCTGGCGCGGCATGGGCCTGTGGCATGCCTGCCCAGGCCATCGCCGCCGCTCTGCAGACTTTCGATCCAGCCGCGGCATCGGCCGTCCGGCTCCCCGACCTGGTTCAAGCCTGGTCGCGTCATCGTACCGTTCAATCGAGGAAATCCATTCATGGAAATCATGCAGATCAGGTCGTTGCGCGGCCCCAATCGCTGGAGCTCGCGCACGCTTGTGGAAGCGACGCTGCATTGCCCGGAATCTGAATACTGCATCACACGCATAGCGGGAATGGTCGAGCGCCTGCAGGCGCAGTTCCCGGACATCCACGCCTCCCACGAACCGCTGCCCACGCCGGCGCAGATACTGGGATCGATCATGTTGCGCCTGCAGCAGCAGGCCGGTTGCGCGGTCGACTTCTGCCGGGCCGCATCCACCCGCGCACCGGGCGTGTTCCAGGTCGCCGTGGAATACAGCGAGGAAGACGTGGGACGGCTGGCGCTGGAACTGGCGCATGAATGCTGCGCCGCGGCGTCCGCCGGCCGTGCATTCGATCTCGATGCCGCCATTGCCCGCCTGCGCGAACTGGACGAGGACATCCGGCTCGGGCCGAGCACCGGCGCGATCGTCGCCGCCGCCGTCGCGCGCGGCATTCCGTTCCGCCGCCTGACCGAAGGCAGCCTGGTCCAGTTCGGCTGGGGCAGCCGCCAGCGCCGCATCCAGGCGGCCGAAAGCGACCGCACCGACGCCATCGCCGAAGCCATCGCGCAGGACAAGGATCTGACCAAGATGCTGCTGCGCGACGCCGGCGTCCCCGTGCCCGAAGGCAGGCCCGTGACCAGCGCGGAGGAAGCCTGGGAAGTGGCGCGCGAGCTCGGCGGCCGGGTCGTGGTCAAGCCGCGCGACGGCAACCAGGGCAAGGGCGTCGCGGTCGATCTCTCCACGCGCGAGGAAGTGCTGGCGGCCTGGGAAGCGGCGCGCGCAATCAGCGAAGAAGTGATCGTGGAACGCTACCTGCCGGGCGACGACTTCCGGCTGCTGGTGGTCGGCGACCGGCTGGTCGCGGCCGCCCACCGCGAACCGCCGCGCGTAACCGGAGACGGCGTGCGCACGATCCGCGAACTGGTCGAAGAGGTCAACCGCGACCCGCGCCGCAGCGACGGCCACGCCACTTCGCTGACCCGCATCCGCCTCGACGCGATCGCGCAATCGGTGCTGGCCGCGCAGGGCTATACGGTCGACAGCGTTCCCGCTGCGGGCGCGCGCGTCACGCTGCGCAACAACGCCAACCTGAGCACCGGCGGCACCGCCAACGACGTCACCGACGAGGTCCATCCCGAGGTCGCGGCGCGCGCGGTCGAAGCGGCGCAGGCGGTGGGGCTGGACATCTGCGGCGTCGACGTGGTGTGCGAATCGGTACGCATGCCGCTGGAACACCAGGGCGGCGGCATCGTCGAAGTCAATGCCGCGCCGGGGCTGCGCATGCACCTGCAGCCGTCGAACGGACGCGGCCGGCCGGTCGGGGAAGCGATCGTCGATGCGATGTTTCCGTCGGGCGAGAACGGCCGCATCCCGGTGGTTGCCGTGACCGGCACCAACGGCAAGACGACGACGGTCAAGCTGGTCGCTCACTTGCTTGGACAAACCGGCCTGCGCATCGGCATGACCGGAACCGACGGCGTGTTCGTCGCCGGCCGCCAGATCGACAGCGGCGATTGCAGCGGTCCGCGCAGCGCACGCAGTGTGCTGATGCACCCGGACGCCGATGCGGCGGTGCTGGAAACCGCACGCGGCGGCCTGCTGCGCGAAGGACTGGCCTTCGACCGCTGCGATGTGGCGGTGGTCACGAACATCGGCGCCGGCGATCACCTGGGCCTGAACTACATCGAGACGGTCGAGGAGCTGGCCGCCGTCAAGCAGGTCATCGTGCAGAACGTCGCGCCCCACGGCACGGCCGTGCTGAATGCGGCCGATCCGCTGACGGCGCGCATGGCCGGCGCATGTCCGGGCAACGTGACCTTCTTCGCCGCCGATGCGGCACATCCGGTGCTCGCGGCCCATCGCGATGCCGGCGGACGCGTCGTGTTCCGCGACGGCGATGCGATCGTCGCCGCCCAGGGCAAGCAGGTCGAGCGCCTGGCGCTGGCCGACATCCCGCTGACCGCGGGCGGCGCGATCGGTTTCCAGGTCGAGAACGCGATGGCCGCCGTCGGCGCCGCCTGGGCGCTGGACGTGGATTGGGAGGTGATCCGCGCCGGATTGCGAAGCTTTGTCAGCGACGCGCGCAGCGCACCCGGCCGCTTCAACCGCTTCGACTTCCGCGGCGCCACCGTCATCGCCGACTATGGCCACAACGTGGATGCGATGCAGGCGCTGGTGCAGGCCGTCTCGGCCCTGCCGGCGCGCCGGCGCAGCGTGGTCATCAGCGGCGCCGGCGACCGGCGCGACGAGGACCTGCGCGGCCAGACGCGCATCCTCGGCGACGTGTTCGACAACGTGATCCTGTACGAGGACCAGTGCCAGCGCGGACGCGCCGACGGCGAGGTGATCGCCCTGCTGCGCCAGGGTCTGGCAGGCGCGCGCCGCACGCGCGAAGTGCGCGCGATCCGGGGCGAGATGGCGGCCATCGACGCCGCCCTCGCCGACCTGGCGGAAGGGGATCTGTGCCTGATCCTGGTCGACCAGGTCGACGCAGCGCTGGCCTTCCTCGCCGAACGCACGACGGAGCCCGCCTGATGTCCATCGAACTTCTTGCGCTCCCGGCGCCGTGGCGCGACCGGCTCGCCACCCACCTGCACGACGGCGAATCCCCGCTCGCCTTCATCGAAACCGACCTCGACCAGCGCCTGCATTTCCGCCCCGGCCTGATCGTACTGACCACCCGGCGCCTGCTCGCGCAGGCGCCGGGTGAAACCCGCTGGAGCGCATGGCCGCTGCGCACCGGGATGTCCCTGTTGCAGCACGACCATGCCGGCGTCGGTACGCTGGAACTGCACGAAGGCAAGAAGCGCCTGGCCTGCTGGCGCTACACGCTCGGATGCGCCGCCCAGGCCCAGCGCTTGAGCGTGCGTTTCCGCGAACAGCTCGACGCGCTGCTGCACGGCGAACCCGCGGCAGCCGGTCCCGCCGCCACCTGCCCACGCTGCCAGGCCAGCCTGGAACGCGACTCCGACGCCTGCCCGCAGTGCACGACCGAAGCGCCGGCCCCGCCCTCGCCGCGGCTGCTGCTGCGCCTGTGGCGTTTCGCCCGTCCATACAAGGCCCAGCTTGCGCTGGCCATGTTTCTGACGCTGGCATCGACTGCGGCGACGCTGGTGCCGCCGTACATGACGATGCCGCTGATGGACAACGTGCTGATCCCCTATCAGAACGGCAAGCCGATCGACGTCGAGCTTGTCATGCTGTACCTCGGCGGCCTGCTGGTCTCGGCGCTGCTGGCGTGGGTGCTGGGTTGGGGCAAGACCTACATGCTGGCGGTGGTCAGCGAACGCATCGGCAGCGACCTGCGCACCACGACCTTCGAGCACCTGATGCAGTTGTCGCTCGAATACTTCGGCGGCAAGCGTACCGGCGACCTGATGGCGCGCATCAGCTCCGAGACCGACCGCATCTGCCTGTTCCTGTCGCTGCACCTGCTCGACTTCGTGACCGATCTGCTGCTGATGATCATGACAGCGGCCATCCTGGTCAGCATCGATCCGTGGCTGGCGCTGGTGACGCTGCTGCCGCTGCCGTTCATCGCCTGGCTGATCCACGGCGTGCGCGACCGCCTGCGGCGCGGCTTCGAAAAGACCGGGCGGGTATGGGCGGAAGTCACCAACGTGCTGGCCGACACCATTCCGGGCATCCGCGTGGTCAAGGCATTCGCGCAGGAAGCACGCGAGAACGCACGCTTCAAGGAGGCCAACCGCAAGAACTTCGCGATCAACGACCGCGTCAACCGGGTGTGGGCCCTGTTCTCGCCCACGGTCACGCTGCTGACCGAGGTCGGCCTGCTGGTGGTCTGGGCGACCGGTATCTGGCAGGTGTCGCAGGGCCACATCACGGTCGGCGTGCTGTCCGCCTTCCTGGCCTACATCAGCCGCTTCTACATGCGGCTCGATTCGATGAGCCGCATCGTGTCGGTGACCCAGAAGGCGGCGGCCGGCGCCAAGCGCATCTTCGACATCCTCGATCATGTCTCCAGCGTGCCGGAACCGGTACAGCCGGTGAACCCGGAGCACATCCGCGGGCAGATCGAACTGCGCAACGTCGGTTTCCGCTACGGTACCCGGGCCGTGTTGCGCGACGTCAGCCTGAACATCGCGCCCGGCGAGATGATCGGCCTGGTCGGTCACAGCGGCTCCGGCAAGAGCACGCTGGTCAACCTGATCTGCCGCTTCTACGACGTATCCGAAGGCGCGATCCGGGTCGACGGCGTCGACATCCGCTCCTATCCGGTGTCCGGCTACCGACGCCACCTTGGGCTGGTGCTGCAGGAGCCGTTCCTGTTCTTCGGCACCATTGCCGAAAACATCGCCTACGGCAAGCCGGACGCCACGCGCGAGGAAATCGTGGCCGCCGCGCGCGCCGCGCATGCGCATGAATTCATCCTGCGCCTGCCGCACGGCTACGACTCGCTGGTCGGCGAGCGCGGACAGATGCTGTCCGGCGGCGAGCGCCAGCGCATCTCGATTGCGCGTGCGCTGCTTATCGATCCCCAGATCCTGATTCTCGACGAAGCCACCTCCTCGGTCGACACCACCACCGAAAGCGAAATCCAGAAGGCGCTCGACAACCTGGTGCGCGGGCGCACGACGATCGCGATCGCGCACCGCCTGTCCACGCTGCGCCAGGCCGACCGGCTGGTGGTGATGGATCGCGGTCGCATCGTCGAAACCGGCCGCCACGAGGAGTTGCTGGCGCGCCGCGGCCTGTATCATCAGTTGCACGAGGCGCAGGCGCGCATGGCCGCAGCCGGGATGCAGGAATCGACAGACCGTGCAGAGGAGAAAGCCGCATGAGACCGTTCGAACTGAGCCGCAACCAGTCCGGGCGGCTGGTGCTGCGCCGGGCCGGGGACGACACGGCCTATGAAGGCGTAGTGCCGGTGCGTGCATTTCCGATCGCCGCGCCCGATGCGGCGATCGCCCTGATCGGCGCCGAGGGCCAGGAACTGGTTTGGATAGAATCGCCGGCCGCGCTGCCCGCCGCAGCACGCGCGCTGATCGAGGACGAACTGGCCAGCCGCGACTTCCTGCCCGAGATCAGCCGCCTGCTCGAGGTATCCGCTTACGCCACGCCCTGCACCTGGCGCGTCGACACCGATCGCGGACCGACGCAATTCGTGCTCAAGGCCGAGGAAGACATCCGCCGCATCGGCCCTTCCGCGCTGCTGATCGCCGACAGCCACGGCGTCCAGTTCCTGGTGCGCGACATCGGACGCCTGGACCGCACCAGCCGCGCGCTGCTCGATCGCTTTCTGTAACTACAGCTCGTAGCTGTCGCGCTCTCCGCTCATCACCTGCTCGACCAGCTTGTGGTTGAGCGTCGGCGACAGCAACTCGATGAAGCTGTATACATAGCCGCGCAGATAGGCGCCCTGCTTCAGCGCGACGCGCGAAACATTGGTGCCGAACAGATGCCCTGCCGAAAACGCGCGCAGGCCGCGGTCGCGCTCGGCATCGAAAGCCATGCCGGCAATGATGCCGACCCCCATGCCGAGCTCGACATAGGTCTTGATCACGTCGGCGTCGATCGCTTCGAGCAGGATGTCCGGCTTCAGTTTGCGGATCGAAAACGCGTGGTCGATCTTGGCGCGGCCGGAAAACGCCGCGTCATAGGTAATCACCGGGTAGCGGGCGATCTCCTCCAGCGTCAGCGGCGAGGCCTTGGTCAGCGGATGCTCGGGCGGCACGACCACCACGTGTTCCCATTGGTAGCACGGCAGCGAAATCAGGCCTTCCACATCGGCAATCGCCTCGGTCGCAATCGCCAGGTCGGCCTGGTCGCGCAGCACCATTTCCGCAATCTGCTTCGGATTCCCCTGCAGCAGCGACAGCCGGACCTTCGGGTACTTCTCCATGAACGCGTGCACGACCTTCGGCAGCGCATAGCGCGCCTGCGTGTGCGTGGTGGCAATCGTGAAGCTGCCGGTGTCCTGGGCGGCGAACTCCTTGCCGATGCGCTTCAAGGCCTCGATCTCCTGCAGGATCATCTCGACCGAGCGCAGCACCGCCCGACCCGGCTCGGTGAGCCCCCGGATGCGCTTGCCGTGGCGCGCGAAAATGTCGATGCCGAGTTCCTCTTCCAGCTCGATGATCGCCTTGGACACGCCCGGCTGCGACGTATACAACGCCTTGGCGGCTTCGGTCAGATTGAAGTTCTGCCGCACCGCTTCCCGCACAAAGCGCAGTTGATGAAGGTTCATTGCATGCCTTGCACACTTGCATATGCCGGAGGGGCATATAAGCAAATAAATACTAAGTAGTTTGGAATAAGAGCCAAGTTTATTACGATCGGGCTACTTTGCGCGAGGCGACATGGATTTCACCTACATACTTTCCGGATTCGGCGTCGGCATGCTGGTAGGCCTGACGGGCGTCGGTGGCGGTTCGCTGATGACGCCGCTGTTGACCCTGCTGTTCGGCATCGCGCCGAGCGTCGCGGTCGGCACCGACCTGGCTTTCGCCGCCACCACGAAGGCGGCCGGCACGGTCGCCCACCGCAGCCGCAGCAACGTGCACTGGCCGATCGTGCGCCGCCTGTGCCTGGGCGCGCTGCCGGCGGCGCTGCTGGCCACGCTCGGGCTGAAAGTCTTCGGCGCGCTCGACGACCGGATCAACCACATCATCCGCTATGCGATCGCCTGTTCGGTCCTGCTGACCGTGGTCGCCCTGCTGTTCCGGTCGCGCCTGCAGGCCTGGATCCTGGCGCATCCCGAAAGACAATTGCAGGACGGCACGCTGGCCGCAGTGACGGTCGCCGTCGGCGCCGTCCTCGGCCTGCTGGTCACGATTTCCTCGATCGGTGCCGGCGCGATCGGCGCCACGATCCTGGTGCTGCTCTACCCGCGCCTGTCCCCGGCCGAGATCGCCGGCACCGACATCGCCTATGCCGTGCCGCTGACCGCGATCGCTGCGCTCGGTCACTGGTGGATAGGCTCGATTCACTGGGAACTGCTGGGCGCCCTGCTGATCGGTTCCATCCCCGGCATCACTTTCGGTTCGCTGATATCGCGTTCGGTGCCGGAAAAAATTCTGCGCGGCCTGCTGGCCACCACTCTGACCGGTGTGGCCGCCAAACTGGTTTTTTAAGGAAAGCTGATGTATCGCTACGATCAATACGACCATCTCATCGTCAAGGAACGCATCGCGCAGTTCCGGGACCAGGTCCGGCGGCGCCTCGCCAATGAACTGACGGAGGAGGAATTCCTGATCCTGCGTCTGCAGAACGGGCTGTACATGCAGCGCCATGCGTATATGTACCGGATAGCGATCCCGTACGGCCTGCTGTCGTCGACGCAATTGCGCAAGCTCGCCTACATCGCCCGCACCTACGACCGCGGCTACGGCCACTTCACCACGCGCCAGAACATCCAGTTCAACTGGATCGAACTGGAAGACGTGCCGGACATCTTCGAACACCTGGCATCGGTCGAGATGCATTCGATCCAGACCTCGGGCAACGACGTGCGCAACACGACCGCGGACCAATTTGCAGGCGTGGCTCCGGACGAGGTCGTCGACTCGCGCCCGTACGCCGAACTGGTACGCCAGTGGAGCACCTTCCACCCGGAATTCGCCTACCTGCCGCGCAAGTTCAAGATCGCCTTCAACGCTTCCGCTCACGACCGCGCCGCGATCGCGGTGCACGACATCGGCATCGAGATCGTCAAGAACGAACAAGGCGAGATCGGCTACCGCGTGCTGGTCGGCGGCGGGCTCGGACGCACCCCGATCCTGGGCAGCGTGATCCGCGAATTCCTGCCGTGGCAGCACCTGCTGACCTACATCGAGGCGATCCTGCGCGTCTACAACCAGTACGGTCGGCGCGACAACAAGTTCAAGGCGCGCATCAAGATCCTGGTCAAGGCCGTCGGCGCCGAGGAATTCGCGCGCATGGTCGAGGAAGAATGGGCCGACCTGAAGGACGGCCCGGGCACGCTGACGACGGAAGAGTTCGAACGCGTGGCCGCCTATTTCGCGCCGCCTCCGTATGAAACGCTGTCGGACGCCGACACGCTGCTGGCGCAGCAAAGAGCCGCGAGCAAGGCGTTCGACAACTGGATGAAGCGCAACGTCAAGCCGCACAAGGTGCCGGGCTACGCCGCCGTCGTGCTGTCGCTGAAAAAGCCGGGCGTGGCGCCGGGCGATGCGACGGCCGAGCAGATGGATTTCGTCGCCGACCTGGCGGACCGCTACAGCTTCGGCGAACTGCGCGTGACGCACGAGCAGAACCTGGTTCTGGCGGACGTCAAGCAGAGCGACCTGTTCGAGGTCTGGCA
>Ga0164243_10007709_pt1 | contig 16025 bp, 13 predicted proteins | sample OricompcompostOP_FD_108781 | JGI IMG/M metagenome (GOLD analysis project Ga0164243, IMG submission 108781) | Organic Plus compost microbial communities from Emeryville, California, USA - Original compost - Organic plus compost (OP) | ecosystem: Engineered > Solid waste > Mixed feedstock >...
GCGCCGGCCGCAGACACACGGACCCGCCGCACCGAAGCCAGCCGCCGCCAGCCAGGACGGCGGCCACGACGGCGACGGCCGCGAGGACCGCGGTGACAACGGCCGCGAGGACCGCGGCCGCGAGGACCGCGGTGACAACGGCCGCGAGGACCGCGGCCGCGACGACCGCGGCCACAACAGCCGCGACGACCGCGGCCGCGAGGACCGCGGCGACAACGGCCGTGAGGACCGCGGCGAGGACGGTTGCGAGGACGGCAGGGACGACGGCGGCGAGCGGGTCGCCGCGCGGGACCGCGCCGGGGCCACGAGCGCGGAGGCCGGCGACAGCGAGCCGGCCGACCTGCGGGAGCGGCCGACGGAGCGGATCGACGTGCGGCACCGCCCCACGGAGCGGATCGACGTCCGCGACCGCCCCACGGAGCGGATCGACGTCGGCAACCGCCCCACCGTCCGCCTGCCGCGCCAGCGCACGCCCAGCACCGCCGGCCGCGCGCCGCTCATCGTCGCCGGACCGGTCACCGCCCTCTTCGCCGCCGTCGTCTCGTACCTCCCGGTCGCGGTCGCCCTCGCCCTGGCGCAGCTCACCGAGGGGCGGGGCGGGTTCGCCGGGGCCGCCGGCGGCGGCCTGGCGGCCTGGCTGCTCGCGCACGGCGTACCGCTGGGCACGTCGGTCGGCCCGCTCTCCCTGCCGCCGCTGGCCGTCGCCGCGTTCGCCGCCTGGCGGGTGGCCCGGGCCGGCGTGCACACGAGCCGCGCGTACGGCGTCGCGCACCGGGGTTCGCCGCGGCAGGCGGCGGCGGTCGCGGCCGCGGTCGGCCTCGGGTACGGGGTCGTCGGCGCGCTCGCGGCCCTCGTCGCGGACCGCCCGGGCCTCGACGTCCCGGTGCTCCGCGCGTCCGTCAACCTCACCGTCTTCGGCACCGCGGCCGCGCTCGTCGGCGCACTGCGCTCGACCGGCGCGCTGCGGGTGGCCGCGGTCCGGATGCCGCCGGTCCTGCGCGACGGCATCCGCACCGGTGTCGTCGGCGCGATCCTCGTGCTCGGCGCCGGCGCCGCGATGGCGGGACTCGCGATCGCCCTCGGCGGAGGCAACGCCGCGGACGTGATCGGCGCGTACCGCACCGGCGTCGCCGGCCAGGTCGGCATCACGCTGATCTGCCTGGCGTACGCGCCGAACGTCGCGACCTGGGCCGCCGCGTACCTGCTGGGTCCCGGCTTCGCGCTCGGGGCCGACACCACCGTGCGGACGACGGAGGTGAACGTCGGCACGCTGCTGCCGCTCCCGCTCGCCGCCGGCGTGCCGGACGGCCCGGTCGGCGCGCTCGGTGCCCTCCTCCTCGCGGTGCCGCTGGTCGCCGGCATGGTGGCCGGCTGGCTGCTGGCCCGCCGGGTCCTGCGGCTGCGGGCCGGCGACAGCTACGCGCGGCGCCGCTCGTGGCGCGCGCTGGTCGGCGCCGCGGCCCTCGGCGGCCCGGTGGCCGGTGTGCTTCTCGGCCTCGCCTCGTTCGTGAGCGGCGGCGCGGTGGGTGGACCCCGCCTGGCGGAGATGGGCCCGGTCGGCTGGCAGGTCGCGATCGCCGGTGCGATCGTCGTCACGATCGGCTCGGCGGTCGGCGCGGCGGCGACCCGCGCGCTCGCCGGCCCCTGACACGCGAAAAGCCCCGGCCGGTCCGCCGGGGCTTTCGCGCGTGCGGGTCGAGCGTCAAACGTTGTAGCCCGGCAGGTCGATGAAGAGCCCGGCGATGATCGACGCGATGCTCAGCACCGCGCCGATGGCGCCGAGGATCAGACCCCACTGCGCCTGGCTCCGGTTGCTGGCCAGGCCCTGGTCCGCCTTCTGCTTGCCCAGGAAGCCCAGGATCACGGCGGCGATGCCGAGCGGGATGCCCAGGATGGCGCAGCAGATGCCCGGGACGATCGACAGGATGCCCAGGATCAGCGCGACCAGGCCCTGCGTGTTGCTCTGCGGCTGGCCGCTCGGCGGGCCGTACCCCTGCTCTGGGGGATAGGGATTGCTCACGGAACGTTCCTCCCGAATAGATCAGTAGCGAGGTGATGTTCCCGGTTGATCAAGATGACGTCAAGCCAGCTCACGCGGGCCGGTGACGGGGCGGGCGGATCGGGGCCGGCCCGGTGCGGGCGGTAGTGTCTGAACACGTGCCAGTGCCCGCCCGCATCGTGGTCCTGATCTCCGGTTCCGGCAGCAACCTGGCGGCCCTCCTCGACGCCTGCGCCGACCCGGCGTACGGCGCGACGGTGGTCGCCGTCGGCGCCGACCGCGACGGCATCGCCGGCCTCGACCGGGCCGCCGCCGCCGGCGTCCCGACGTTCGTCGAGCGCGTCAAGGACCACCCGACCCGCGAGGCGTGGGACGCGGCGCTGACCGAGCGGGTCGCCGAGCACAAGCCCGACCTCGTGGTCTCCGCCGGCTTCCTGAAGCTGGTCGGCGCGCACTTCCTGGCCGCGTTCGGCGACCGCTACCTGAACACGCACAACTCGCTGCTGCCGGCGTTCCCGGGCATCCACGGCCCCCGCGACGCGCTCGCCTACGGCGTCAAGATCGCCGGCGCTACGCTCTTCTTCGTCGACGCCGGCGTCGACACCGGACCGATCGTCGCGCAGGTGGCCGTACCCGTCCTCGACGACGACACCGAGGAGACGCTCACCGAGCGCATCAAGGTCGCCGAGCGCCGCCAACTCGTCGAGAGCGTCGGGCGCCTGGTCCGCGAGGGCTGGACCATCACCGGAAGGAAGGTCACGATCCCATGAACGACGACGCCCGCCGCCCGCTGCGCCGCGCGCTGGTCAGCGTGTACGACAAGACCGGGCTGGCCGAGCTGGCCACGGCCCTGCACGCCGGCGGTGTGGAGATCGTCTCCACGGGCTCGACCGCGGCCGCGATCGAGGCCGCCGGTGTGCCGGTGACCCGGGTCGAGCAGCTGACCGGCTTCCCGGAGGTGCTCGACGGCCGGGTGAAGACCCTGCATCCGCGCGTGCACGCCGGCCTGCTCGCCGACACGCGGCTCGACTCGCACGTGGCGCAGCTGTCCGACCTGGACGTGGCCCCGTTCGAGCTGCTGGTCTCGAACCTCTACCCGTTCCAGGAGACGGTCGCCTCCGGTGCCTCGGTCGACGAGTGCGTCGAGCAGATCGACATCGGCGGGCCGGCCATGGTCCGCGCGGCGGCGAAGAACCACGCTTCGGTGGCGGTGGTGACGTCGCCCTCGGCGTACCCGATGGTCCACAACGCCCTGGAGGAGGGTGGCTTCACGCTGGCGCAGCGGCGCGCGCTCGCGGCCGCCGCGTTCGCGATGATCGCCGAGTACGACATCGCGGTCGCCGAGTTCTTCGCGACCTCGGTGGTGCCGGCGGAGTGGCCGTCGTTCGCCGGGCTGGCGCTGACGGTGGCCGCGCCGCTGCGGTACGGGGAGAACCCGCACCAGCAGGCCGCGCTCTACGTCAATCCGGCCGCGCCGCCCGGGCTCGCGCAGGCCGAGCAGCTGCACGGCAAGGAGATGTCCTACAACAACTACGTCGACGCGGACGCGGCGTGGCGGTCCGCGCACGACTTCGACGCGCCGGCCGTGGCGATCATCAAGCACGCCAACCCGTGCGGCATCGCCGTCGGTGACGACGTCGCGGAGGCGCACCGCAAGGCCCACGCGTGCGACCCCGTCTCCGCGTACGGCGGGGTGATCGCGGTCAACCGCGAGGTGACGGTCGAGATGGCCGAGCAGGTCGCGGAGATCTTCACCGAGGTGCTGGTGGCGCCGGCGTTCGCCGACGGCGCGCTGGACGTGCTGTCCCGCAAGAAGAACATCCGCCTGCTCCAGGCGCCGCCGTTCGCGCCGCTGCCGGCCGAGTGGCGGCCGGTCACGGGCGGCGTGCTCGTGCAGATGCGCGACGCGATCGACGCTCCCGGCGACGACCCGGCGGCGTGGCGGCTGGTCGCCGGCGCTCCGGCGACCGACGAGGTGCTGGCCGACCTGGCCTTCGCCTGGCGGGCGGTGCGGTCGGTGAAGTCCAACGCGATCCTGCTGGCCCGCGACGGCGCCTCGGTCGGCGTCGGCATGGGCCAGGTCAACCGCGTCGACTCGGCCCGACTGGCGGTCTCCCGCGCTGGCGCGGACCGGGCCCGCGGTGCGGTCGCCGCGTCGGACGCGTTCTTCCCGTTCGCGGACGGCTTCCAGATCCTGGCGGAGGCGGGTGTCCGCGCGGTGGTCCAGCCGGGCGGCTCGGTCCGCGACGACGAGGTCATCGCCGCCGCCAACGAGGCCGGCGTCACGATGTACCTCACGGGTGCCCGCCACTTCTACCACTGACGGCCGAAGGAAGGGCCCCTTCCTAACGCACAGGCGTTAGGAAGGGGCCCTTCCTTCGGGCCTTCCTTACGCGACCACCCGGTGCAGTTCGGCGTAGTGGCAGGCCGACGGGTGGGGGGCCGCCGCGCGCAGCGACAGCGGCGGCTCCTCGGCGGCGCACCGGGGCTGCGCCTTCCAGCACCGGGTCCGGAACCGGCAGCCGCTCGGCGGGTCGGCCGGTGAGGGGACGTCGCCGGTGAGGCGGATCACCCGGCGCCGGCTCCGCGCGGTCGGGTCCGGCACCGGCACTGCCGACAGCAGTGCCTGGGTGTACGGGTGCGTCGGACGCAGGTACACCTCGTCGGCGGCGCCGGTCTCCACGATCCGGCCCAGATACATGACCGCGACGCGATCGCTGATGTGCCGCACCACCGACAGGTCGTGGGCGATGAAGACGTACGCCAGCCCCAGCTCGTCGCGCAGCCGCTCGAGCAGGGTGACCACCTGAGCCTGGATCGACACGTCCAGCGCCGACACCGGCTCGTCGCAGATGATCACCTCGGGGCGGAGCGCCAGGGCACGGGCGATGCCGATGCGCTGGCGCTGGCCGCCGGAGAACTGGTGCGGGTAGCGGTTGGCGTGCTCCGGCGCCAGCCCCACCTGGACGAGCAGGTCCCGCACCGCCGTCGCGCGGCTGCCCTTCGGCGCCGCCTCGGGATGGATGTCGAACGGCTCGCCGACGATGTCGGCCACCGTCATCCGCGGGTTCAGCGAGGTGTACGGGTCCTGCATCACCATCTGCATGGTGCGCCGCAGCCGCCGCAGGTCGCCGGCCCGCATCCGGAAGATGTCGTGGCCCTTGAGGTACGCCCGTCCGGCGGTGGGCTTCTCCAGCCCCATCAGCAGCTTGGCCAGCGTCGACTTGCCGCACCCGGACTCGCCGACCAGCCCGAGCGTCTCCCCGGGCCGCAGCTCGAAGCTCACCCCGTCGACGGCCTTGACCGCACCGACCTTCTTCGGGAACACCATGCCGCGCGTGATGGGGAAGTGCTTGACCGCGTTCTCGACGCGCAGGACGGGCTCGGCGTGCGGCGCACGCGTGGGGGGCTCAGATGGGCCGGGCATCGAGGGCCTCCGGGGGAAAGTGGCACGCGCTCGCGCGGTCGAGCCGTCCGATCCGCAGCAGCGGCGGCGCGGTCATCCGGCACACCTGCTGCGCGTACGGGCACCGCGGGTGGAACGGGCACCCGTGCGGGACGGCGAGTGGGCTCGGCGGGCTCCCGGTGATCGAGCGCAGGCCGTGGCCGCGGTGGTCGAGGCGCGGGATCGAGGCGAGGAGCCCCCGGGTGTACGGGTGGGCCGGCGCCGCGTACAGCGTGTGCACGTCGGCGTGCTCGACGATCCGTCCCGCGTACATGACGGTGATCCGGTCGGCCACGTCGGCGACCACGCCGAGGTCGTGGGTGATCAGGATGAGCGCCATGTCCAGCTCGGCCCGCAGCTCCGCCAGCAGGTCCATGATCTGGGCCTGGACGGTGACGTCGAGCGCGGTCGTGGGCTCGTCCGCGATCAGCACCTTCGGCCGCATCGCCAGGGCCATCGCGATCATCACGCGCTGCCGCATGCCGCCGGAGAACTGGTGCGGGTAGTCGTCGACCCGCTGGGCGGCGGCCGGGATCTGCACCATGCTCATCAGCTCGACGGCCCGGCGGCGGGCCTCGGCCTTCGAGACGCCCTTGCGGGCCCGGAGCGCCTCGGTGATCTGCCACCCGACCGGGAAGACCGGGTTGAGGGCCGAGAGCGCGTCCTGGAAGACCATCGCGATCTCCTGGCCGCGCACCTGCCGGCGCCGCTCGGCCGGCACGGCGAGCAGGTCCTCGCCGGCGAAAAGCACCTGGCCGCCGCGTACGGCCGCCGGCGGCGTGTCGAGGATGCCCATGACGGCCTGCGCGGTGACCGACTTGCCGGAGCCGGACTCGCCGAGGATGGCCAGCGTCTCGCCGGGGTCGACGTGGAACGACACGCCGTCGACCACGCGCGCCACGCCGTCCCGGGTGGCGAACTCGACCCGCAGGTCCCGCACGTCGAGCAGGTGCTCGCCGCTGGACGGCACGGTCACGGTGGCCCGGCCGGGCCGGGTCGCCCATTCGGCGGTCGGCGTGTCCCAGGAGTGCGAAGGCTCGGTCATCAGCGCAGCTTCGGGTCGAAGGCGTCGCGGATGGCGTCGCCGAGCATGATGAACGCGAGCACCGTCAGCGTCAGGAACAGCGACGGCGCTACGAGCGGCAGCGCCGCCTCGCGCACGTGCTTGCCCGCCGTCGCGATGTCGATGCCCCACGAGATCGCCGGCGCGCGCAGCCCGACGTTGAGGAACGAGAGCGTCGCCTCGGTGGCGATGAACGTGCCGAGGGTGATCGTGAGCACCACGACGAACGGCGCCAGCGCGTTCGGCAGGATGTGCCGCCACATGATCCGCCAGGGGCCGGCGCCGAGCATCCGCGCGGCGGCGACGTAGTCCTGGCTCCTGGCGGCGAGCACGGACGAGCGCATCACCCGCGCGGCGGTGGTCCAGCCGAGGAGCCCGAGCACGATCACGACGCTGGCGATGCCCGAGCCCTGGCTGTCCGCGGCGAGGCGCTTGCTCAGCACGATCGCGGCGAGCAGCAGCGGGATGCCGAGCACGACGTCGACGATCCGGGAGAGCAGCGCGTCGAGCCAGCCGCCGAAGTAGCCGGCGAGCATGCCGAACGCCAGGCCGATCACCCCGGTCAGCAGCACGGCGAGGACGCCGACCAGCACGGACGCGCGGGCTCCGTGGACGGTACGGGCGAAGACGTCGCAGCCCTGGAAGTCGTAGCCGAAGAACGCGCCGCCGGCGGGGCCGGCGAACTGGCGCCGGGTGTCGCAGGCGGTCGGGTCGGCCGACGTGAACAGGGCCGGCGCGGCGGCCATCAGGACCACGAGCACCACCAGGGCCGACGCCACCCAGAAGATCCAGTTGCGGCGCAGGTCGTACCAGGCGTCCGCCGCCAGGCTGCGCGACCGGCCGCCCGCCGGGGCCGCCTCGGTCGCCGCCGGCGCCACCTCCGCCGCCGCCGTCCCGAGGTCGCTCACAGCCGGATCCTCGGGTCGAGCAGCGCGTAGACGAGGTCCACGAGGAGGTTGGAGACCAGGAAGACGACGACCAGGACGCTGACGAAGCCGACCACGAGCGGCCCGTCCTCGGTCTGGATGCCGAGCAGCAGCTTCGAGCCGACGCCGGGGATGTTGAAGACGCCCTCGGTGACGATCGCGCCGGCCATCAGCGTGCCGAGGTCGACGCCGATCAGCGTCACCACCGGGATCAGGGAGGTCCGCAGCACGTGCACGCCGACGACCCGCCGGCTGGACAGCCCCTTCGCCCGCGCCGTGCGCACGTGGTCGGCGCGCACGTTCTCGGCCACCGAGGCCCGGGTGAGCCGCATCATCGTGGCGGTCGACGCGGCGCCGAGGACGAGGGCGGGCAGGATCAGCCCGTACAGGGACGGCCGGGCACCGGCCGTGGTCGGGAACCAGCCCAGCTTGACGCCGAAGATCAACTGCGCGATCGGCGCGAGCACGATGATCGGCAGACCGACGACGACCAGCGTCAGCGCCAGCGTGCTGGTGTCGAAGACGCTGCCGCGGCGCAGCCCGGCCACCAGGCCGGCGGCGACGCCGAAGAGCACCGCGAAGAAGAGCGCCAGCAGGGCGAGCTTGACCGTGTTGGGCCAGGCGTCGGCCATGATCTCGCCGATCGGCCGCCCGTTGAGGGTCGTGCCGAAGTCGCCGGTCAGCAGGTCGCGCATGTAGTAGCCGTACTGCACGAGAAACGGCTCGTCGAGGTGGTACCGCTCGGTCAGCACCTCGCGGACCGCGTCGCTGACCGGACGCTCGCCGGCGAGCGCCTGGATCGGGTCGTTCTGGTTGGCGAACATCAGCGCGTACACCAGAAAGGTCGCCCCGGCGAACGTGACGACCATCTGGAGAAGACGACGGATGACGAAGCGAACCATGAGGCCCTGAGGCTAGCTCAACACCTCGATCTGGGTCAGGTCGATGCGGCTGTAAAGATCCACGACGACGTGCCGGACCCGGGTCGAGTAGCCGAAGTTGTTCTGGCTGAACCGCAGCGGGATGACCGGCATGTCCCGGGCCAGGATGTCCTCGGCCTGCTGGTAGAACTTGATCGATTCCTCCTGGGTCGGCGCCGCGGCGCCCTGCTTGACCAGGCTGTCGAAGTCCGCGTTGCTGTACCCGTAGTAGTTGGACGAACCGCTGGTCGTGTAGAGCGGGCCGAGGTAGCTCTCCATCGACGGGTAGTCCATGATCCAGCCGAGCCGGAAGACGCCGACCGGCACCTTGTTCTGCACCTTGGTCAGCAGATCCGCGAGCTTCGCCTCCGGCGTCGCCGTGCACTCCACGCCGAGGTTGGCGTTGAGCTGGTTGCAGGTGGCGTCGACCCAGTCCTTGTGCGGGCCGTCGCTGTTGTACGAGATCTGGATCTTCTTCGGGCCGCCCGCCTGCTCGTACATCTGCTTGGCCTGCTGCGGGCTGAACTCGCAGGCGGCGCCGCAGGTGTTCTCCCGGTAGCCGGCGACGACCGGCGAGACGAACGAGCGGGCCGACTGCTGCGAGCCCTTGAAGATCGAGCGCACGATCTCGTCGCGGTCGATCGCCATCGAGATGGCCCGGCGCACCTCCGGGTTGGCGAACTCGCTCTCGTGGGTCGGGAAGGCCAGGAACTGGAACTGCGACGCGGAGCTGCGCTCGAACCGCTCGCCGAGGTCGTCGGGGGCGGTCGAGATGCTCTCGGTCGGGATCTGCGGGATCACGTCCAGGTTGTCGGAGAGCACGTCGGCGTACGCGGCGCTGGGCTGCAGGTAGATCCGGAACTCCACGCCGCCGACCTTGGGCTTCGTGCCGGGGTAGGGCTCGTAGCGCTGCACCTCCACCCTGGCGTCGTGCTCCCACTTGCCGTTCATCTGGAACGGCCCGTTGCCGATCGGCGCGCTCTCGTAGTCCTTGTTGATCACGCCCGGCGCGGAGAACGCGGCGTCCGGCAGCGGGTAGAAGGCGCTGTAGCCGAGCATCGTGGCGAACTCGGTGAACGGCTCGGAGAGCGTGACCTGGAAGGTCAGGTCATCGATCTTCTTGAGCCCGCTCATCGTCTTGGACCGCGGCAGCGGCGCCTTCTCCGGGCCCTCCGGACCGTCGGGGTCGCTGGACTGGGTGGCGGCGTACCCGTCGATGCGGCTGAAGAAGTAGCTGTTGTTCTGCGCGTTGGGGTAGTACGCCGCGTAGTTCCAGGCGTTGATGTAGTCGTCGGAGGTGACCTTCTCGCCGTTGTGGAACGTGTAGCCGTCCTTCAGCTTGATCGTCCACACCTTGTGGTCGTCGCTGGTGATGGACGAGGCCGCGTCCGGCACCGGCTTGGCGTCCTTGTCGAAGCTGACCAGAGGCGCGAACAGCGCGGACAGCACCTGGATGCCGCTGCTGTCGTTGGTGTTGCTCGGGAGGAGGTGCTGGGGCTCGGCGATCTGGATGCTGACGACTCCGCTGGGGTCGACCTTGGCGTCGTCGTCGCCGCTGCAGCCCGCCAGGCCGAGGGTCGCGACCAGCGGTACGGCGGTCCAGGCGATCAGCCTGCGAACCTGCATTGAGCCTCCTTGGTGGCACCGTCTTGCTCGCACGGGTCAGCGCGCCACCGGTCGGGTGACGCTGTGCAACGCCGGCAAAGGTAAGTCGTCCCGACTGCCCGAGCCAAACCGGCGAGCCACGCCACGCGTCGCGACCCGACCGCCAGATGTTGCGATATGTCTTTTGTGGAGCCCCCTCGCGGCGCACGGTCACGGGTGGGCCGGTGGAAATTATGCCGCAACATCAGCAGCGAAATGGCCCGTCCGCCAGACCGATACGCCCGAAACGAGAAGTTGGCTCGCGCAACCGCCGGACTACCCACTGTGATCGGTCCCGGCGTGGCGACGTGACCGAGATGCCCGAATTATCGATCATCGGAGTATGCGACTCCGAATCGCAATAGCCGCATTCACGTTTCAATCCGTGCTGGTCGGAGCCGTCGGAGTCATCCCGACGCCGGCGTCCGCCAGTCCGGCGACCCAGGCCGTCGCTCCGGCCGACGACCTGGTCGCCGCCGTCCAATCTCTCCTGCGGAACCGGACCAGGGCGGCGGCCGGGCCGACGCCGACCACTGATCCGCAGGTCACCGTCTCACCACGCACGACCGACGAGTGGGGTTTCGGTTCGGCCGTGCTGCCGGCTCTGCCCAGCGCCGGGGCGTACCCCGAGGGCTGGCTCTTCGTGGCCCGCCGCGACGGCACCAGCTGGACCGCGGCGCTGGAGGGTGAACCGCTTTTCGCGGACATCGCTGGCAAGTCGCCCATCCTCACCGAAGAGGAGCGGCAACTGCTGGGGGTGGACACCAGCCGGACCGAGGCGTCGGTCGACCGGCGCACCGGCATGCGTCTGCCCTTCGCGCTCGGCCAGACCTGGCGGCTCACCGGCGGGCCGCACCCGATGAACGGGTCGATCCGCAGCTCCATCGACCTCGCCGGCGGGGACGGGCGGGTGCTGGCGGCGCGCGCCGGCATCGCGTACACGATGTGCTCGTCCGGGCGGGGCTGGATCCGGGTGATCCACGACCGCGGGTTCGCGACCGACTACTACCACCTGAGCGGCAACATCTCGGCCAACGGCCGCTCGGTCAAGGAGGGTGAGTTCCTGGGCAGGATCGGCAACGACGTCTCGTGCGGCGGCACCTCGACCGGGCCGCACGTGCACTTCTCGCTCCGCAAGAACAACGCCTACATTTCGATCGACCGCTACCAGTTCGGCAAGTGGGTGATCCGGCAGGGTGCCGGACAGTACCAGGGCTACGCGCTGCACGGGTCGAAGCGGGTCAACGTGGGCGGCGGGCTCTACAACTACGGCGTGCTCGGGTTCCGGGAGGGGATCGTCGACACCGACGGCGGCCGCAACCTGAACCGGCGCAAGGGGCCGGGTACCAACTACCCGATCGTCGCGAAGTCGCCGGACGGTGCCTCGCTGATCGTGACCTGCTCGGCCCGCGGGACGAGCCACACCGGACGGAACGGCTACACCACGAACCTGTGGAACCGGCTCAGCGACGGCACGTGGGTCAACGACGCGTTTCTCTGGACAGGCACGGGTGACCCGGTCAACGGCTATTGCCCCTGAGGGTCAACGTCCTGACCGGCGCTGATACGGTCCGGGAAAATCCGCCGGTAACAGGGAGTTGAGACGACCATGGGCAAGAAGGTCACCGTCGTCGGCGCCGGTTTCTACGGCTCCACGACGGCGCAGCGGCTGGCCGAGTACGACATCTTCGACACGGTCGTGCTCACCGACATCATCGAGGGCAAGCCCGAAGGGCTTGCCCTCGACCTCAACCAGTCGCGGCCGATCGAGGGCTTCGAGACCCGCGTCGTCGGCGCCACCACGGGCACGGACGGCTCCGGCTACGAGGCCATCGCCGGCTCCGACATCGTGATCATCACCGCCGGCCTGCCGCGCAAGCCCGGCATGAGCCGGATGGACCTGCTGGAGACGAACGCGAAGATCGTACGGGGCGTCTCGGAGCAGGTCGCGCGCCACGCGCCGGACGCCGTGGTGATCGTCGTGTCGAACCCGCTCGACGAGATGACCGCGCTCGCGCAGATCGCGACGGGCTTCCCGAAGAACCGGGTGATGGGCCAGGCCGGCATGCTCGACACCGCCCGGTTCACGAACTTCGTCGCCGAGACCCTCGAGGTGCCGGTCGCCTCGGTGAAGACGCTCACCCTCGGCTCCCACGGCGACACGATGGTCCCGGTGCCCTCGCAGTGCACGGTCGACGGCAAGCCGCTGGCGGAGCTGCTGCCGGCCGACAAGATCGAGGAGCTCGTGACCCGGACCCGCAACGGCGGTGCCGAGGTGGTCGCGCTGCTCAAGACCGGCTCGGCGTACTACGCGCCGTCCGCCGCAGCCGCCCGGATGGCCAAGGCGGTCGCCGAGGACAGCGGCGCCGTCATGCCGGTCTGCGCGTGGGTCGACGGCGAGTACGGCATCTCGGGCGTCTACCTGGGCGTCGAGGCCGAGATCGGCGCGACCGGCGTGAAGCGGGTCGTGGAGACGGACCTCACGGAGTCGGAGCGCGCCGCCCTGGGCGAGGCCGCCGAGGCCGTCCGCGCCAAGCAGGCCGACGTCGCCAACCTCTGAAGGAAGGGCCCCTTGTTAACGATTTTTGAAGAGGAAGGGGCCCTTCCTAACGGTTAGAGCGTGACGAAGGGGTCACCCAGGTGGGAAACCGCCAGGGTGGCCCCTTTCGCGTGGGCGGCGAGGCGGTCCAGCAGCGCCGTGCGGGTCGTCCGCGCCAGGTCCGGGTCCATCTCGTGGGCGTACGCCGTGTCGGGGGCGACCAGTTGGACGGCGTGCACGAGCAGATCGCCGGTGATCAGGACCGTGTCGTCGCCCTGCTCGACCAGGACGGACTGGTGGCCCGGCGTGTGGCCGGGGGTGTGGACGACCCGCACGCCGGGGACCGGGCGGTGCTCGCCGTCGATCGCGTCGAGCCGACCCGCGGCCCGCAGCGGGGCGACGGCGTAGGGGCCGGCCGGGGAGCCGTACCGCTCGATCGCGTCGATCTCGGCCTGCTGCATGAGGTAGCGCGCGTTCGGGAAGAACGGGGCCCCGTCGCGCACCGCCCAGCCGACGTGGTCGGTGTGCAGATGGGTGAGGACCACCACGTCGACGGCGGCGGGGTCGATGCCGGCCTCGGCGAGCGCTTCGGGGAGCCGGCCGGGGACAGGGGCCCAGCTCGCGGCGGGTGAGCCGGCCGGGCCGATGCCGGCGTCGACGAGGATCAGGCGGCCGTCGCCGAGGCGGATCGCGAAGCAGCGGAAGCGCAGGAGCCAGTCCCCGTTGCCGGTGACGGAGGCAGGATCCATCTCGTCCGCTTTGCGCCAATCCTCCGGGGTTGCGGTGGGGAATGCTTTCGTTCGAGGCTCGAAGAACGGACCTTCTCCGTCAGGTAGGGCGATGATCGTGATGTTTCCGACCTGGTGCTGGAGGGGCATCGCCCGATGGTCCCACGGCGCAGGGGCCGGGCTCGACCCCGTCGCCGGCTGCAGTACGCTCGTACTGCTAACGAGGAAGCCCGAGAGGAGCGCCGGCCGATGGCCAAGATCAAGGTAGCGAATCCGGTCGTCGAGCTCGACGGCGACGAGATGACCCGGATCATCTGGAAGCAGATCCGTGAGCAGCTGATCCAGCCGTACCTCGACGTCGAGCTCGACTACTACGACCTGTCGATCCAGCACCGGGACGCGACCGACGACCAGGTCACGGTCGACGCGGCCAACGCGATCAAGCGGCACGGCGTCGGCGTCAAGTGCGCCACGATCACGCCCGACGAGGCCCGCGTCGAGGAGTTCGGCCTCAAGAAGATGTGGCGCTCCCCGAACGGCACGATCCGCAACATCCTCGGCGGCGTCGTCTTCCGCGAGCCGATCGTGATGTCCAACGTCCCCCGCCTGGTGCCGGGCTGGACCAAGCCCATCGTCATCGGCCGCCACGCGCACGGCGACCAGTACAAGGCGACCGACTTCGTGGTGCCCGGCCCCGGCCGCGTGACGATCACCTACACCCCGGCCGACGGCTCCGAGCCGATGGAGTTCGAGGTCGCCGACTTCCCCGGCGGCGGCGTGGCCATGGGCATGTACAACTACGACGCGTCGATCCGCGACTTCGCGCGGGCGTCGTTCCGGTACGGCCTGGAGCGCGGCTACCCGGTCTACCTGTCCACGAAGAACACGATCCTCAAGGCGTACGACGGCCGGTTCAAGGACCTCTTCCAGGAGGTCTTCGACGAGGAGTTCAAGGACGCGTTCGCCGCGGCGGGCCTGACCTACGAGCACCGGCTGATCGACGACATGGTGGCCGCCGCCCTGAAGTGGGAGGGCGGCTTCGTCTGGGCGGCCAAGAACTACGACGGCGACGTCCAGTCCGACACGGTCGCGCAGGGCTTCGGCTCGCTGGGCCTGATGACCTCGGTGCTGATGACCCCGGACGGCAGGACGGTCGAGGCCGAGGCCGCCCACGGCACGGTGACCCGGCACTACCGCCAGTGGCAGAAGGGCGAGAAGACGTCGACGAACCCGATCGCGTCCATCTTCGCCTGGACCCGCGGCCTCGCCCACCGCGGCAAGGTCGACAACACTCCGGCGGTCACCGACTTCGCGGAGAAGCTGGAGCAGGTCTGCATCGAAACGGTCGAGGGCGGCCAGATGACCAAGGACCTGGCGCTCCTGATCTCCCGCGACGCGCCGTGGCTGACCACCGACGAGTTCATGAACGCACTCGACGAGAACCTGGCCCGCAAGCTGGCCTGACACGTCGTCATCCCGGACGGGGCGCCTCCGCGACACGCGGACGCGTCCCGTCCGCGTGTCACCGCGGGCGGGTCGTCAGCCGCCGGTGAGGTGCCAGGTCGTGCCGTCGGGGGTGTCGCGGAGGGCGACGCCCGCGGCGGCGAGCCGGTCGCGGACCCGGTCCGAGGTGGCGTAGTCGCGGGCCAGGCGGGCCTTCGCCCGCACCTCGACGAGGGCTTCGACGAACGGTGCCACGGTCTCCGCCGGGTCCGTGGCGCCGGCACGGGCCAGTTCGCCGAGGCGGACCACCATGCCACGGAGGAGCGAACGCGGGTAGTCGGCGCCGTCGTTGGTCTCGGTGTCGCCGGACCAGTCGACGATCGCCTGCTCCAGGTCGAGGAGCGCGGCCACGCAGCCGTCGACGTCCCGGGCGGCGAGGGCCGCGCTGAAGCAGGACTCGAGCGCGTCGGCCGTGCCGCGCAGCGACTGCTGCGGCCGGCGCGGCGGCGGCGCGACGCCGGCCGGCCCGCCCGTGCCCGTGCCGGCCGTTTCCTCTCCTGTCCGCGGATCGCCGGCGCCACCTCCGCCGCCGCGGGGTGCCGGCCGGTCCGGGCCCGACTCGACCTCCGCGAACGACAGCACCGTCCCCGCCGCGAACGCCACGCTCCGGCCTGCCCGGCGCAGCGTCAGCAGGCCGTTGCCCAGGACCGTCGCCGTCCGGGCGTCCAGGTCGAAGACCACCGCCGTGTGCTCGTCCACGCCGATGATCAGGCGGCCCTCCGGCAGTCCGGCCTCCAGGAACGCGAGCCGCTCCTCGCCCAGGTAGCAGTACCGGGTGTCATGTTGAGCGGCGCGCGCTGGGGCTGGTGACGACTCCCATCACCTGCGGTGACCTGGACTTTGGCCGCCATCGTCGGTCGTCGTTGGTCATCTCTGGTCCACTTCTGACGGCCTGGTGACGGCCTGATCTTGGCGTGAATCTCACCGCGCGGGCGTCCCCGCTCCTGCTGCCGCACGGCGGGCCTCAGAGCCATCTCCGCCGTGAGTCCCACACACCGTGGAGCGGGCCAGGGCCAGGGTGCCAAGGTGGAGCGCCCTACCGGACGAACGACCTTGGCACCCTGGCCCTGGCCTGCTCGGCTCTGCCTGGGACTCACGGTGGAGATGGCGATCCGCGCAACCACCAACTACCGCACGTTCCGGACGGGCTTCCCCCATCTCTGTCGAAGATCCCTGCCCGGAGGGCAAAACAGCTCTTGCAGTCCGCCAGCGTGGCCGGCCGGCCCGGCCGATGCCGGCCGGAGGTCGCCAGCAGGCC
>Ga0164243_10007711_pt1 | contig 16024 bp, 11 predicted proteins | sample OricompcompostOP_FD_108781 | JGI IMG/M metagenome (GOLD analysis project Ga0164243, IMG submission 108781) | Organic Plus compost microbial communities from Emeryville, California, USA - Original compost - Organic plus compost (OP) | ecosystem: Engineered > Solid waste > Mixed feedstock >...
CGACGAGGTGGTCGACGACGCGCTGGCGCTGCTCGGCCGGCACGACGCCCATGTCGAGCGCGAGCGCGTCGCTGGCCTGCGTGCCGTTGGCGTAGGTGCCGTGCTCGGCGTCGAGGAAGCGCGCGTTGAAGGCGTCGGCGATCTCGCCGGCGAGCGCGGCGTACGCCTGCGCCTCGCCGTCCTTGCCGAGCACGCGGGCGATCTTCGCGAGCGTGACCGCGTCCTGGTGGTAGGCGTAGGTCGCCGTGACGCCGTCGGGCGTCGTCGTGTCGATCGCCCCCCAGTCGCCGAGGCCGTACGCGACGATGTCGCCGCTCGCTCTCGAGCGCAGGTAGTCGAAGTAGCGCACCATCGCGTCCCAGCGGTCGGCGAGGCGGCGCTCGTCGCCGTAGGCGAGGTACGCCTTCCACGACGCCATCACGATCGCGCTGCCCCAGTTGGGCTCGTCGTGGACGTCGCCGCTGAAGACGACGTACTGCGGGGCGATGTCGGGGACGAGGCCGCTCGGCTCCTGCGCCTCTTCGACCGTCCGCATGTAGTCGCGCCAGTAGGCCGCGACGTCGTAGCTGCGGCTGAGCGTGCCGAACTGCAGGTGGACCTCCTCCAGCCAGCCGAGCTTCTCGCGGTCCGGGCAGTCGGTCGGGATCGACATGAGGTTGCTCTGCAGCGAACGGTCGATCAGGCCGTGGACGCCGTTCAGCAGCGCGCTGGAGGAGGAGAACTCGCCCGACCGCTCGCGGGCGGCGCTGAGCGCGACGCCCGAGACCATGTCAGCCGTCGCCCGACCCGGCAGCCCCGTGACCTCGACGTAGCGGAAGCCGTGGTAGGAGAAGCTCGGGTGCCACGTCTCGACGCCGCGCCCCGACAGCGTGTAGTGGTCGACGATCGGCGGCCAGACGTCGCCGCCGCGGATCATCGTGCTCTGGTCGACCAGGCCGTCGGCGCCGAGGCGCTCACCCGGCCGCACGGTGACCGTCGTCCCGGCCGGCCCCCGCAGGCGCAGCTGCTCCCAGCCGGCGAAGTTGGTGCCGAGGTCGAAGACGTACGTGCCCGGCTTGGGCTCGGTGACCGCGACCGTGCGGAAGCGCTCGACCGGCTCGATCGGCGGCGCCATCCGCGCGCTCAGCTCGGTGCCCGCCGCCGGCGGTGTCGTCGTCTCGGCCGCTCTCCAGCCGCTCAGGTCGGCCTGCGGCCGGTCCCAGCCGGGCTGCTCGCGGCGCGCGTCGTAGTCCTCGCCGCCGTACCAGGTGCCGAAGGTCGTCGGCCCGAGCGTCGTGCGCCACGACGGGTCGCTGGCGATCCGCTCGGTCGTCCCGTCGGCGTAGGTCACCTCCAGCTGCATCAGCGCGCGCGGCGCGCCCAGCGCCGCGACGAACTTCGTGTAGCGGTCGGGCGTCGGCGGCACGTTGAAGGTGCCGTTGCCGAGCGCGACGCCGAGCGCGTTGGCGCCGCGGCGCAGCAGGCGCGTCACGTCGTAGGTCGAGTAGACGACACGACGGCGGTAGTCGGTGTTCGGCGGCTCGAGCACCGCGTCGGCGACCGGCATGCCGTTGACGGTCGCGGCGTAGACGCCGACGCCGGTCGCGTACAGCCGGGCGCTGCGGACCGGCTTGTCGAGCGCGAACTGCTTGGCGAACAACGGCAGCGGCGGCAGGTCGACCTGATAGGGCGGCGGCGGCTCGGCGTCGGTGACCGTCGCGGCGACGTCAAACGGGCCGTCGGCCGCGTCGCTGGTCTGGACCGTGTAGCTCGACGGGAAGTTGGGCGTCTTGCCGTCGTCGGTCAGCGTGTCGGTGCGCGGGTAGAGGCGGACCTCGTCGAAGCGGCGCGGCTGGCCGAGGTCGACCGTCAGCCAGATCGATCTCGCCAGCTCGCGTCTGGCGTACGTCTTGCTCGTGTAGCCGAGCGGCGCCGCGTCGGTCGTCAGCGATCCGTCGGTGAGGAACCGCGGCTCCCACTTGCCCGCGTAGACGGCCTGCTCGGAGGCGGTCACCGCCCCGCCTCTGGCGAGGTCGCTGTCGGGCGCCGAGCTGTCGGTGACGACCAGCTCGGCCAGTTGGAGGCGCGAGACGAGCGAGCTGCCTTCCCTGATCGGCAGCCCGAGCTTCGTCACGTCGACCCGCACGTAGCGCGCCGTGCGCGGCGCGATGCGGACGACCGCCGGCTCGGGCTCACGGTGGAGCCAGTCGGGGTTGCCGATCCATCTCGCCGACCAGTCGCCCTCGTCGAGCAGGCCGACCTCGAAGTGGGCCGGCGCGCTCCAGGCGCTGGGGCGGCCGTCGGCGTCCCAGACGCGCGCCTGCCACCAGACGCGGTCGCGCGAGCCGAGCGCGCGGCCGGCGTACGGCACGCCGGTCGAGGTCGAGGAGACGACCTTGCCGCTGCTCCACAGGTCCGGGTGGGCGAGCCGCTCCGGCGAGGAGGCGGCGCGCAGCTCGTAGGCGCGCTGGACGACGTCGTGGCCGCGGGAGCGGAGCTGCCAGCTCAGCCGCGGTCTGACGTCGTCGATCCCAAGCGGGTCGCGCAGGTCGTCGACTCGCAGCCGGTCCACGACGACCGGGGCGCGGGTGGCGGCGTGGTCGGAGCTGTGGTCGGCGCCGTGGGCACGGGCCGGCGGCGCGGCTCCCGCGCCGCCGGGCGCGAGCGCGAGCGCGAACGACGCGGCTGACGCCGCGATCCACGCAGCCGCGGGGCGGCGGCGACGACCGTCTCCGCCTCCGGAAGGACGCTGCATCTTCGGTCTCTCTCCTCTCTGACTCGTCGCCTCCCTGCACGCCGACGGGCCGAACGGGGCGACGCCGCTCCGACCACTTTCGATCAGAACACACCAGAACTGCTCATGTCAAGCGGCGAGGCGCCACACGGTCAGCCGGCGTGCGCCCGGCGGAGACGCAGAACGGCCCCGCCGAGGCGGGGCCGTTCTGAGAGAGGTGTGCGGCGGCCGGCGGACGCGCCGGCCGCGACGGGTCAGCTCCGGCGCAGGTCGAAGCGGTCGAGCTCCATCACCTTCGTCCAGGCGGCGACGAAGTCGTCGACGAACTTCTCGCCGGCGTCGTCGGCGCCGTAGACCTCCGACAGCGCGCGCAGCTCGGAGTTGGAGCCGAAGACGAGGTCGACGCGGGTGCCGGTCCAGCGCAGCTCGCCGGTCGCGCGGTCGCGGCCCTCGAAGACGTCCTCCTCGGGCGAGGTCGGCTTCCACTCCGTCCCCATGTCGAGCAGGTTGACGAAGAAGTCGTTCGTCAGCGCGCCCGGGCGGTCGGTCAGCACGCCGTGCGAGGAGCCGCCGGCATTGGCGCCGATCACGCGCAGGCCGGCGAGCAGCACCGACATCTCCGGCGCCGACAGCTTCAGCATGAACGCCTTGTCGAGCAGCAGGTGCTCGGAGGCGATCCCGAGGCCGGGCTGGAGGTAGTTGCGGAAGGCGTCGGCCTTCGGCTCCAGCACCTCGAACGACTCGACGTCGGTCTGCTCCTGGGAGGCGTCGGTGCGGCCCGGCGTGAACGGCACGGTCACGTCACGGCCGGCCGCCTTCGCCGCCGCCTCGACGCCGACGCCGCCCGCCAGCACGATCAGGTCGGCGAGCGAGACCCGCTTGCCGCCGGTCTGCGCCGCGTTGAACTCGTGCTGGATCGTCTCCAGCACCTGCAGCACGGCGGGGACGCCCGACTGGACGTTCACGTCCCAGCCGGCCTGCGGCTCCAGCCGGATCCGCGCGCCGTTCGCGCCGCCGCGCTTGTCGGTGTCGCGGTAGGTCGACGCCGACGCCCACGCCGTCGAGACGAGCTGCGCGGGAGACAGGCCGGAGGCGAGCACCTTCGCCTTCAGCGCCACGACGTCCTCGTCGTCGACCAGCTCGTGGTCGACCGCCGGGACCGGGTCCTGCCACAGCAGCTCCTCGTCGGGCACCCACGGGCCGAGGTAGCGCGACGCCGGGCCCATGTCGCGGTGGAGCAGCTTGTACCAAGCGCGCGCGAAGGCGTCGGCGAGCTGGTCGGGGTGCTCGTGGAAGCGCTTGGAGATCTCCAGGTAGACCGGGTCTCTGATCAGCGCGACGTCGGTCGTCGCCATCATCGGCGCCGTCCGCTTCGACGGGTCGTGCGCGACCGGCACGGCCTCCTGCGCCTCCGGGTTGGTCGGGCGCCACTGCCACGCGCCGGCCGGGCTTCTCGTCAGCTCCCAGTCGTAGCCGAAGAGGTTCTCGAAGAAGCCGTTGTCCCACGCGACGGGGTTGTTCGTCCACGCGCCCTCGAGGCCGCTGGTGATCGTGTCGTCACCCTTGCCGGTGCCGTAGCCGTTGCGCCAGCCGAGGCCCTGCTCCTGCAGCTCCGCGCCCTCCGGCTCGGCACCGACGTAGGCGTCCGGGTCGGCCGCGCCGTGCGTCTTGCCGAAGGTGTGGCCGCCGGCGATCAGCGCGACCGTCTCCTCGTCGTTCATCGCCATCCGGCCGAAGGTCTCGCGGATGTCGCGCGCGGCGGCGAGCGGGTCGGGCTTGCCGTTCGGGCCCTCCGGGTTGACGTAGATCAGGCCCATCTGGACGGCGCCGAGCGGGTTGGCGAGCTCGCGGTCGCCGCTGTAGCGCTCGTCGCCGAGCCACTCGCGCTCGGGCCCCCAGTAGACGTCCTCCTCGGGCGCGTAGACGTCCTCGCGGCCGCCGCCGAAGCCGAACGTTCTGAAGCCCATCGTCTCCAGCGCGCGGTTGCCGGCGAAGACCAGCAGGTCGGCCCAGGAGAGCTTGCGGCCGTACTTCTGCTTGATCGGCCACAGCAGCCGGCGCGCCTTGTCGAGGTTGGCGTTGTCGGGCCAGCTGTTGAGCGGCGCGAAGCGCTGCATGCCGGCGCCGCCGCCGCCGCGGCCGTCGTAGATGCGGTAGGTGCCGGCCGCATGCCAGCTCATGCGGATGAAAAGCGGCCCGTAGTGACCGTAGTCGGCCGGCCACCACTCCTGCGACTGCGTCATCAGCGCGTCGACGTCGGCCGCCAACTGGTCGAAGTCCAGGCTCTGGAACTCCTTGGCGTAGTCGAACGACTCGCCCATCGGGTCGGCCTGCGGCGCGTTCTGGCGCAGGATCCGCAGGTTCAGCTGGTGCGGCCACCAGTGCTGGTTGGCCGTGGTGCCGACCGCCTGGTGCTCGGCGTGCATCACAGGGCACTTCATCTCCGACGGGGCGTCGCTGGTGACAGCGGTGCCGTGGTCTTCGGTGGTGCTCATTGCTCTCCTGGTTCGCTGGTGTCGCGGCGACAGTCGGGGCAGCGGCCCCAGTACACGACCTCGGCCTCGTCGATCTCGTAGCCGTGGTCGTCAGACGCGTGCAGGCACGGCCGCTCGCCGACGGCGCAGTCGACGTCGACGATCCGGCCGCATTCGCGGCAGATCAGGTGGTGGTGGTTGTCGTCGACGCGCGCCTCATAGCGCGCCGGCGACCTCGACGGCTGGATCCGCCGCACGAGCCCCTTCTCGACGAGCACGCCGAGCGCGTCGTAGACGGCCTGGCGCGAGATCGTCCCCAGCTCTCCCCGGACCGTCTCGGTCACCTCGTCGGCGGTCCCGTGCGCGTGACCGGAGACCGCGCGCAGGACGGCGAGACGCTGAGCGGTGACCTGCACGCCGTGCTGGCGCAGCAGGTCGGCCGAGATGACGGGGGGCTGGGCGGCCACGGCGGGCATCATCGCGCCAATACTGGACCGTGTCAAGAGTTGTACCGAGTCCGGTCTTGGCGGCCGGGCGGTCGCGACGCGCGAGCGGCCGGCGTGTGCGCCCGCGCGCGTCGGCGGCGCGCGGCACACGCGCCCGGCGACGCGACCGACGCGGGGAGTACCGTCGCACGATGGCGATCTCCTCATATCCGGTGCAGTTCGCGGTCGACTATCCCGACCGCAAGCTGAACCGCCTCACCACCTTCTTCCGCCCGATCGTGGCGATCCCGATCGCGATCGTGCTCAGCACCGTCAACACGCTGCTGTTCTTCGGCCCGCTGCTGATGATCGTCTTCCGGGAGAAGTACCCCCGCTGGTGGGTCGACTGGAACCGCGAGCTGCTGCGCTTCGACAACCGCGTCGGCGTCTACCTCGCGCTGCTCGACGACCGCTACCCGTCGACCGACGAGCAGCAGGCGGTCACGCTCGACCTGCCCGAGCCCGACGCCAGAGCCGACCTCAACCGCTGGCTGCCGCTCGTCAAGTGGCTGCTGGCGATACCGCACTACGTCGTGCTCGCCGTCCTCAGCCTCGCGGCGGTCGTCGTGGTCGTGGTCGCGTGGTTCGCGATCCTCTTCACCGGCCGCTACCCGCAGGCGCTGTTCGACTTCGTCGTCGGCGTCGGCCGCTGGCACAACCGCGTCGTCGCCTACGCCTGGCTGCTGGTGACCGACGCCTACCCGCCGTTCCGGCTCGCGCCGTGACGGCGGGTGGCCGGGCGCCGGCCTAGTCGCGGATGTCGAAGTAGCCGTCGCCGCCGAGCAGCAGGCCCTCGCCGGCCGGCTTCAGCGTGCCGTCGTCGTTGAGGTAGAGCGCGACGGTCTCGACCCGCTCGCTGCCGTCGGCGAACGCGAGCCGCAGCGTGTGGTCGGCGCGCACCTCGTAGGTGCCCTTCTTGTCTGGCGGCACGGAGGCCCAGTCGACGACCGGGCCGGTGCCGGAGGCGACGGCGTCGCGGAGGAAGTTGCCGTCCGGCATGAACGTCAGGTTCTCGGTGTAGTAGCTGCAGAACAGCGGGCAGACGCCGCTGGAGTTCGAGTAGGTGACGACGGTGTCCCAGCGGGCGCCGGCCGGCGGGAAGCCGAACTCGGCGTAGCTGTCGCCGTCGAGCTCGATCCGCCGGCCCTGCAACGTCGCCGGCTTGCCGTCGATCGTCAACGCGTTCGTTCTGGCGTCGTAGCGGTAGGGCTTGCACTGCTCGCTCGGGGCGGCGCAGGTCGGCCAGGCGCTCTCGGTCGCGTCGGTGAAGACGTAGTCGGGACCGGTGAACCAGAGCGTGTGCTGCATGATCCCGCTGACCGTGTAGGTCGAGCCCCAGAAGTAGCGGCCGGCCAGCGAGTTGGGGTTCGCCGGCTCAGCCGGTCTGCCCGGCTGGGTCGCGCCGGCGGGGCCGAACCGCAGCCGGGTCGCCGCGAGCGTCTTGCCCCGGCGCGTGACACGCACGGCCAGGCCGCCGCTCCGCGGCCCGCCGCTCGTCCGTCTCAACGTCACCCGCACGCGCGCGCTCTGCCCCGCTTTCAGCGGCGGGAGCGCGCGGCTGCGCTTCCCGCGCCGGGCGCCGGCGACCGTCACCTTCACGCCCTTCGCCGCGCCCACCGTCACCGTCAGCCCGGCCAGCCGCGTTCTGCCGGCGTTCCTGACGGTCACCGTCGTCTTCGCCGCCTTCGCCGACAGCGGCGTCGTGACCGGCTTGGCGGACAACCGCACCGGGGAGGCGGCGACCGCGGTCGCCGGCGCCGTGACGGCGACCGCGGCGGCCAGCACGGCCGGAAGGCTCAGGACGGCTCTCACGTTTCTCGTTCTCCTTGCACGCGTAGACGGATCGACCCGCCCTCCCTCCTACCCCGGATCGGCCCCGAACCTGACGCGATCCCGCTCACGCGGCCTGTTCGACCCGCGGCGCGAGCACGCAGTCGAGCGCGCCGCAGCGCAGCAGCACCGTCGTGCCGGCGACGAAGCGGCCCTCGGTCGTCGCGCGGTCGGGCCGCAGCGCCGTCAGACCGACCAGCTCGTGCGTCGCGCGCGACGCCGCCGTGCGCAGCGACGCGAGCGCCTGCCGCTGGCTGTAGTGCCAGCCGGCGGCGAGCAGCCGCTCGCCGCGGTAGAGCTGCCAGCGCCAGCGGCGACCGACGTGGCTGGGTGGCATCGGCTCGATCGTGTAGGCGAAGGTGGGTGGGTCGACCTGCATGGCCTCAAGCTAGCGGGCGCGGACGACGCCGCGCGGGAGCTGCGCGGCCGGCTCGGGCTCATTCGACCCGCGCGACGGAGAGCGAGCCCTGCGCCTCGAACGGCACCGAGTAGGTGTTGGACAGCTGCGTCGTCAGCCGCTCGCCGGCGTTGAGCTGGACGTACCGGGTGATCTGCGTCGTCGCCTGGCGCAGCGGCGTGCGCAGCGTCAGCACGAGGGCGACGTTGACGTCGAAGATCGGGTACCGGCTCTCCGCGATCGGCGTCCCGTCGACCGCCAGTCTGATCGACGCGTCGTTGAGCGGGGTGCTGGTGACCGTCGCCGCGTTGGCCAGCCCGGCGTTCACGGTCAGCATGACGAGGTAGAGGCCCGACGCCGGCGCGGTGTACTCGCCGGTGACCGGGTTGAAGGCGCCGGTCGAGGTGTCGTTCACCTGCCAGTTGCTGAACGACGCGGTGACGCCGCCCGGGTAGAGGCCCAACGGAAGGGTCGCCTGCACGACCGAGGTGAACGAGCCGGGGCCCTGGGGGCCGACCGGGCCGGTCGCGCCCTGCGGCCCCGTCGCGCCGACGGCGCCGGTCGCGCCCGTCGCGCCGATCGGGCCCTGCGCGCCGGTCGGGCCGGTCGGCCCGGTCGCGCCCTGCGGTCCGGTCGCGCCCTGCGGGCCGGTCGGGCCGGTCGCGCCCGCGCCGGCCGGGCCGGTGGGGCCGGTCTCGCCCCGGGGGCCGGCGGGTCCGGCCGCGCCGTCGGCGCCTCTCGGCCCGGCCGGCCCCGCAGGGCCAACGGGCCCCGCAGGCCCCGCAGGACCGGCGGGCCCAGCCGCGCCAGCCGGCCCGGCCGGGCCGCGGGCGCCCCGCGCGCCGGTTCTGCCGGTCGCGCCCCGCACGCCCTGCGGGCCTTCGACGTCCCATGAGACCTTCGTCTGCCCGGCCGGGCAGGTCGCCTTCGCGGTCGTCAGGTTGAGCTTCTGAAGCTGCCGGCGACGCAGGCGAAGAGGCGCTGCTTGTCGCGTGCCGCGCGGCTGGCGACGCGGTCGACGACCGCCCACGCCGAGCTGGCCGTCAACAGGAAGATCGCGGCGAACGCGAGCACGTGGCGTCGTGCCAGGGACAACAGTCTGGACATCAGCGGCAGCCCCCTCCGCGGGGCGAACGGCGACGATGGGCAGGTCCGCCCGCGAACGGGCCGCGCGGGAGCGTACCGGCCGCCGCGGCGAATGGCGACGCGCCAGTTCTGTTCGCCCTGCCGCTGCCCCCGTTCCCCGCGGCGTGCTCCGGGGCGGCGTCGCCGCGCACTCCCGAGGCGCTGGCCCGGAGCGCTCCGGGGCGGCGCCTACGCCAACCCGAGCCTGCGCGCGATCGCGGCCGCTTCGCCGCGGTTGGCGGCGTCGAGCTTGGCGAGGATGTGGGAGACGTGGACGCTCGCGGTCTTCTCCGCGATCACCAGCCGCTCGGCGATCTCGCGGTTGGTGCGTCCCGCGGCGACGAGCGCCAGCACCTCCCGCTCGCGCGCCGTGATCCCCAGCTCGACGGCGCGCTCGTCCGGGCCGGCGTCGTCGCCGAGCGCCAGTCCCGCCCGCCGCGCCGTCGCCTCGACCTCGGCGCGCAGCGGTCGCTCGCCGAGCGCGGCCAGCGCCGCTTGGGCGTCGCGCAGCAGCGCAGCCGCCGCCGCGACCGAGCCGGCGGCCCGCCCGGCCAGCAGCGCCTCCGCCTGGCGCCAGCGCCCGTACGCGACGGCGTAGGCCTCCCCCACCCCCTCGAGCTGCTCGACGGCCGTCGCCCACGCCGCCACGTCGGCGCGACCGGCGGCGCGCGTGCGCTCGGCGGCCGACAGCGCGCGGCAGGCGAGCGCCCGCGGCGGGTGGGCGCCGTCGGGCAGCACGGCGAGCATCGCGTCGAGCCGCTCGACCGCCAGCGCCGCGTCGCGCTCCGCGGCGGCCGCGGCCTCCTCGTCGCCGCGCTCGCGCGCGACGCGCGCCCGCTCGGCCGCCACCCGCGCCGCGACCGGGTAGACCTCGGCGAAGTCGTTCAGCCACGGCGCGACCTCCGCGTCGGCGACGGCCGCGAGCGCCCGGCGCGCGACCGCGGCGGCGTCGTCGTGCCGGCCCTCCCACAGCCGCAGGGTCGCGATCGCCGCCAGCGACGCCGGGTACCACTCCGGCCCGCCGAGCCCGTCGGCGATCGCCTGCGCGCGGTCGAGCTCGGCGTCGGCGGTCGTGAAGTCGCCCCGCAGCAGCGCGATCCGGCCGATCACCTCATGGCGCGGCGCCGCCGCGCTGCGGCCGCCGGGGACCTCGTCGCCGAGCAGCCGCTCGGCCTCCTCGACGCGGCCGAGCCGCAGCTGCCAGCCCGCGATCGCGTACGCGAGGTAGAAGATGAAGTCGTACATCCCCCACCGCGGCGCGAGCGCGATCCCCTCCTGCGCCAACGCGATCGCCTCCTCCAGGCGGCCGGCCTGCTCCAGCCCCTCCGAGGCGTTCGCGTACGAGCGGCCGATCTCCTCGACCGCGCCGAGCTCCAGGGCGATCTCACGGGCCCGTCGCGCATGCTCGATCGGGTCGCCGTAGGCGAAGCCGAGCCCAGCCATCGTGTTGTGGACGTGCGCCTCGACGTAGCGGTCGCCGAGCTTGTGCGCGAGCGCCAGCGCCTCCTCGCAGCGGGCGGCGGCCGCCTCCGAGCGGCCGTTCAGCATCAGCGCCTGCGCCTCGCCGGCGACGACCCGCGCGCGCTCGGGCGTCGGCGGCTCGGGCGGCACGAGGCGCACCGCCTCGTGGTAGGCGACCAGGCCGTCGGCGTGGTCGGCATGGAGCCACAGCGCACGGCCGGTCAGCAGGTGCAGCAGCGCGACGCGGACCGGCTCGCGCTCGACGTCGAGCTCGGCGATCGCGGTGCGGGCCAGCTCGATCGCGCGCGCCGGGTCGTCGCGGCGGATCGCGGCGTTGGCGGCGCGTCCGAGCAGCTCGGGCCGGTCGACGCCCGTTCGCGCCGCGGCGTCGGGGACCTCGTCCCACAGGCTCAGCGCTCGTTGCAGGTTGCGCTCGGCCTCGGCGAAGGCGAAGGCCGCCTCAGCCTCGGCGCTCGCGCGCACCGACGCCTCCAGCGCGTGCGGCAGCTCACCGGCCGCCTGCCAGTGGTGGGCCAGCTCGCCGGCGACGCCGATCCCCGAGGCGGCCAGCTCGGGCCGCTGCGCGAGCGTCGCCGCGAGCGCGCCGTGCAGCCGCGTGCGCTCGCTCGCGAGCAGGTCGCGGTAGACGGCCTCGCGCACGAGCGCGTGACGGAAGCCGTAGGCGGTCCCGTCGCCGCGCGCGACCAGCACGTGGTGGGTGAGCGCCTCGCGCAGCGCCGCCGCGAAGGCGTCGGGCGCCAGCTCCGCGACCGCCTCCAGCAGCCGCTCGTCGACGGCCCGCTCGGCGGTCGCGGCGACCGCCAGCAGCCGACGGGTCGCGGGGGCGAGCGGCTCGATCCGCAGCAGCAGCGCATCGCGCAACGACGCCGGCAGGCCGGCGCCGTCGCCGGCCGCGAGCAGCTCCTCGGTGTAGAAGGCGTTGCCCTCGGTGCGCGCGAGCAGCTCGTCGACCAGCTCGCGCGACGGCGGCGCGCCGAGGATGTCCTCGACCTGCAGCGACAGCTCCTCGCGTGTGAAGCCGTGCAGCTCGACCCGCCGCACGCCGCGCAGGCGTGACAGCTCGGCGACGAACGGCCGCAGCGGATGCTCGCTGTGCAGCTCCTCGGCGCGGAAGGTCGCGACCAGCGTCAGCCGCTCGCCGCGGGCGGCGCGCACGAGGAAGGCGAGGAAGTCGCGCGTGGAGCGGTCGGCCCAGTGGAGGTCCTCGACGACGAAGACGACCGGCTGGCGCTCGGAGAGCCGCACCAGCAACGCCAGCAGCAGCGCGAAGACGCGCCCCTGACCGGCGCCGGGCGCGCCCGGCGCGCGCGCTTCGCCGCCCGGCGCCAGCTCCGGCCACAGCGGCGCCAGCTCCCGCCACTCGGCGTCGCTGAGCGCGTCGAGCGCGTCGCCGTCGCGGCCCCGCAGCAGCGGGCGCAGCGCGGAGACGATCGGCGCGTACGGCAGCTCGCCCTCGGCCAGCTCGACGCATTCGCCGACGAGCACCAGCTTGCCGGCGGCCCGCGCCCGCCGCTCCAGCTCGCCGATCAGCCGGCTCTTGCCGACGCCGGCGTCGCCCGCGACGAGCACCGCGCCGCCGTCGGCTTCGAGCGCCGCCAGCTCGGCCGCGCGCCCCACGAACCGCTCGCTTGAGACCCGTTCCGGCATCGGGCCAGACATGCTCGCACGTGAGACGGCGTCGATCGAACCGCGCCGCCCGCTGACCCGCACCGCGCTGACCGCGGATCCGCACCCCGCCGGCGGGGTGCGGATCCGCGGTGAGGCGGGCGTGCGGTCAGCGGGCGGCGCGTCTGACCTCCTGCAGCAGCCAGCCGTTGCCGTCGGGGTCGTCGAAGGTGGCGAAGGTGCCGTAGTCGCGGCGCTCGGGGTCGACGCCCGGTGTCCGGCCGCTGTCGGTGAAGTGGAACGGTTCGCTGACCTCGACGCCGCGGCCGACCAGCTCGGCGCGCGCCGCCTCGACGTCCTCGACGACGAGGTGGAGGCCCTCGGTCGTGCCCGGAGGCCGTCTCGTGACGCCGACGCCGAACGCCACCGAGCAGGCGGAGCCGGGCGGCGTGAGCTGGACGACGCGGAACTGGTCGCCCGCTCTGTGGTCGACGTCGAGGCGGAAGCCGCACTGCTGCTCGTAGAAGCGCTTCGCGCGGTCGACGTCGCTGACCGACAGGACCACCAGCTCGAGCTTGAACTCCATGACCTTCCCTTCGCTTGTCCGTTTCGCCGCCGGGCGGCGTCCATCAGCTACAACGACGAGCCGTCGGGAAACTCATCGCATGGCGGCCGGCCCCCGATGACTTTCCGGGCCGGCGGCCGTCCTACTGCCGATGACCGACGCCATCCCGAGGACGATCTCGTTCGCGATCCGCGGTCCGCTGGCGCGGTCGGACCTCCCCGCGCTCTGCGACCGCTTCTGCGCCGCGGTCACCGCCAGCGCGCCGGCGCTGGTGCTGTGCGACGTCGGCGGCGTCGTCGCCGACGCCGTCTGCGTCGACGCGCTCGCGCGGATGCAGCTCGCCGCCCGCCGCAGCGGCTGCACCGTGCGACTCCGCAACGCCTCGCCGGAGCTGCGTGAGCTGGTCGCGTTCATGGGGCTGCGCGACGTGCTGCCCGGCTGAGCGCACCCCCTGCGCCGTCCGGGCGGCCGATGGAGGCTCAGTCGGCCGGGTCGAGGTGGAGCGGCAACCCGAACAGCGGGAAGACCGCCTCGACGTCGAGGAAGAAGGTGAAGCCGACGATCTTGCCGCCGTCGAGCTCGAGCACCTGGAGCGCCCACGCGTCGTGCCCCTCGCCGGTCTGGCTGACGCGGTACTGGCCGAAGGCCGGCGCGCCGTTGGCGGCGACGGTCGGGATCACGCGCGACCCCTTGCAGCCGATCCCCGGGCCGGTCCACCAGCGCAGGATGTCCTCGCGCCCTCTCAGCCACAGCTCGTACGGCGGCATCGACTGCTCGGCGTCCTCCTGGATCAGCGCGGCGAGCTTCTCCATGTCGTAGCCCTCGAACGCCTCGACGTAGCGGGCCAGCAGCGCTCTGTCGGCCTCGTCGAGCTCGGCCGGCGGCGCGGTGCTGCTCGCCGTCAGGTCGCTCTGCTCCAGCGTCGCGCGCGCCCGCTGGAGCGCGCTGTTGACCGACGCGACGCTCGTGTCGAGCAGCTCAGCCGCCTCGGCCGCCTTCCAGCGCAGCACCTCGCAGAGGATCAGCACCGCCCGCTGGCGCGGCGGCAGCGTCTGGAGCGCGGCGACGAAGGCGAGCCGGATCGTCTCGCGGGACTGGGCGACCTCGGCCGGGTCGCCGTCGTCGGCGACGACGAGCGCGTCAGGGGCCGGCTCGACCCACTCGACCGCCGCGCGGGTGTTGCCGATCGGGCCGGCCGGGTCGTACGCCGGGCCGAGGTCCATCGGCAGCGCGCGGCGCTTGCGGCCGTCGAGCATGTCGAGGCAGACGTTCGTCGCGATCCGGTACAGCCACGAGCGCAGCTGGGCGCGGCCCTCGAAGCGGTCGAGCCCTCTCCAGGCGCGCAGCAGCGTCTCCTGCACCGCGTCCTCGGCCTCGAACGGCGAGCCGAGCATCCGGTAGCAGTAGCCCGTCAGCTCGCGGCGGTGCCCTTCGAGCGTGCCGAAGTCGGTTGTGGCGGTCGCGACCGTTCCAGCCATCGGCCCATCCTAGGCGCTCGGGCGGCGGGCGTGAAGACGTCCGCCAAACCCTCGGGTCGCCGGCTGACCGCCGGCCGTCATCCGCCCGACACCGCCGCGACCGGCGCCGCCACCGGCGCCAGCTCGACCGGGATCCCGTTCAGCACCGCGGTGCCGGAGACCGGGTCCAGCAGCAGCTCGTCGGCGAGCAGGTTGGAGTTGACGCCGCCCTGCGCCGCCGCGACCCGCCAGCCGACGCCGTCGACGTCGTGTCCCCAGCCGTGCGGGACCGAGACGACGCCGGGCGTCAGCCCGTCGTCGACCTCGACCGGCAGCTCGATCGCGCCGACGCGCGAGCTGACCCGCACCAGCTCGCCGTCGCGCAGGCCGAGCCGCGCCGCGTCGTCGGGGTGGAGCTGGGCGGTGCAGCGCTGCGGGCCGCGCACGAGCCCCGGCAGGTTGTGCATCCACGAGTTGTTCGAGCGCAGGTGGCGGCGGCCGACGAGCACCATCGCCCCCTCCTGCGCGCCGCGCTCGTGCGCGTCGAGCAGCAGCCGCAGGCGCGGCAGGTCCTCGGCGATCAGCTCGGGCAGCAGCTCGACCTTCCCGCTCGCCGTCCGCAGCGCGTCCGGCAGCCGCGGCTGCAGCGGGCCGAAGTCGATCCCATGCGGGTGCTGCTCCAGCTTGGCCAGCGTCAGCCCCTCGGGGTCGGCGCCGAAGCCGTCGCCGTAGGGGCCGGTGCGCAGCAGCGCGTCGAGCAGCCGCTCCGGGCCGCGGCGCGGCGCCAGCGCCGCGAGCAGCTCGGCCGGGTCCCGGCCCTCGACCGGCGAGCCGGCGGTGACCGTCTCTCTGCGCAGCAGCTCCAGCGCGACGAAGTCGTCGATCGCGTCGACGTCGGCGTCGACCCCCTGGCCGGTCACGATCGCCGTCAGCTGCAGCAGCGTCCGCCACTCGTCCTGCATCCCGTCGGGCAGCGGCACGACCGGCGGCGAGTAGTTGGCGACGTTGCGGATCGAGAAGCCGTACAGCGCGAGGTCGTAGTGGGCGCGCTCCAGCGGCGAGGGCGCCGGCAGGATCACGTCGGCGTGGCGGCTCGTCTCGGTCACGTAGACGTCGACCGCGACCATGAAGTCGAGTGACGCCAGCGCGCGGTCGAGCCGGCCGGCGTTCGGCGTCGAGACGACCGGGTTGCCGGCGAGCGTGACGAGCGCGCGCACCTGCCCCTCGCCCTCGGTCTCGACCTCCTCGGCCAGGCAGGCGACCGGCAGCTCGCCGAACAGCTCGCGCAGGCCGCGCACACGGCTGGCCCAGCGGCCGACGCGCGCGCCCCGGCCGCGGCCCGGCTCGCCTCTCGCGTTGGCGCCGCCGGTTGCCGGCAGCGGGAACATCGCGCCGCCCTCGCGGTCGAGGTTGCCGGTCAGCGCGTTGAGCACGTCGACCAGCCATGAGGCGGTCGTCCCGAACGCCTGCGTCGTCGTCCCCATCCGACCGTAGACGACCGCCCGCTCAGCGGCGGCCAGCTCGCGCGCCAGCCGCCGCGTCGTCGCCGCCGGCACGCCGGTGGCGCCCGCGACCCGCTCGGGCGTGAACGGCAGCAGCGCGGCGCGCACGTCGTCGACCCCGTCGAGCAGCCCCTCCAGCCGGCCCGGCGCGACGAGCCCCTCCTCGAACAGGACGGTGACCATCGCCGCCAGCAGCAGCGCGTCGGTGCCGGGCCTGATGGGGACGTGCTCGTCGGCGACCGCAGCGGTGCGAGTGCGGCGCGGGTCGACGACGACCACCGTGCCGCCGCGTGCCTGGATCGCGCGCAGCCGGCCGCGCACGTCGGGGGCCGTCATCAGCGAGCCGTTGGAGGCGAGCGGGTTGGCGCCGAGGATCAGCAGGTGGTCAG
>Ga0164243_10007713_pt1 | contig 16022 bp, 14 predicted proteins | sample OricompcompostOP_FD_108781 | JGI IMG/M metagenome (GOLD analysis project Ga0164243, IMG submission 108781) | Organic Plus compost microbial communities from Emeryville, California, USA - Original compost - Organic plus compost (OP) | ecosystem: Engineered > Solid waste > Mixed feedstock >...
CGAGGCCGCTCCCGCGCGCACCGCGCGCGCATTCCCTCGCCCTGTCCCTCTCCCTTCGGGAGAGGGGACGCGTCTTCGCCAGCTCACAGCGCGACGCGTTGCCCCGTCTGCGCGCTGCGCATCGCCGCCTCAACGATCCGAATCACCTCGCGCGCTTCTTCGGCCGCAACGGGCACAGGCGCGCCATTCTCGATCGCAGCACGCACCTGCGAATAGAACGCGACCCACTGTCCGCGCAGCGACGGCACGATCTCTCGCTCACCGCTCGCGCCATCGACGAACGTGCCCCACTGATGCTCCGGCTCCAAACCAAACGCCGCATCGTCCGGCTGCATGCCCGAACGCAATTGCGGCTCCTGCACGTCCAGTCCCGATTTGAGGTATGAGCCGCGCGCGCCGTGTACGCGATAACGCGGACCGCCATCCGCGGCGAGCGTGCTGACGCCGAGCGTGATACGCGCGCTGCCTCTGCCGAGCAGAATCTCGAAGCCATCCGCGGCCGTGGCTCCTGCGCGCTGCGTGAATACATCTGCTTGCAGCCAGTCCGGCGTGCCGAACAGACACAGCATCTGATCGATGAGGTGTGCGCCAAGGTCATAGAGCACGCCGCCGCCCGGGCCGTGCTCGCGCCAGCGGCCGACGACGTTCGGTCGAAAGCGATCCCAGCGGGCGTGGAAGGCATTGAGCTCGCCCAGCCGCCCGCTCGCGATCAACGCGCGCAGCGTGAGGAAGTCCGCGTCCCAGCGGCGATTCTGAAATGCCGTCAGCACGCGGCCGCGCGCACGCGCACGCGCAATGAGCGCGTCCGCTTCTTCGGCGTGGAGGCACATCGGCTTGTCGACGACGACATGCTTGCCGCTCTCGAGCGCAGCGCGCGCCTGCGGCGCGTGCAGATCGTTCGGAGTTGCGATCACGACGAGATCGATGTCGTCGCGCGCGAGGAGCTCTGCATCGCTCTCCAGCACGAGCGCTTGCGGCAGCAGCGAGCCGACGGCGTCTCGCTGCCGTGAAACGACAGCCCGAATCTCGAATCCCGCCGCCTGCAGCAGCGGCGCATGAAAGTAGCGTCCGGCCAGGCCGAAGCCGATGAGTCCTACTGTTGTCATGTCATCAAATACCAGCGGAGCTGCGCTTTTCCGATCGACTGTCGCTTGAAGTATGTAGGAACAAATCCTGCGGTGCCACGCACTGCGAGGCATGTCGTCGCACGAATTCCGACGCGTGTCCTCTCGCGCGGCGATGCTTCATTCGCTGCATGCGCGGCGGTGATTTTGGAACCCACCTATCCGTATCGCGTTGTCTTACACAGACAGTATTGCGTTTTTCCAACGGCACCGCTGGCTTGCCGGGAAGAACTGGGAGATCGACATGAACAAGATGATCATCGTGACTCTCGCGAGCGCAGGCGTACTGCTCGCAGGGTGCGGGGGCGTATCGGCAGTGACGCGCGAACGCGTCGCGCGCAGCGATTCGGTCGTGCAGCAATCGCAACAAACCGTCGGCAACGCCGAGGCGGGTGCGCTCGAGATGCAGCGCGCCAGAGAGTTGTTGGATTCCGCGCACAAGCAGATAGACCAGAAGAACGCCGTCGCAGCGGAGCGCCTCGCCGAACAGGCGCAGCTGACCGCGGAGTTGGCCGTGGCGAAGACCCAGAGCGCGCAAGCGCGCAAAGCCGCCGATGAGTTGATGGCCAGCATCGAAACGCTGCGTCAGGAGGCCGGCCGCTGAGCCCGCCGACATCCACGATCCTGGAGATTCCGTCATGAAGGCAACTACCGCAAAACGCGTTTTCGTCGGCGGCGCAGCCGCAGTCGTGCTCGCGGCATGCAGCTCGACGCCCGAGCGCAACGAATCCCTGGAGACGGCGCGCACGCTCGTTTCTCAGGTGGAGGCATCGCCGCGTGCCGGCGTTGCGGCCACGAATGTATCCGATGCCCGCAAGTCGCTCGACACCGCGAACAAGCTCGCGGATAGCCGCGGCAAGAAGGAGGACATCGAGTTCCATTCGAACGTCGCAGCTCTCAACGCGCAGATCGCGAACGAGAAGATCCTGACGGCGGAGGCGCGCGATGAAATCGAGAAGGGCACGGCCGAACGTCAGGCCGTTCTGCTCAAGTCGCGCGAGCGCGAAGCCGAGCGCCAGGCGCAAGAGGCGCGAGAAGCGAGCCTGCGCGCGCAGACGCTGGAGCAGGAGCTTTCGGATCTGAAGGCCAAGAAGACCGACCGCGGCCTGGTACTCACGCTCGGCGATGTGCTGTTCGATACGGGCAAGTCCACCTTGAAGCCAGGCGCGTATTCGACGATCGATCGCCTGGCCACGGTGCTCAAGGAAGATCCGTCGCGCAAGGTGATGATCGAAGGCCACACGGACAGCACCGGCAGCGATGAGCTGAATCAGCGGCTGTCGGAGAGCCGCGCGGAATCGGTGCAGGCGGCATTGCTCGAACGCGGCGTCTCGAGCGATCAGATCTCGACGGTCGGCAAGGGCAAGAGCGCGCCGGTCGCGAGCAACGACACGGCCGCCGGGCGGCAGCAGAACCGCCGTGTCGAAATGATCTTCCAGGAAGGCCGAGCACGCGTGGCGTCGGAGGAGTGACGATCTCCTGATCAGCGACTCGCGCTCGAGACCCACACGAGCGCGACGTCCTTCACGTCGATGTCGCTCTTGCGCGGCTTGAGGGCGACGCGCTCGATCGCAACCGTCGCAGGATCGAACTGCGTCTGCAGCTGCGCTGTTTCCTGTTCAAACTCGGCTTCCAGATCCGTGTAGCGCTTGCGCAGCACTTCCAGGCTTTCTTCCGCACGGTCGACATCGCCGCTTTCGCGGCCGATGCGGCCGGCGCTGCGCGCGGCCGTCCCCAGGCGGCCCATGTTCGATACGCTGATCTTCTTGCGCCCGAGCAGTGCGCCGAGGATCGATGTGCCCACCGACAATGCCGTGTGCATCTTCTGTTCGGACAGCTGATCACGTTCGCGCTCGACACGATCCTCGGCGCGGCGCTTCTGATCTTCGAGCGCAGCCAGGCGCGGTGCGTACTTGCGACGCAACGCTTCGACGGCGGCATCCCGCTTTTCGCGCAGCGCGAGGGCAACACGCGCCCGGAATTCACTTTCGCTGCCGCCCGGCCCGGAAACCGCCGCCACGAGCGGACAGCGCCACACATTCAACTCACCATGTTCGTGCGCGTGCGCGCTGAGCTGCTTCTTCCACGTCGCATAGCTTTGCGCCCGCGCGACGTTGGCGGGTGCCTCGCCGTAACGCGCGCCCGCAGGCGCGGTCTTCTCAAGTGCTGTGCTCAGATCGGCGCTCGTCTCCGCGTTCGCCCAATCGGCGTTGCCGTCGTCATCGAAGGGCGCGAGCAACGAGCGCGTTTCCCACGCATCGATGCCGCTTGCTTTGTCGACGAAGTGCAGACGCACGACGCCGAGAACGCGCGGCAGCAGTAGCACGTCGCCGTCTTTCGCGCCGAGGTAGTACTCGTTGATGTCTGCGGGCACGACAGGCTTCGAGGTTTCGGAAGCAGCAGCCGGCGCAGCAGCACGCGATGCTGCCTGCGCGGGGGCGGGCGTCTGCTGCAGGCGCGCAATCTCGTTCAACGTAAGCGGCCCGCGCAAATAGGACAGCGCCCAACGCGTTCTGAACAATACGGGGGCATCGTCGTTCGCGTTGCGCATCAGGAACACGCGTGCGCTCAGGCTCGCGAGCAACGCTTCGAGCGTGCTCTTGTCCATGCTGCCGGCGTTCGTGCTCAACAGTCCATCGATCACGCGCATCTTGTCGCGCTCGGTCTGCAGTCGGCCGATGAACCACGTGCCGGCGTTCGACAAGCCCTTGTAATCGAGATCGACAGGATTCTGGGTCGCGAGCACGACGCCCAAGCCGAAGGCGCGCGCCTGCTTCATCAGCGTGAGCAACGGCTGCTTCGAGGGCGGCATCGCGCTCGGCGGGAAATAACCGAAGATCTCGTCCATGTAGAGCAGCGCGCGCAAGCTCGACGTGCCCGACTGCCGGCGCATCCATGCGACGACCTCGCTCAACAGCAGCGTGACGACGAACATGCGCTCGGCGTCGTTCAAATGCGCAATCGATACGATCGCGATGCGCGGCTTGCCCGCGGGCGTGTACAGCAGGCTCTGGATATCGAGCGGCTCACCGGTCATCCACGCGGCGAAGCCCGGCGAGGCGAGCAGATTGTTGAGCCGCATCGCGAGCTGCAGGCGCTCTTTCGCCGGATAGAACGATTCGAGATCGAAGACGCCGACCTTGTCCACGCCGGGTTTCTGAATGCGCTGGATCAAGGCGGCGAGGTCGAGGTTGCGGCCCTCGCTCCAGCTTTCATGCAGCAGCGTCGACAGCAGGATGTGCTCGCGGCTTTGCACGGGATCGGCATCGATGCCGAGCAGGCCGAGCAAGCCCGTGGCGGTCGAAGCGGCGCGCTCGGTCAGGGCGGCGGTGTCATTGCGCAGCTCCGGTGGCGGCGCATCGAACGAGCGCAGGATCGACAACGCACGGCCGGCAGTGCTGCCGGGCGTGTAGATCGCGACATCCGCGGCTTCGCGAAAGCGGCGAATGCGATCGCCGTCTTGTTGCCAATCCGCGAGTCCCTTGCGCCAGGTGTCGGCGGTCGCGGCGGCATACGCGTCCGTCGTCATGCCCTTGCGGGCCGCCTCGCCGGCATCGATCCAGGGCGCGAAGTCGGCGGACGCGAGCTCCGGAAACGTGAGCAACAGATTGCCGAGGTCGCCTTTCGGATCGATCGCGATGGCGGGCACGCCGTCGATCGCGGCTTCTTCGAGCAGCGAGAGGCACAGACCGGTCTTGCCGCTGCCCGTCATGCCGACGCATACGGCGTGCGTCGTCAGGTCGCGCGAGTCGTAGAGCAAGAGATCCGAGCGGTCCTTGCCGGTGGCGGGATCGACCTCGCGGCCGAGATAGAAGGAGCCGAGGGATTCGTAGGACTGCATGGGAGGAAGGATGTCGAAGTGGGATGAAGGATGTCGAAGGTGATGGCCGAGGGCGGATAGGGTAAGGCAATCGCGCGAACCGCCTCCGTCGTCCCGACGAAAGTCGGGACCGCCAGCGGCAGTGCCGCATGAGATCCTGACTTTCGTCGGGATGACGAGGAGCAGCAGTGCCGCATGAGATCCCGACTTGCGTCGGGATGCCGGGTCGCGGCGGCTCGTTATAACCGGTTTGTAACCCGCCAATTACCGACCGCGCTACCGCCCGGCGGCTAAAGTGCGCGCCCTATGTCCATTACCCTCGATCAAGTTACCAAACGGTATCAGGGCGCTCCGGTCGTCAACGACGTGTCGATCGAAGTCGCCGAAGGCGAGTTCTTCGTGCTCCTCGGGCCGAGCGGCAGCGGCAAAAGCACGCTGCTGCGCGCCATTGCGGGGCTCACCGGCGTCGATCACGGGCGCATTGCACTGCATGGCAAGGACGTCACGCACATGTCGGCGCGGCAGCGCGGCGTAGGCCTCGTCTTTCAGAACTACGCGCTGTTTCGCCACATGACCGTCGGCGAGAACATCGAATTCGCGTTGCGCGTGCGGCGCCAGAAGGCGGCAGAGCGCCGCGCGCGCCGCAAGGAGCTGCTGCGGCTGGTCGCGCTCGAAGGCATGGATGATCGCCTGCCGACGCAGCTCTCGGGCGGTCAGCAGCAGCGCGTCGCCGTCGCACGCGCACTCGCGCACAAGCCGCAAGTGCTGCTGCTCGATGAGCCCTTCGGCGCGCTCGACGCAAAGATCCGCGAGGAGCTGCGCCGTACGATCCGCCAGGTGCAGCGCGAGCTCAACATCACGACCGTGCTCGTGACGCACGATCAGGAAGAAGCCTTCGCGCTCGCCGATCGCATCGGCGTCATGAACCTCGGCCGACTGCTCGAAGCCGGTCGGCCGAGCGAGCTGTATGCGACGCCGGCAACCCGCTTCGTCGCGACGTTCCTCGGTGCGGCGAATCTGCTGCTCGCACGGCAAACGGCCGACGGCATTCGCTTCGGCGCCACTGCCGTCAATGCTCGCGCAGCGGAAAAAGTGGACGGCAACCGCGAGCACGAGGTGGTGGCGGTGCTGCGTCCGGAAGAAGTCGAGATCGCGCCGACGCGCGACAATCTGCGCACGAACTTCATCGGCAACGGCACGATCGAGGAAGCCGTATTCACCGGCGCGCTCGAGCGCATGCGCGTGCGGCTCGAGGACGACTCCGTCGCCTCGCAGCTTTCGAAAGGAGAAACCGCCGCGGTGCCGACGCTCGAAGTCACGCGCACGCAGCACGAGCAGCGCAACTTTCCGCTGCAGCCTGGACAATCCGTCGCGATCGGCGTCCGCCGCATTCACGTCCTGCCGACGCCGCTGTCGAGCTACACCGCATGCGCGATCGATCAGGCGGCCGCCGATCGGCTCGCGCAGCATCCGTTCCTGGTCGAGCTCGCGGCACGCATGAAGACGCGTATCGCGACGCGCGTCGAGCCGTCGCTCGCGAACATGAACGGCGAGCGTGCGCAGACCTCGATCTCCGGAGTGGCCGTCGTCGGCGCGCGCGCGGATGCGGCCGCGCAGATCGAATGGCTGCTCGAAAACGGCGCGGCCGAAGTGCTCGTGCTGCCCGCGCATGTGGCGCCCCCGCAGCGCGTGTTGATTCACTGGCTCGATGACGATGCGCGCCGCCCGACGCTCGCGGTCGCGGCGAGCTTGCTGCGTCATGTGCCTGCCGAGGCGATCTACGTCGGCATCATGCCGGAGAACGCGAGCGAGTCGCAGCGCCCGTTCGGCGTGCGCACGCTGCTCGATGCGCGCTCGGAAGCGCAAGCCGTGCACGGGCTCGAAATGCGCACGGAGCTGCGCTTCGGCGTGCCGGCCGAGGAGCTGCAGCGGCAGCTGAACGAGGGCTCGGATCAGATGCTCATCCTCGGCATCTCCGATTTGAAGCAGTTCCGCAGCACGTTCGCGAGCCTGTTGGCCTCGCCCACGACGTTCTCGCTGATGGTCGTGTATCGGCCCGCCGAGAAATGACAGGAGACGACGATGACCACGCAGCGAAGCATCGGCCGTTGGCTCGGCATTCGTAGCGCAGCGCTGGCGCTGCTCGCGTCGCTGCTCGCCGCGTGCGGCGGCGGTGACTCGGGCAAATCCGTTACTCTGCTGAACGTGAGCTACGACCCGACGCGCGAGCTGTATCGCGACGTGAACGCGGCATTCGGCAAGGACTGGCTGCAGCGGACCGGGCAGCGCGTATTCGTGCGCCAATCGCACGGCGGCTCGGGCAGTCAGGCGCGCGCCGTGATCGACGGCCTGGATGCCGATGTCGTGACGCTGGCGCTGGCGTATGACATCGACTCGATTCAAAGGAACGGCAAGCGGCTCGGCGCGAATTGGCAAACGCGCTTTCCCGACAACAGCTCCCCGTACACGTCCACGATCGTGTTCCTGGTGCGCGCCGGCAATCCGAAACAGATTCACGATTGGCCCGATCTGCTCAAGCCGGGCGTCGCGATCGTCACGCCGAATCCGAAAACTTCGGGCGGTGCGCGCTGGAACTACCTCGCGGCGTGGGGTTACGCGCTGCGCACCGCGCTCGGCGGCGATCTTTCCAAGCTCGATGATCCCGCCGCGGCGGAGCAGGTGAAGTCCGCGCAAGCGGAAGCGGAAAGCTTCGTGAAGCAGCTGTACTCGCGCGTGCCCGTGCTCGATGCCGGCGCGCGCGGCGCGACGAACACGTTCGTACAGCGCGAGATCGGCGACGTGCTGCTCGCGTGGGAGAACGAGGCGCTGCTCGCCGTGCGCGAGCTCGAGCCCGGCACGGTGGAGATCGTCGTGCCGTCCGTGAGCATTCTCGCCGAGCCGCCGGTCGCGGTCGTCGATACGGTCGTCGATCGGCGCGGCACGCGCCAGGTCGCCGAGGCGTATCTCAAGTTCCTGTATTCGCCCGAAGGCCAGGAGATCGCGGCGAAACACTACTTCCGGCCGCGCGACCAGGCGGTGCTCGAGCGCCATCGCGAGACGTTCCCGAGCGTCGAGCTGTTCACGATCTCGGACATGTTCGAGAACTGGAACGTCGCCCACGAGATCCATTTCGCCGACGGCGGCGTGTTCGATCGAATCTACGGGATCAAGCAATGAGCGCGCGCGCCGCGGCTTCGCCTTCTCTGACATGACTTCCACCTTCCGCCAACCGTCCATCCTGCCCGGCTTCGGCCTCACGCTCGGTTTTTCGACGTTCTTCCTGTCGGCGATCGTGCTCGTGCCGCTCGCCGCGCTCGTCATGAAGACCGCGTCGATGGGCTGGAGCGATTTCTTTCATGTGCTCACCGATCCGCGCGCGGTGGCCTCGTATCGGCTGTCGTTCGGCGCCGCGATGCTCGCCGCGTTCATCAACAGCGTGTTCGGCTTCGTCATCGCCTGGACGCTCGTGCGCTACGAGTTTCCGGGGCGCGCCTTCATCGATGCCTTGATCGACATGCCGTTCGCGCTGCCGACGGCGGTTTCCGGCATCGCGCTGACGGCCGTGTTCGCGGAGAACGGCACGATCGGCCAGTACCTTGCGCCGCTCGGCATCAAGGTGGCCTATACGTGGATCGGCGTCGTCGTCGCGTTGACGCTGATCGGCCTGCCGTTCGTCGTCCGCTCGATTCAGCCGGCGCTGCTCGAAGTACAGCGCGACCTTGAAGATGCCGCGGAGACGCTGGGCGCCGGGCGCTTCTACGTGTTTCGACGCATCATCCTGCCGACGGTCTTGCCGGCGCTGCTGACGGGCTTCACGCTCGCGTTCGCGCGCGCGGTCGGCGAATACGGCTCGGTGATCTTCATTGCCGGTAATCTGCCGATGAAGACGGAGATCACGCCGCTTCTGATCGTGATCAAGCTCGAACAGTTCGAATACGCGGCCGCCGCCGCGCTCGGCTTCATCATGCTGATGATGTCATTCGTGATGCTGCTCTCGATCAACCTGCTGCAAGCCTGGGGGCGACGCCGACTCGTGGCGTCGGGACGCTGATGGCCGGCGGTCCGAACAAGGCGCTGCTCGCCGAGATCGCCTCGCGCCCCGGGCGCGACACGCTCGCCTCCACGCTCATCAAATGGTCGTTCATCGGGGCCTCGCTCGTGTTTCTCGCGGCGTTGTTGTTCGCGCCGCTGATCACGGTGTTCGCGGCGGCGCTCGAGAAGGGCTGGCAGCTGTATTTCTCGAGCTTCAAGGATCCCGACACGCTTGCGGCGATTCGCCTGACGCTCACGACCGCGGCGATCGTCGTGCCGCTCAATACCGTGTTCGGCATGAGCGCGGCCTGGGCGATCGCGAAATTCGAGTTCAAGGGCAAGAGCCTGTTGATCACGCTCATCGACCTGCCGATGGCGGTTTCGCCCGTGATCTCGGGTCTCGTCTACGTATTGCTGTTCGGCATGCAGGGCTGGTTCGGGCTGTGGCTGCAGGAGCACGACATCAGCATCATCTATGCGCTGCCCGGCATCGTGCTCGCGACGATGTTCGTGACGTTCCCGTATGTCGCGCGCGAGCTGATCCCTTTGATGCAGCAGGTCGGCAACGACGAGGAGGAGGCCGCGATCACCCTCGGCGCCGGCGGACTCATGACGTTCTTCCATGTCACACTGCCGAAGGTCCGCTGGGGCCTGGTGTACGGCGTGATCCTGTGTAATGCGCGCGCGATGGGCGAATTCGGCGCGGTTTCGGTGATTTCAGGCCATATCCGCGGTCTGACGACGACGATGCCGCTGCACGTCGAGATGCTGTACAACGAATACAACTTCGTCGGCGCCTTCGCGGTCGCGTCGCTCTTGACGATGCTTGCGCTCGTGACCCTCGTGATCAAGACGCTGGTGGAATGGCGGACGGGGATAAGGAAGCACTGACCCTCTCTCGATGATCGACCAAATCCAAGAGTTCTTCGATCGCCTCAAGATCGACACCTCGCGTGCGACGCTTGGGATGTGGATCGCGGCGATCAATGTGTCGATCGTCCTGCTCGTCGTCGGCGGCATCTCGATCTCCGCGATCGGCTCGTTGCGCGATCTCGCCGACAGCCAGGGACAGTCGCGCGTGCAGCTCGCGGGCGCGATGGCGCGCGAGGAGCTGCGCCGCATCGGCGAAGACGCGCTGACGCAGGCCAAGAGCGTCGCCGAGCGGCAGACGCTGCAGCGCCTGCTCGCGGAGCGTCAGAACGCCGCCGTCGGACCCTACCTGCGCCGCTCGTGCAACAGCGAGACGATCGCGGCGTGCGCGGTGTTCGAGGGCAACGTGCTGATCGCGCAGGCCGGGGTCGCGCTGCCGTGGGAGCAGATCGCGCTCACGGCCCAGGAACAGGGCGAGCGCTTTCTCGCTTCCATCGAGAACACGCGCTACGCCGTGATGGGCGCCTCCAGCACGATCGGCAACACGCCTGAGCGCAAGCTGTACGTCGCGCGCTTGTTCGACGAGCGCCTCGCGCAGTTTCTGAGCGAGCGCGTCGGCACCGGCATTCGCCTGCTGAGCTATCGCAACTTCATCGCCGAAAAGAAGACGGATGCATTCACGCGGCTGCATTCGGCGGGGCTGTCGGACGGGCGCTCGGCGGTGGCACGCATCGAAGATCCGGACGTCTACGCCGCGAGCTTCCCGGTGTTCGCATCGACGGGCGAGGCGATCGCGCTGCTCGAAGCGCGCTTGCCGACGCGCGACATCGACGCGTCCGTCGGCAGCCTCGTGAAGCGTCTGCTCGTCACCGCGATCGTGCTCGCGGCACTCGCGGTTCTCGCGGGCGTAATTCTCGGGCAGCAGGTCACCGGCCCCGTCGGCACGCTGACCGATGCGGCCGAGCGTCTGGGCAAGGGCGACTTCTCCACCTCCATCCCGATCGGCGGCACGCAGGAAGTCGGCAAGCTCGCGCGCACGATGGAAGACATGCGCAACAATCTCGTCGAGCTCACCGGTGCGCTGCGGCGGCGCGAAGCCGAAGCGCAGGCCGTGCTGAGCGGCATCGTCGAGGGCGTGTACGCGGTCGACAAGTCGCGCGTGATTCGCTACCTGAATCCACAAGCGGCGCGTCTGTTGGGCGTACGGCCGGACGACGTGATCGGCCGGTTCTGCGGCGACGTACTGAAGCCGTGTCTGGAAAACGGCCAGCGCCCGTGCGAGACGCGCTGCCCCATCTTGCGCGCGCGGCAGGAAGGCAGCGCGCAGGCAACCGAACGGCTCGACCTGGGCGGCAGCGCGCCGCGCACGACGATCATCACGAGCGCCGAGCCGGTCGACGAGCTGCAGGTGCAGGTCATTCGCGACGAAACCGAGCTCGAAGGCGTGCGCCGCGCGCGCGATTCCGTGCTCGCGAACATTTCGCACGAGTTCCGTACGCCGCTCGCGGCGCAGCTCGCCTCGATCGAGCTGCTGCGCGAAGGCCTGGATACGCTCCCCGCAGAGCAGCAAAAGGAGCTCGTCCTGTCGCTCGAGCGCGGCACGCTGCGGCTCACGAATCTGATCGACAACTTGCTCGAGAGCGTTCGCATCGAGTCCGGCCAGCTCGGCATCCGCCATCAGAGCGTCGCGGTCGACGAGCTGATCGCCGATGCAGAGGAGCTGATCGGCGCATTGCTCAAGCAGCGCCATCAGCGCATCGAGCTCGAGCTGCCGCCGGACCTGCCGAATGTCGAGGGCGACGGGCCGCGGCTGACGCAGGTGTTCGTCAATCTGCTCGCGAATGCGAGCAAGTACGCGCCGGAGCACAGCAGCGTGTACATCGGCGCGGCCGCCGACGAGGCGTACGTCCGGGTATGGCTCGAGGACGAAGGGCCGGGCGTGCCGGAGATCGAAACGGGCTCCATCTTCGAACGCTTCTATCGCGGGCCGGCGCAGGAGCCTGAGCCCGGCGGACTCGGCCTCGGGCTCTGGATCGTGAAGTCGATCGTCGATCGCCACGGCGGCACGATTCGCGCCACTCGCGTCGGCAATCGCACCCGGTTCGAGGTTCGCTTGCCGCTGACGCAGGCTTCCGAATGAGGCTCGCGGGGGCGAGACAAACTGCGCGGAATCTCGTGCGTGCGAAATGGAATAGGTGGCGCGCCGGGGAAGGCGCATTCTGACATCCGCTATGACACCGTCACGTAAATCCTCATGAAGATCCTCTCGGCGGACGACGACAAGGACTTGCTCGCGCTGATCGCGTTCACGCTGTCGCAGGCGGGTTACCTCGTCGTGAAGGCGGATGACGGCTCGAGCGCGATCAAGGCATTCGAGGCCGAGGCGCCCGATCTCGTCATCCTCGACATCAACATGCCGGGCGCCAGCGGCTTTCAGGTATGCGAAGCGATCCGCGCGAAATCGCGCGTGCCCGTCATGATCCTCACGGTGCGGGGCGAAGAGGAGGATCTCGTCAAGGCGCTCGAACTCGGCGCGGACGACTATCTGACGAAGCCGTTCAGCCCGCGAACGCTGCTGGCGCGCGTGAAGGCGTTGCTGCGGCGCGCCGGGATGGAGAATGCCGCGCCGCTGGCTGCCGGGCGTATTCGGCTCGACCTGGAGGAGCACACGGCGCAGGTCGGCGCGAGCCCGCCCGTGCGGCTCACGAAGCTCGAGCTGCGTCTGTTACAGATGCTGATTGCGAACGCGGGTCATACGGTCAGCTCCGATCGATTGCTGATGCAGGTGTGGGGCCACAAGGGGTCGGGCGACCGCCAGTTGCTGAAGCAGCTCGTGCATCGGCTGCGGCAGAAGATCGAGATCGACCCGGCCGCGCCGCAGATGCTGCAGACCGCGCCCGGCGCGGGGTACAAGCTCGTGGTCGACTGACGCTCACCTGTCGTCCCGACGCAAGTCGGGACCGCATTTGGCACCGTGCCAACGGCGGTCCCGACTTCCGTCGGGACGACGGGATGTGGCGGATGCGGTCCCGACTTGCGTCGGGACGACCGAGGGTTGCGTACGCGATGCCGGAACTCACTCTACCCGGGAACTCCGCCACCTCAGAAGCGTTAGCCCGCTCGTGCGATACGTGGACGAAAAACGAGCGGAAGAGTGGCTGAGCTGGCAATGCGGCGTGCTGGCCGAATTGCGCAGCGAGCTGCACGAATACGTCGGCCACATCGAAGATCGGGACGTCGATTGGAACGCCTGGCTGCCGCTGTTCCTGGAAGGATGCTCGCCGCGCGCCGCCGTCGACAAAGCCTTCGTGCGCCACTGACCCTACCGGACATGAAAGGCGGCAATCGATTCGCATCGATTGCCGCCCGCGGCCCTGCCGGGCCGATCTCGTGTGCAGCCTCGACTTTCCGCGCTAGCCGCCCATGCGCTCGCGAATCTTCGCGACGACACGGGCCCGCAGGTTCGCATCGGCCGTCATCGTCTGCACGATGCCGTTGAACTCATCGAGCTTGAGTCCGGTGCGCTCCACGGCCGCGATCATTTCATTCTCGACCTTGGCCTGAGTCTGCTGCTGTTTCGCCGGATCGCTCGCTGCGGCATCGAGCTCCGATGCGGCCTTCTGTTGGATCTTCTGGACCTCGACATAGGCCGTCGCGAACTGATCGATCTTCTGGTCGTCGATCGGAGTCGCGCTCGCGTTGGGCGAGGTGGCCGGGCTCGGCGCCGTCTGATCCACGTTCGAATCGGTTCGAGAAGGCGCCTGGGTCGTCGCAGGATCGTCGTCGGGGACCGACGTCGGCGGCTCGGCCTGTTGTGCCCAGCCGACGCTCGCTGTCATTGCTGCGGCGCCGATCAGCACGGCGCGAATCGCATCGCGAATCGTTGCGTCATTCATGAGTCTCTTCCTCCTGCGTGCGTTGGTGCATGAACGCAATCCGCCTCGTCCGGCAGGGTTCCTGTTTGCGCGAGATTGTGTGCCGCACTGTCGCAACGTCGCGTCGCGGGACAGCACTTCGTGCAATCGCGCGTGGCGGCAGGCATGCTTCGTGTAGGCAATCGATCCGCGTGCGGGATGTGAAAACGCCGGCACGGTTGCCAGTAAATTCGCGTTGCATTGAACCTTCGGAGCGACAGTGGCGATGCCTGGAACGATTCGCACCGGCATGGGCGGCTGGTCATATGAGCCTTGGCGCGAAACCTTCTATCCCGCGGAGGTGCCGCAGCGGCGCGAGCTGGAATATGCGAGCCGCGCCGTCACCGCGATCGAGATCAACAGCACCTTCTACCGCTTGCAGAAGCCGGAGATTTTCGCGGGCTGGCGCGATCAGACGCCCGATGATTTCGTGTTCACGACGAAGGCCGCGCGCAATGCGACGTATCGCAGGGACTTGACCCAGGCGCGCGAGTCCGTCGAGCGCTTTGCAAGCGGTGTCGCGGCGCTCGCCCCGAAGCTCGGCGCGATTCTGTGGCAGCTGCCGCCGACGAAAAAATTCGAGCGCGAGGAGATTGCGGCATTCCTGTCGTTCCTGCCGCCTGAGGCGCGCGGCGTTCGCTTGCGGCACGCGTTCGAGGTCAGGCACGCGACGTTCATGTGCGATGCGTTTCTGGACTTGGCGCGCTCGGCCGGCGTCGCCGTCGTGTTCGCAGATGCGGACGAGTATCCCTCGTTCGCGGATGTCACCGGCGATTTCGTTTATGGACGCTTGCGGCGCACCGTGTCTTCCGAGCCGACGGGCTACAGCAAACCGGCGCTCGAGGCATGGGCACGGCGCGCGCAGCAGTGGGCCGCCGGCGGTGAGCCTAACGATCTGCCGAAAGTGAGCGCGAGCACGCCGCCAGTGCAACCGCGGGATGTGTTTCTGTTCTTCATCAGCGGCGCGAAGGAGCGTGCTCCGCTCGCCGCGCGCGAGCTCGCGGCGCAGGTGCGCGCGCTCAACTCAAAATAGACGGCGTTCTTACCGCGCCCGGCTTCAACCGCCGGCGGCTTCTCTCAAGGCCTGCCCCACATCGAGCGTTCGCGCCTTCTGCTGGATGTCGCTCAGGTACTGGCCCTGCAGATGCTTCGCCTGGCTCAGGAGCGATTCGTAGGTTTGCCGCAGGAGCTCCGGACTCATCTGACGTCCGCCCGCGTAGTAGCGCTTCGCGAGCTGGCCCAGCGCATACGTCGAAGCGAATGAGAACGCAGCGCCGGTTGCGGCGCGGCCGAGGCCGCGGCCGAGCCCGCCCGCAATGCCGCCGAGTAAACCGCCGATCAGCTTGCGCCCGATCTGCTCGACATACTGCGATGTGAGCCCGACGCCTGCCGTCGCGATGAATTCCCGGATGTGCCCCTTGTCGAGCTCGTATCCGTAGGCCTTGCCGATGCGATACACGAGCTTGATCTGCAGCGTGATGATGGCCATCGAGGCGAGCGACTGCGGCAGCAGCTCGAGCGCGCCGTTCACGATCGCATGATTCAGGACGTAGCGGTCGAGCTCCGATTCGGGAACGTTCGGCGCGTTCGACGCGAGCGATCTGGACGCGGCGAGCGCGGGACTCATCGGCGGGTCGAGCGGAGCCAGCGGCGCGTCGGCGATGGAATCGGCTTCGGCATTGGCGCGCGCGGTGTTGGGATCATCGAGGCCGAGCGTCTCTTTGAGGTCTGCGAGAAAGCGGCGCTCGGCCTCGTTCGCGGTGCCGTCCGCATCGCATACACAAACCGCAAGCTCATACGCGAGCTGGCGGTGAGCGGGATCGCTCAGTGTCGCCGCAACCTGCGCGAGATCGACGCGCTTCAACAACACCTCTTGATACACCGATGCGAGCTGCGGCGCTTCGTTCGGCGCGGCCAATGTCTCCGCGACCCGCTTGATCGCATCGCGCTCGCGCTCGTCCTTCATGCCGTCGGCGAAGGCGGCCATGAGACAGATCGTGAGCAGCGAGCGTTGTTCGGTGACAGTCATGGATGCGACGCTCGATGAAATGACGGTGCCGGCCGCGACTGACGCCCTTCTACGCTTGCTGGGAATCGATGCCAAGCAGGGAAAGCGACGGTTGTCGAATCAATGGGAGGGGATGTGCGCGGATCGGGCGGTACGACGGGGAGGAGATCCGAAGAGGTGTAGCGAGCCATCAAGCTGATGGAAGGAGCGCGTGCGCCCCTCACCCCGGCCCTCTCCCTTCGGGAGAGGGAGGA
>Ga0164243_10007714_pt1 | contig 16022 bp, 12 predicted proteins | sample OricompcompostOP_FD_108781 | JGI IMG/M metagenome (GOLD analysis project Ga0164243, IMG submission 108781) | Organic Plus compost microbial communities from Emeryville, California, USA - Original compost - Organic plus compost (OP) | ecosystem: Engineered > Solid waste > Mixed feedstock >...
ACCGCCCTGCCATGCGTGGCCGGTCGGGACCGGGTCGCCGGCCTGCCGACGGCTGGGACCGCCCTGCCATGCGTGGCCGGTCGGGACCGGGTCGCCGGCCTGCCGACGGCCGAGACCGCGTCGCGGTGGCGGTCGCGCGCCGCCTCGGCGAGAAGGGCGAACACGCGACCGTCAGCGTGTGCATCGGCTCGGCGGCCGTCGCGCGGTGGGGATCCGTTCAGCTCCCGGCGTGTTCTGGCGTGGCCTCGGCGACCACCGGTCGCGCGGCCGCATCAGCGGTGAGCTCGGCGCTGACAGCACGCTCGCGGGTCGTGAACAGCGGCAGGGTCAACTGGACCAGCGGTCCGATCGCCAGGGCGTAGACGATCGTGCCGATGCCCAGTGTGCCGCCGAGCAGGAAGCCGACGGCCACCACCGAGACCTCGATGACGGTGCGCGCCAGCCGGATCGAGTGGCCACGTGCCGCCAGTCCGGTCATCAGGCCGTCGCGCGGTCCGGGACCGAGGCGGGCTCCGATGTAGAGCCCCGAGGCCACGGCGCACAACAGCACTCCCGCGACGAGGAAGCCGATCCGCTGCCACAGCAGGGACGGCGTCGGGATCACGGCATCGGCGAGGTCGAAGACGGCGCCGATGACGAGCACGTTGGACAGTGTGCCGATGCCGGGGCGCTGCCGCAGCGGCCACCACAGCAGGAGCACGACGGCGCCCACGATGATCGTGACCATGCCGAGAGACAGTCCGGTGCGAACAGCGATGCCCTGATGGAAGACATCCCAGGGTTGGTTGCCCAGTCGAGCCTCCACCATGAGCACCATGCTCACCGCGTAGGCGGCCAGACCGAGATAGAGCTGCGTGAGCCGCGTCAGCGGCCGGATGCGCAGCGGGAGGGGAGCGTAGTTGGCCTTGCCCGTAGTTGCCACGCATGCCAATATGAAGGCCAATTTCCCGGCGGGAAAGAGCCAATCCGAGGGGAGTGGCCTTGACGATCGCGATCCGCGGCAGCCACCTCGTGCGCCTGCTCGACCATTGGCGCACCCTGCGCGGAGCCCGGGGCGCGAAGCTGCCGGAGTACGCGGCGCTGGCAGCCGCCGTCCGCGGTCTGCTGCGCGACGGCCGGCTGCCCCTGGGCGTACGCCTGCCCGCCGAACGGGAACTCGCCGAGGCGCTGCAGGTCAGCCGGACCACCGTCACCGCCGCCTACCGGGAGTTGCGCGGCTCAGGGCACCTGACCAGCCGTCGCGGCGCGGGCAGCTGGACCGCGTTGCCGAGCGGTCAGCGTTTGGGCACCTCGCTGCTGTGGGCGCCCGACGACGGTGCCGACGTCATCGACCTGAGCTGTGCCGCGCTCACCGCGCCCGACCAGTTGTCCCTCGCGGTCGCGGCGGCGGCGGCGGAGCTGCCGGCCTACACGACAGGGGCGGGGTACCACCCGTCCGGCCTGCCCGTGCTCCGCGAGCGCATCGCCGCGCGCTTCACGGCTCGTGGCCTGCCGACCTCCGCCGACCAGATCCTCGTCACCGCCGGCGTGCAGCATGCCGTCGACCTGTCGCTGCGGGTATTCGTCTCGCCCGGCCAGCCGGTGCTCGTCGAGTCGCCCTCGTACCCCAACGTGCTGGCCGCCATGCGGACCCACCGTGCGCGCGTCACCACCGCCAACCTCGATCCCGTCGACGGCTGGGACGAGGAACTCCTGCTCGCCGAGTTGCGCTCGTCGCGGCCGGTGCTGGCCTATCTGATCCCCGAGTTCCACAACCCGACCGGCCACAGCATGCCGTTGAGCCTGCGTGAGCGGCTTCCGTTCTCGGCGCACCGGGCCGGCACCGACCTGGTCGTCGACGAGTCCTTTGTGGACCTTCGCTTCGACGACTCCACTGTGGACCCGCCGGGTCCCGCGCCGGGTCCCGCGCCGAGTCCCGCGCCGGATGCCGCGCCGCCGGTGGCGGCGTTCGACGAGCATGCCCGGGTGTTGACCGTCGGCGGGATGAGCAAGCCGTACTGGGGTGGCCTGCGCATCGGCTGGATCCGCGCGGCCGCACCCGTCATCGCGCGGCTCACGGCCGCCCGGGTGACCATCGACATGGCCGGTCCGGTGCTCGACCAGCTCGTCGCGGTCGCGCTGTTGGAACACGCCGACGACGTCATGCGCCACCGCCGGGCACAGTTGACGGCACGGCGGGACGCGCTCGTGGCTGCGCTGCGCACCCATATTCCACAGTGGACGTTCCGGGTGCCGGACGGTGGGGTGTGTCTGTGGGTCGAACTCGAGGCGCCGGTCAGCACGGCTCTGGCGCAGGCGGCGCAGGAGCACGGCGTGCGGTTGGCGCCCGGCCCGCAGTTCGGTGTGACCGGCACGCTGGAGCGTTACCTACGGCTGCCGTTCACCCGACCCGAAGCGGATCTCGTCGAGGCCGTACGTCGTCTGGCCGCCGCGCGCGCCGACCTGACCCGGGCCCGCTCGCCCCAGTGGACCCCGCCCGCCCTGGTCGCCTGACCCAGCCCGCGCGCCGCCCGCACGCCCCCCGACCCCCCCCGACCCCGCCCGCGCCGCGGACGATAGCGCCGATCTTGGGGTTTTCCGCATGATTGGAGATCAACTCACGCGAAAAACCCCAAGATCGGCGCAAGAGGACCGGTCAGGCCTCGGCGAGCGTGCCCTCGTACATGGCCTCGATCTCGGCGGCGAAGTTCGTCTCCACGCCCTTGCGCTTGATCTTCATGGACGGGGTGATCTCGCCGCTCTCGATGCTGAAATCACGCGGGAGAATAGTGAACTTCTTCACCGTCTCCCAGCGGTTCAGCTTGCTGTTGAGTTCCTTGACCGCCGGCTCGATCATGTCGCGCATCTGCTGCGAGGCGGCCACCTCGGCGTACGTCTTGCCCTCGAACGGGCCGCCGGGCGCCGTCATGGTGCGCACCACGTCGGGGTCGAGCGTGACCACCATGGTGGCGAAGTTGCGGGCCTGCGCGATGACGACCACCTGCGACACGTACGGGCAGAGCGCCTTGAACATGCCCTCGATGTGGCTCGGCGCGATGTACTTGCCGCCGGAGGTCTTGATCAGGTCCTTCTTCCGGTCGGTGATCTTCAGGTAGCCGTCGGCGTCGATCTCGCCGATGTCGCCGGTCTTGAAGAACCCGTCCGGGGTGAAGACCCGGGCGGTCTCCTCGGGCAGGTTGTGGTAGCCCCGCATGACCGCGACGCCGCGCAGCTCGATCTCCCCGTCCTCCGCGATGCGCACCTCCATGTCGGCGATCGGGTGGCCGACCGTACCGAACCGGAACTTGTCCGGGGTGTTGAGGAACGCGCCGGCGGAGGTCTCGGTCAGCCCGTACCCCTCGTAGATGTTGATGCCGGCCACGTGGAAGAACTCGGCGATGTCCTTGTTCAGCGGGGCGGCGCCGGAGATCAGGATGCGGAACCGGCCGCCGAGGCGTTCCCGGATCTTGCTGAACACCAGCTTGTCGGCGAGCTTCACCTTGAAGCCGCCGCCCTTCTTGCCGGCCTGCCGGCGCTGGTAGTCCTCATGCCCGACCTTGAACGCCCACTTGAAGATCTTGTACTTGAGGCCGCCGGCGGTCTTCATGGACGTGTTGACCGCGCTGTAGAGCTTCTCGTAGAGCCGCGGCGCGCCACACATGATGGTGGGCTTCAGCGACGGCAGGGTCGCGGCGATCTTGTCCATGCGGCCGTCCACGTAGGTCGGCAGGCCCACCGCGATGACGCCGCTGATGATGGTCTTGCCGAACGAGTGGGACAGCGGCAGCCAGAGGTACTCCAGGTCGTCCGGCTGCAGGATGCCCATGCTGGCCTGCGCCACGCCTTCCCACACCCAGCTCGCGTGCAGCAGCTCGACGCCCTTGGGCGTGCCGGTGGTGCCCGAGGTGTACATGATCGTGGCCAGGTGGTCCGGCTGCACCGAGGCGGCGATGCGCTGGACGAGCTCGGGGTCGGCGGCGAGCGCGGCCCGCCCCTTCTCTTCCAGCTCGGCGAGGGTCAGCACCGGCACGGTGGCGCCCTCGGTGGGACCGGGGTCGATGACCACGATGTGGGTGAGGTTCGGCAGCGAGGCACCGACCGTCTTCGCGACCTGACTCGCGTCCTCGGCGATGAGCACCTTCACCCCGGAGTCCGACAGGATGAAGGCGGCGTCCTTGGCGTCCGTCGTGGGATAGATGGTGGTCGTCGCCGCCCCCGCACAGAGGATGCCGAGGTCGGCGAGGATCCATTCGAGGCGCGTGTTGGACGCGATCGCGACCCCCTCCTGCGGCTGGACGCCGAGGGAGTGCAGCCCGGCTGCGATGGCGGTCGCACGATCCCCGACGTTCTGCCAGGTGATCCAGACCGGGCCGTCCGGGCCGGGCGAGGCGAACGCCTTGCTGTTCGGCGTGCTCGCGACTCGCTGCAGGAACATGTCCGGAATGGACTTGTACGGGAGTTTCAGTGACTCGCTCATGGGACGTGACGCCTCCGTGCCAGGGGGAACGGCGTGACGACCGTCACGCGTTCGGGTTACCCGAGAGTACGCAGATCAGGCCCCGTGAGCCAGACCCCAAGCGGCCGATGATCTTTGACAAACCGGGCCAGGCGCGGGGCCACCCGCACGAGTCACACCGCGCTCAACCACGCCGACGAGCCCGTACGGGTCCAGCCCGTACGGGCAGGTGCACCGGGGACGCGCGGAGCCCAGGCCGCGCCCGGGGGCGCGCGGAGCCCAGGCCGCGCCCGGGGACGCGCGGCGCCTCAGGCCGCGCGGGCGGGCGAGTGGCTGCTCAGGGCCTTGAGGTAGGAACGTGCCCAGGCCCGCACGTCGTGGGCGCGCACGTGGCGGCGCATGGCCCGCATCCGCGCCCGGTTCTCCGCCGGCGTGGCCTCCAGCGCGCGCACCATCGTCTCCTTGAGCGCGTCGACGTCGTGCGGGTTGACCAGGTACGCCTCGGGCAGCTCGAACGCCGCCCCGGCGAACTCGCTCAGCACGAGGGCGCCGCGGTTGTCGGTGTGCGTGGCGATGTACTCCTTGGCGACGAGGTTCATGCCGTCGCGCAACGGCGTGACCGCCATGACGTCGGCGGCGAGGTAGAGCGCCGCCAGCTCGTCGCGCCCGAACGACTGGTTGAGGTAGTGCACCGCCGGCACACCGAGCCGACCGAACTCGCCGTTGATGCGACCGACCTCGCGCTCGACCTTGTCGCGCAGCATCCGGTAGTGGTCCACGCGTTCCCGGCTGGGCACCGCGACCTGGACCATGACCGTGTCCTGCACCTTGACCCGGCCGTCCACCAACAGCTCGCGGTAGGCCTTGATCCGGTGCGCGATGCCCTTGGTGTAGTCGAGCCGGTCCACGCCCAGGATGACCTTGGTCGGCTCGCCGAGGTCGGCGCGCAGCTTGGCGGCCCGCTCGATGATGTCCTCGCGGCGGCCGAGTTCCTCCATCTCGCCGACGTCGATGGAGATCGGGAAGGAGCGTGCCTGCACCACCCGGCCGTCCACCTCGATCTCGCCGCCGCCCCAGTTGTTGCCGGACACGGCGACCGGGCCGGGCAGGACGGCGGGCGTGACCGGGGTGCCGAGGATGCGCGAGACGATGCGCAGGAAGTTGTCGGCGCCGGCGCTGGTCTGGAAACCGACGAGGTCGGCGCCGAGCATGCCGCGCAGCAGTTCGGCCCGGCGCGGCAGCTGCATGAACAGCTCGGCCGGTGGGAACGGGATGTGCATGAAGAAGCCGATACGCAGGTCCGGCCGCAGTTCCCGCAGCATGGCCGGCACCAGTTGCAGGTGGTAGTCCTGCACCCAGACGATCGCGTCCCGCTCGGCGTAGTCGGCGGTCAGTTGGGCGAATCGCCGGTTCACCCGTTGGTAGGCCTCCCACCAGCGCCGGTGGAAGGCCGGAGCCTCGACCGCGTCGTGGTACAGCGGCCAGAGGGTGGAGTTGGAGTAGCCCTCGTAGTAGTTCTCGTACTCGGCGGCCGACAGCGGTACCGCGCGCATGCGGATGCCGTCGACGTCGGGAACGTAAGGGGTTTGGTCGATCGCTCCGGACCAGCCGATCCAGGTGCCACGCCGGTCCCGCAGGACCGGGTGTAGAGCGCTGACCAGCCCACCGGGGCTGCGTGACCAGGACACTGAACCATCCGGCTCCACCGTCTGGTCTACCGGCAGCCGATTGGCCACGATCACCAGCGACCTACGCGCCATGTCGTCCTCCCGTGTCTCTCGCTGCGCTTCGGGCACGACGAGCCGCCCACCCACGGAAGAAGCCGCGGGTGCTGCGCTCGTTCCTCGCTGTGTGCTCTGACCTTCCGCGCAGATCGTCGATCTTTGGGCAGATTGACCAACCTCAGGGTATTCCTACTCACTCCAAGTTAACTCGTGATTACGTCAACGCTACGACCATCGATGGAACGTTTCCCTCAATCACCATGAGGGTCCCATATCGGGACTATTTCCCCGATGTTTGATCACTGTTCACCCGAACGTGACGGGCGACCATCGCCGGGCCACCGGCGGCCCCACGGCGGCGCTCGGTAAGGACCGGTCGGGCGTCCGGGCGTAGCATGCGGGCAGCGCATCCCAACCCGGACCAGGGTGACCGCGGCGGCCCGGATGTGCCAGGAACAGGGGGAGGTCCCGGTGTCGGCGGTCGAGCTGACCCCGCGTGCCCGGGTGGGCGTGATGCTGCGAGGCCTGGGGCTGGTCGGCCGGGGCATCCGGCACCAACCGCGGATCTTCGCCGTGGCCGCCCTCGGCGCCGCCGCCTACGGCGGGCTCTCGGTCGGCACCGCGTTCGTGGTCGGGCAGGTGGTCGGCCGGGTCGTCATCCCGGCGCTGGACCGCGGCTCGGTCGCGGCCGGTGGGCTCGTTCTGGGCGTGCTGGCCATTCTCGGCGTCGCCGTCCTGAAGGTCGGCGCGCTCTACGCCCGGCGGGTCGGCGCGAGCACGGTGCAGTTCCGGCTCACCGCCGAGTACCGGCGTCGGGTCACCCGCCGCTACCTGGCGCTGCCCGCCGCCTGGCACCGCCGGCACGCCACCGGCACGCTGCTGTCCAACGCCAGCTCCGACGTCGAGGCGCTGTGGTCCGTCTTCGCCGCGTTGCCGATGGCCATCGGCACCGTGTTCATGCTGGTGGCCGCCGTGGTCGGGCTGTTCGTCGTCGACTGGAGCTTCGGCCTCGTCGCGCTGGCGCTGTTTCCCACGCTGTTCGCCCTCAACTTCTTCTACTCGCGCACCATGGCCCCGCGCATCGCCCGGGCGCAGGCGCTGCGGGCACAGGTCAGTGCCGCCGCGCACGAGAGCTTCGACGGCGCGCTCGTGGTCAAGACCATGGGGCGCGAGGAGGCGGAGACCCGCCGCTTCGAGGCACGCGTACGGCAGCTGCGTGACCAGATGGTCGGGGTCGGCCGGGTACGGGGTGTCTTCGACCCGCTCGTGGAGACGCTGCCCAACCTCGGCAGCCTCGTCGTGCTCCTGATCGGTGTCACGCGCCTGCGCCAGGGGGCGGTCAGCGTCGAGGAGGTCTTCAGCGTCTCCTTCCTCTTCGCCATGCTCGCGATGCCCGTGCGCGCCATCGGCTGGGCGCTGACGGAACTGCCCCGCAGCGTCGCGGGCTGGGACCGGGTCAGCCAGGTGCTGGCCGCGACCGGCGACATGCCGTACGGCTCGGTCACCCTCGACGCGACCGAGGGTGCGCCGGTCGCGCTGGTGTTCCGGGACGTCTGGTACGCCTACGAGACCGGCGAACCGGCCGTGTGCGGGGTGAGCTTCGCGGTGCCGGCGGGCTCGACCGTGGCCCTGGTCGGCGCGACCGGCTCGGGCAAGTCCACCGTCGCATCGCTGGCCGTACGGCTGGTGGATCCGGCCAAGGGCACGGTCGAGGTCGGTGGTGTCGACGTGCGGGAGCTGTCGGCCACCGAACTGGCCCGGACGGTCGCGCTCGTCCCGCAGATCCCGTTCGTCTTCGACGACACGGTCCGGGGCAACGTGGCGCTGGACCGCGCCGGTGTCGACGACGAGGCCGTCCGTGGTGCGCTGCGGCTCGCGCAGGCCGACGGGTTCGTGGACCGGTTGCCGCACGGGCTGGACACGCCACTGGGCGAGCGGGGCACCTCGCTGTCGGGCGGGCAGCGCCAGCGGCTGACCCTGGCCCGGGCGCTGGCCGGGAACCCGAGGCTGCTCGTGCTCGACGACGCGACCAGCGCGGTGGACCCGCGCGTGGAGGCGGCGATCCTGGGCGGGCTGCGGCGCAGCGGAGCGACGATCCTGGTCGTCGCCTACCGGCGGGCGACGATCGCCCTGGCCGACGAGGTGGTCTTCCTCGACCGGGGCCGGGTGGTGGCCCGGGGCCGGCACGAGACGCTGCTCGCCACGGTCCCCGCCTATGCCGAGCTGGTGACGGCCTACGAGCGGGCCGACGCGGAGCGGGAGCAGGAGCTCGCGACCGAGGACGACGCGCCGCCGTTGCCGCGCCGACCCGACGACGTGGAACCGTCCGAAGTGGACGATGTGGTGGCGTTGGTCGAGGACACCGGGCGGACGGGGGCGATGTCGTGAGTGCGCCGGCGACGGGCGGCTCGCTGCGCACGCTGCGCCGCGGGCTCGCGCTCTCCCCCGAACTGCGGTCGGGACTGGCCGGCACGCTCGGGCTCGCCGTGGTGGCGATGGTGGGTCGCGTGGCGGTGCCCATCGCCGTGCAGCAGGTGATCGACCGCGGCCTGCGCGCGCCGGGTGGCCCGGACGTGCCGGTCGTCGTCTCCACCGTGCTCGGCGCGCTGCTCGTGCTCGGCCTGACCACCGCCTGTACGAACCTGATGGTGCGCCGGCTCTTCACGGTCAGCGAGACGGCGCTGGCCGGGCTGCGGGTGCGCACCTTCCGGCACATCCACGACCTGTCGATGCTGCACCAGCAGGGGGAGCGGCGGGGCTCGCTCACCTCCCGGGTCACCTCCGACATCGACCAGATCACGCAGTTCCTGCAGGCCGGCGGGGTGAACCTCGTCGTCAACATCGGCCAGCTGCTGGTCACCAGTGTGGTGATGTTCTTCTATTCGTGGCAGCTGGCGCTGGTGGTCTTCGCCTCGTTCCTGCCGCTGGTCGTCATCGTGCGGATGTTCCAGCGCCGGCTCGCCGCGGCCTACCTGCTGGTCCGCGAGCGGATGGGCGTCCTGCTCGGCGCCATCGGTGAGACGGTGGTCGGCGCCGAGGTCATCCGCACGTACGGGATCGCGCAGCGCAGCAGCCGCCGGCTCGACGAGGCGATCGACCGGGCCCGGGCCGCGCAGGCCCGGGGGCAGCTGATCAGCGTCAACGCCTACTCCGTGGGCGAGATCGCGGCCGGCCTCGCCATGGCCGGGGTGGTCGTCGTCGGCGTGTGGCTCGGCCTCGACGGCGGGCTGCGGGTCGGTGAACTCACCGCGTTCCTGTTGCTGGTGCAGCTGTTCGTCTCGCCGGTGCAGATCGCCACCGACGTGCTCAACGAGGCCCAGAACGCGGTGGCCGGCTGGCGGCGCATCCTCGACGTGCTCGACGTCGAGCCGGACGTGCGCGACCCCGGGCCGGCCGGCCAGGATCTCGCCCCCGGACCGATCGCGGTGGCCTTCTCCCACGTCAGCTTCGCCTATCCGGACGGCCCGACCGTACTGTCCGATGTGGACATCATCATCGCCGCCCGCGCGCGGGTCGCCGTGGTCGGCGAGACCGGGTCGGGCAAGTCGACCTTCGCCAAGCTGCTCACCCGCCTCATGGATCCGAGCGAGGGCACGGTGTTCCTGGCGGGCACGCCCCTGCGCGACGTGCGGTTCTCGTCGTTGCGCCGCCGGGTGGTGCTCGTGCCGCAGGACGGGTTCCTCTTCGACGACACCATCGCGGCGAACGTCCGGTTCGCCCGCGACCTGACCGACGAGGAGTTGCTGGCCGCCTTCGCCGCGCTCGGCCTGGCCGACTGGCTCGACGCGCTGCCCGCCGGACTGGACACGCCGGTGGGCGAGCGGGGCGAGGCGCTGTCGGTGGGGGAGCGCCAGCTCGTCGCGCTCGTACGGGCCTACGTGGCCGACCCCGACCTGCTGGTGCTCGACGAGGCGACCTCCGCCGTCGACCCGGCCACCGAGGTACGGCTGCAGCGCGCCCTGGACGCGGTGACCCGCGGCCGCACGACGGTGACGATCGCGCATCGGCTCTCCACCGCGCAGGCCGCCGACGAGGTGATCGTCTTCGATCGCGGCAAGATCGTGCAGGTCGGGCCGCACGCCGCGCTCGTCGGCCAGCGCGGCTCCGTCTACGCCCGCCTCTACGCCGCCTGGACCGAAGCCCGCTGACCACCTTCCTCCGTGGCCCTCCCCGCGATCTTGGAAATGGTCGAGCGTGACAGGGGGTCCGTGGCTCCCAAGATCTACGTGGGGGTCGGCCGCGATCGCCAGCCGGCGGCGACCGGGGCGCGGCGGAGATCGGCGATGAAGCGCTCCGGTTGCTCACGCACCACCCTTCGACGCGGACCGTCTGAGCGGAGGGCTCGGGCAGTCCCGCCCGACGAATGAGGGCCAGTGCGTCGAGTTCACCCAACGAGTGAGCTCCACCCGCGGCATCCTTGGCGGTGCGCAGGACCAGCCGGCGGCGCTTGGCTCGGGGGAGGACGGCCAGGGTCGCTTCGATGGCGGGCAACGTCGTCAGCCGCTGCTGGAAAGCCATGGCGACGACGGTTCGTGCCTCGTCGGCCGACACTGCCCAGCTCGCCGCGTCGACCACCGACCGGGCCACCGCCAACGGCGAGTGAGGCTGCCCAGATCCGTTGGTGCTCGGTGAGTTCGCCGTTGTGCGCCACGAGCACCGTGCCGTGCACCAGCTGCCAGCGGCGGGTCGCGAGCAGGTGTCGTATGGCGGTGCGCGACAGATGGCGTCGCGCTTGGAGCATGCTCACCACCCCCTGCTGCGTCCGTAGATCTTGGAAGGCGCGCAGCGTGCGTTGGAGCCATCCACTTCCAAGATCGCCAGAGGGTGTCTTGCCAACGATCATCAATTCACCTAGCGTTGACTTTCATGACGGCGGCGATCGAGGTCCGGGACCTCGTCATCAAGCGCGGCAAGCGCGAAGTGCTGCACGGCCTGAGCTGCACCGTGCCGCAGGGGAGCGTCACCGGGCTCCTCGGCCCGAGCGGCAGCGGCAAGACCACGTTGATGCGCGCCATCGTGGGCGTGCAGAAGGTCACGTCGGGCACGGTCACGGTGCTGGGTCGGCCCGCGGGGTCGGCGGTCCTGCGGGGTCAGGTCGGTTACCAGACCCAGGCACCGAGCATCTACGCCGACCTGACCGTACGGGAGAACGCCCACTACTTCGCCTCCCTCTACAAAGGACTGTCCAAGAAGGACGCTGATGCGGTGGTCGAGGCGGTCGGGCTGGGCGACCATGCCGGGCAGCTCGTGGCGGACCTGTCGGGCGGGCAGAAGGCGCGCGCGAGCCTGGCCTGCGCGTTGATCGGCCGGCCGAGGGTGCTGATCCTCGACGAGCCGACGGTCGGGCAGGATCCGGTGCTGCGCGACGAGCTGTGGGGGCGGTTCCGGGCCGCGGCGGCCGACGGGACGACGGTCGTGGTCTCCAGCCACGTGATGGACGAGGCGGGGCGTTGCGACCGGCTGCTGCTCATCCGCGACGGCCGGCTGGTCGCCGACGACACCCCCGCCGCCATCCGCGCCGCGACCGGGACGAACGATCTGGAGTCGGCGTTCCTGCATCTCATCCGTACCGGCGAGACCGGGCTCGCCGCCAGCGCGAGGGAGTCGGCATGAGCTCGCGGATTCTCGGCAGTACGATCCGGCGCATCCTCGGCCAGTTGCGTCACGACCGCCGGACGATCGCCCTCCTGCTGGTGGTGCCGCCGCTGCTGCTCACCCTGCTCTCCTTCATGTTCGAGGACACGCCCCGGACGTTCCAGGGCATCGCCCTGACGATGCTCGGTATATTTCCCTTCGTCATCATGTTCCTGATCACCAGCATCGCCATGCTGCGGGAGCGGACGACCGGCACCCTGGAACGGTTGCTCACCACGCCGATGGGCAAGCTCGACCTCCTGTTCGGGTACGGCATCGCGTTCGGGGTCGCCGCCGCCGTACAGGCGGGCATCGCCAGCGGCGTCGCCTACCTGTTCCTGGACCTGCAGACGCAGGGCAACGCCGGGCTGGTCATCGCGATCGCGGCGGCCAACGCCGTGCTGGGCGTGGCGCTCGGCCTGTTCTGCAGCGCGTTCGCCCGCACGGAGTTCCAGGCCGTCCAGTTCATGCCGGTGGTGGTCATCCCGCAGTTGCTCCTGTGTGGACTGTTCGTCGACCGGGAGAACATGGCGGGCTGGCTGCAAGCCATCAGCAACGTGCTGCCGATGACCTACTCGGTCGAGGCGCTCGGCGAGGTCGGCCGGCACGCCGATCCGACCAGCACGCTCTGGACGGACCTGGGCATCGTGGTCGGCTGCGTGGTGGTGGCCCTGACCCTGGCGGCCGCCACGTTGCGGCGCCGGACGCCCTGAGTGCCCGTACGGTTGCCGGTGCACGGACTCGCGCCCGTACGGTTGCCGGGGCGCCGACTCGCGCCCGTACGGTTGTCGGTGTGCGGGCCTGCGCCCGTACGGGGCGAGCCAGGGGCGGAGCGGTAGCGTGGCGCGGACAGGACGGCGACCGGGCAACCCGGAGACCCGTGAGGCGATCCTGGCCGCGGCGCGCGAGGCGTTCGCGGAGCGCGGCTTCGACCGCTCGTCGATCCGCGCCATCGCCGCCGCCGCCGGGGTCGACCCGGCGCTGGTGCACCACTACTTCGGCACCAAGGAACAGCTGTTCCTCGATGTGATGCAGGCGCCGCTCGATCCCGCGGTCGTCATCGCGGGCGTGCTGTCGGGCGGCGTCGAGGGCGCCGGGGAGCGGCTGGTCCGTGCCGTGCTGTCGGTCTGGGACTCCCCGGCTGGCGCTGCCGTGCTGGCGATCCTGCGCAGCGCGGTCAGCAACGAGACGTTCGCCGCGATGACCCGGGAGTTCGTGGTGCAGCGCATCCTGCGGCGCATCGCCAAGCAGCTGCGCCTGCCCCCGAAGGAGGCGGAGCTGCGCACGTCGCTGGTGGCTACCCAGATCGCGGGATTGATCATGGCTCGGTACATCTTCCGGCTGGAGCCGGTGGCCAGTGCCGCCCCGGCGGAGGTGGCCCGCCTCGTCGGCCCGAACATCCAGCGCTACCTGACCGGCGACCTGTCGGCGTAGCGTTCGCGCGCCGGGCGTTGCGCCGGGCGGAGCAGAGCAAGGCGCGGTCGTACGGGACAATGGGCCGCATGACCCTCGACCCCGAGGTCGCCGCGCTGCTCAAGCGGGACGCGGCGGGCCTGTTCCCCGCGGTGGTGCAGCAGTACGACACCGGTGAGGTGCTGATGCTGGCCTGGATGAACGACGAGGCGCTGCGGCTCACGCTCACCACGGGACGGGCCACCTACTACTCCCGCAGTCGTGGCACGATCTGGGTCAAGGGCGAGACGTCCGGGCATCACCAGTACGTGCGGTCGGTGGCGATCGACTGTGACGGGGACACGCTGCTGGTGCGGGTCGATCAGGTCGGCGCGGCGTGCCACACGGGCGAACGCACCTGTTTCTTCACAGAGATCCCAGCAACCACTGGAGTGCGGTCGTGACTACCGGCGTCGTCGCCCCCGACGAGGCGACCTTCCTCGAGCTGGCGCGCAGGCACCGGGTGGTGCCCGTCACGCGGCGGCTGCTCGCCGACGGGGAGACCCCGGTCGGCGTCTACCGCAAGCTCGCCGGGGGTCCCGGCACGTTCCTGCTCGAGTCGGCCGAGCACGGCGCCGCGTCGGGCGGCACGGCCTGGAGCCGCTACTCCTTCATCGGTGTGCGCAGCCTCGCCACGCTGACCGAGCAGGACGGGAAGGCCCGGTGGCTGGGCACCCCACCGGCAGGCGTACCGACCAAGGGCGACCCCGTCTCGGTGCTGCGGGAGACCGTACGGCTGCTCACCGGCGGCGGCGCGGCCGACAGCGCGGCGGCCTTCGGCGGGCAGCTGCCGCCGCTGACCGGCGGTCTGGTCGGGTATCTCTCCTACGACATCGTCCGGCGCTTCGAGCGGTTGCCGTCGCTGGCGGAGGACGACCTGAAGGTGCCCGAACTCGGCATGGTGCTCGCCACCGACCTGGTGGTGCTCGACCACTTCGAGGGCTCGGCCACCCTGGTCGCCAACGCGATCCTGCCGGCCAAGGTGACCAAGGCCGCCGCGAGCGCCGCCTACCACCAGGCGATCGGGCGGCTCGACGCCATGACCACCGCGCTGTCGCGCCCGACGCCGCCGATGGTCTCCACGGTCGAACACCCCGGGGCGGGCCGGTTCGTGTCGCGTACCCCGGACGGGCTGCACCCCAAGGCGGTGGAGGCGGCGAAGGAAGCCATCCGCGACGGTGAGTGCTTCCAGATCGTGGTGGCGCAGCGCTTCGAGCGGCCCACCGAGGCGGACCCGCTGGACATCTACCGGGTGCTGCGCTCGACCAACCCGTCGCCGTACATGTACCTGCTGCGCTTCGACGGCTTCGACATCGTCGGCTCCTCGCCGGAGGCGCACCTCAAGGTGACCGGCCGCCGGGCGCTGCTGCACCCGATCGCCGGCACGCGCTGGCGGGGGGCCACGCCCCAGGAGGACGCCCGGCTCGCGGGTGAGCTGCTCGCCGACCCCAAGGAGCGCGCCGAGCACGTCATGCTGGTCGACCTGGGTCGCAACGACCTGGGCCGGGTCTGCAAGCCGGGCACGGTGGAGGTGCCCGAGTTCGCCACCATCGAGCGCTACAGCCACGTCATGCACATCGTCTCCACCGTCGTCGGCGAGCTGCGTGACGACCAGACGGCCTTCGACGCGCTCGTGGCGACCTACCCGGCCGGCACGCTCACCGGCGCGCCCAAGGTGCGGGCGATGGAGATCATCGACGAGCTGGAACCGACGCGGCGCGGGGTCTACGGCGGCATCGTGGGCTACTTCGGCTTCGGCGGGGACATGGACACCGCCATCACCATCCGTACGGCGTTGCTGCGCGACGGCGTCGCCTACGTGCAGGCCGGTGGTGGGGTGGTGGCCGACTCCGATCCGGCCGCCGAGGAGCAGGAGACCCGCAACAAGGCGATGGCGGTGCTCGCCGCGATCGCCGCCGCGGAGACCCTCAAGCCGGCCCGATGACCGCCCCCCACTCTCCCTCCCAACGAGTTGATCTAGGGATTGGCATGGTGAGTGGATCTCCAACCACCATGCGAAGCCCTAGATCAACGCGGCGGTTGGCGTTGGTGGCGGTGGCCTGCGCGGCGGCGGGCGGGCTCGTGCTCTTCGCCGTGTCCCGCACCTGGCTGGTCGAGGTGGTGCAGCGCCCGGCACCGCTTGAAGCCCTGCACACGCCCCGCACCGGCGGTTCGCTGCTGCCGGCGCTGCCCGCGATGGGGCTGGTGATGCTGGCCGGGGCCGGGGCGCTCTTCGCGACCCGGGGAATGGCCCGGCGGGCCGTGGGTGCGCTCGTCCTCGTCGCGGGTGTGGTCGCCGCGATCCTGGCCGCGGTGTCGCTTCTCCGGGCCGGTGTCACGCCCGTCTGGCCCGTGCTGGCGTTCGTCGGTGCCGCGCTCGCGGTCGCGGCCGGCGGGTTCACCATCGTCCGGGGCGCGAGCTGGCCGGCGTTGGGCCGCCGGTACGACCGCCCCGCCCGACCGGTCCACAGTGGACAAGCCGCGGCGCCGGCGGGCAACGACCGGGACCTGTGGGACGCGCTGGACCGCGGCGAGGACCCCACCCGCTAGCCCGCGACCCCACCCGTCGCGACCCCACCCGGCGCGACCCGGCCGGCGCGACCCGGCCGGCCTCCGAAAACGGCGCCGAACGCGCGATCGTCCAGTGCGGACATTCCACACTGGACGATCGCGACTGGACGATCGCGACTGGACGATCGCGACTGGACGATCGCGCGGTGGGCGTCAGACGGCGCCGAGGTAGGCCTCGCGGACGGCGGGGTCGTGCAGCAGGTCGG
>Ga0164243_10007716_pt1 | contig 16020 bp, 15 predicted proteins | sample OricompcompostOP_FD_108781 | JGI IMG/M metagenome (GOLD analysis project Ga0164243, IMG submission 108781) | Organic Plus compost microbial communities from Emeryville, California, USA - Original compost - Organic plus compost (OP) | ecosystem: Engineered > Solid waste > Mixed feedstock >...
ACGCCGGCCTGCGCGTCACGAGCGGTGGAATGTAGGAATTGAACTTGCCGCGTCAGGCTGCGGATGAGGCGGCGATAGAAGGGTTCGTCTGCAGCGTCGAGGAGCAAAGGCGCCTGTGACAGCCATGAGGTGATGCGGCGCGAGAGCACGTCCGGCTGCCATGCCACGCCGCGGTAGGAACGCTGCATGCTCATCCACTCGTCGACGAGCGAATAAGCGTTCTTGCGCGCGATGAAGGTGTCCTCCGCCCGCAGGTGGCGCAGCCACCCGAAGCTCAACAACGCCTCGGCCCATTCCTCCGAAGGCTCGATCACGTCGAACGGCGAGCGTCCATCGCAGACCACGACCTTGCCGGCGAAGGCGAAGCGGCCGCCATATATTTCCGCCGCGCGCGTGGGATCGGCGGTGCGCAGATCTTGCGGCGCGATCACGAGATGATCGGCGCGGCCGGGCAGCGTAGTCAGCACGGTCACCAGCGACTTCATGCGGCCGACGAAGCGATGCACGCCGCGGCGCAGCGACGTTACTCTCAGCTTGCCTCGTTCCGCGATGGCGACGCGGGCCATTCCATCCTCTCCACGGCCTGCGGTGGGAGCTACATTGCCACGTCGAGCGTGTGGAAGGGTCCTGCCCCCGAACCCGCGCCCTATTCATAGGTGAGAGCGCGGTGCGAGGCAAAAGCCGAAAAAGGAATGCATCAACAGCGCTGTTTCGGCGCTCAGGCGCGCGCCAGCCGCACAGCGAAGAAGCCGTCGAGCCCAGCCATGCGCGAATCGGCGTCGGGCCAATGACACGGCAACGTCCGCAGTTCGCCGGCGGCGTTGATCAGGCCATCCAGGCCGGGAATCTCGCCGGCGATAATCGGATGGCGGCGGAGCCGCGGCTCTCGCGCGAGCACGTCGGCCACCAGCAACTCGCCTTCCTCCGGCTCGATCGAGCATGTGCAGAACACAATGATGCCGCCGGGGCGTACGAGGTCGACCGCGTGCAGCAGCAGACGCCGCTGCAGATCGACGAGCCCTGCGAGATCAGACTCGCGCTTGAGCCAAGCGATGTCGGGATGGCGGCGGATGGTCCCCGTCGAGGAGCACGGCGCATCGATCAGCACGCCGTCAAGCGCGTTCGTGTGCCACTCAGTGGAGTCGGCCACCACGATTTCAACATCAAGATGCAATCGCGAGATGTTCTCGCGCAAGCGGGCCAGCCGGCGTTCGGAGCGGTCGACTGCGGTGACGCGCGCGCCGGCGATGGCGAGCTGCGCGGTCTTGCCGCCGGGGGCGGCACAAATGTCGGCAATCCGCCGGTCCGCGACGTTGCCGAACAAGCGCGCCGGCAGCGCGGCAGCCGCATCCTGCACCCACCATGCACCTTCCGGGAATCCGGGGAGCAGCGAGACAGGCCCGTGCGGCACCATCCGCACCGTGCCGGTCGGCAGCACGCGTCCGCGCAGGCGCGCGGCCCAGTCCTGGGTGTCGCGGGGAACGGTCAGATCGAGCGCCGGCTCATGGCTATTGGCCTGTGCGATCGCTCGCGCGGTGTCGACACCGTAGGCACGCGACCAGCGTTCGATCAGCCACGCCGGCGTATCCAGCATAGCGGGATCGAGCGCGGCGCAGCGCTGCGCGCCTTCCTGGGTGAGACGCCGCAGCACGGCGTTCACGAGTCCGGCGAAATGCCCCGCGCGGCGGTCGGCCTGCGCGAGGCGAACGGAGAGGTCGACTGCGGCGTGATTGGGCACGTCGAGAAAGAGGATCTGCGCGGCACCAACAAGCAGCGCGGTCTCGACACGCGGCGCATCGGGCGGCGGCCCCCGCTCGAGCAATCCCGCGAGCAGCGCGCGCAAGGTGCCGAGCCGACGCAGCACGGTCGCCGCGATGTTGCGGGTCAGCGCGCGATCGCGCTCCGACAGGAGACCGAAGCCATGGCTGGACTGTCGATCATCAAACTGCTCATCAAGGGGACGACCGCGCCGCAGCACATTGTCGAGAATGTCGGCGGCGACGCGCCGTGCGGCCATGCCGGGAGCTTCGGGTTTGGGGGCAAGGCGGGGCATCGTGGTCTGTATAGACCTGAACTGGGAGAAAGTTCGACTGTCGGGAAAATTTTCAGGATTGCGTGAGCACATGCCCTGGCGACGTGATGGCCGGGTCGCGGCGGCGTGCCGGCCCGGCCATCACGCACTCGACCTTGATGCGCGACAATGACAATCGTGAGACGCCGTTAACCCCACGGACCGTAGCTGCGGCGTCCGCCCGCATTCCAAGGACCATAGCCCACGGGCGCCGGCGCGCTCATGCCACGGCCCATCTCCGCCGCGAGCTGCTGCAAGGCCGCGATCCGGTTCTCGGTCGAAGGATGAGTCGAGAACAGATTGTCCATCCGCGCACCCGAGAGTGGATTGATGATGAAAAGGTGCGCCGTAGCCGGATTGGCTTCGGCTTCCTCGTTCGGCACTGCATGCGCGGCCCGCTCGATGCGCCCGAGCGCCGAGGCGAGCGCCTCGGGACGGCCGCTGATGCGCGCGCCAAGATTGTCGGCAGCGTACTCGCGCGTGCGGCTGATCGCCATCTGCACCAGCATTGCTGCGATCGGCGCGAGGATCACCATGGCAAGCGTACCAATGATTCCCATGCCGTTGTTATTGTCGCGATTACCGCCGAAGAACATGCCGAACTGGGCCAGCATGGAGATCGCGCCGGCGATCGTGGCGGTGATGGTCATGATCAGCGTGTCGCGATTCTTCACGTGCGCGAGCTCGTGCGCGACGACGCCGGCCACCTCTTCCCGCGAGAGCGCGTTGAGCAAGCCGGTGGTCACCGCGACCGCAGAGTTCTCTGGATTGCGGCCCGTCGCGAACGCGTTCGGCTGCGGGTTGTCCATGAGATAGACGCGCGGCATCGGCAAATCCGCGCGCTGCGCGAGATCGTGGACGAGTTGATAGAGGTCGGGCGCCGTGCGCGCGTCGACTTCGTGTGCGCCGTACATGGACAGGACCATCCGGTCGCCGTTCCAGTAGGCGAACAGGTTCATGCCGGCGGCCATCAGCAGCGCGATCATCGCGCCGGTTTGGCCGCCGATCAGAGCGCCCACGCCCATAAACAGGGCGGTCAGCCCTGCCAGCAGGATGGCCGTGCGCATATAGTTCATGTGGTCTCCTCTCCCGCTGCCGCTCCGTTGCGGCAGCCTCGGACAAGATGTTGGAATGGGACGGCTGTCCTGCAAGCGGTGAAATGGCGCTGGCGCCGCACTTGACGTCGCACCCGCGGCATCCGAGGTGTGGGGCATGCCAGTTTGGAAACCATCCCGCGAAGCGTCCCCGGAGACGCCTCGAAAGCTGACCCCGGCCGCCGAGCGCGCTCTGGCCGAGGCTGCCGAGCGCCGCACCCAGGCCCACGTGGTCGATAAGGGTCCTAAGGAAGTGAATGGCCGGGATGGCCCCGACCCCGCCCGCTACGGCGATTGGGAAAACAAGGGTATCGCTTCGGACTTCTGACGGCGCTGATTGCCGATAGAGAACAAATCCGCTAGATAGGAATTATGTCCCGATTCGTGCGGTTCGAACCCTCGTTCCGCTATCGCCGCCGCCGTGAGGCACGCGTGCTTGCGGCCAGCACGTTTGCCATCGGCATCGTCGGCGGCAGTCTGCTCGGCTTCCTGATCTGGCAGCACCGCGCGAAGTGGCCGCAGTTCATGCCGCGGCCAGCCGCATGGGAGGGGCGACAGCCGCCCCCTCCGAGCGAATTTTCGTCCACTGCGCATTACGTGGTCGACGTGCTGCGGGTCAGCGACGGTGACACCTTCGAGGCGCGCGTGCATTTGGCGCCGGGCCGTCACCTGATCACTCGGGTGCGCCTGCGCGGCATCGATGCGCCCGAGATGAGCGCGCGCTGCGCGGACGAGTTGCGCCGGGCCGAGGCCGCACGCGCGGCGCTCCGGCGCCTGCTGATGGAGCGCGAGGTCGCGATCTGGAACATCGGTCCGGACAAATACGGTCGCATCGTCGCGGATGTGGGCACGCGCCGCACACCCGACGTTTCTGGCGCGCTGATCAGGCAAGGACTCGTGCGCCGTTACTCGGGCGGTCATCGTGGGAGTTGGTGCTGACCGGCGAGATTCCTAGCGTGCCACGACCACGGGCGTGCCGACCGCGACCCGCGCGAACAGATCGACCACGTCCTCGTTGTGCATGCGGATGCAGCCGTGAGAGACGAAGCCGCCCACCGAGGACGGCTGGTTGGTGCCGTGGATGGCGTATTCGCCGCCGGTCAAAGTGAGCGCGGCCGCGCCCATCGGATTCTGTGGCGAGCCGCCAGGAATGACATAGGCCTGGGCGTACGGGTCACGCCGCATGGATGGTGGCGGCATCCAGTCGGGCGCCACGTACTTGCCGTCGATATAGGCGACGCCGGCCCACTGCTGGCCGGCTTTGCCGACGCCAACCGGATAGCGGATCGCATAGCCGTTGCCGAGCACGAGATAGAGCCGCCGCTCCCGTGTCTTGATCACGATTGTGCCGGGCGAGAAATAGCCGCCGAACGGCACCATCTCACGCGCCTGCGTCGGCTCGGCCGACAGCATCGCGGCGAATAGTGCGCCCGCGACAATGGCGAACAGCCACTGAAGAAGATCTTCTCGCATGCACGTCCCCGGCCGTTAAAATAATCGAGGTGGGGATCGGATTCAGCGCCGTGCTGCGTTTAGGGTGAGCGAAGCGTAAACGCGCCGAGTTTCGTGCAACGAACACGCAGACGAGCGGCGTGCCGTTCCGGCGATTCGAACCTAACGTGCGCCATTCTGCGATGGCTCGCGCAAAGCGCTCCGCAGCAACCGAAGCCCTCTGGCGGCTGGGCCCTCCGGCGCCTCGCGCACGAATTGCGCGACTGCCTCGGCCACGAAGCCGCCATCCCCGGAGCAGGCTACCCATGGACATCTTCACCGCTGTCACACTGGCGCGCCACGGCGCGCGAGAGAGACGAAGCAATCTGGCTGACGGCTGTCTCACCGATTGATCGCTTCGTCCCTCGCACGGAACATCAGCCGATGGTCGACCCGCCAGTTATGCGCTCTTCTTGTTCTGGCGGTTGCTGACGAGGTCGTCGACGACCGTCGGATCCGCGAGCGTCGAGGTGTCGCCCAGGGCCTTGTAGTCGTCCTCGGCGATCTTGCGCAGGATGCGGCGCATGATCTTGCCCGAGCGCGTCTTGGGCAAGCCTGGCGCAAACTGGATGAGGTCAGGCGATGCGATGGGGCCGATCTCCTTGCGCACCCACTGCACCAGTTCCTTGCGCAGCTCCTCGGTCGGTTGCACGCCCGACATCAGCGTGACGTAGGCGTAGATGCCCTGGCCCTTGATGTCGTGCGGATAGCCGACCACCGCTGCTTCCGAGCATTTCGGATGCGCGACCAGCGCGCTTTCGATTTCCGCAGTGCCGAGGCGGTGTCCCGACACGTTGATCACGTCGTCGACACGGCCGGTGATCCAATAATAGCCGTCCTCGTCGCGGCGGCAGCCGTCGCCGGTGAAGTACTTGCCCGGATAGGTCTTGAAGTAGGTGTCGACGAACCGCTGGTGATCGCCATACACGGTGCGCATCTGGCCGGGCCAGCTATCGGCGATGCAGAGGTTACCGGTGGTGGCGCCTTCCAGCACGCCGCCCTCGGCGTCGACGATCTCCGGCATCACGCCGAAGAACGGCCGCGTCGCCGAGCCCGGCTTCAGGCGGGTCGCGCCCGGCAGCGGCGTGATCAGGATGCCGCCGGTCTCGGTTTGCCACCAAGTGTCGACGATGGGGCAGCGGTCGTCGCCGACGACGCGGTGATACCACTCCCAAGCTTCCGGATTGATCGGCTCGCCGACCGAGCCGAGCAGCCGCAGCGAGGCGCGCGAGGTCTTCTTCACGGGCGCGTCGCCGGCCTGCATCAGCGCGCGGATGGCGGTCGGCGCGGTGTAGAAGATGTTGACCTTGTGCTTGTCGATTACTTCCCAGAAGCGCGACATGCTCGGGTAGTTCGGCACGCCCTCGAACATCAGCGTGGTAGCGCCGTTGCACAGCGGTCCGTAGACGATGTAGCTGTGGCCGGTGACCCAGCCGACGTCGGCGGTGCACCAGTAGATGTCGCCGTCGTGATAGTCGAACACGTACTGGTGCGTCATCGCGACGTGGATCAGGTAGCCGGCCGTGGTGTGCAGGACGCCCTTCGGGCTGCCGGTCGAGCCCGAGGTGTAGAGGATGAACAGCGGGTCCTCCGCGTTCATCTCCTCGCACGGGCATTCCGCCGGAACGGTCTTGGCGATCTCGTCGTAATAGACGTCGCGGCCTGCCTTCATCGGCACTTTGCCGCCGGTGCGGCGCACCACGATCATCGTCTCGACCCCGCCTGCCTTGTCGGCCGCGGCGTCCGCATTGGCCTTGAGCGGCACCGGGCGGCCGCCACGCAGCCCCTCGTCCGCAACGATCAGCACGCTCGACTTCGCGTCCTCGAGTCGGCCCGCAAGCGAGTCCGGCGAGAAGCCCCCAAACACTACGGAGTGGATCGCCCCGATGCGAGTGCAGGCCAGCATCGCGTAGGCAGTTTCCGGAATCATCGGCATGTAGATTGTGACGCGGTCGCCCTTCTTGACGCCGCGCGCCTTGAGTACGTTGGCGAAGCGCTGAACCTCCGTGTGAAGCTGCCTATAGGTGATTTTGCGGTCCTCGGCCGGATCGTCACCCTCGAAAATGATGGCGACCTGATCTCCGCGAGTCGCGACATGGCGGTCGACGCAGTTGTAGGCGACATTGGTCGCGCCGTCCTCGAACCACTTGATCGACACGTTGTGAGGATCGAACGAGGTGTTCTTCACCTTGGTGAAGGGCTTGGTCCAGTGGATGCGTTTGGCCTGCTCGCGCCAGAAGCCGTTCGGGTCCTTGACCGACTGCGCGTACATGGCCTGATATTTGGCTTCGTCGATGAATGCCCGCGATTTCCACTCCGCCGGGACATCGTACGTCTTCTCACTCATCACGTTTCCTCCACGCGTCGCGGACGGCTCATGGCCCTACTTCCGCGGATGCTCGAACGATCTCAGCTTCTATTATGCGATGGCGCGCCGATCCGCCACAAGGCGGCCATCTTTGCACTTTGGTCGCGGATTGCAGGCTGAATGCGGCAGTCGGGACCGCCTAGACGCCCCAGGCGCCGAGGACAGCCCCGATCACGATCATGACCAGCAGCCAATGTCCGGCGTTGACCGCCGTCAACCGCCAGGATCGGCCCTCGAATGCGTTGGTCACCAGCATGCTGGTGACGATGAACCCGAACCAGACGAAGGCGCCGGAGATGATCCCACCCCGCGCCGACAGCGCACCGATGTGTCCCAGCAGGCCTGATAGGATCCAGGCCATCACCAGGTTGCCGAGGAACGCCAGCACGAAAGGCACGTAGCTCGCGGGGCCGTTGCTCGCCGCCTGCCGCGCCTCGAATGCTTCCACCGTGGTCCCCTGGGCCTCGACCCAGATCCTGCCGAACATGCCGTACCAGAGCGCGCCGGTGAGCCAGCCGGCGATGGCAGCCACCAGGATGGCAAGGAAATTCATGCCTGCGAAACTCATGGCCGGCTCCCGGTGGCCCATTGTACTCTGCGTGGCTCCACGTTACCGCGTTTGCGCGCGGCCCGGAACAATCGGGACAGGCGCGGCATTGCGGTTCACACAGGTCACTCGCAAGAATGCCGCTGCAGCAGGATCATTCGGCGCCGGCACCGGCCGGCAAAGCGCGTGCGCGACAATCATCGTCGCAACGGCTGGCGCGCCGCCTCGGTCTCAAGCTCGTGCGGCAGGCGGAGCTGACGGTGCGGCGCGAGCGCCGCGGCAAGGGATTCCGCTTTCTGCGCGAGGACGGCCGCATCATCCGCGATGCGGCGACGCTGCGCCGCCTGAAATCCCTCGCGATGCCGCCGGCCTATGCCGACGTGCGCTATGCCGCCGACCCCAAGGCGCATCTGCAGGCGGTCGGACGCGACGCCGCGGGCCGCCTGCAATATCGCTATCATGCCGACTGGGAGCACGTGCGCGAGGCCCGCAAGGCGCGCCGGCTCGGGCGGCTCGTCGATGCGCTGCCGACCATCCGCCGCCGCATCGCGCAGCATCTCGTCCGCAGCGAGTCCGACCGGCCGTTCGCACTCGCCGCCGTGGTGGGGCTCGTCGCACGCAGCGCGATCCGCGCCGGCGGCGAAAGCTACGCGCGGCTGAACGGCACGCGCGGTGCGGCGACGCTGCTTAAATCGAATGTGTCTCTCGGCGGCGACACCATCGTGCTGAGCTTCCGCGCCAAGGGTGCCAAGCAGGTGCGAAAGGAGGTCGAGGATGGGCGGCTTGCTCGAGCTATCCGCCGGTTGCTCGACCTGCCTGGGCGACGCCTGTTCCAATACCGCGACGAGGGCGGCACGCTTCGTGCCGTATCATCTCAGCAGGTGAATGCGTTCCTGCGCGATATTGCCGGATGCAGAACCACATTGAAGGACTTCCGTACGCTGATGGCGTGCACGGCGGCGCTCGACCTGCTGGCGCGGACCGAGCCGGCGCCCTCGCAGCGCGCGCGGTGCAGGCAGGTGCTCGATGCCATGCGCGCCACGGCGATGGAGCTCGCCAATACGCCGGCGATCTGCCGCAAGAGCTACGTGCACCAGGCGATCGTCGCTGCCTTCGAGGAGGGTAAGCTCAGCCGCTTGGCACCCGAGCTCAAAGCAAGCCAGACGAAGCGCGAGCAGGCGTTAGCGGACGTAATCGCCGTCGCGGCGGAGTAGGCGACTCGCCCTAGGCTAGGAGACGCCGCCCATCTTGCAGACCGTTTTCCACTCATCGACCGTGACCGGCTGTACCGACAGCCGCGAGTACTTCACCAGCGCCATATCCTTGAGCTTCGGATCTTTCTTGATCGCCTCGAGCGTAACCGGCGTGTTCAACGGCTGCACCGCCTTGAAGTCCACTACCACGAAGGTTTTCGTCTTGTCGGTCGGGTCGGGATAGTGCTCGCGCACGACCTCGACGATGCCGACGATCTCCTTGCCCACATTGGAATGATAGAAGAACGCGCGGTCGCCCTTCTTCATGCTCATGAGGTTCTGCTTGGCGGTGTGGTTGCGCACGCCGGTCCAGGCTTCGCCCTTGGCGCCCGCCTTGACCTGCTGATCCCACGACCAGGCGTCCGGTTCCGACTTCACCAGCCAATAGGCCATGGCAACTCCTTGGCAATCGCGTAAACGGTTGGACGTCAGATCATAGCAGACCGCCCGCTGCTTGCAGAACGGCGCGCGCGTTTGTCACACGATTGTCATACGACGCGGGAACGAGGGGGTCATGGATTGGCACCAATTCGCGAAGATCGACGCCGTCGAGCTGCTGGGTTTCCTCGGCGCTGGACTGATGGTGGTGACCCTCGCGATGCGCACGATGATCCCGTTGCGCATGGTCGGCATCGCCAGCAACATTGCGCAGATCGCCTTCGCCCTGCTGGCCGGCATCACGCCGATGCTCCTCCAGCACGCGGTCCTGTTGCCTATGAACGGCTATCGGCTGTTGGAGCAGCTGCGGCTGGTGCGCAAGCTGCGTGCCGCGAGCAGCGGCGATCTGTCGATGGACTGGCTGGTTCCGTTCATGACGAAGCGGACAATACACGCGGGCGAGGTCCTGTTCCGCAAGGGGGATGCGGCAAACGAGATGTTCATCGTGGCCAGCGGCCGCCTGCGGCTGATCGAAATCGCGGTTGATGTGCGGCCGGGCGGCGTCGTGGGCGAATTGGGTCTGCTGGCGCCGAACCGCAAGCGCACGCAGACGCTGGAATGCGCCGAAGACGGCGAGGTCATGCAGATCGGATACGAGCGCATTGAAGGGCTGTATTTCTCCAACCCCAGCTTCGGATTCTGTTTCCTGCGCCTGACGAGCGCACGGCTGTTTGAGAATATCGGTAAGCTCGAGGCGGCGCTGGCCGAACGCGAAGCTGAGGTCGATGAACTGCGGCAGGAGATTGCGCGCCTGCACGGATGCGCCGGGAGCGTGGCGGCGCAGTAGCGTACGGCTATCGCCTGATCTTGACCGCGGCAATCTTTCCGAACGCTTGAGCCAGGACGGAAGCAGCCAGACAGGCTGTACAAGCCCTCGGCACCGTCATGACCCGCCCCGCAGCGGCAATGCCGGCATCGTGGGCTTGCTGACCTCCTCCAGCGGCCAGCGCGCCCGCGGCGAGATGTCGAGTCCGTCGCTCAGGCCGCAAGCCAGCCGCTCGGCTCCCGCCCAGGCGATCATCGCGCCGTTGTCGGTGCACAGCTCCGGCGGCGGCACGACCAGCTTGGTGCCGGCCTCGACCGCGGCGAACTCGAGCACGCGGCGGATCGCGAAATTGGCGGCGACGCCGCCGGCCGCGACCAGCGCGGTCGGCGCACCGTAGCTGGCGCGAAAGCTGGCGAGGCCCATGCGGACGCGGTCGAACACGGTGTCGGCGATCGCCTGCTGGAACGACGCGCACAGATCGGCGACGTCGGTCTCGGATAGCGGCGCGATGCGCTCGGCCGCCAGCCGCACGGCGGTCTTGAGGCCCGAGAGCGAGAAGTCGGCATTGTCACGGCGTGCCAGCGGGCGCGGAAACTGGAAGCGCTGCGGGTCGCCGCGGCGGGCAAGCTGCTCCACCTGCGGGCCGCCGGGATAGGGCAGGCCGAGCAGTTTGGCGGTCTTGTCGAAGGCCTCGCCGATGGCATCGTCGAGGGTGGTGCCGATGCGCACGTAGTCGCCGACGCCGCGCACCGCGACGATCTGGGTGTGGCCGCCGGAGGCGAGGAACAGGCAGTAGGGAAACGGCGTGTCCTGGATCAGGCGCGCGGAGAGCGCGTGCGCTTCCAGATGATTGACGGCGGCCAGCGGCTTGCCCGTCACCAGCGCGATGGCCTTGGCGGTGGTGAGCCCGACGATGACGCCTCCGATCAGGCCCGGACCGGCCGCGGCCGCGACGCCGTCGATGGTCCCGAAGGTATATCCGTCACTCGCCAGCGCTTGCCGGATGATGCGATCGAGCTGCTCGACGTGCGCCCGCGCGGCGATTTCCGGCACCACTCCTCCGAACGGCGTGTGCTCGGCGATCTGCGAGAGCACGACGTTGGAGTGGATGACGCCGCGCCCATCCGGCAGCCGCTCGACCACGGCAGCCGAGGTCTCGTCACAGGTCGTCTCGATGCCGAGCACAACCATCCCAACTCCACTCATTGTATGATCGCGCTGATTTCGCCCAACATAGGCGAGCTTTTTTGCCGCGTCCGCGCTATAGGCTGCACGACAGGACATCGGCCTACCACCGCGAGGTCTTATGGCGCAATCCTCGATCCGCATCGGTTCGCGCGGCAGCCCGCTGGCGCTGGCGCAGGCCAACATGGTGCGAACCCAGCTGGCGGCGGCGCACGGATTCCCGCTGGATACCATCAAGGTTCACGTCATCCGGACGACCGGCGATGCCATCCAGGACCGTCCGCTTTCAGAGGTCGGCGGCAAGGGTCTGTTCACCAAGGAGATCGAGCAAGCCCTCCTCGACAACGACATCGACCTCGCGGTGCATTCGTCGAAGGACATGATGACGGTGCTGCCAGCCGGGCTGATGCTCGCGGCCTGCCTGCCCAGAGAGGACCCGCGCGACGTCTTCATCGGCCGCCGCGCGCGCACGATCGCGGAGTTGCCGCAGGGCGCGGTCGTGGGCACCGCCTCGCTGAGGCGACAGGCGCAACTCAAGATGTTGCGGCCCGATCTGAACGTGGTGCCGCTGCGCGGAAATGTGGAGACGCGGCTCAAGAAGATCGCTGAAGGTGCTGCCGAGGCCACGATCCTCGCATTCGCCGGCCTCAAGCGGCTGGGTCTCGCACACGTGCCCACGGCAGTACTCGATCCAATGCAGTTCCTGCCGGCGGTGGGGCAGGGCGCGATCGGCATCGAGACGCGTGTGGGCGACGACAAGACCCGCCGGCTCGTCGCTGCAATCAACGACGCTCCGACACTGACTGCCGTGACCGCTGAGCGCGCCTTCCTCGCCGTACTCGACGGCTCGTGCAAAACGCCGATTGCCGGCCATGCGCACGTCACCGGGTCCGGCCTTGCTTTTCGTGGGCTGATCGCCAAGCCTGATGGCAGTTGCGCATTCGAGGCAACCCGCCACGGCGACGCCGCCGATGCTGCAGCCCTCGGAGCCGAGGCCGGCGCCGAACTCAAGGCGCGCGGCGGCGCCGATTTCTTTGATCTACATTAAAGTGCGGGTGCCGCCCCCGCGCCAGCATTGTAAGTCACTACGCAGGTCGACCATCGAAGGACGTCGGCGATGACAATCCTTATCCGTGCATTTGCTCTTGCGGTATTCTCGATTGTTCCGTTCGCGGCGCTCGCCCAGCACTCCGCTGCGGCCGCATCCACGGCTTACACACCGCCGCTCTCTGATCTTATGCTCATCGCTCAGTTGCGCCATATCAAGGTGTGGCTGGCTGGCAGTGCGGGCAATTGGGCGTTGGCTGGATTCGAGCTGCATGAGCTCGAGGAAGGTTTCGAACACGCCGCGAAAGTCCATCCAAAGCTCGACGACGGCACACCGGTCGGAGATATGATCGAGACGATCATCATGAAACCGATCAGCGACCTCGAGGCCGTAATCGATGCACAGGATCGCACTAAATTCGTCGGTGCGTTTGATAACCTGACCGCGGCCTGCAACGCCTGCCATCAGGCCGCCAACCGGCCTTATCTCGTGGTGCAGCGGCCGACGGGCCCAGGTTCCTTTCCCAACCAGTTGTTCACGCCAGCGAAATAGAGATGACCGCATGCGGCGAGGACCGCGCTGACATGCGCGTGCTGGTGACGCGTCCGAGCCCGCAGGGCGAACGCACCGCCGCTGCCTTGCGTGCGAGCGGACACGAGCCGGTGCTCGCTCCCCTCCTGCACATCGAGCCCCTCACCGCGGTCAACCTTGGCGCAGGCCCCTGGGCGGCCGTGTTGATCACCAGCGCCAATGCGGTGCGGTTCCTCGCCACACATCCGAGGCGCGCGGAAATGCTCGCGCTGCACGTGCTCGCCGTCGGCGCGCGCAGTGCGCAGGCGGCGCGCGAAGCGGGTTTCGCCAACGTGCAGTCTGCGGGCGGGGATGCACAGGATCTAGTTCGCCTCGTTCAGGCAAGGATCAACGCACCCGGGCCATTGCTCTACCTCGCGGGCGAAGTCCGCTCCGTCGATGTGGCGGCCGTGCTGGCGAAGGAGGGCTACCGGGCGGATACCGTGCTCGTCTATCGTGCGCACGCGGACGCATGCCTGCCACAACCTGTGGCGCAGGCCCTCCGAACGGGGGCGATCAATGGCGTGCTGCATTTTTCAAGGCGCAGTGCGCAAACGTTTCTCAATGCGCTTGCCGGCAGCGGAATCGTGGCGAGTTCATTGACGTGCAACCATTTTTGCCTATCACGCCAAGTCGCAGAGCCGCTCGAGCGGAACGGTGTGGCGCACATCCTGATTGCCCTTCGGCCCGAAGAAGCCGCAGTTCTCGACCTCGTGGGCAGGGTCTAGCAGGATCAGCAGAGTGAATCGGCGAGTGGAGACGTCCATGGCCAGCAAGGAACCGCCGAACAGATCGGACGCTTCCGACAAACGCCGACGGCCGCCGCCGACGATCGAGCTGCAGGCGCGCGAGGTGAACGTCGCGCCGCCGCGTGATCCCGCACCGTCTGCCGAGCCGGAAATCGAAAATCCTGAACCCGAGCCGGAGATGGCAAGTGCCGCGCAACAGACGGCACCTGCCGACGCGCCGGCCGACGCGACACCGTTAATGTCGCATTGGAACGAGGAGGCGATCGCGTCTCAACCTTCGCCCATACCGCCTCGCACCGAACCGCCCGCGGAGCCTCCACCGTCGCCCGCCTCGCCTCCTCCTAAGCGCCCGGTCTGGCCGCTGCTGGGTGCCGCCGCCGGAGGTGCCGCGCTGGTGCTGATCGCTTTGGCGATCCTGATGTTTACAGGATTGCTTCGCGTGTCCGCCGTTGACGAGCGCGCGCGAGCCCCGGCTGACCTCTCGGCGCGGGTTGCCACGCTGGAAGCGCAAGCCGGACGCGAGTCTGAGCAGCGCGGTGTCGATACCAATGCGCTTGCCGAACTTGCGGCTCGTATCGCACGCGCGGAAACGACGGCAAACCGCGCCGAGAGTACCGCCAACGCTCCGCGAGCGGCGGCGCCGGATCCTGCGCTCACGGGCCGCCTCGGCGACATCGACATCGCGCTCAAGTCGCTCAGCAATACGACGGCCGCGCTCACGAGCCGCAGCGAGGAGATGGCGTCGACGTTACGGGCTGTGAACGAGCGGGCGGATGCCACCGCCAAAGCGGTGACCGATCTGCGCGGTATGCTCGATCGACAGGCCCAATCCGCAGCCGAGAAGACCGAACTTGAACGTCTCGCCGCCCACGTGGGCGCGCTGGAATCCTCCACCCGCAGCGTCGAGCAGAAAATCGAGACGCCGGGTAGCACCGCCGCGGATCGCGACGTGCGCCTGGCAGTGCTCGCCACGGCACTCAAGGATGCGGTCGAACGCGGTGCGCCGTATGCGCAGGAACTCGCGGCAGTCAAACCCCTGATCGACGATCAGAGTGCGATCGTCGCCTTGGAGCCGTTTGCGAGCGGCGGCGTGCCCAGCGTGCCAGCGCTTTCGGCCGAATTGGGCGCGCTCGTTCCTGCGCTCACGCAGACGGCCGCACCGCAGGCGAACGGCGGCGGTCTGCTCGATCGGCTGCAGGCCAATGCCAGCCGGCTGGTCCGCGTGCGTCCCATCAGCGAGCCGGCGGGGGATGATCCATCGGCCATCGTCGCGCGCCTCGAGGTCAAAGTGCGCAATGCGGATGTGACCGGTGCGTTGACTGACCTGATGAAACTCACCCCCGAACAGCGTGCGCCGGCGCAAGCCTGGATCTCCAAGGCGCACGCGCGCGACGCCGCGTTAGCCGCCGCGCGCGACATCGCAGCCTCGGCCTACAGCGCGCTTGCGCGCCCGGCGCGCTAGGAAACCCCGGGATGATCCGCGTCGTCGTCTTCCTCATCGCGGTCGGCTTCGCCGCGCTCCTGGCTGCTTGGTTCGCAGATCGGCCAGGCGGTGTCGAGATTGTCTGGCTCGGCTATCGCATTTCGACCTCGGTGGCTGTCCTGGCAGGGAGTGTCGTGCTGCTGATCGCCGTGGTGATGTTCGTGTGGTCGCTGCTGCGCTCCTTGCTGCGGGCCCCCAGCCACGTCACGCAGTCGTGGCGCGCGCGGCGCGTCGTGAAGGGCGAGCGCGCCGTCGTGCGCGGCCTGGTCGCCGTCGGCGCGGGCGACCCGCGCGCGGCACGCCGTCACGCCGACGAGGCGCGTCGGATCGCGCCCGACCAGCCATTGACCTTGCTGCTGAGCGCACAAACGGCCGAACTGGCCGGCGACCGCGCCGGAGCCGAGGAAATCTATCGTACCATGGCGGAGCGGGACGATCTCAAAGCACTTGGGCTGCATGGGTTGTTTCTTGAGGCGCGGCGCCGCAATGACATCCCGGCCGCACGCGGCATCGCCGAAGAGGCGGCGCGATCGATACCATCGCTCGGTTGGGCCGGACAGGCGGTGCTGGAATTCCGCTGCGCCGAGGGTGAATGGCGCGGGGCGCTGGACGCGCTTGACCGCAACATGGCGAACGGGTTGATCGACAAGACCTCCTACCGCCGGCAGCGCGCGGTGCTGCTCACTGCGCAGGCCCAAGCCGGCGCCGACGGCAATCGCGACAGAGCCTACGCGCTCGCGGTGGAAGCGGCCAAACTCGCGCCGGACTTGGTCCCTGCGGCCGCCCTCGCTGGGCGCTTTCACGCCGAGGCCGGCAGTCCGCGCAAGGCGGCACGTGTCCTGGATGCCGCTTGGAAGCTCAGTCCGCACCCCGACATCGCCGAGGCCTACATCAACTTGCGTCCAGGGGACTCGGCGCGCGAGCGGCTGGCGCGCGCGCAGAAGCTAGAGGCTCAGC
>Ga0164243_10007717_pt1 | contig 16020 bp, 15 predicted proteins | sample OricompcompostOP_FD_108781 | JGI IMG/M metagenome (GOLD analysis project Ga0164243, IMG submission 108781) | Organic Plus compost microbial communities from Emeryville, California, USA - Original compost - Organic plus compost (OP) | ecosystem: Engineered > Solid waste > Mixed feedstock >...
ACGAGATCCGCCTGCTGATGCGCGAGGTGGCCCACCGCGCGAAGAATCAGCTTACGGTCGTTGCCTCCATTGCCAAGCAGTCGGCGCGCAATGCCCGCAGCTTCACGGCATTCCAGGACTCTTTCCAGAAGCGGATTCATGGTCTGGCGCGGTCGACGGACCTCCTGATCGCCGGCGGGGCGGCCGGGGTCGAGCTGCGGGAACTGCTTACCGCCCAAGTCGAACCCTTCAAGCCGGATGATCCCAAGCGGATGGAACTCTCGGGTCCGGCATTCCGCCTTTCGAACCAGGCGGCACAGACCATCGGCCTCGCAGTCCATGAACTCGCCACCAACGCCTCCAAATATGGCGCTTTCGCCAGTCACGAGGGCAGGCTTTCCCTTTCCTGGCGCATCAAGGACGATGTTCTGGAGATCATTTGGCGCGAATATGTCCCACGGCTCGGCAGGCGAAGCCGGAAACGAGGCTTCGGAACGGAGATCATCGAGCGCATGCTGGGCGGAATGCTCGACGCCGAAATCTCGCGCATATTCCATCGCAACGGCCTGGAATGCGTCATATCCATTCCGATCGGGCGTCTTCTGCCCGACGGACCGGAGCAGGGTGCTGCCTTGCGTGAATACTGAGCCTCGGCACTGCCGACATATTTATGCTGGCAATTGTCCACCGTTTCCATTATATGCGCGGCAGCATTGCGCTTGGCGCCATGCAATCCAGGCCCCCGCTGGACGACATCCCGGCCGTGGGCGTCCCATTTCCTCCACATGAGAAAGGAATGTCCGATGTCGATTACGGCAGAGCGCAAGCAGGAACTTTTGAAGGAATTCGCAACGGCCAAGGACGATACCGGTTCTCCGGAAGTCCAGGTCGCAATTCTTTCAGAGCGCATCAAAAATCTGACCGAGCATTTCAAGGACCACAAGAAGGACAATCACTCCCGTCGAGGTCTGCTCAAGCTCGTCTCGCAGCGCCGTCGCCTCCTTGACTATCTCAAGGGAAAGGATGAAGGCCGCTACCAGACGCTGATCGAGAAGCTCGGATTGCGTCGCTAGCATTTCGACCGGCGGGTCCAGCAAGGGCCCGCCGGTTGATCATTGGGCCGATGCCTGACGCGCCGGCCCACCGGTTCCGGGTAAGGAAAAGGGTTCAGTTCCGGAACCATTAATGGACAGGTCATGGGGCAGGATTGCAGGACGCTTGCGGCCGGCCACGCCCCCGGCAGATTGGTCAAGCCTCCTGTTGTCTTGCCCATGGCTCGTCCGCCAAACGAAGCTGGAGCGAAGGCGTTTCCGGCGTCACGGGATGTGGCGCGGGCCTTCGCCAAAGAAGGACAAGACATGTTCAAGCACCACAAAGTAGAGATCGAATGGGGCGGTCGTCCGCTCATCCTCGAAACGGGCAAGATAGCCCGCCAGGCAGACGGCGCCGTCCTGGCCACCTATGGCGAGAGCGTCGTGCTCGCGACAGTCGTTTCCGCCAAGGAACCGAAGCCGGGCATCGACTTCTTCCCCCTGACCGTCAACTATCAGGAAAAGACTTTCGCGGCCGGCAAGATCCCCGGCGGCTATTTCAAGCGCGAAGGCAGGCCGAGCGAAAAGGAGACCCTGGTCTCCCGCCTGATCGACCGCCCGATCCGTCCGCTTTTCGCCGATGGCTACAAGAATGACACTCAGGTCATCGTCACCGTCCTGCAGCACGACCTGGAGAACGACCCGGACATCCTGTCCATGGTCGCCGCCTCCGCGGCGCTGACGCTTTCGGGCGTTCCCTTCATGGGACCGATCGGCGGCGCCCGTGTCGGCTATATCGGCGGCGAATATGTGCTCAACCCGCATATAGACGAGATGCCGGAATCGAAGCTCGACCTGGTGGTCGCCGGCACGTCCGAGGCCGTGCTGATGGTCGAATCGGAAGCCCAGCAGCTCTCCGAAGAGATCATGCTCGGCGCAGTCATGTTCGGCCACAAGAGCTTCCAGCCAGTCATTGACGCCATCATCAAGCTCGCCGAGGTGGCGGCCAAGGAGCCGCGCGATCACCAGCCGGAAGACTATTCCGAACTCGAAGCCGAGATGCTCAAGCTCATCGAGGCCGACCTTCGCGCCGCCTACAAGAACACCGTCAAGCAGGAACGCTACGCGGCGGTCGATGAGGCCAAGGCCAAGGTGAAGGCGCATTTCCTGCCGGAGGGCGAGGAGAATCCGCGCTGGAACGCCGAGCAGGTCGCTGCGGTGTTCAAATCCCTGCAGGCGAAGATCGTCCGCTGGAACATCCTCGACACAGGCAGCCGCATCGACGGCCGCGACCTCGCGACCGTCCGCCCGATCGTGGCCGAAGTGGGCGTCCTGCCGCGCACGCATGGTTCCGCGCTGTTCACGCGCGGCGAGACCCAGGCGCTTGTGGTGGCGACGCTCGGAACCGGCGAGGACGAGCAGTACATCGACTCGCTCACCGGCACCTATAAGGAAACCTTCATGCTGCACTACAACTTCCCGCCCTATTCGGTCGGGGAGACGGGCCGCATGGGATCGCCGGGTCGCCGCGAGATCGGCCATGGCAAGCTTGCCTGGCGCGCCGTCCACCCGATGATGCCTGCGTCGGAGCAGTTTCCCTATACGCTTCGCGTGGTCTCCGAGATCACCGAGTCGAATGGCTCCTCGTCAATGGCGACCGTCTGCGGCACCTCGCTGGCGCTGATGGATGCCGGCGTTCCGCTCGCCAAGCCGGTCGCTGGCATCGCCATGGGCCTCATCAAGGAAGGCGAGCGTTTCGCGGTGCTTTCCGATATCCTCGGTGACGAGGACCATCTCGGCGATATGGATTTCAAGGTCGCAGGAACGGATAGCGGCATCACCTCGCTGCAGATGGACATCAAGATCGATGGTATCACCGAAGAGATCATGAAGGTCGCGCTGGAGCAGGCAAAGGACGGCCGCCTGCACATCCTCGGCGAAATGAGCAAGGCCATTTCCCAGAGCCGCGGCGAGCTCGGCGAGTTCGCCCCGCGCATCGAGGTCATGCACATCCCGACCGACAAGATCCGCGACGTGATCGGCACCGGAGGCAAAGTCATCCGCGAGATCGTGGAAAAGACCGGTGCCAAGATCAATATCGAGGACGACGGCACGGTGAAGATTGCTTCGTCCAACGCGAAGGAGATCGAGGCTGCCCGAAAGTGGATTCACACGATCGTGGCGGAACCGGAAGTGGGCGAGATCTATGAAGGCACGGTCGTCAAGACCGCCGATTTCGGTGCCTTCGTCAATTTCTTCGGTCCCCGGGACGGTCTGGTGCACATTTCCCAGCTCGCGCCCGAGCGCGTCCAGAAGACGACGGATGTCGTCAAGGAAGGCGACAAGGTCTGGGTCAAGCTCATGGGATTTGACGAGCGCGGCAAGGTTCGCCTCTCCATGAAGGTTGTAGACCAGGAGACCGGCAAGGAAATCGTGCACGAGAAGAAGCGCGAAGATGCCGAGGAAGAGGCGGAAGCCTGATCCGGGAGCATCGGGAGCCTGCCCCAAAAGAGCGGGCCCGGTTCGAAGAGAACAGATGATGAGGGCGCGGCCAAGGCCGCGCCCTTTTTCATTCCAAGCTTCGCAGAGCTATGCCGCGAATGGATAATCGATCAGCCCTTGCGCGCCGCCGCCATAGAAGGTTTCCTTCCGCGGCTCATTGAGCGGGAGCCCTTCCTTGAAGCGGCGCACCAGATCGGGATTGGCGATGAAAAGCTTGCCGAAGGCGACCATATCGGCATGACCGCTCGAAACTGCTTCCTCGGCGAGCTTCTGGTCGTAACCGTTGTTCACCATCCATGCGCCGGTTCCGCCCGCGTTTCGGTAGGCGGACTTGAAGGCCGCATAGTCGAACGGTTTTTCACCCTGCTGGAAGGCACGATCGCCACCCGTGGCGCCTTCGATGACATGAATATAGGCCAAACCGTAGGTGCCAAGCCCTGCCGCGACGTGCTCGAACAATGGCTGCGGGTCGGGATCGGAGGCATCATTGGCGGGCGTCACCGGCGAAAGCCGGATACCGACTCGGCCGCCACCTATTTCGTCGACGACCGCCTCGACGACCTCGAAAAGAAAACGCGTGCGATTCTCGATCGAGCCGCCATACTGATCCGTGCGGTGATTGCTGCCGGAGCGCAGGAACTGGTCGATCAGATAGCCGTTGGCGGCATGGAGTTCGATGCCGTCGAAGCCGGCCTCTTTCACCGCGGCGCGGGCGGCACGCCGATAGTCCTCAACGATGTCGGGGATTTCGCTGGCCTCGAGCGCGCGCGGCTCGGATGTCTCTGCGAAGGTGCCGGTGCCATCGGCGTTGACGAGATAAGTCTTCGATTTCGCCCGGATTGCCGAAGGGGCGACGGGTTTGCTTCCTCCGGGCTGCAGGCTTTCATGCGAAACACGCCCGACATGCCAGAGCTGGGTGACGATCTTGCCGCCCTCTGCGTGAACCGCATCGGTGACCTTGCGCCAGGCTGCGAGCTGTTCGGGCGCATAGAGACCAGGTACGTCGGCATAGCCCTGACCCTGTGGGCTGATGGCGGTTCCTTCCGTAATGATCAGACCTGCCGTGGCGCGTTGCGTATAGTAGGTTACGGAAAGCTCGGTCGGCACCGCATTGGGAGAACGGTTTCGGGTGAGAGGCGCCATGGCGAAGCGGTTGGCCACTTCGATATCGCCAATCCTGAAAGGGTCGAAAAGGGTAGTCATCAAAAAGCCTTTCACGTTGAGGGAGGAAGTCAGATGTCGTCCAGAGAGGAGCGGAAGGCAGCGATCGTGGCTTCGTCGCGCTTGTAGAAGACCCACTGCCCGACGCGCCTGCTGGTCAAGAGGCCTGCTTCCGTGAGCACGGCAAGATGGGCGGACACGGTCGATTGGGACAGCTTGCACTTCTCGAACTGGCCGGCACACACGCCCATTTCGAGGGGGTGCTCCTGTTCCTTGAAATGCTTCTCCGGCTCCTTGAGCCAGGCGAGCATGTCACGACGCACCGGATGCGCCAAAGCTTTGAGGATCGCGTCCTTGTCCATGGCCCCTCACATTGAAGCATTCCGATATATAAATCGCCAAGTAACGATATGAAGGGATATTGCGATCGTTTTCACTTTTGGCCTCGAAATTCCATTCCCTGCGCGCGGCGTCCTTCCCGCGAAGAACCCGCTTTGCCCGCTTGATTTCCGGCACATGAGCGAGAATGAAGCAGGCAATCGGCTCCAGACAGGGGGAAGTTCGTGACCGAAGGATATGCGAGAACGCTCTTTTATCCGTTCGAAGCCGGCATGCTGCCGCTTCCGGAACCGGCGGAGCGCGCCCTCGTCTTCAATCCTCCGCCCGGATTCCGTCCGCCACCAGGCTTTGTAGCCGACCTTGCCCTGGTTCAGGATTTCCGGCCGTATTTCCTCGATCTGGAAAGAGCGGGCTACCGGGTAGCACCGGAAGCCGGCGGTGACGGCTACGACCTGGTGCTGGTGCTGTGCGGGCGTCATCGCGGACAGAATGAGCGCTGGATCGGCGACGCTTTGCGGCGGGTGAAAGCCGGCGGGAGAGTGCTCGTCGCCGGCGGCAAGACGGAAGGGATCGCAAGCCTTCGCAAGCGTCTCGGCGCATTGCTGGAAATCGAAGGCCATGCCTCGAAGCACCATGGCGTCGTCATCTGGCTACAGCGACAGGAGGGACCCATAGATCTTTCGGTGCCGAAAACTGCGGATACGGGACTTGTCGGGGGAGCTTACGAGACGGCGCCCGGCATGTTCTCGCATGACCGGATCGATCCGGGTTCCCGGCTGCTCCTGGAGAACCTGCCGCTCGACATTGCGGGTCATGTGGCGGATTTCGGGGCCGGCTGGGGGTATCTGTCTGCCGAGGCGGCGGCACGTTTTACCGGCATAAAGGCCATCGACCTTTACGAGGCGCACTACGCTTCGCTCGAAGCGGCAAGGCGCAATGTTGCTGCGCGGCATCCCGATCTGCCGGCGCGTTATTTCTGGCACGATCTCCTGGCGGAACCGCTGAGCGAGCGCTACGACGCGATCGTCATGAATCCGCCCTTCCATCAGGGGCGGGCGGCCGCGCCGGATATCGGCAAAAACTTCATCAAGGCTGCTGCGGGAGCCCTGAGCCGGGGCGGACGGCTTTTCCTCGTCGCCAATAGCGGCCTTCCTTATGAGGAAACTTTGGCGGCCAGCTTCTCCGCCTATGGCGAAACCGTCCGGAACGCCGGTTTCAAGATCCTGTGGGGGAGGAAATAGCCAGGAGCCGTCATTTAAAGATGAACGCCCCTAATCCTGCCCCTCACCTGTGCGCTTCAACTCGTCCAGGACCGGCATAGAAACGATATTGTAGCCAGAATCCACATAGTGGATCTCGCCGGTCACTCCCGACGACAGGTCGGAGAGGAGGTAGAGAGCCGATCCGCCGATCTCGTCTATGGTGACGGTGCGGCGCAACGGCGAATTACGCTGCTGGTAGGAAAACATGTAGCGCGCATCGGAAATGCCTGCTCCGGCCAGTGTGCGCACGGGGCCCGCCGAAATGGCGTTCACCCTTATGCCACGTGGCCCGTAGTCGTTCGCCAGATAGCGCACGCTGGCCTCGAGCGCCGCCTTGGCAACACCCATGACATTGTAATTCGGCATGACGCGGACCGAGCCGGCATAGGTCATGGTGATCATGGAGCCGCCCTTGTCCATCAAGGCAGCGGCCTTGCGGGCGACTTCCGTGAAGGAATAGCAGGAGATCACCATGGTGCGGATGAAGTTTTCGCGCGTGGTATCCGCATATGGTCCCTTCAGTTCGTTGCGATCGGAGAAGCCGATAGCGTGGACGACGAAGTCGACCGATCCCCAGGCATCCTTGAGCGCATCGAACACGGCATCTATCGAGGCGCTGTCCTCGACGTCGCAAGGCAGGACAAGCGATGCGCCGACCTGATCCGCAAGCGGCTTCACGCGGCGCCCGAAGGCCTCGCCCTGATAGGTGAAGGCCAGTTCGGCGCCCTGGTCCGCCAGCTTCTTCGAGATGCCCCAGGCGATCGAATGGTCATTGGCGACCCCCATCACGAGGCCGCGCTTGCCCTTCATCAATCCATCCATGCGTAGAATATCCTATGCCGAATAACGCTGGAAGACGAGCGTCGCGTTTGTGCCGCCGAAACCGAAAGAGTTGGAAAGGACGGTGTCGATCCTGGCGTTGTCGATGCGCTTGCGCACGATGGGCACGCCCTCGAATTCGGGATCGAGTTCGTTGATATGGGCGCTCTCGCCGATAAAGCCTTCCTGCATCATCAGGATCGAGTAGATCGATTCCTGCACGCCGGCCGCGCCGAGCGAATGGCCGGTCAGCGATTTGGTCGATTGGATATGCGGGATTTTTTCGCCGAAGACTTCGCGGATAGCGCCGATTTCCTTGGAATCCCCGACCGGTGTCGAGGTGCCATGAGTGTTGATGTAATCGACGTCGCCATCGACCGTGGCCAGCGCCTGCCGCATGCAGCGCACCGCGCCTTCTCCGGACGGGGCGACCATATCGTAGCCGTCCGAGGTCGCGCCGTAGCCGACGATCTCGGCATAGATCTTTGCGCCGCGAGCCTTGGCATGTTCGAGCTCTTCGAGAACCAGCACGCCTGCACCGCCGGCGATGACAAAGCCATCGCGGTCGACGTCATAGGCGCGCGAGGCCTTTTCCGGCTGGTCGTTGAACTTGGAGGACATTGCACCCATTGCGTCGAACAGGTTCGACATGGTCCAGTCCAGATCCTCGTGTCCTCCAGCGAAGATCATGTCCTGCTTGCCCCACTGGATGAGCTCGTAGGCATTGCCGATGCAATGCGCCGAGGTGGAGCAGGCCGACGAGATGGAATAGTTCACGCCGTGGATCTTGAACCAGGTGGCGAGCGTCGCCGAGGCGGTGGAGGACATGGCCTTCGGCACGGCGAAGGGGCCGATGCGCTTCGGTGAGCCTTTTTCCCGGGTGGTGTCTGCGGCTTCCACGATCGTTCGCGTCGAAGGACCGCCGGACCCCATGATGATGCCCGTGCGCTCGTTGGTAATGTCCGCCTCGCCAAGACCGGCATCGGCGATGGCCTGTTCCATGGCCACGTGATTCCAGGCTCCGCCCTTGGATAGGAAGCGGAGAGCGCGGCGGTCGACGATCTCGGTCGGGTCGAGAGTCGGTGCTCCCCAGACCTGGCAGCGGAAGCCGTTATCGGCGAAATCCTGAGCGAAGCTGATGCCCGATCTGGCATCGCGCAGCGAAGCGGCGACTTCCTGCGCATTGTTTCCGATGGAGGATACGATGCCGATGCCGGTGACTACGACGCGTCTCATATAGCACTCCTGGGCCGGCGGATGCCGGCGATCCGTATTGGATTATCGATGGTCCTCAAGCCGCTTCCTGCTTCGCCAGGCCCACCCGGAGGTCGGAAGCCTTGTAGATGGGCTCGCCGTCCGCCTTCAGCCAGCCGTCGGCGATGCCGAGAACGAGTCTGCCACGCATGACGCGCTTGAAATCGACACCATATTCCACTTTCTTGACAGAAGGGGTGACCATGCCCTTGAATTTTACCTCGCCGGTCGACAGGGCCATGCCTTTGCCGGGCTCGCCCAGCCAGCCAAGGAAGAAGCCGGTCATCTGCCACATGGCATCAAGACCGAGGCAGCCCGGCATGACCGGATTGCCGATGAAATGGCAGGCGAAGAACCACAGATCCGGCTTTACATCCAGTTCGGCGCGAATGAAGCCTTTGCCGAATTCCCCGCCTTCGGCGCTGATTTCCGTGATGCGATCGAACATGAGCATCGGCGGATAAGGCAGTTGTGCATTCCCCGGGCCGAATAGCTCGCCGCGGGCGCATGCCAGAAGGTCCTCGTAGTCATAGCTGGATTTTGCTTGCGCCATATATTCCAATCCCGTTCACCGCCCCTCACGGCCGGTTCGTTTTTCCGAGCCCTCCCTATCACAGCTTGTTTCTTCGTGGAAACCGCTTGAATGCCGTTATCCCATATACGGTAGAGAGGGCGCAGGTCCCTGTTTTGAGCTGCTATTGATCGGTATGGCGCGAAAGAATATATGTCAAAGGAAGTCTATGCGCATCGAGCGCGGCAAAAAACACGTTCGAAAACGGATCAGGAACAGCTTAATTGAAGGCTGCGACCCATAACAGGCAACCATCAAACCTTGAAAAGCGCGTACGCGCTGCCGGTCTGCGACCGACCCGTCAAAGGGTGGTGCTGGCAGAGCTGCTCTATGCGGCGGGCGATAGGCATATTTCGGCCGAAGAGCTGCATGAGGAGGCGCTCGCCGCCGGGTACCGCGTTTCGCTAGCTACCGTCTACAACACCCTGCACCAGTTCACCGAAGCGGGGATGCTGCGAATCCTCCCGGTGGAAGGCGCCAAGACCTATTTCGACACCAACACCTCGGACCACCATCACTTCTTCCTGGAGCATGAGAACCGGCTCGTGGACATCATCGACGGTCAGGTGACGGTCAACAATCTGCCCGAACCGCCGGAGGGGATGGAAATCGCCAATGTCGATATCGTTGTGAGGCTGAAGCCACGCGGTTCAGGCTAGAACGGCAGCAACCGGCCGTCAGCCGCATTTAGGTTCTGCCTTAATCCTCGATCGTTTCTCCGGGATAGGCTCCCCAAATGAGCGACTGGCTGATCCAGCCCGCATGGCCGCCGAATTCCATTTCACACCAGTCGCCGTTGCACATCCTGATTGAGCCGATCGCACCCGGTTCCAATTTCGCTACCGTCCGGGAGCCTTCCTTCGGTTCCGACAACAATAGCATTGGGGCATCCTTGCCTTTGAACCAGGGAGCGGCGATGCCTGTCCGCCGGCCCGACAGGAGCGCCTGGTTGATCCAGCCTTCGGCTCCGTCGGGGTCGCGCACCTTGCGCCAGTTGTCATATTCCTGGATGACCTCCATCGGCAGTCCGGATTTGAGATACATCCAGTCGACGGCGTAGTTGACGCCGGGGCCGACGCGCATGTTCACGCGCCCGGATTTCAGGCTGACGAAGCGCGGCAACGGAAGCCCGCTTGGGCCGCGGGTCACGCCGGCGGCAGGATTGGCCAGTACTTCGGGAACGGCCGTGAGCGCCAGCATGGCGGCTCCGGCAAACAATGCGGCCAGCATCCGGCGGCGTGGCGCAAAAGGCGGCATTCTCGCGACTCCTGCCAGTATTCTCTCAGACCCTTGAATTGGGCCGGACAGCCCGTATTCCTTTTCTTCGCGCGCCGGTCTTGATACACAGGGCCGGGCGCCGATATCGGTTTGAACTATCGCCTGTCTTGGTTAAAGAGGTCTCAACAGGGACCGGATTCGAGGGAACTATGGCCGGCAGGAAGAAGCCTCTCGTCGTCATCACCCGTAAATTGCCGGACCAGATCGAGACGCGTATGCGCGAGCTTTTCGACGCACGCCTCAACCTGGACGACAGGCCCATGACACAGCCGGAGCTTGTCGCCGCGGTCAAGGAAGCCGATGTCCTCGTCCCGACGATCACCGACAAGATCGACGCCGCGCTGATCGAGCAGGCAGGCGGAAACCTCAAACTGATCGCCAATTTCGGCAATGGCGTCGAGCATATCGACGTGGCCGCTGCGGCCAAGCGAGGCATCACGGTCACCAATACGCCGAACGTCCTGACAGAGGACACGGCCGACATGACCATGGCGCTGATGCTGGCCGTCCCCCGGCGCCTCACCGAGGGGGCGAATGTGCTGCGCGGGGACGGGAAATGGGCAGGCTGGTCGCCCACCTGGATGCTCGGCCGACGCATCTGGGGAAAGCGGCTCGGCATCATCGGCATGGGGCGCATCGGGACCGCGGTCGCGCGCCGGGCGAAGGCTTTCGGCCTTTCGATCCACTATCACAACAGGCATCGCGTAAGCCCCGCGATAGAGGATGAACTGGAAGCCACTTATTGGGACAGCCTCGACCAGATGCTGGCGCGCATGGACATCATCTCGGTCAACTGCCCCTCGACCCCGGCCACATTCCACCTGCTTTCGGCGCGGCGGCTGGCCCTGCTGCAGCCGTCCGCCTATCTCGTCAATACGGCGCGCGGCGACATTGTCGACGAGGATGCGCTGATCCGCATGATCGAGACGGGAAAGCTTGCCGGTGCGGGTCTCGACGTATTCGAACACGAACCGGCGGTCAGCCCGAAGCTGGTGAAACTTGCCGAAAAGGGCAAGGTCGTCATCCTGCCGCATATGGGGTCGGCGACGATCGAAGGCCGCGTCGATATGGGCGAAAAGGTGCTGATCAATATCCGCACCTATTTCGACGGCCATCGTCCGCCGGACCGGGTGCTGCCGAACCGGATCTGAGGCATGGCTGCTTTAGAGCCGTTCATCTTCAAATGGAATCGTTTGAACGCCGGGATTTCATGTCCCGGCTAGGAGCGCTGGGCTAACGGTATGAGTACCGTTAGCCGCGCGCGACGCCGTCGGGGGCGCGAAAGACCAGATTGAAACGATTACGGTTGGTTCTTCAATATCAATGCTTCGGTTCCATTGCGGCTTGGCGGTCTTCTGCGCGCCGGCAATGTCGAAATCCTCGCACGATATTCATATCGCGCTGCGGTGTTCTCCTCGCCGGCGCGCAAAATCCCTGCCATCAAACCGCTTCCATCTAAAGATGAACGACTCTAGGCCGCGGCCCGGATCCCCGTTTGCGGGGAGACTTCGAGGCGTTTGCCGGAGAAGGCTGCATGGATGGCTCGGTCGAGCTTCAGTGCCGCCGGCGCTGGCCAGCCCATTTCCCGCGCCACGATCAGACCGAGAAGCAGGATCGCATCCGGTTCGTGCATGACGATCGCGGCAGGCGCGAGACCGGCACGGACCAGTTCCAGAAGCACGGCCGAAGCTGAGGATGAGCCGATTGTGCCGGGCAGGAAAAGCACGCGCCCGGCAATATTCTCGCCATGCTGCGGATGCTTGGGATCGGCGATCCGTCCTGTTTTTGGATCCACGCCGCCCCAGAAGCTGATGGGCGCGGTCAGGACCAGCGCCTCGCCGGCTGAGGCCGGACCCTCGACCAGAATTTCGCACGGGACCGTCATGCGGCATCTTCCATGAAGATAGGCCGGCCGGCGACGGCGCTCTCGACGCATTCCGCCAGGGAGCCGTAAAGCACCGAATAGCCGGTATTGGCGGGCGCATAATGGGCGAATTTGCCGGAATTCGTCATCAGCACGCCCTTGATGTCGGGCATGATCGGCGTGACGACGACACAGGTATCGGCAACGATAACGATTCCGGCATTTTCCAACGGTTTGCGCCGTCCATTGCGGTCCAATACTGAAAGCACATGCCGGCCTGTGCAGGCATATAGCGGCACGGCGAGCTGTCGGCCCGCCAGCAGCCGCTCCAGCCGGGTAAATTCCTCCAGCGACAGATGCGGGCTGCCGATGGCGACGGCATCGATTGCGGTCGGCCTTTCGACCGTCGAAAGCCGTGCCCTGGCTTCGGCCACCATTGCCGGCGTGACGACGATGCGGCACCTGGAGGCTGCCTCATGGAATTCGCCGGCATTCAGCCGCGCTTCCGGCGTGACGCCGGCGATATGGAAAAGCCCCACCGCTCCCGACGATGCGGCTGCGGCACCGAATGCCTTGAGAGCATCCTCGCCGGGATCGGCATCGATACCGGTCACCAGGCCGACAACATTGCCGATCTCGCGGCCATAGAGACTGCCGAGAACCGGCCATGCGATCTCGGTTGCGAGGAAAGAGCGCGGCAAGGCTGCGACATCGAAGGTAATCGAAGGCAAACGGTTTTCCGGTTTGTGCAGGCCGTAATCCGGCGCCTGCCCGGTGATTGCGCAGGCGATGTCGAGGAAATCTCCGTACCGGTTGGTACGCGCGCCGAGGATCGAGTTGCAGAAGACGACCGCATTGGATTCTCCCCACGCCACATCCGTACCGAATGCGGGCCGGTGCCCGACCTGATAGGGTGCGCAGGTCCATGTCGTCTCGCAGCCAAGCGCCCGATAGGCTTCCATCATGCGCCGCGCCATGGAGCGCTGCGGATCGGCCAGGCGGATTTGCGAGCAGCCGGTTAGATCGAGCGCGCCGACATTGAGGGTCGAGCGTATTGCGACCCTTGCGCCGCCCTTGACCAGTCTTTCGGCGAACAGCGTACCGGAATCGCCGTGATAGAGCGCGCCGTCGATATGGGCGGAAGCGATCGGAATAAGCCTCTCGGCTCCCATCAGACGCGCGGCTTCGGCGACGATGCGCATGGCGATTGCCGTGCCCGAGCCGTCGCGGCCCGATGCGATTGCCTGCTCCTCGGCTGTCAGCCGCACAGTCATCCGCGGTGCTTCCGGGCACTATAGCGCATGGTCTCGAACCGGGCCGAAAGAGCGTCGTAGAGAAGGATACGGCCGACCAGCGGCTCTCCGATGCCGGTGATCAGCTTGATTGCCTCCATGGCTTGCAGGGTGCCGATGACGCCTGTCAGCGCGCCGAGAATGCCGGCTTCGGCGCAGGAAGGCACGACTCCTTCCGGTGGAGCTTCGGGGAACAGGTCGCGATAGCTTGGCTGCGATGTTCCGTCGGGCCCGCTTTCATAGGGTTTGAGGACCGTGACCGATCCGTCGAAACGGCCGACGGCACCGGTCACAAGCGGCCGCGCTTCCGCCGCACAGGCGTCGGCGACCGCGTAGCGGGTCGCAAAATTGTCCGAACCGTCAACCACGAGGTCATAACGGGCCACCAGTGGGCCTGCATTTTCCCGGTCGAGCCGCAAATGATGCGGCTCCACCGTCACATGAGGATTGAGCCTTTCGATGGAGTTTCGCACGCTGTCGATCTTCAACATGCCGACCGAAGCCGTATCATGGATGATCTGACGCTGGAGGTTTGAAAGGGACACGGTATCGTCGTCGATGATACCGAGCGTGCCGATGCCTGCCGCTGCCAGATATTGCAGGACCGGCGCGCCGAGCCCGCCGGCACCGATAACCAGCACGCGGGCCCGCTTCAGCTTCTGCTGCCCCGCTCCGCCGATTTCAGGCAGCACGATATGGCGTGCATAGCGTTCCAATTCGTCGGCGGAGAGAGCGGCGAGGGATTCATGTTTGTTCATGGAGCAAAGATAAGGCGTGGCGGCGGATTTGTCAGTCCGGTGTGGGCAGGACGGTGCCGGACGAAACCGTCAGGAACTGCGCCCTGCCTTGCAGGCTGGAAAAGAGCGACGCCTCCGTCCCGGTCATGAAGGCCTGGCAGTTCAGCTCCTCGAGAATGTCGAAGAGGGCGGCCCGCCTTTCGGCATCGAAATGGGCGGCGATCTCATCGAGCAGCAGAACCGGGGCAGAACCGGTCAGTTCACCCGTGAGCCTGGCGTGAGCAAGCACGATACCCACAAGCAGAGCCTTCTGTTCGCCCGTCGAGCAGCTTGCGGCAGGCATGTCTTTCGGCCGGTGGCTCACCAGCAACTCGCTGCGATGCGGCCCTTCCAGAGTGCGTCCCGCGGCACGGTCGCGCCCGCGCCCAGCGCGCAATGCGGCACGAAAGTCCTCCTCCATATCGACCGCCGCGCGCGTGCCGACTGCCACCTCCAGCGGCCCCTCCACCGCCAAATCCGCCTTCGGGAAAGGGCTGTTGGCCAGACGGTCGGTCATCGCGCCCAAGAGCCTGATCATCTCGGCCCTTGCCGCCGCCAAGGCCACGCCGGTTTCCGCCATCTGCGTCTCGATCGCGTCGAACCATGCATCGTCACGCGATTCCTCCGCCAGCAGCCGGTTTCGCGAGCGCATGGCCCGTTCGTAGTCGGCGGCGCGGCGGCCATGTGCCGGGTCTATCGTGAGGACCAGACGATCGAGAAAACGGCGCCGGTCCGATGCGGGCCCGGTAAAAAGGGCATCCATGGCAGGCGTGATCCACATGACCCGAAGCCATTCGAGCATTTCGTCGGCTGATCTTGCGGTCGCGCCATTGATGCGCACCTTACGTCCGGTCTCCATGCCATCCGCTGATATGCCAGCCGTCCCAGTGCCGATTTCGGCTGTGCCGAAGGGGCCTTCGATCCGTGCGTGAACGGCAAAACCCGAAATGCTTCCGACGCGGGCGACGTCGCCATAGGCGGCGCGGCGCAAACCGCGGCCTGGCGTCAGGAAGGAAACAGCCTCCAGAAGATTGGTCTTGCCCGCGCCGTTCTCACCGGTCAATACCACTGCGCCGGCCCGCAGGTTCACGCTCAACTGCGCATAATTACGGAAGTCGCTGAGACTCAAGCGAGTCAGACGAACCTGAGCGGGCTTCTCGCTCCTTGCATTGGGCAGATCATCGACCAAGATGCCACTCGTCACACCCGCATAGGCATGAGCACATAGAGTACGCGTTCATCCGAGATATCCTGGATGAGCGTTGGCGACCCGGCATCGGCAAGCAGGAAACGTGCTTCGCTGCCAGAGAGCTGGCCGGCGACGTCGAGCAGATATTTCGCGTTGAAGCCGATCTCCAGCGGGTCCGCGTCGTAGTCGGCGGGGATTTCTTCGGTAGCGCTTCCGGAATCGGGATTGTTGACGGCCAACGTCACCTGCCCGTCGGCTATGGTGAGCTTCACGGCGCGGCCGCGTTCGGAGGAGATGGTCGAGACGCGATCGACCGCGGAAGCGAAGCTTTGCCGGTCGATTGTGAGCTTCTTGTCGTTGCCGACCGGAATGACACGCTGATAGTCAGGGAAGGTGCCGTCGATGAGCTTCGAGGTCAGCACCACGCTGCCGATGGTGAAGCGGATCTTGGTATCGGAAAGCTCCACCGTGACGGCCACATCCGGATCGTCCACCAGCTTCTGCAATTCACTGACCGTCTTGCGCGGGATGATGATGCCCGGCATGCCTTCTGAGCCGGCCGGCGCATCGATCTCGGCGCGGGCCAGGCGATGGCCGTCGGTCGCCACGGCGCGCAGCCGCAGGCCACCGCTTTCCTCATGCGTGTGCAGGAAGATGCCGTTGAGATAGTAACGGGTCTCCTCGGTGGAGATCGCGAATTGCG
>Ga0164243_10007718_pt1 | contig 16017 bp, 10 predicted proteins | sample OricompcompostOP_FD_108781 | JGI IMG/M metagenome (GOLD analysis project Ga0164243, IMG submission 108781) | Organic Plus compost microbial communities from Emeryville, California, USA - Original compost - Organic plus compost (OP) | ecosystem: Engineered > Solid waste > Mixed feedstock >...
GAGCGTGCCGGAGGGCGAGGAGCAGTACCACCGGCGCGTCTACCTGCACCGGGTCGGCACGTCCCCCGACGACGACGTCATGATCTTCGGCGAGGGGCGGGAGAAGACCGAGTACTACGGCGTGTCCGTCTCCCGGGACGGCCGCTGGCTCACCGTCTCCGCCTCGCGCGGCACCGCGCCGCGCAACGACCTGTGGGTGGCCGACCTGACCGCCTCACCGCTGGAGGCTCCCGAGCTGGTCACCGTACAGGAGGGGGTGGACGCCCAGACCGGCCTGCACTTCGGCCGCGACGGCCGCCTGTACGTGTTCACCGACCGGGACGCGCCGCGCGGCCGGATCTGCGTGACCGACCCGGCCACGCCCGGCCACGAGCACTGGCGCGACCTCGTGCCCGAGGACCCCGAGGCGGTGCTGGCGTCGTTCGCCATCCTCGACGACGCCGAGACGCTGCTCGTCGGCTGGACCCGGCACGCCATCGGCGAGATCACCGTGCACGATCTGGCGACCGGCGCCCGCACCGGCGAGGTGCCCGCGCCCGGCCTCGGCACGATCGGCGGCCTCGTCGAGCGTCCGGAGGGCGGGCACGAGGCGTGGTTCGGCTACACCGACAACACCACGCCGACGGCGATCCACCGCTACGACGCCCGCACCGGCACGACCACGCTGTGGGCGGCGGCGCCCGGCACGGTGGAGGTCCCGGACGTACGCGCCGAGCAGGTCGTCTACCGCTCCAAGGACGGCACCGAGGTGCGCATGCTGGTGATCGCCCGGCCCGGGGAGGGGCCGCGCCCGACGATCCTGTACGGCTACGGCGGCTTCGGCCTGTCCATGGCCCCCGGCTACTCGGCGTCGATCCTCGCCTGGGCCGAGGCCGGCGGCGTGTACGCCATCGCCCAGCTGCGCGGCGGCGGCGAGGAGGGCGAGCAGTGGCACCGGGCCGGCATGCTCGGCGACAAGCAGAACGTCTTCGACGACCTGCACGCCGCCGCCGAGCATCTGATCGCCACCGGCGTGACCACACCCGAGCAGCTGGCGATCTCCGGCGGCTCCAACGGCGGCCTGCTGGTGGGCGCCGCGCTCACCCAGCGCCCCGAGCTGTACGCCGCGGTCGCCTGCTCGGCCCCGCTGCTCGACATGATCCGCTACGAGCGTTTCGGCCTCGGCGCCACCTGGAACGTCGAGTACGGCTCGGCCGACGACCCCGAGCAGTTCGCCTGGCTGCTCGCCTACTCCCCCTACCACCACGTCCGCGAGGGGGTGGCGTACCCGGCGACGCTGTTCACCGTGTTCGACTCCGACACGCGGGTGGATCCGCTGCACGCGCGCAAGATGTGCGCCGCGCTGCAGCACGCCACGTCATCCGACCGCCCGATCCTGCTCCGCAACGAGACCGCGGTGGGCCACGGCGCCCGCGCGGTGAGCCGCAGCGTCGAGCTCATGGCCGACCAGCTCGCCTTCCTCGCCGTCCACACCGGCCTCGCCGCGGACGACGGATCCGCCTGACCGGAGCGCGATACGGCCACCCCGCACACGGCCCGGCCCACCCCCTCACGGTGTAGGCCGGGCCACCTGCGTGGCTCCCGGCCAGAGCCTCTCCCAGGAGAAGCCGCCGGCTCACCGCCTCGGAACGAGGCCGGGCCGATGCGGCACCTCGGGGTGCGACCGGCGCCTCGCGGGCATCGCGGCCAGGACCCTCGTGGGAGAGCCGGAGCGGCCCCGGCTTCCGGCCCGGTCCGGCCTACCGCGGGCGTCCGGGCCGGAACCTCTCACGGGAGGGAGCCGCCGGTCAGGCGGGCTCGTGCTCGTTCGCGGTGGCCAGGCCCGGACCGTCCGGGGCCGGGCCGAGCTCCTTCTCGAAGTAGACGACGGTGAGGCCGCCGACCTCACGGCGGGCGGTCTCCCGCCAGCCGTGGCGTCGGTAGAGCGCGATGGCGGCGATCTGGTTGACGGTGGTGTCGCACTGGAGGCGGCGGTAACCGAGCTCGGCCGCCCGCTCCTCCAGCCGGATGAGCACGCGCGTGCCGTACCCGCGCCGCTGGTGCTCGGGGTGCACGCGCATGCGGCACACCTCGGCGGTGTGCTCGTCCACCCGGCGCAGGCCGCCCATCGCGATGACGCGCCCCTCGATCAGCCCGACGAGGAACTCGCCGCGGTCGCCGAGATAGATCTGGTGGATGTGGGGGAGGTCGTGGTCGTAGTAGACCCCGTCGCCGGGCGCGAGCCCCACCTGCGCCAGGCCGATCCGGTGCAGCGCCGAGACGGCTTCGAGGTCAGACCAGCGGTAGCGTCTGATCCTGAAGCTCATGCATTCGTCACCTTGCTCCGGCTCAGGATGCGGTCCTTGAGGATCTCCAGCTGCGGGATCTGGGCGGGGTCGCGCACCTGCTGCTCGGCCGCCTTGACCAGGTCGTACGCCCTGCGGACGACGATGTCGGTGCGGTAGGCCTCGTCGAGGCTCTGCCAGGTCTTCAGGGCCATGTCCACGGCCTCCTCGACCTCGCCCTCCAGCAGCTTGCACTTGGCGCGGTCGAACTTGATGAGCGTGGGGTCGAGCCACTCCGACGGCTCGTACTTCGCCAGGGCCTGCTCCAGGATGACGTCGGCCTCCAGCGGCTGGCCGAGCCGGACGAGCGCGTCGCCCTGGTGGAAGTAGAGCTGGCGCTCGGTGTAGCCGAAGGCGATGTCCGTCCGCGCCTCGGTGTTCATCTGGGCGAACGCGGCGCGGGCCCGGGACAGTGCCCGCTTGGCCTGGTCGACCACGTCCTTCTTGCCCGCGCCGGAGAGCATGGCGAGCGCCCGGGCCTCCACGATGGGCGCCATCGCCTGCGCGGCGCAAGGCGTCTGACCGGCCAGGTCCCGGCTCTTGCGAGCCAGGTTCAGCGCCTCCCGCGGGTCGCCGTAATAGAGCGGGACAAGCGACTCGCGGGCGATCACCCAGGCCCGCAGCGCCCGGTCCCCGGTCTCGTCGGCGGCGGTCCTGCCGGTGCGGAAGAAGGACCGCGCCATGCGGTGGTCGCCGAGGTTGATCATGATCATGCCGCTCAGGCCGGCCAACTGGGCGGCCATCCGGCACAGCCGCTCCTGCAGGTCCACCGGCTGGCGGTGGGACATCGCCTTGCGCACCGAGCTGAACTCCAGCAGCACGTCGCAGAGCAGTTGCAGCGGCGGGGTGTTCATGTACTGCCGGCCGAAGCCCTGGGTGGCGTCCTCCCACTGGTCGAGCATCGCAGGCGAGACGGTCGCCGACACCAGCGTGTCGTCCATCCGGCGGCGGATGTTGTCGACGGCGCCGAAGACCCGGCTGCTGAGCTCGGTGTCGTGGATCGTCGCGCCCGTCCCCGTTGCCGCGAGGAGCTGCAGCAGCGTCCTGCGTAGCACGTTCTCGTCCTCCTCGCCCCCGGCGCCGGGGGCATCACTGCCGGTCTGCTGGATCCAGAGCTCACGCGGCCCGGGGGCGGCCTGGGGTTTCGGCTCCTCCACCTCGGTGCCCCGGACGACGCCCGGCATCCGGTGGCCGTGCCCGCAGATGCACGGCCCGTCATAGCCGAGGGCGACCGGCTCCACGCGGTAGACGGTGCACAGGTAGTGCAGGTACTCGGGGCCCGGCCGCTTCAGCCCGCTCTCGTACGCCGAGAGCAGGGTCTCGCCGATGCCGGGCACGGGTTTGCCGTCGCGTTCGAACAGCGCCCGCACCTGCTCGATGACGTCGGCGAGCGCGATGCCGTGGGCCAGGCGATGGGACTTGATGCGCGTGGTGCCGAACTGCGGCCCGCATAACTCGTGGATCTCGTCGGCGATCTGCGGCATGCTCCGCCCCGCGGCCAATCCGCGGGCCCGGCTGCGCCGCGCCAGCTCCGTCTCCCTGTGTCTGCCGGTCACGTTTGGGTTCTCCGTCGCCCTGTTGGACGAGGCGCCGCCGACGGCTCCCCTGATACGGCCATGGCAGCCCCTCTCTCGCGGGCGGCGTGCACAACCGCCCTGTTGACTCCCGCCACGGTCGCCCTCGCCCCCTATGACGCAGTGTCACCGGCGGGTCGCGCTGCGCCTACTGAGAATAATGGACCAGGCGATGCCGCGTGGGGAACCACTCTTGCAAAAAACGGCTAAGGATCGTCCTCCAGCGGACTGCTTCTTTCACCCCGATTGGTGCGTCATCCACCCGGAGTCACCTCTACGGCTCGTTGCGTCATCCGGCGCCCGTCAGTCATCTTGGGCCAACCGGAATCGAGTCGTGGGCGGGCCGCGGGCCGGCCCGCCGTACAAGGAGGGCGCAAGGTGCGGGAGGACGACTTCGGTCACCTGGAGCGCTTGGTGTCGGAACTGGACGCGCGCGGTCTGCTGGCGCGGGTGGTGCGCACCCCGTCGGGGCGTGCGTTCGTGCGTGTCATCAACCCCAACGCGACCAGCCTCGCCGAGAACGTGACCTGCCGGCCCCAGGCGACGACGGACTACTACTGGTGGTCCTGGGGAGAGCTCATGCACCGGGCGGACGACCCGGCCGGTGCGGCGACGAAGGTGGCGCGGGTGCTCGCCGCCGTGGGCGATTGAGGCACATTCGTACAGAACAAGAGAAATTGCACCGATGAAGCCACCGTCCGGTCCGGCCGCGAAGGCGGGGCCGGGCGGTGCCGAGGGGGCTTCCCCTTCGGCGAGGGAACGGCCGGCAGGTGTTTCCGGGTACACCTGCCGGCCGGACCGCCGAGGACGTCCGGCGGCGGTTCCCGGCGAACCACCGCGCGGGCGTCCCCCCGCCTCCACGGCGCGAGGCGTCGGCGGCCGGTTCGGTCGGCGGTCCAGTCGGCGGTATCACTAAGGTTGACCTGGTATTGACCTTCCGCCGACCGAACCGATCCCCCCGGGGGCCTTGTAAGTGTTCCTGCCGTTCTCCCCCGCGCCGGACTCTCCGGCGCCGGACGCGTCGTCGACGCCCGACCCGTCGTCGAGCCCCGTTCCCACCGCCGACGCGACCCCTGTCCCGGAGACCCCCACCCCCACACCGGAGCCCAGCACGCCCTCGCCCGAGGAACTGGTGCTGCCGGACGCCGACGCGGTGGCCAACGCCGTGCTCAGCACCTGCAACGGCAACGACGACGTGATCTGCCCGCTGGTCGAAGGGCTGCTGCCCAAGGGCTGGGCGCCGTTCGCCGCCTGGCTGATCACGATCGTGCTCATCCTGCTGGGCGCCCTGATCCTGCGGAAAATCGTGCACCGCGTGATCGGGCGCATCACCCGCCGGGCCGCGGTGGGGGTGCTGCCCGAGCGGCTGCGCAAGGGGGACCAGCCCGACCCCGCGCAGGCGCTGCTCACCGAGCGCCGCCGGCAGCGGGCCGAGACCATGGGGTCGGTGCTGCGGTACATCGCGTCGATCATCATCATGGGCACCGCGATCCTGATGATCCTCGCCCGGTTCGGCATGAACCTCACCCCGCTGCTCACCAGCGTCGGCATCCTCGGCATCGCCGTCGGCTTCGGCGCGCAGGAGCTGGTCAAGGACTTCATCAGCGGCATGTTCATGCTGCTCGAGGACCAGTACGGCGTCGGCGACATCATCGACACCGGCACCGCCGTCGGCACCGTGGAGGCGGTGACGCTGCGCATCACCCGGCTGCGGGACGCCGACGGCAGGGTGTGGTACATCCGCAACGGCACCATCACCCGGGTCGGCAACGAGTCGCAGGGCTGGTCGCGGGCGCTGGTGGACGTGCCGGTGCCGTACGACGCGGACATCGACGAGATGCGCGAGCTGCTCAAGGGCATCGCGACCGACCTGTGGGAGGAGCCCGACCAGCACGACCTGGTGATCGTCGAGGAGCCCCAGGTGTACGCGGTCGAGCAGATCTCCGACTCCGCGCTGATCTTCCGGGTGACCGCCAAGACGGTGCCGGGCAAGCAGAGCCAGGTCGCCCGCGAGCTGCGGGTCCGCATCAAGCACGCCCTCGACGAGAAGGGCATCGCGTTCGCCGCCGGCTCGTGATCGCCCGTGACCGCCCCGGCGATGTGGGCGGCGTCACATCCGGGGCCTCGTCCGCCGTCACCGGGGCGGCGGGCGAGGCCGTAACCTAGAGGCGTGGCTGCTACCCCCGACGAGGCGATGACCTTCTACGACGCCATCGGCGGCGAGGAGGCGTTCGTACGGCTCGTGCGCCGCTTCTACGAGGGCGTCGCCGAGGACCCGGTGCTGCGTCCGCTCTACCCGGAGGAGGACCTCGCGGGGGCGGAGGAGCGGCTGCGGCTGTTCCTGATCCAGTACTGGGGCGGTCCGACGACCTACAGCCAGCGCCGCGGCCACCCGCGGCTGCGCATGCGGCACGCGCCCTTCGTCATCGGCGAGACCGAGCGCGACGCCTGGCTCAAGCACATGCACGACGCGGTGAAGTCGCTGGAGCTCGCCCCCGAGCTGGAGAACCGGCTGTGGGACTACCTCGTGTACGCCGCGCACAGCCTGGTCAACTCGCCCGGATAGGCCCGGCTCACCGTGCGGCGCCCGGGTCGGCGCCCCCGCGGTACGCGTAAGATCCGCCGAACGCGGGCAGCCCTGTCCCCATGGAGAGCATCCCCTGGTGGCGTGACGCCGTCGTCTATCAGATCTACGTCCGCAGCTTCGCCGACTCCGACGGCGACGGGGTGGGGGACCTGGAGGGCATCCGGGGGCGCCTGCCGTACCTGTCCCATCTCGGCGTGGACGCCGTCTGGCTGACGCCGTTCTACCGCTCCCCGATGGTCGACGGCGGCTACGACGTGGCCGACTACCGCGACGTGGACCCGCTCTTCGGCGACCTGGCCGCGTTCGACCGGCTCGTCGCGGACGCGCACGCGCACGGCCTGCGCGTGATCGTGGATCTGGTGCCGAACCACAGCTCCTCCGCGCATCCGTGGTTCCGGCAGGCGCTGGCGGCCCCCAAGGGCTCCCCCGAGCGCGACCGGTACATCTTCCGCGACGACGTGGACGGCTCGCCGCCGAACAACTGGCAATCGGTGTTCGGCGGCCCGGCGTGGACGCTGCTGGCGGACGGGCAGTGGTATCTGCACCTGTTCGCCCCCGAGCAGCCGGACCTGAACTGGCGCAACCCCGAGATCCATCAGGAGTTCCTCGGCGTGCTGCGGTTCTGGCTCGACCGCGGGGTGGACGGCTTCCGCATCGACGTGGCGATGGGCCTGTACAAGGCGGAGGGCCTGCCCTCCGTTCCGGCCGACGAGCAGGGGATGTCGTCGGAGTCGCCGATCTGGGGCCGCCCGGAGGTGCACGGGGTCTACCGCGAGTGGCGCAAGGTGCTGGACTCCTACGACGGCGAGCGCATGGCCGTCGGCGAGGTGTGGACCGACTCGGCCGAGGACCTCGCCCGGTACGTGCGGCCGGACGAGCTGCACCAGTGCTTCAACTTCGCCTGGCTGGAGGCGCCCTGGGAGGCGCAGGCGTTCCGCACGGTCATCGACGACACCTTCGCCGCCCTCGGCGCCGCGCCCACCTGGGTGCTGTCCAACCACGACGTGGTGCGGCACGTCACCCGGTACGGCGAGGGCTCGCTCGACCCGGAGGCCGGTACGGCGCGCGCCCGCGCGGCGGTGCTGACGATGCTCGCCCTGCCCGGATCGGCCTACCTCTACCAGGGGGAGGAACTCGGCCTCCCCGAGGTGAAGGACCTTCCCCCGCAGGTGCGTCAGGATCCCACGTTCTTCCGCACCGGCGGCGAGGTGCCGGGGCGCGACGGCTGCCGCGTGCCGCTCCCGTGGTCGGGCTCGGAGCCGCCGTTCGGCTTCTCCGGGCCTTTCCCGCTGCCGTCCCGCCTGCTCTCCGGAGACGCCGCGCAGGGGCCGGCGGCGGGTTCGCCATCTCCGGGCCCGGCGGCGCGCGGCGCGGACCATGACGCGGCCCGTGCCGCCGAACCGTGGCTGCCGCAGCCCGCCGAGTGGGCGAAGCTGACCGTGGAGCGGCAGCTCGACGACCCGGCGTCGATGTTGTCCTTCTACCGCCGGATGCTCGCCCTGCGGCGCGAGCTCATCCCGTCGCTGCCTTCCGAGATCACCTGGCTGGACTCCCCCGAGGAGGCCCTGTTCTTCGCCCGCGGCCCGCTGATCTGCGTGCTCAACTGCGGGGAGGCTCCCGTGCCGCTGCCGCGGCACGGCGAGGTCCTCATCGCCACCGGCCCGATCTCCGACACGCTGCCGCCGGACTCGGCCGCCTGGCTCACCGCCCCCTGACGAAACGATCCGCCACCGCCCGTCACGGGACACCGTACGCCGCCACGGCGTGCGGTCGCCGACCGGCGCCGCGCCGGACATCGCCGTCGGCGTGCGGTCTCCCGGGGCCGATCGCGCCGTGCCGGACACCGCCGTCGGCGTGCGGTCTCCCGGGGCCGATCGCGCCGTGCCGGGCGCCGCCCCTGAGGAGGGGCGGCGCCGGGCGGGCGTCAGTCGCGGGTGAGCTTGCGGTAGGTGACCGCGTGCGGGCGGGCGGCCTCGGGGCCGAGACGCTCGATCTTGTTCTTCTCGTAGTCGGCGAAGTTGCCCTCGAACCAGAACCACTTCGAGCCTTCCTCCCACGCGAGGATGTGCGTGGCGATCCGGTCGAGGAACCAGCGGTCGTGGGAGGTGATGACGGCGCAGCCCGGGAACTCGAGCAGCGCGTTCTCCAGCGACGAGAGGGTCTCGGTGTCGAGGTCGTTCGTGGGCTCGTCGAGCAGCAGCACGTTGCCGCCCTGCTTGAGGGTGAGGGCGAGGTTGAGCCGGTTGCGCTCGCCGCCGGACAGCACGCCCGCGGGCTTCTGCTGGTCGGGGCCCTTGAAGCCGAACGCCGCGATGTAGGCGCGCGAGGGCATCTCGACGCTGCCGACCTTGATGTGGTCGAGCCCGTCGGAGACGACCTCCCAGACGGTCTTCTTCGGGTCGATGCCGGAGCGGTTCTGGTCCACGTACGAGATCTTCACGGTCTCGCCGATGGTGATCGTGCCGCTGTCCGGGGTCTCCGAGCCGGTGATCATCCGGAACAGGGTGGTCTTGCCGACGCCGTTCGGGCCGATCACGCCGACGAGGCCGTTGCGCGGCAGGGAGAAGGACAGGTTCTCGATGAGCAGGCGGTCGCCGAAGCCCTTGGTGAGGTTCTCGGCCTCGATGACCGTGGTGCCGAGGCGCGGGCCCGGCGGGATCTGGATCTCCTCGAAGTCGAGCCTGCGGTACTTCGCGGCCTCCGCGGCCATCTCCTCGTACCGCTGCAGACGGGCCTTGCTCTTGGTCTGCCGGGCCTTGGGGTTGGAGCGGACCCACTCCAGCTCCTCCTCCAGGCGCTTCTTGCGCTTGGCGTCCTTCTGGCCTTCGACCTTCAGCCGGGCGGCCTTGGCCTCCAGGTAGGTGGAGTAGTTGCCCTCGTACGGGTAGCAGCGCCCGCGGTCGAGCTCCAGGATCCAGTTGGCCACGTTGTCGAGGAAGTACCGGTCGTGCGTGACGGCGAGCACCGTGCCGGGGTACTTCTCCAGGTGCTGCTCCAGCCACTGCACGCTCTCGGCGTCGAGGTGGTTGGTGGGCTCGTCGAGCAGCAGCAGGTCGGGCTGCTCCAGCAGCAGCTTGCACAGCGCGACCCGGCGGCGCTCGCCACCGGAGAGCGTCGTGACGTCGGCGTCGGGCGGCGGGCAGCGCAGCGCGTCCATCGCCTGCTCCAGCTGGCTGTCGATCTCCCAGCCGTTGCGGTGGTCGAGCGCGTCCTGGAGCCGGCCCATCTCCTCCAGCAGCTCGTCGCTGTAGTCGGTGGCCATCTTCTCGGCGATCTCCTCGAAGCGGGCCCGCAACTCCAGCGTCTCGGCCACGCCCTCCTGGACGTTGCCGAGGACCGTCTTGGACTCGTTGAGCTTCGGCTCCTGCAGCAGAATGCCGACGGTGTAGCCCGGCATGAGCCTGGCCTCGCCGTTCGACGGCTGCTCCAGACCGGCCATCATCTTGAGCAGCGACGACTTCCCGGTGCCGTTCGGCCCCAGTACGCCGATCTTCGCCCCGGGCAGGAAGTGCAACGTGACGTCGTCAAGCACAACTTTGTCGCCGTACGCCTTGCGCACGCGCTGCATCGTGTAGATGTACTCCGGCATGCCACCCAGCTTAGTGGTCCGCGACAACTACTTCTCGGCGTCGTCCGTCTCCGGCGGGTGGACCCTCAGCGCAGCGGGCGGCGCGAGTCCGGCGGGGGCTGGATCGCGGGCAGGCAGACCCGGTCGCGGCCGAGCTCCTTGGCCCGGTAGAGCGCCAGGTCGGCGGCGGCGAGCAGTTCGAGCAGGTCCTCGCCGTGCAGGTTCATCACCGCGACGCCCGCCGAGACGGTCACGGTGACGGCGACGTCGTCCACCGGCACCGCCATGTGCGCGACGTGCGCGCGCAGCCGCTCGGCCACGTTGCGCGCCTCGACGACCTCGGTGTTCGGCAGCAGGACCACGAACTCCTCCCCGCCGAACCTGCCGACGACATCGTACTCGCGCAGCTGGGAGCGCAGGGTGGCGGCGACCCCGGCCAGCACGCGGTCGCCGACGAGGTGGCCGTGCTTGTCGTTCACCTTCTTGAAGTGGTCGATGTCCAGGATAATCAAGGCGAGGGTCTCGCCGGTGCGCCGCGCCCGGGCCAGCTCGGTGTCGGCCTCGCGCTGCCAGGCGGCCGCGTTGAGCAGGCCGGTCTTGCCGTCGGTGCGGGCGGCGGCCTGCAGCTGGGCGTGCAGCAGGCTGCGCTGCAGCAGGACGACCGGGGGCAGCGTCACCAGCAGCAGCCACGGCGTGAGCGCGCAGGCGATGGTGACCAGCACGCCCAGGCACAGCTCGACGAGGTCGAGGGTGGCGCTCTCCCGGTCCCAGAACACCTGCCGCCAGGGCGTCCGGGGATCGGCCGTGTGCGCGGCGATGGCGATCAGCGCGGTGTTGAGGACGGTGAACACCACCCCGCAGCCGACGGCGAGCAGCAGCGTGGTGGTAACCCCTTGAAGGAGCCCGCCCCCGTCGGGCGCCAGCCCGTGGAACACGAGCGAGGCCGCGCCGGCGGACAGGCCGATCGCCGCCGAGTTGAACACCCTGCGGTAGACCACCGTCTCCCGCACCCGCAGTTGCAGCAGCAGTTGCACCGGCAGCGGCGCGAGCAGCGCGTACACCGGGGGCAGCAGCAGCGCCACCGGCAGCCACCAGGCCGACAGCAGGTCCCGGGAGACGCCCGCGGGCACGCCCAGGCGGCGGCTCGCCTCGATGCAGACCGCTCCGCAGGCCAGCAGGGCCGCGAAGGTCACCAGGTCGTGCCCCTGAAACCGGGTCCCCGCGACGAAGATCCCCAGCGCGACGAGGTGGAGCACCACGACGCAGCAGACGTACCAGACGAGGGCACGTCGCTCCCCCAGCAACGGCCACCGGCCGGCGCGAGCGGCGGCGGCGCCACGCGGCTGGGCCGACACTTGATCGGCGGCGACCATCCTCATCCCCCCAACACATCGAGTGCACCCGACCTGAGCCGCCGCGCCGACGACTCCGATGTGTAACACAATAATTGCGGACTGTGCGACGCGCGATGGGAACCGATAGGCTGCATTGGTGCGGATCCGCTCTCTCCGGCAGTGGATCGAGTGAAAGGAGCAGCCCATGACGCAAGGCGTCATCTGGACCTGAATCCGCGTACTCATCCGAGATGCGCTTTCGGCCACTCCGGAGGGCCCTCGTCGATCACCGAGAACCGCCTCCCAGCTCGGCCGTTCCCCCACATGGCTCCCGCACTGCCCGGCGGGCTCCCCAGCCCCTGCCCGGCAGCCCCGGACGCGGCCGCCCCGGCCGCTCGCCCCGGGCGCCACATCACCGGTCCGACCTGCGCGACCGACCTTGCCACCGGCCCGCACCACCAGGCCGCGGCACCGGCAGGCACAACCGGCACACATAACCAGCCCATGGCGCAACCACCTGTGCGACCGGCCATGAGCAACTCCCGTGTTATGGCCATGAGCACCCCCCGTGTGACGGCCATGTGCAGCCGCCCGCGCTGACCGGCCGATGGGGCAGCCGCCCGCGCGACCGGCCTCATGCCCGACCACAACCGGCACCCACAAAACCGGCACCCACAGCCTGCACCACGACCTGCACCACGACCCGGTGCGAGCGCGTGCCGACCGACGACCGTCGGCGTGCGCGTCGCCTCGGGGTCACACCGTGCTCAGGCCGCCAGGCGATCGTCGGCGGGCGGTGGGTCGCCGACGGGCCAGGGTGCCTCTTCGGTCGCCGGCAGGGCCGGTAGGGCGTCGGCGGGGTCGGCGCCGGAGGTCACGCCGCCCTGTGCCCAGTCCAGGGTGCTCTCGTCGAGTTCGGCGCGTTCGCGTTCGGCGACGGCCGCGGATCTGACGGCGGGCAGGGGCTTCTCGAAGGTGGTGATGCCCCATTTCAGGTCGTGGCCGATGGCGGTGGCCTCGATCTCCGCCATGAACCGGCGCTCGCCGTCGCGTTCGAACTCCCTGATCCGCAGGCGGCCGTGGACCACGACCGGGTGGCCGCGTCTGATCGACTGTGCGGCGTTGTCGGCGAGGCCGCGGTAGCAGCGGACGGCGAAGTAGGTGGGCGGCGAGTTCAGCCACTCCTGCGTCCGCCGGTCGAGGTACCTGCGGGAGGTGGCGACCCGGATCGAGGTGACGCGGGAGCCGTCCGCGAGGGGGAACTGCCGGGGGTCGTGGGTGACGTTGCCGCTCAGCGTGACGTAGATGTCGTTCATCGTTGCCTCCTGCTCGTGCGAATCGGCTCTTCGGCCGCTGGGCCGGATCGGCGGCGCCGGTGCGCCCGCCGACGGAGGCAACGATTCCGGAGCGGGGCCCGCCGCCGTTTTCTCGAATGGCGTTCTGTGGATACTCGCCGGTAGCGGGAAGGCGTCTGTGGACGACGCGGGACGGAGACGGGAGGCGGGAGGGGACGCGGCAGGGGGTGAGAATGGACGACCGCGGGCCGGTGCAGAACCCGCGGTCGGGGAAACGCGGCGGTGGGTCAGCGGCGGACGACAGACAGCGCGGCGAAGAACTCGTTGTAGCGGTGGAGTTCGCGTTCGACCGGATTGATGACCATCTCGTCCGCGGCGGCGGCGACGCGGTCGCGCATCTCGCGTTCCAGCCGCTCCCGCTCGGTGGCGGCGCCGAGGATCACGAAGTTGCGGCTGGCGATCGAGGACAGCGCGCCCAGGCCGAGCACGCTCGCCATCATCAGCCCCAGCCAGGGCAGCACCGAGACGTCCTCCAGCAACTCGCCGGGGGCCTGTCCCACGCCGAGCACGCCGTACAGCAGGATGGCGCCCGCCCAGAGGAACCCGGCGGCGAACAGCGCGACGAGGGCGTACTGCCAGATCTTGACGGCCCACCACCAGCCCGGCACCTGGTCGAGGCGCGGCGCGATCTGGGAGAGCTGCCGGGACAGCGTCTGCGGCAGGTCGCCCGACGCCGACCGGGCGGCGCTGCGCACGCCCTCGCTCCACGCCTCGGGCATCCCGGCGGTGACGTCGTCGGTGAGGGCCTGCACCGCGTTGGCGACCTCGGCGGGCTGCGCGGTCACCGAGCCGCCCACCAGCTCGCCGATCTCCCCGCGCAGGTCGCCCAGGCGCAGGCTGCTCAGCGGGTCGGGCCGGAGCCTCGCCGCCCAGGCCGCGTACGGCCAGCCGACCCAGTCCATCGACCGGGCGGCGTACACGTTCTCCATGGCCTCGCCGACGGCCTTGAGCCCGACCGCGTCGCACAGCGCGTCGATCAGCGCCTCCCGCCGGGCCGGCTCCACCGTGGGCCGGATCGTGGTCGCGGCGGGCGTCGGCATGGCCTTGATGAGGTCGTCGAGCAGCCGGTCCAGGTCGGCCTCGAGCCGCTGCACGGCGGCGCGCCGCTGGGACACCGCCTCGGCGAGCACGCCCTTGAGGCCGTCCACGCCGCGCCCGGTGAGCGCCGAGGTGGACACCAGCCGCGGGTGCTCCACGCCTTCGCGCTTGAGCAGCTCGGCGAGGTCGCCGACGCATTCGACGAGCTCCTCCGGGGCGAGCCTGTCCACCTGGTTGAGCACGAAGACGGTGGTGGCCTCGTGCCCGGTCAGCTCGGACAGGTACCGCCGGTGGATCGACGCGTCGGCGTACTTCTGCGGGTCGAGCACCCACACGACGAGGTCGGCGAGCTTGATCAGCCGCTCGGCCTCGGTGTCGTTGAGCGCCCGGATCGAGTCGTGGTCGGGCAGGTCGAGCAGGATCAGCCCGTGCAGTTGCGCCTCGCCCCGGTCCAGGGCGCTGGCCCGGGCGAAGCGGTGCCGCCACTGGATCTGCAGCCAGTCGAGCAGCGGCGCGGCGCCCTCGAGGCCCCACACGCACGCGTGCGTGCGCGCGGTGGTGGGGCGGCGCACCCCGGTGGGCGAGAGCTCCAGCCCGGAGATGCGGTTGAACAGCGACGACTTGCCGCTGCCGGTGCCGCCCGCGAGGGCGACCACGGTGTGGTCGGCGGAGAGCCGGAGCCGTTCGCCGGCCCGCAGCAGCAGCTGCCCGGCCTCGTTGAGGAAGGCGGCGTCGACCCGTCCGGGGCCGAGCTCGACGATCCGGGCCAGCGCGGCCAGCCGGGCGCCGAGGCCGTGCTGCGCCGAAGCGGTCGGCGTGCCAAGCGTCATCGGGCGACCTCGAGGTTGTACGTTGCCTGGTAAAGCCGCGTCGCGGCGGACTCATCCGGGATGCCGGCGCTGTCGAGCACCTGTACGTAGCGCATGGTCTCCTCGTCGAACAGCATCCCGATGCGGGCCCGCAGGTCGCTGCGCGCCTTCGCGGCGATGCTGCGCAGGGACTCCGCGCCGAGCAGGCCGCGCAGTAACCGGTCCGGCAGCGAGCCGCCCGTGCCCGTGACGGACTCGGACGCCTCGTAGCCCAGCAGGCCCACGGCGAAGATGACCGCGAGGGACTCGACGTCGAACGACAATACCCGGGCTATCGAGCGCTTGGTCACGCCTTCGGTGCGGACCAGCTCGGCGATGTGGTCCTGCCAGGCGGCGACGGCCTGGCCGGTGCGCCGTACCAGCTCCTCGGACGGCCTGCCGAGGCCCGGCGTGGACGCGAGCCGGTCGCCGGCCCCGGAGCGGTTGCGCCACCGGGTGACCACGTCCTCCGCGGCCCGTTGCGCCGCGGCGATGATGATCGACTCCAGGCCGGCGCGCAGGGCGGTCTTGAGCGCGCCCAGGCGCATCGGGGCCTCCTGCCGCGCCCGTCCGGCGAACCGGCCGGGGCGGCGCAGGTGCAGGGCGTGCTTGATGTCGCCGGAGCCGGCGAAGTCCTGCCAGCGGGCGAGCACCTCGCCGCGCAGCAGCGAGCCGTTCCGGGTGGCCTCGTCGATCTCGGCGAGCGCGGCCATGTACGCGGCGTCCACGTCGGTGCGCAGTTCGGCGCGGAAGGCCACCTGCGCCTCCAGCTGCCGGGCGAGCGCGGGGATCCGGACCCGGAAGCTGTTCAGCGCCCCGTCCAGGGTCGCGCGTACGGCCCGCCTGCGCCGCTCGTCGTCCACCGACAGCTCGGCCAGCCACATGCGCAGCTCGCGGATCTCCTCGTCCGGGAGCCGCCCGCCGGTCACGGTCGTCTCGTGGATGACGAAACGCTCCACATCGCCCAGGCCGTAGTCGTCCAGCATGCGGGAGAAATGCTTGAGCACCACCTCGCGGGCCTTCAGCGGCACCCGGGCGAGCACGATGACCAGCCGGGCGCCGCGTTCCTTGGCCAGCTTGAGCAGTTGCCAGGAGGGCGCGTCGGCGTACCGCGCCGCCGTGGTGACGAACACCCACAGGTCGGCCACGTCGAGCATGCGGTGCGCGATCTCGTGGTGCTCCTCGACGACCGAGTCGATGTCGGGGGTGTCGAGCAGCGCGACGTTCTCCGGCAGGCCGGGCGAGGAGGTGAGCACGAAGCTCGAAATGCTGGGGGCGAGGCCGGGGTTGGTCACCCTGGTCAGGCCGCTGAGCACGCTGCCCCGGGCGAACCACTCGCGGTCGTCGGGGTGGCAGACGAGCACCGGCGTCCCCGTCGTCGGCCTGCGC
>Ga0164243_10007719_pt1 | contig 16016 bp, 12 predicted proteins | sample OricompcompostOP_FD_108781 | JGI IMG/M metagenome (GOLD analysis project Ga0164243, IMG submission 108781) | Organic Plus compost microbial communities from Emeryville, California, USA - Original compost - Organic plus compost (OP) | ecosystem: Engineered > Solid waste > Mixed feedstock >...
CACCACCCGGCCGGACACGCTGTACGGCGCGACGTTCTTCGTCGTCGCGGCCGACGCCGCGCTGGCCGAGGAGCTGTGCGCGCCCGAGCACCGCGCGGAGTTCGAGGCGTACAAGGAGCAGGTCGCCAAGCTGTCGGACATCGACCGGCAGTCCACCGAGCGCGAGAAGACCGGCGTCTTCCTGGGCCGGTACGCCGTCAACCCGGTGAACGGCGAGCGGGTGCCGGTCTGGGCCGCCGACTACGTCCTGTCCGACTACGGCACGGGCGCGATCATGGCCGTGCCCGCGCACGACCAGCGCGACCTGGACTTCGCCCGCGCCTTCGAGCTGCCCGTACGCGTCGTGGTGGAGACCGGCGAGCCGGACCCGCTGGAGACCGGCGTGGCCACCCCCGGCGAGGGCACGCTGATCAACTCCGGCCCGCTGGACGGCCTGACGAAGACTGACGCCATCCCGCGGATCATCGAGATCATGGCGGAGAAGGGCCTGGCCAAGGCGGCCGTCAACTACCGCCTGCGCGACTGGCTGCTGTCCCGCCAGCGGTTCTGGGGCACGCCGATCCCGATCATCCACTGCCCGGACTGCGGCGAGGTCCCCGTACCGGAGGACCAGCTGCCGGTCGAGCTGCCCGACCTGCGCGGCCAGGACCTGGCGCCCAAGGGCGTGTCCCCGCTGGCCGCGGCCACCGACTGGGTGAACGTGGCCTGCCCCAAGTGCGGCGGCGCCGCCAAGCGGGACACCGACACGATGGACACCTTCGTCGACTCCTCCTGGTACTTCCTGCGGTACTGCTCGCCGCGGTACGACGGCGGTCCGTTCCGCGCCGAGGACGTCAAGCGCTGGGGCCCGATCGACCAGTACGTCGGCGGCGTCGAGCACGCGATCCTGCACCTGCTGTACGCCCGGTTCTTCACCAAGGTCCTGTACGACATGGGCCTGCTGGAGTTCACCGAGCCGTTCACCCGGCTGCTGAACCAGGGCCAGGTGATCAACGGCGGCAAGGCCATGTCGAAGTCGCTGGGCAACGGCGTGGACCTGGGCGCGGAGATCGACGCGCACGGCGTCGACGCGGTCCGGCTGACGATGATCTTCGCCAGCCCGCCGGAGGACGACATCGACTGGGCGGACGTCTCGGCGCCCGCGTCGGCGAAGTTCTTGGCCCGCGCCTTCCGCGTGGCCGTGGACGCCGGGGCCGGCACCGCGCCGGGCGCCGACGCGGCCGCGGGCGACGTGGAGCTGCGCAAGGTCACGCACCGCACGGTCGACGAGGTCACCCGGCTGATCGAGACGCACCGGTTCAACGTCGCGGTGGCGCGGATGATGGAGCTGACCTCCGCGGCCCGCAAGGCCATCGACTCCGGCCCCGGCGCGGCCGACCCGGCCGTGCGCGAGGCCGCCGAGGCGCTGACGATCATGCTGTCGCTGGTCGCGCCCTACACCGCGGAGGAGGCGTGGTCCTGCCTGGGTCACCAGCCGTCGGTCGCCCACGCGGGCTGGCCGGCGGCCGACCCGGCCCTCCTCGTCCAGGAGTCGGTGACCTGCGTGGTGCAGGTGGCGGGCAAGGTCCGCGACAAGCTGGAGGTCCCGCCGGACATCGACGCCGCGGAGCTGGAGCGGCTGGCCCTGGCGTCGGAGAAGGTCCAGGCGTCGCTGGCCGGTCGGGAGACCCGCAAGGTGATCGTCCGGGCGCCGAAGATCGTGAACATCGTCCCGGCCTAGGGCTCGCCGTACGGCGGCGGCCGGTACTCCGCCAGCGTCGCGACGAGCTCGTCGGCGGTGGTGAAGCGGGCCTGCGGTGCCTGTCGCCGTACGCGGTCCCGAACGTGCTCGTCGCCGTCGACGAACAGCAGCCGGTTGCCGAACAGCCGGTTGAGGGCGCGGGTGGCCTGGCGGGTGAGCGTGGGACGGTACGCGAGGTCGAGCACGATCACGTCGGGCAGATCGGTGCGGGCCTTGCGGTACGCGGCGCCGCCGTCGTTGGCCTCGATGGCCACGTCGTGCCCGGCGTCGCGCAGCTCGGCGGCGCGCCGCCGGGCGGCGGGATAGTCCCACTGCACGACCAGGATCCGCATGTCTGCCTCTTCCAGCGCAGATCATGCTCGACGCGGTTGCGGAACCGGTCGTGGACGCGTGCAGCGCCCTGGGAAGTGGACCCATCCACCCCAGGCACCGAGCGGGGGCTCGTTATCTGTTCATCGACGGTGGCCGTTCGCGGGCGGGTCCGGTGACCCGCCCGCGCCCCCTACGGCCGGTGGTGCTCTAGACCCGGCGGAGCACCGACACGACGCGGCCGAGAATGGTCGCCTCGTCGCCGGGGATCGGGTCGTAGCTCGGGTTGTGCGGCATCAGCCAGACGTGCCCGTCGGCGCGCTTGAGCGTCTTGACGGTGGCCTCGCCGTCGATCATCGCGGCCACGATGTCGCCCTGCTCGGCGTCCTCCTGCTGGCGGACGACGACCCAGTCGCCATCGGCGATGGCGGCCTCGATCATGGAGTCACCGACGACCTTGAGCAGGAACAGCGTGCCCTCGCCGACGAGCTGCTTGGGCAGGGCGAACACGTCTTCCACCGACTCCTCCGCGAGAATCGGGCCGCCGGCCGCGATCCGGCCGACGAGCGGAACGTACGTGGCCTCCACATCGGGGCCGGGCTCGGCGTCGACCGCGACCGCGGGCTGGCCGGGCAGGCGGACCTCCACGGCGCGCGGCCGGTTCGGGTCACGGCGCAGGTAGCCCTTGCGCTCGAGGGCGGCGAGCTGATGCGAGACGCTGGACGTGGACTGCAGCCCGACCGCCTCGCCGATCTCGCGCATCGACGGGGGATAACCGCGCTGCTCCACCGACTCCCTGATGCACAGCAGCACCTTGTGCTGCCGCCAGGTCAGCGGCTTGCCGTCTGAGGGCTGCTCCGGCAGCTCGTGCACGGTGCCGCCGCCGCGTTCCTTGCGCGCCACAGCTCTCGCCTCCTCGCCGATGAGGTCCCTCCCACTCGCCGGGAGGGTCGGCCCCGACGCTACCGTCCCGCCAGGGAATTCTCAAACAACTGTTCGAAGCGGCTCGAAAATGTCGGTCCCGTGCGGTAGAACATCGTACGTACGTTCGATCGAAGATCTGTTCGACCATGATCGTCGTTCTCCGGGAGGTCCGGCATGGGAACGAGCCGCACACCGCACGCCGTTGCGCACGCTCCGCGTGCCCATCGGCCGCACGACCGGCTGGTGGCGAGCCGTAACGCCGGTCCGCGCGGCCGGGCGCACCTGCGCCTCGTGCCCGATCTGCCCGCCGTGGCGGCGTGTCCCCCGCGGCCCGAGGCGGGCCCGGCCGCCCGGGCCGTGCCGCCGCCCCGCGTACGGCGGGCCGCGCCGCGTCCGGCCACACCGGCGCGGCCCGCGCCCGTCCGGCTCACCCGGCGCGGGCGTGTCGTGGTGGTGCTGTTCCTGTCCGCGGTGCTGCTCGTCGCCGGCTGGTTCGTCAGCCGCGCGGTGGCCGACGCCGCGACGACCCGCACGCCCGCGTCCCCGACCGTGGTCGCCCGCCCCGGCGACACGCTGTGGTCCATCGCCGTCCGCGCCCGGCCCGATGCCGACCCGCGCGTCACCGTCGAGCACATCATCGACGCCAACGGGCTCGGCTCGCCGGTCATCCAGCCCGGCCAGCGGCTGGTTCTTCCCCGATCCTGATCAGCCTGGCCGAGTAGCCGCTCCTGACCTGGTTCGTCTCGCCATGTGGACGACCCGGGCCAGGGGCGGTCGTATGTCACTCCCGGGAAATGCGACCCGGCGGTCGCCGGGCGCGAGAGAATGGGCCGCCGCCGCGCGCCACGCCCGCGGCCGGTCACGACCAGATAACGACACGCCGATCCGAAGCGTGTCCGGGTGGGTACACAAGGGCGCGGAGACGCGCGGGAAGCCCGATCGGGACGGCCTTCGCGCGTCCTCCGCAGGGGTGCGGCCGGGTCCGGCCGAGCGGCGCGGCGACTTGCGTCCGGTGGTGCCGCGCAATACCGTTGAGCACAACATCTAGTAGTTACATCGGTGGAGTTCTCCACAACTTGTGTCGGCTGGTGCAGGGAAGTTTCACCCGCCGCACATCGGTGACCCGTAACGCATCAGGGGGGTGACGCATGCACTGTCCGTTCTGTCGCCATCCCGACAGCCGGGTCGTAGACAGCCGGTCGACCGACGACGGTGCCGCGATCCGGCGCCGCCGCACCTGCCCGGAGTGCGGCCGGCGGTTCACGACGCAGGAGACGGTCATGCTGATGGTCGTCAAGCGCAGCGGGGTCACCGAGCCGTTCTCCCGGGAGAAGATCAAGACGGGGGTCCGCAAGGCCTGCCAGCCGCGGCCGGTCGCCGATGACGACCTGGCCAAGCTGGCGCAGCGCGTGCAGGACGAGATCCGGGCGAAGGGCTGCGCGGAGATCCAGTCGCGCGAGATCGGGCTGGCCATCCTGGAGCCGCTGCGCGACCTGGACGAGGTGGCCTACCTGCGGTTCGCGTCCGTCTACCGGGACTTCACCTCGCTCGCCGACTTCGAGCAGGCGATCGAGGAGATGCGCACGGCGCGGGAGGCCCGGGAGCCCGGCGTGGAGAAGGGCGGCGGCACCGATGGGACGGAGACGGCGGCGACCCCGGAGTCCGGGGCGAAAGCGGCATCGGGGACGTGATGGGGAGTAGGAACAGGCGGCGCGGACCGGAGGGACGGGACGCGGTGGCGGTCGAGGATCCCAAAGGGTCCAAGAAGGGGGAGGACATGACGGACACGGTGGGCGACGCGGCGGGTGCGGACACCGCACCGCGCAAGGGCCTGCGCATCGAGCGCGTCAACACCCGGCCCGGGGTGCATCCGTACGACGAGATCACCTGGGAACGCCGCGACGTCGTGATGACGAACTGGCGGGACGGCTCGGTCAACTTCGAGCAGCGCGGTGTCGAGTTCCCCGACTTCTGGTCGGTGAACGCCACGAACATCGTGACGTCGAAGTACTTCCGCGGCGCGGTCGGCACGCCGCAGCGGGAGTGGAGCCTCAAGCAGCTCATCGACCGCGTCGTGGGCAAGTACGTCGAGACCGGCAAGGCCGAGGGGTACTTCGCCACCGGCGAGGACGCGGAGATCTTCGACCACGAGCTGAAGTACGCGCTGGTCCACCAGATCTTCAGCTTCAACTCGCCGGTCTGGTTCAACGTCGGTACGGCGTCCAAGCAGCAGGTCAGCGCCTGCTTCATCCTGTCCGTCGACGACACGATGGAGTCGATCCTCGACTGGTACAAGGAAGAGGGGCTGATCTTCAAGGGCGGCTCCGGCTCCGGGGTGAACCTGTCGAAGATCCGGTCCAGCAAGGAGCTGCTGTCCTCCGGCGGAACCGCGAGCGGCCCGGTGTCGTTCATGCGCGGCGCCGACGCCTCCGCCGGCACCATCAAGTCCGGCGGTGCCACCCGCCGCGCCGCGAAGATGGTCGTGCTCGACGTGGACCACCCCGACGTCGAGGAGTTCGTCGAGACCAAGGCCAAGGAGGAGCACAAGATCCGGGCGCTGCGCGACGCCGGGTTCGACGTGGACCTCGGCGGCGCGGACATGAGCTCCGTGCAGTACCAGAACGCCAACAACTCCGTACGGGTCACCGACGAGTACATGCGCGCGGTGGAGGCGGACGCCGAGTTCGGGCTGCGCTCCCGTACGACCGGGGAGGTCATCTCGACGACCCGCGCCCGCGAGCTGTTCAAGAAGATCGCCCAGGCCGCCTGGGAGTGCGCCGACCCGGGCCTGCAGTACGACGACACGATCAACGACTGGCACACCAACCCGGAGACGGGCCGGATCACCGCCAGCAACCCGTGCTCGGAGTACCTCAGCCTGGACAACTCCTCCTGCAACCTCGCGTCGATCAACCTGCTGAAGTTCCTGCGCGACGACGACACGTTCGACGTCGAGAACTTCCGCAAGGTCACCGAGCTGATCATCACGGCGATGGACATCTCCATCACGTTCGCGGACTTCCCGACCGAGAAGATCACCGAGACGACCCGCGCGTACCGGCAGCTCGGCATCGGCTACACCAACCTCGGCGCGCTGCTCATGGCCACCGGCCACGCGTACGACTCCGAGGGCGGCCGGGCGCTCGCGGCGTCGATCACCGCGCTGATGAACGCGGCTTCGTACAAGCGGTCCGCGGAGATCGCCGGCGCGGTCGGCCCGTACGAGGGCTACGCCCGCAACGCCGCCGCGCACACCCGCGTGATGCGCAAGCACGCCGCCGCGACCGACGAGATCCGCGCGATCGGCGAGACGGAGAAGCCGATCATCGCCGCGGCCGTGCAGGCGTGGAAGGAGGGCCTGGCCTCCGGTGAGCAGAACGGCTGGCGCAACGCCCAGGCCAGCCTGCTCGCGCCGACCGGCACGATCAGCTTCATGATGGACGCCGACACCACGGGCGTGGAGCCGGACCTCGCGCTGGTCAAGATGAAGAAGCTGGTCGGCGGTGGCTCCATGCAGATCGTCAACCAGACGGTGCCGCGCGCGCTGAAGAACCTCGGCTACCACGCCGAGCAGATCGAGGCGATCGTCGCCTACATCGCCGAGCACGGCCACGTCGTCGACGCCCCGGGCCTGCGTCCGGAGCACTACGACGTGTTCGACTGCGCGATGGGCGAGCGGTCCATCTCCCCGATGGGCCACGTGCGGATGATGGCCGCGGTGCAGCCGCACCTGTCCGGCGCGATCTCCAAGACGGTGAACATGCCGGAGAGCGCGACCGTCGCGGACGTCGAGGAGATCTACTACGAGGGCTGGAAGCTCGGCCTGAAGGCGCTGGCGATCTACCGCGACAACTGCAAGGTCGGCCAGCCGCTGTCCGCCAAGAAGTACGAGGAGGCGGCCGAGGAGACGGAGGCCGTCGCGCCGCGCCCGGTGCGCCGCCGCCTGCCGAAGCAGCGTCCCGCCGTCGTCACCTCGTTCTCCGTGGCCGGTGCAGAGGGGTACATGACCGCGTCCAGCTACCCCGACGACGGCCTCGGCGAGGTCTTCCTCAAGCTCGGCAAGCAGGGCTCGACGCTCGCCGGCGTGATGGACGCCTTCTCCGTCGCGATCTCCGTGGGCCTGCAGTACGGCATCCCGCTCGAGACGTACGTGGAGAAGTTCACGAACATGCGCTTCGAGCCGGCGGGCATGACCGACGACCCGGACATCCGGATCGCCACGTCGGCGATGGACTACATCTTCCGCCGCCTGGCCCTGGACTACCTGCCGTTCGACGAGCGCTCGGCGATGGGCATCCTGTCCGCCACCGAGCGCGCCGCCCAGGCCGCGGGCGAGGACCCGTCCTCCCTCCAGGAGGAGGTCCGCTCCCTGGCCCAGTCGGCCCCCGTCCGCCCCGCCGTGGAGTCCGCCCCGGCGCCCGAGGCCCCCGAGACCGAGTCGGCGTGGTCCCCGCAGGGCTCCTCGACCGAGCTGATCGAGTCCCACCAGGGCCGCACCGCCGACGCCCCGCTCTGCCTCACCTGCGGCACGAAGATGCGCGCCGCCGGCAGCTGCTACGTCTGCGAGGGCTGCGGCGCCACCAGCGGCTGCAGCTGACCGCCCGATCGTGAGCGGGGCACCGGCGTACGGCCGGTGCCCCGCTTTCGTCATCCCTGGATGGCCGGGCGGATCGTCAGGTCGCCGATCTCCACGTCGCGGGGCTGCTCGATGGCGAAGGCGATGGCGCGGGCGACCGCCTCCGGGGCGATGGCGTGGGCCGCCATGTTGCGGTGGATCTCGGCGAGGGTGGCGGGGTCGTCGATCGAGTCGGGGAGCTCGGTGTGCACGTAGCCCGGGGAGATCGACGTGGTGCGCAGGACGCCGTCGGTGGACTCCTGGCGCAGGCCCTCCATGAGGGTGCGGACGGCGTTCTTGGTGGCGGCGTAGACGGACTGGGTGGGGACGATCTTCAGGCCGGACGTCGACACGGTGGTCACCAGGTGTCCGTGGCCCTGGCGGCGGAAGACCGGCAGGGCGGCGGCGATGCCGTGCAGGACGCCGCGCAGGTTGACGTCGACCATGGCCGACCAGCCGTCGACGTCGAGGTCGGCGACCGGGCTGATCCTGGCGACGCCGGCGTTGCTCACCAGCACGTCGAGGCGGCCGTACTCGGTCACCGCGCGGTCGACGAGGCGGTCGAGGTCCGCGCGCCGGGTCACGTCGGTGGCGCAGGCGAGTGCCCGTCCGCCCCGCGCGCGGATCTCCTGGACGAGGTCGTCCAGGCGGCCGGTCCGCCGGGCGCCGAGCACGACGGCGGCGCCGCGGTCCGCGAGCAGGCGGGCGGTCGCCGCGCCGATGCCGCTGCTCGCGCCGGTGACGGCCACGACGGTGTCGGTGATGTCCGTGACGGCGGCGTCGGTGGTGGCGGGCATGGCGGCTCCTTCATCAGTAAAGTGGACACGTGTCCGTATGAGATCCAGCGTACCGGACACGTGTCCGGTTAGGAGAGTCGATGAACGCCGCCCCGCGCCGGGCCGACGCCGCCGGCAACCGCGCACGGATCATCCGTGCCGCGCGTGAGGTCATCACGAACGAGGAGGACTTGCGGCTGAACGCGGTCGCCAAGCGGGCGGGCGTCGGCCAGGGCACCCTCTACCGGCACTTCCCGACCCGCGAGGACCTGCTCGCCGAGGTGTACCGCGAGGACGTGGACGCCCTGGTCGCGGCGGCGCCCGCGCTGCTCGCCGAGCACGACCCGGTCACCGCGCTGGCCCGCTGGTTCGACCGCGTCGTGGAGTACGCGCGGGTCAAGCGCGGCGTGTTCGCGGCCGTCGAGGTGGCGGTGTGGCAGGACCTGTCCGCGCACAGCCTCGGCCCGATCGGCGACGCGGTGACCACCCTCCTCGATGCGGGGAAGGCGGCCGGCACGATCCGCGACGACGTCGACGCCCGCGACGTCATCCTGCTGATCGGTTACCTGACCCGCCTTGAGCCGGACGAGTGGGACGCCCGGGCCCGGCACCTGCTGGAGGTCGTGCTTGACGGCCTGCGCACGCGCAGGTCCTGAGCGGCTCCGTCAGCGCGGGGTGAGCGCGGCCGCGTCGCGGAGGTCGGCGGCCAGGGCGTCCGGGGCGGAGAGGAACGGGGCGTGGCCGGTGGGCAGGTGGTAGACGCGCAGGCACGGCAGGGCGGTGTACATGCGGTGCTGGGCGGCCGGGCCGAGGGCGCGGTCGGCGTCGCAGGCCACGTACGCGCGGGGGACCCGGCCGAAGCCCGCGTCGGTGAGCCGTACGGGCGGGCCGGACGGCGGGGTGCGCGGCTCGGGGACGAGGCGGCCGGCGGCGGCCTTCGCCTCCGCGGGCGGCAGGTCGTTGAAGAAGACCTCCTCCGCGTCCGCGACGGTGAGCGTCTCGCCCGCGGCGACCACGTGGCCGGCCAGGATCGACTCCTCGTCCGTACGGGCGATGTCCGGCGGGGCCATGCCGTCGGGGAGCAGGAACGCGGAGACGTACACGAGCAGCCGGATCCGGTCCGGCTCCAGCTCGGCCAGTGCCGAGATGATCATGCCGGAGGAGCTGTGCCCGACCAGGACGACCGGCTCCGCGGCGGTCTCGACGGCGGCGCGGATCTCCTCGAACCCGGCCCGGTCCGGCGCGATCACCGTGTCGCCCGCCGCGCGCAGCCGCGCCGCGACCGCGTCCCAGCACCAGGCGCCGTGCCAGCGGGCGTGCACGAGGACGTAGGTGCTCATCTCATCTCCCGGCCGGCGTGATCGGTCTGCCGGCGCACTTTACCGCGCGGACCCGGTCAGTCGAACACGATCACCGACCGGGCGACGCGGCCCGCGCGTACGTGGGCGACGGCGTCGTTGACCGCGTCCAGGGGGAGGCGCTCGGAGACGAGGTCGGCCAGGTTGAGCCGGCCCGCGCGGTGCAGCGCGGCCAGGGTCGGCAGGTCGCGGGCGGGCAGGGCGTCGCCGCCCTGGGTGCCCATCAGCCGGCGGGAGGCGAACAGGGTCTGCGGGTTGAGGGTGATCGGGTCGTCGGCGGGCGGGCTGCCGATCATCACGGTGGTGCCCCCGCTGCGGGTGGCCGCCATGGCGTCGGCGAGGACGGCGGAGCGGCCGCTGGCGTCGAAGGCGTGGTCGACGCCGCCGGGGACGAGGCGGGTGACCTGGTCGGGGAGCGGCGCGGCGTCGGCGCGGACGGTGTGCGTGGCGCCGAAGCGGGTGGCCAGGGCGAGCTTGGCATCGATGACGTCGGCGGCGATGATCGTGGTGGCGCCGGCGAGGACGGCGCCCTGGACGGCGTTGAGGCCCACTCCGCCGCAGCCGGTGACCAGGACGCTCGCGCCGGCCTCGACGCGGGCGACGTTCAGCACGGCGCCGACGCCGGTGACGACGCCGCAGGCCAGCAGGCACATCAGGTCGAGCGGGTCGGCGTCGTCGATCCGTACGCACATGGGCTCGTTGACCACCGCGTACTCGGCGAACGCGCCGATGCCGATGAACGGCCGCGCCGGGCCGCCGTCCACGTGCAGCCGCGTGGAGCCGTCGGCGGTGAGCCCCTGGATGGCGGCGACCCGGGCCTTGCCCGAGCACAGCTGGCCGCGGCCGACCCGGCAGGACGGGCAGCGGCCGCACGGCCCGTTCATCGCGATGATCACGTGCTCGCCGGGCCGTACGGACGTGACGCCGGCGCCGACCGCGTCCACCACGCCCGCGCTCTCGTGCCCGAGCACGGCGGGCGTCCGCCGGACCACCGGGCTGTGCCCGTCGATGGCCTTGAGGTCCGACCCGCACACGCCGGACGCGGCGATCCGTACGCGCACCTCGCCCGGGCCGGGGTCGTCGATCTCGACGGTCTCGACCTTCATCGGCGCGGCGAACTCCCTGAGCACGGCGGCACGCATCTCCATGCGCCACATGCTAGACCAAGCGAGCGCTAGGTACATAGCGCGGGACCAGTGGCCCTTACGCCCGTTGAATCCGGCAAATCACCCTGAAACCCTGAGTGGACCGGGGAGGAGCCGAAATGACGGTAACGGTGCAGGAGATCGAGCGTAAGTACGAGGTCCCCGGGGACGGCGCGCCTCCTGTCCTGACCGGCGTCGCCGGGATCGCCGGCGAGACCGAGACCGCCACCGTGGTCCTTGAGGCCATCTACTACGACACCGACGACCTGCGGCTGCTCGGCGACGGCGTGACGCTGCGCCGGCGCAGCGGCGGCGAGGACGCGGGCTGGCACCTGAAGCTCCCGGCCGGCCGGGACACCCGCGAGGAGGTGCGGCTGCCGCCGGACGCCTCCGGCGACGAGGTCCCCACCGAGCTGGCCGAGCTCGTACGGGCGCGCACCCGCGGCCGGGTGCTCGGTCCCGTCGTGCGCATGCACACCGTGCGGCACCGCCGCCGGCTGCTCGACGCGCGCCGGCGCACGCTCGCCGAGCTGGCCACCGACCAGGTCACCGCGCAGACCCTCGACCGGGCCGCGGACGACGCGTCGTGGCGGGAGATCGAGGTCGAGCTGGTCACCGGCGGCCGCGACGTGCTGCACGCGATCGACGCGCGGCTGCGGGAGTCCGGCGCCCGCCCGGCCGAGCAGGCGAGCAAGCTGGCCCGCGTGCTGGGCGACCGGCTGCCCGTACGGACGGAGCCGCGCCCGCTCACCGCCGACTCGCCGGCCGGCGACGTGGTCCTGGCGTACCTCACCGCGCAGGCCCGGGCGATCGCCGCGGTCGACCCGAAGGTGCGCCGCGACGCCCCGGACGCGGTGCACCAGCTGCGCGTGGCGCTGCGCCGCACCCGCAGCACGTTCCGTACGTACGGCCGGCTGCTCGACCGCGAGCGCACCCGCCCGCTCGGCGACGAGCTGTCCTGGCTGGCGGGCACGCTCGCCGGGATGCGCGACGGCGAGGTGCTGGCCGGGCTGCTGCGCGACGGCCTGGCCGGGCTGGCCGCCGGCCCGGACGGCGACCTGGTCACCGCGCAGATGGCGGCGCGCATCGACGCGCACTTCGCCCGGACCCTGGCCGAGGCGCGTACGGCGGCGTTGCACCAGCTGAACGGCCGCCGCTACTTCACCATCCTCGACGACCTCGACGCGCTGCTCGCCGACCCGCCGCTGCGCGGCCGGGCCGCCCGCCCGGCCGGTCAGGTGCTGCCGGTACTGGTGGGCCGGGCGTACGACCGGCTGGCCACGGCGGTGGCGCGCATCGAGAAGGCGCCCGACGCCGCGGCCGCCGACCTGGCCACGCACGAGGCGCGCAAGTGCGCCAAGCGCGCCCGGTACGCCGCCGAGGCCGCCGAACCGGTGCTCGGCAAGGACGCCGGCCGCCTGGTCAAGCGGATGCGCCGGCTCCAGGACGTGCTGGGCGAGCACCAGGACGCCGTCGTCGCCCGTACCCGGATCCGGGAGATCGCCGCCGAGGCGCACGCGGCCGGGGAGGACACGTTCGCGTACGGCCTGCTGTACGACCGCGCGCGAGACCGCGCCCTGGCGATCCGGCACGACCTCGCCGGCGCCTGGCGGCACGCCGACCGCCGCCACCCGTGGGCGACGGGCTGACCGTCACGGCCAGGTGGCCTCGTCGCGCAGGAGGCGGCGGAGCACCTTGCCGAGCATGTTCTTCGGCAGCTGCTCGCGCACCTCGACCGAGGCGGGGATCTTGTAGTCGACCAGCCGCTGCTCGCAGTGCGCGATGATGTCCCGCGCGGAGATCGTCGCGCCGCGCACCGGCACCACGTACGCCTTCACGATCTCCCCGCCGCGCCCGTCCGGGATGCCGACCACGGCGCTGTCCTCCACCAGCATGTGCGCGTTGATCACGTGCTCCACCTCGGACGGGAACACGTTGAACCCGTCGATGATGATCACGTCGCGCTTGCGGTCGAGCAGCGTGAAGAAGCCGTCCGGGCTCATCATCGCGATGTCGCCGGTCCGCAGCCAGCCGTTGTTCAGCACCTCCCCGGTCTCCAGCGGCTGGTTCCAGTAGCCCTTGAACACCTGGGGGCCGTAGACGAGCAGCTCACCGGCCTCGCCGATGCCGACGACCCGGAACGGGTCGTCCTCGCCGACGATGCGCACCCGCGTGCCGGGCAGCGGCAGGCCGACCGACACGTGCCGGGCGTTGCCGTCCAGCGGGTTGGCCATGGTGACCGGGGACGTCTCGGTCATGCCATAGCCCTGGATGAGGTGGCCGCCGGTGGCGGTGCGGAACTCCTCCACGGTGTTGCGCGGCAGTGGCATCGCGCCGGACACGCAGGTGCGGATCGAGCTGAGGTCGACCTTCTGCTCGCGCGCCGCCGAGATGATCTTCTCGTACATCGGCGGCACGCCCGGCACGATCGTCGGCTTCCACTTGCGGATCGCGTCGAGCACCAGCTCCGCGTCGAACTTCGGCAGCAGCACGATCGTCGACCCGATCAGCACCGAGGTGGTCAGGCAGAGCGTCAGCCCGAACACGTGGAACATCGGCAGGACGGCGAGCGTGGTCTCGTGCCCGTCGCGCGAGCCGGCGTCCCACGACGCGGTCTGCACGGCGTTGGCCACCAGGTTGCGGTGCGTGAGCATGGCGCCCTTCGGCCGCCCGGTGGTGCCGCCGGTGTACTGGAGCAGCGCGAGGTCGCGGCGCGGGTCGATCGGCTCCGGCACGATCGGCGGGTACGGGTGGGACAGCATCTCCTCGAAGTCGCGCACGTCGGCGTGCGCGGGCAGCGGGTGCGACAGCTCCGCCCGCAGCCGGGCCACCCGCTCGCCGGGCAGGTGCAGCGCCATCCGCTTGGCGCGCGGCAGCCAGGGCAGCAGCGACGTCACGATGACCTCGCGCAGCCGCGTGGAGGGCCGCGCCTCGGCCAGCGTCGGGTAGACCCGGTCGAGCACGATCGCGACGGTGGCCTCGCTGTCGGCCAGCTGGTACGCCAGCTCCGGCGCGGTGTACAGCGGGTTGTGCTGGACCACGACGGCGCCGAGACGGAGCGCGCCGTAGAAGGCGATCACCTGTTGCGGGCAGTTCGGGAGGACCAGCGCCACCCGGTCGCCGCGGCGCACGCCGAACCCGGCGAGCCCGGCGGCGGCCCGCTCCACGAGCTGGAGTAAACGCTGGTACGTGATGGTCCGGCCGAGGAAGGCGAGGGCGGTGCGGTGGGGGAAGCGCTCGGCCGCGTCGTCGAGCAGCTGGGTGACCGGTTCGTTGGGCACGTGGACGTCGCGCGGCACGCCTTCGGCGTAGTAGCGCAGCCACGGTGCCGAGTCGTACGGGTTCTCCATGGGGCCGCCTGGGGTGCGAGGCGTTGGTGATCTACCGTTCATGGAACCAAATAGCTGCCCCTGTGTAACCAGAACCCCCGTAATTGGTCCAAGGTCGGCCATTGACCTCAGTCGGGGCGATCTGGGCTAAGGTCCGGCCATGAGGTACGGGTTACCCCTCGGGCTCCTGCATCCGGACGCGTGGCGGGACCTGGCGCAGGCCGCCGACGAGCTCGGGTACGAGTCGGTGTGGCTGCCGGAGCACCTGGTCTTCGCCACCGACCTCACGCTCGACGGGTACCCGGGCGGCGCGCCGCCGATCCGGCCCGCCACGCCGCTGTTCGACGCGCCCGCGTACCTGTGCGCGCTGGCCGCCGGCACCTCCCGCGTCCGGCTCGGCACCGCCGTGTACCTGCTCGCGCTGCGCCACCCGTTCGTCGCCGCGCGCGCGTTCACCACGCTGGACGCGGTGTCCGGCGGGCGGGCGATCGCCGGCGTCGGGGCGGGCTGGTACCCGGGCGAGTGGCGGGCGGCGGGCGTGGACTTCGCGACCCGCGGGCGGCGGCTGGACGAGGCGATCGACGTCGTACGGCGGCTGTGGACGCGGCCGGTGGTCGCGTACGCGGGGGAGTTCTTCGCGTTCGAGGAGGTCGCGTTCGAGCCCAAGCCGGTACGGGTGCCGCCGATCCTGGTCGGCGGCATGTCCGGGGCGGCGCTGCGCCGGGCCGCGCGGCTGGGCGACGGCTGGATCACGATGCCGGCGACGCCGGAGTCCGTACGGCCGCCGCTGGAGCGGCTGCGCGGGTACCTCGCCGCGGCCGGGCGGGCGGACGCGCCGTTCGAGGTCACCGCGCACGTGTCCGGCGCGCCGTCGGAGGAGGAACGGGCGCGGTGGGCGGCGCTGGGGGTGGACCGGCTGATCGTGCGGCCCTGGCGGCGCGGGCGGGACGCGCTCGCCGGGGCGGCCGCGTTCGCCCGGGACGCCGGGCTGCGGTGAGCGATCCGGAGGGCGCGGTCCGTAAAGACACGGTGTCGGGGGAGTGTCGCGCGGGGGCGTTCATGGGTAGCGTCGGGTGCGGAGGAAGCGGCACCCCCGCCCGTCCCCGGGGAAGGGCCGTCCGTCGACCGGGAATGAGGTACTGGTGAGCGATCCGCGTGAGGTGCTGTCCCGTCAATCGCCGCCCCCGGATCTCACGGTCCGCTACGGCCCGGACGCCGACAACGCGGCCGATGTCCGGCTGGCCCCCGGGCCCGGGACCGCCCCGCTGATCGTGTTCATCCACGGCGGGTTCTGGCGGATCGAGTACGACCGTACGCACGTCGGCCCGATCGCCGACGCGCTGACCGCGGCCGGGTACCACGTCGCGGTCCCCGAGTACCGGCGGATCGGCCAGGCGGGCGGCGGCTGGCCGGGCACGTTCGACGACGTCGCGGCGGCCGTGGACGCCGTGCCGGGCCTGGTCGCGGAGGCGGCGGGGCCGGGGCGGGTGGACCTCGACCGGGTGGTGCTGGTCGGGCACTCCGCGGGCGGTCACCTGGCGCTGTGGGCGGCCGGACGGCACCGGCTGCCGGCCGGGTCGCGCTGGCACCGGTCGACGCCCCCGGCGCTGCACGGCGTGGTCGCGCTGGCGGCGATCAGCGTGCTGTCGCAGGCCGCGGAGCTGGGCGACGGCGCGGTCGAGGACCTGCTCGGCGGGCACCCGGAGCGGATGGCCGAGGCGGACCCCGCCGGGCTGCCGCCGATCGGGATCCCGGTGACGCTGCTGCACGGCGCGGACGACGACCGGGTGCCGGTCGCGCAGAGCCGGGCGTACGCGTC
>Ga0164243_10007720_pt1 | contig 16013 bp, 11 predicted proteins | sample OricompcompostOP_FD_108781 | JGI IMG/M metagenome (GOLD analysis project Ga0164243, IMG submission 108781) | Organic Plus compost microbial communities from Emeryville, California, USA - Original compost - Organic plus compost (OP) | ecosystem: Engineered > Solid waste > Mixed feedstock >...
CAACATGATCGTCGCACGATCGGTCCCCTCGTTCCGCGTGACCGGCGTGCCAGTTCCCGTGTTCGGGAGGCCGACCGCCTGATCGCACTGGTAGATGACGACGTCCGTGTTCGTGCCGCCGGTGACGATCACGCGGCTCTGCGAGTCGACGCGATCCGCCGTGGCGCGGCACCACGAGCCGTCCGTCTGCTTGAGCGTGTAGTGCCCATCCGAAAGCCCGGTGAACGTGAGGACGCCGTCCTTGTTCGTCTGCCCGGTCGCGTCGACCTCGGCATCCGCGAGGGTCAGCTGGAAGGTGCCGCCCGAGGTACCGGCGACGCAGTCCTGCTCCCAGTCCGTGATGTCCGACTTGCTCTTCTCGCAGAGATACTCGCGCACCGTGATCGATCCGCTCGGCGTGGCCGGCGTCTGCGCGGCCGCCTCGACCGCGTACCAGTCGCACGAGATCGACTCGCCGCTGACGTTCACGAAGGTAACGCCGCCGTTCTGGAGTGCCTTCTGGTAGGTGGTGCCGTCACCGATGGTGCAGAACACCGCCGTGCTCGTCAGGTTCGACGGGAGGCGCGGGGCCATCGTCCAGTCGGCCGGGAGCAGATCGTAGAAGCGGACCGCACCGTCACCGGAGATGCCCGTGTTCGCCGTGATCGGGGCCGAGCTCGACGTGCTCAACGCGTACGTCACGTCATCGACCGTCTCGCCGCAGGCCTCCTGCAGCTGCTCGGAGGTCGCGCCACCATAGTTGCCCGCGGGGCAGCTGTGCAGTGTCACGAGGATCTCGGCGCGCGGCACGGCCGTCGCGGTGGCGGTCGGTGTCGCGGTCGCGCCGGACATGTTCTCCGGCGTGTAGTACCAGTCGCAGAGGATGTCCTCGCCCTCGCCGATCGCGATCGAGGCCTGTGTGCCATCGACCGCCGCGTCGATGCGCGTGCCGGCGGGTTGCGTCGTGCAGTACAGCGAGACCGTGCCGAAGTCACCCGGAGGGCCACCGGCGAGCGTATAGTCACCCGCGGCAAGACCGGTGAACGTCACGATACCCGGCCCCGGCGACTCGGGGAGCGTCGTGGAGGCGGATTCGCTGCCGTCCGGACCGGTCAGCACGAACTCCATGTTGTCGACGCCGTTGCCGTGGCAATCGGCGAAGTACTGATCGCCGCTGTAGTCGACCGGGCAGGCCGCCAGATGCACGATCAGCGAGCCGCCGTTCTCCTCGGTGCGATCGCCCGTCGGCTCCGTCGCGGTCGGGGCGACGGTCGGCTCGGTGGTCGGCGTGGCGGCGGTCGGGATCACGAACCACGAGCACACGATCTCCTCGTGCTGCAGATCCGCGAAGGTCGTCACGATCGCGTCATTGAAGGTCTTCTGATACGGATTGCCGCCATCGGCAACGCACCACACGACCTCGGTCGCGGTCGCGCGTGGGATGTCGGTGTACGCGGTATACGTGCCCGGCTGCAGATCTGCGTAGACGACGCTTCCGTTCTGATCGACCGTCACCGCGTCATCGGTCTGCGTCGACGTGTCGGTGAAGTGCACCGTCACGCCGGTATCCGGATCGGCGCAGTTCATCGCGAAGTCCTGATAGGCACTGTCCGCGGTGAGCGTCGACCCATCCGGGCAACGGAGCACGTTGATCGTGATGCTGCCAAGCGCCGTGTCCGCGCCATCGACCGGCGCGTCCGTCGCCGTCGGCTCGGTCGTCGCGGTGGCCGGAACCTCCGTCGGTTCGTCGGTCGGCGGGACCTCGGTCGGCGCCGTCGTGGCGGTCGGTTCGGTGGTCGCCGTCGGTTCGTCCGTCGCGGACGGCTCGGCGGTCGGCGTGGCAGCCGTCGGAATCACGAACCACGAGCACTCGATCTGCTCGTGCTGGAGATCGCCGTAGGTTGTGACGATCGCGTCATTGAACGTCTTCTGGTACGGATTGCCGCCATCGGCGACACACCAGACGACTTCCGTCGCGGTACCACGCGGGATCTCCGTGTAGGCCGTGTAGGTGCCCGGCTGGAGATCGCTGTACACAACGCGCCCGTCATCGCCGGTGGTCTGCGGATTCGTGATGCCGCTCGCCTCGTCCGTGAAGTCCACGGTCACGTCCGACTGCGGCGCGGTGCACTGGCTGACGAGATCGTCGTAGGCGCTGTCCGCCGAGAGCTCGGCCCCATCTGGGCAGGTGAGCACGTTGATCGCGATCTGCCCGAGCTCCGACGAGGTCTCGTCGGTCGGCGAGGCGGTAGCGGTGGCCGTTGCCTCGGACGCATCGTCCGTGGTCGGCGTCGGGGTCGCGGCGTTCTCGTCGACCGGGATCACGAACCACGAGCACTCGATCTTCTCGGTGGCGAGATCCTGGAACGAGGTGACGATCGCCTCATTGAAGGTCTTCTGATACGGCGTGCCGCCATCAGCGGTGCAGTACACCACCTCCCACGCGGTACCGCGCGGGATCTCGGAGTACGCGGTGTAGGTGCCCGGATCGAGATCCTGATAGCGCACCTCGCCGTTGTCGTCCGAGGTCTTCACGTCATCCGTTCCGGCACCCGCGTTCTGCAGGTGGAAGGTGACATCGTCCGACACCGGCTCCGTACACGCGGCCGAGAGATCCTCCCAGGTACGCTGCTGCGCATCCTCGGAACTGTCGGTTGTCGGTGCACATTGAAGGAAGGTGACGTCTATCCACGCCTTCGCGGGGTCGGCGGTCGGTGTCGGCGCGGGCGTCCCGGTGTCCTGCGCCGCCGTCAGCGGTGTGATGCCCGAGAGCAATGAGAGCCCCAGCACCAGTGTCGACAAGAGTGTGAGGGCAGTTCGCCCCATCCCGATCGTTCGCCGTCGTGGATGTCGGCGCGCCCTGTTCACGCCTACCATACGCATCTCCCCTTCACCAAGATCGTATCCTGACCATCCCGTCCGAGCACGCGCGCCGTGCGAGTCGATCGACTCGCGGACGGCATTCGTGATGACGTTCCTGCCTTATGAACGCGCGACCGTCGAACACCGTTTCTGCATGATGGAGATCACGCCAGCATCATGCCGTCTGCGGGAGGTTGCTGCGGGATTGGTGCCGATCGTCGGCGTTGGCGCGATCGTCTTCCTTGAGTGTACGTCGTGATGTCCACTGCACGATCTCCCACGGGTGTCGATTCGGTCTCGGCACCCCTTGAGAATGCGCGTGCAAAGACGTACCATTGCGCCGCGTCAGGAGCGTTCGCGGCACGCGTTCACTGTTTGACACAAACACAGGGGGAATCCCCGATTTCCGGGGACGCGTTCATCCACGTATCTCATCTTTTTCGTTTCAGGATCGGTTCCGCCGGCGTCGCCGTCGCGGACGACACGTGGTCGTCCCGATGTGATGCGTGCCAGGCCCACCGCTTCCAGGGAGCACACCGCGCATGTCCGCCAAGGACGCCGCGTCCACTGATCCCGCCGTCACGGCGGGTACCTCACCGGACGCAACCGAAACACCCCGGTCCGAGGGGATCACGGCGGAGGAACCTCCGTCATCCGAGTCTCCCGTCGATCTCCCGCAACGCAAGCCGAAGATCAAGCCACCGCGCAAGACCTCGGCGGCCGTGAATCCGGAACTTTCCGGCAAGCTGAAGATGCAGGGATCGCATCCCGGCGATCGCTACGTGAAGGTCATCCGCCAGAGCAAGGATGACTTCCAGCGCATCGCCCCCGGCTACCTCGTGGCCGGCGAGGAGGCCAACGCCAGCCGTGGCACGGTCGGACGCTCCTTCCATAAGGTGAAGCGTTTCCTGATCGGCGCGCCGCTCACCACGGCCTCCGCCGCGCACGAGCGGCTCTCGAAGATGAAGGCGCTCGCCGTCCTCTCCTCTGATGCGCTCTCGTCGGTCGCCTACGCGACGGAGGAGATCCTGCGCATCCTGATCCTCGCCGGTCTCGGCGCACTCAGTCTGAGCCTCCCGATCGGTGGCGCGATCATCCTGCTCCTCCTCATCGTCGGTCTCTCCTACCGTCAGACCATCAAGGCGTATCCGAACGGCGGCGGCTCGTACATCGTCGCGAAGGACAACCTCGGCGAGACACCCGCGCTCGTTGCCGGCGCGGCGCTGCTCATCGACTACATCCTGACGGTCGCCGTGAGCATCTCGAGTGCAGTCGCGGCGATGGTGTCGGCATTCCCGGAGGTGCACGATCATCTCGTGGTGACGGGCATCGCGTTCATCGCGCTGATCACGCTGCTGAACCTGCGCGGCATCCGCGAGTCCGGCTCGATCTTCGCGGTGCCAACCTACATCTTCCTGGTCGGGATCGGCATCATGCTGGTGATCGGCTTCGTGCGTAACGCGATCGGGGGCTTCGAGGTCCACGAGCCGACGCGCGAGACTGCGATCGGCACCGGCTCGGTCGGCGTCTTCCTGATCCTCCGCGCATTCGCCTCCGGTTCCGCTGCGCTCACCGGGGTCGAGGCGATCTCCGATGGCGTGCCCGCCTTCCACAAGCCCGAGTGGAAGAACGCCCGCACCACACTCACCTGGATGATCGGCATCCTCGCCGTGATGTTCGCGGGGATCACCTTCCTCGCGCATCAGTACGGCGCCGTGCCGATGGACCAGAATGTCCCGGGCTACCAGACGGTCGTGTCGCAGATCGCGGAGAGCGTGTTCGGAGGGCGCAATCTCGCGTTCTACCTGATCCAGTTCGCCACGATGCTCATCCTCGTGCTCGCCGCGAATACCGCCTACTCGGACTTCCCGCGCCTCTCCTACTTCATGGCGCGCGACAAGTACATGCCGAGTCAGTTCACGTTCCGCGGCGATCGCCTCGCCTACACCACCGGCATCATCACGCTCGGGCTGCTCTCCGCGATCGTGCTGATGGCGTTCGGCGGCGAGACGGAACGCCTCATCCCGCTCTACGCGCTCGGCGTGTTCACCTCGTTCACCCTCTCGCAGTTCGCGATGGTGGTGCGCTGGCAGCGACGTCGTGAGGAAGGCTGGCGCCACGGACGCATCATCAATGCGGTCGGCGCGAGCGTGACGGCCGTCGTCGCGGTGGTCGTGGCGGTGACGAAGTTCACGCACGGCGCGTGGATCGTGATGGTGATGATCCCGCTGCTCGTGCTGCTGCTACGGAATATCCACAAGCACTACATGAAGACCTCGCAGGAGCTCTCGACCCTCGCGCCGGTGAAGAGCGAGCCGATCTCGAACATCGTGGTGGTACCGATCGCCTCGGTCAATCGCGTCGCCCAGAAGACGCTGAACTACGCGCGCGCGATCTCCGACGAGGTGATGGCGGTGCACATCAGCGACGACGAGGCGGAGATCGAGTCGATGCGCACGCGCTGGAACGAGATCGAGGCGGACGTCCCGCTGATGATCATCGAGTCGCCGTACCGTTCGCTGGTCGGCCCGTTGCTGACGTATCTGGACGAGCTGCATCGCCAGTCGCCGAAGAGCATGCTGACGATCGTCCTGCCGGAATACGTGCCGACGCACTGGTGGGAACAGCTGCTCCACAACCAGACGGCCCTCCGCCTGAAGGCGGCCCTCCTGTTCCGCCCCGCGACGGTGGTGATCAGTGTGCCGTATCATCCAGAGGGACCGACGGCATCGCCGTCGCGGATGAGCGCCTTCCAGCGGCGCCTCTGACGCGAGCACCCGGAGCGAGGACACGCATGGAACACGATATCGAACTGATCCACCGCTTTCACACCACGCTCGCCGCGCGGGATGTCGACAGCATCCTCGCGATGGCGACCGAGGACATCGAGGTCGGCGGCGCCCGCGGACGCGGATCGGGTGCGGAGTTCCTGCTGGAGTGGGTTCGCTTCGCGCGGATCTCGCTCACCCCGCGCCGCTGGTTCCGCGATGTGACCTTCTCCCGCGAGGGGCGTCATGGCATGCCGGGCGAGTTCGCCAGCACGCTCGTGGTCGAGGAGGACGCCCTCTGGCACGGCGCGACCGGCCGTGAGATGGGTCGCATGACGTTCGTCACCGTCTACCGCGTGGCAAACGACAAGCTCGCCGGGATCGCACGCTATGCGACGCTCGGCGAGGCGATCGTCTCCGCCGGCCTCACCCCGGACCACGAGGTCCCCTTCCGCTAACCATCGAGCCCTTCTCACGCCGACGCCCCGTGGCCTGTGCCACGGGGCGTCGGCGTTCCCGGCACGCGCACCTCACGCATCAGCAACGCCTCGGTAGGAATGGGACTCATTGCTGCATTGCTCGCATTTGCGATACTTCCCCCAGCAGGGACGAACGAGCCCTCCGGCGCCAGCACGACCATCCGTGCGCGTTCTGACGAGAAAGGGACACGGCTTGACCCAGCAGGAGACCCCCGCAGATCGGGATGACCGCGAGGAAATCGTCTACCCGCCGCGACCACCACGCGCCAACCGCGCGCGCGACACCCGTCGACGCATCCAGCGCACCGCCATCCGCCTCTTCGCCGAACGCGGCTACGATCACGTCACCGTCGAGGAAGTCGCCCGCGCGGTCGGGGTCTCGCATATGACCGTCTTCCGCCACTTCCCTGCCAAGAGCGCCCTCGTGCTCTACGACGAATACGACGACATCCTGCTCGAGATCCTCCGCACCCGCGAGGTCGCGACCAGTATCGGCGCGATGATCGTCGAAGCCTATCGCGAGATCATCGCGCGCTGGCGCAGCAATGATCTCGAGTTCACGCTCACCGCCATGCGGATCGTCCTCGCGAACCCCGGCTTGCAGGGATCGATCTGGAGCGAATCCATCCGCTTTCAGGATGACGCCGAGCGCATCCTCATCGAGCGCTTCGGCGACGAGCTGAATGTCTATCAGACGCGCGTCCTCCTCTCCGCGCTCAGCGCCGTCGTCACCACGGGCTTCCTCGCCTGGGGGACGCACGACGGCACGGGCGATCTCACCGCCCTCTTCGACGAGGGCATCGCCGTCCTCCGGCGAGATCTTGCGTAATCCACCATTTGGGGTGACGATAGTCCCTGTGAACGGAATGTGAACGGCGATCCCGGTGTCATGAGCACCGGGATCGTCACCGCCATGCGCTCCGTTGCGCCTGTACATTGCCAATGCGATGATGCTATCCTCATGATAGTGGCTTTACGTACGGATACTTACCAGCCATTGTCGGCGGGAAGATCCGGTTCACGACGGTTCGCACAAGGAGTTTCGTCCCATGAACGATCAGATCTCTCGCACCCTGCAATCCCTCGCCGCCCGACGCACCGATCGTCGCGCGGTCGTGAAGGGCGCCGCCGCCGGCCTCGCCCTCGGGGCGTTCGGTCTCGGCCGCAGCGCATCGGCGCAGGAGTCTACCCCCGCGACCGATCTCCCCGCCTACAACGGTGAAGAGGTCACCATCACCTACGGCTACTGGGACAGCACCCAGACGCCGGGTGTCGAAGCCCAGCTCGCGGCCTTCAAGGAGAAGTTCCCGAACATCACCGTCGAACCGCAGATCACCCCGTGGGCCGACTACTGGACCAAGCTCCAGACCTCGGTGGCCGGCGGACAGGCATTCGACGTCTTCTGGCTGAACGCCGCCAACGTGCCGATCTACGCCTCGCAGGGCGCGCTGCTCTCCTCGCAGCCGCTGATCGATGCGGGCAAGGTCGATCCCGCCAATTACCCGGACAGCCTGAAGGCGCTCTACGCCTACAACGGCGAACAGTTCGGCATCCCGCGCGACTTCGACACCATCGGGCTCTTCTACAACAAGGATCTCTTCGACAAGGCCGGCCTCGACTACCCGACCGGGGACTGGACGTGGGACGACTTCCGCACCGCCGCCGAGGCGCTCACCGATGCCGACAGCGGCATCTGGGGTGCGGGCATCACGACGAGCCTCCAGGAGACGTGGGGCAACTTCATCTACCAGAACGACGGGCACTTCCTGTCCGACGATCTCACGACGTCCGCGCTCGGCGAGCCGGAAGCCGCCGAGGCGCTCGCCTACCTCGCGAACTTCTTCACCGACAACCTGACGCCGTCGATCGCGATCCAGCAGGCGAATGCCATCCCGGACACGCTCTTCCCGGCGGGTCAGGTCGCCCTGCTGCCGGGCGGCTCGTGGCGCGCCGGCGTCTACGCGCAGGCCGACGCGAACATCGATGTCGCGCCGCTGCCGAAGGGTAAGAAGGCCGCGACCATCATCCACGGCCTCGCGAATGTCGCCTGGTCCGGCACGCAGCAGCCGGGCGCCGTCTACGAGCTGCTGAACTTCTTCGCGAGCGAGGAAGCGCAGACGATCTTCGCGCAGAGCGGTACCGGTCTCCCGGCCTTCAACGGGATCCAGAACCTCTGGGTCGATGCCGTCGAGGGGCTCGATGCGCAGGTGTTCATCGACGCGGTCGACTACTCCGTCGGCACGGAGAGCGCGCCGGATGGCGGTACCTGGATCAACCCGGTGCTCGAGGTCATCATCGATGGCTTCAGCGGCAACATCCCGGCCGAGGAGATCGGTCCGCGCGCCGCGGAAGCGGCGGACGCCGAGCTCGCCGCCTCCTAGGCAGTCCACCCGAGTGGTCGGGGCATCCTTTCATGAAGGGATGCCCCGACCAGTCACCCGTGTCACGATCACCCATATCCGGAACAGGGGCCCACGACTGATGCGTTCCGCGCAGCACCTCTCCGATCACCCATCCCCCAGACGCCACCGCGCCCAGCGCTCCGAGGCGATCTGGGGGTATCTCATGGCCGCGCCGATGGTGATCGGCTACGCGATCTTCTTCGTGATCGCGCTCGGCGCCTCGTTCGTCCTCAGCTTCACCGACTGGAACATGCTGAGCAATCCGGTCTGGACGGGCATCAGCAACTATCGGAAGCTGTTCGACGATCACGATTTCGCCGTCGCGCTGCGCAACACGTTCGCGATCGCCATCCCGAACGTGATCCTCCGCATCGTCTGCTCGCTGCTGCTGGCCATGGCGCTGAACTCGAAGATCCGGTTCCGCGCGTTCTACCGCATCCTCTTCTTCCTGCCGGTGCTCACGATGCCCGTCGCCACGGCGACGATCTGGAAGTGGCTCTTCGATCCGTCGTTCGGACCGATCAACGCCTTCATCCGACGCCTCGGATTCGCGGGACCGGAGTGGCTGACGCATCCCGGCACGGCGACGATCGCGGTGATCGTGGTGCTCCTGTGGAGCGGCGTCGGCTACGACATGATCATCTTCCTCGCCGGCCTGCAGGCGATCCCCCGCGACTACTACGACGCGACCGCCGTTGACGGGGCGAGTGCGTTCCAGCAGTTCCGCGACGTGACACTGCCGCTCCTCACGCCGACGATCTTCTTCCTGAGCGTGATCGGGGTGATCTCGTCGCTCCAGGTGTTCGATCTCGTCTACGTGATGACCCGCCTGCAGTCGACGAATCTGCTGCCGACGGTCGTCTTCTACATCTACGACGAGGGCTTCACGAACTTCCGGATGGGCTACGCGATCACGGTGGCCTGGGCCCTGCTGGCGATCATCCTGGTGTTCACGATCATCCAGTTCCGCCTGCAACGACGATGGGTGAACTACGACCTATGAGCACGACCATCATCACGCCACCCCGACGACCCGTTCCGCTGGGCAAGCGCCTGCGCGGCATCCTGCTGCACGTGGTGCTCCTGACCGTGGGGATCATCTTCCTGCTGCCGTTCCTGTGGTCGATCTCGACATCGCTCAAGCCGCTGAACGATCTGTTCCAGCCGCGCCCCTCGCTGATCCCGAGCACGATCCGCTGGGAGAACTATCGCGACGTCTTCGACAACGTGCCGTTCGTCCGCTTCTATCTCAACACGATCTTCGTGACGATCGTGCGGACCATCGGCACGGTCTTCATCGCGTCACTGGCGGCATTTGCCTTCTCGCAGCTGCGATTCCCCGGCCGAGACGCGATCTTCTTCTGCCTGCTCGCGGGATTGATGGTGCCGGATCAGGTGCTGATGGTACCGCGCTTCATCATCATGCGCGAGTTCGGCTGGCTGGACACGTATCAGGGGCTGATCGTGCCGTTGCTCTTCAGTTCGTTCGGCGTGTTCCTGCTGCGACAGTTCTTTCTCGGCATCCCGAAGGACTTCCACGAGGCCGCGAAGCTCGAGGGGGCGAGCCCGTTGCGCGTGTACTGGGATATCTACCTGCCGCTCGCACGACCGGCGGTGGCCTCGTTCACGTTCCTGTCGCTCCTCGCCTCGTGGAACGAGTTCCTGTGGGCGCTGACCGTGACGAGCAGCAACGACATGAAGGTGCTCTCCGTCGGGATCGCGCTCTTCCAGGGGCAGTACTTCACGAACAACGCGATCCTGCTGGCGGCGGCGAATCTCGCGACGTTCCCGCTGCTGATCGTCTTCCTCTTCTTCCAGAAGCAGCTGGTGGAGGGGATCGCGCTCAGCGGCCTGAAATAGACGGACCGGGGCGAGGTCGTGGCCTCGCCCCGGTCTCACGGCCGCGCGCCCACGACCTCCGGCAGGAACGGGCGAAGCGTGCTCTCGACCGCCGACTGGATGCGCTGCATCATCGCAGGATACGGTTCCCCGACATGCACCGCCGCCGCTCCGAATGCCGCATACGCCGTGGCATCGACAATCACGATCGGCGCGAAGCGATCGGTCAGCTCGCCGAGGCGCTGCGACTCCGCGACGATCGCGACCAGGCGCTCGCGCCCCGATCCTTCGATGTGCTTCATCAGCGGACGCACGTCCGGATCACGCTGCATCTCCACGAACAGGCGCGTCATCAGTCCGGAATCGGTGGCGGCTTCCGCCTCACCGAGATACCCGACCGCCCCGGCGACCATCACCGCGCGAAACGCCGCCAATGGCGTGGCGGACGCGCGGATCACGGCCTCCTGCGCCTCGACCGTGCGCTGGCGGACCCACGCTGCGTAGTGCTCCAACATTCCGGCGCGATTCACGTAGCGATACGTCAGGGCCTGGTGCGAGTAGCCCAGATGCTTCGCGATCGCGGGGAGCGACACCCCGGTGATCCCCTCGTCGAGAATCAGCTTCGTGATGATGCGAAACACCTGCTCGTCACTGAACGCGTGCTTCCGACGACGCTTCCGCGCCGCCCCAAGGCGATCCACCATACCGATCCCCCGTCATCGCCACCCGAACTGGTCCGTGACCTCCATGGTCCGACCCAATCTCCATTCCGGAAGACGATGCCCTGTCTGGTGCTCCCCATGATACCCGAGGACATCCCTTCAAGGACCGGTTTCCTCGACAGGAAGCGCCGATCTGTCGACCACCGCAACGCCGCCGCGAGCAAGCGGACCGCCTACGCCTCGCACCCGCTCTCGATGGTGTAGCGCGCGAGCGCCGCCTCGAAAGCCCGCGTCACGCGATCGACGGCCCCATCCGTGCGCTGGATCCCATTGTTGAACACCGACGCCCCGATCGAGGCGTAAACCAGCGCATCGAGGATCTCGGTCGCGGGCACGCGCGGATCCAGCACGCCCGCCTCCTGTCCCCGCGTGATCACCTGGATCACCCGTGCTTCCCCGATGGGCTGGTTTACCGCAAACGTGGCGTGCGTTGCCGGATCGCGCTGCAGCTCGATGAACAGGAACCCGACCATCTCCGACATGCTGTCCTCGATGCGGTCACCGGGACCGGCCCCATGCGCGCCGGAGAGGAAGAGACGGCGCACCATCGCGAGCGGCCCGAGTGGCTCCTGCAGGATGCGCTCCTGCGCCGCATGCGTGCGTCCCCACAACCACGCCGCATAGGCCGCCAGCAATCCGTCACGCGTCTCGAAGCGATAGGTCAGCGCCTGATGCGTGAAGCCGATCCGCTTCGCGATCGCGGGCAGCGAGACCGTGCTGATCCCCCCCTCGCGCAGCAGGCTCGAGATCGCCTCGAAGACCTGCTCATCGGTGAATGCCTTGCGCCGACCCGCGCGGGATGTCGTCACTTCCGTCATGTCACTCTCCCTGGGGACGCACATCGCCCCAACGGATCGACGGCCCCTCGTCATCCGCTGAGTATAGCGAACCCGCCGATCTCGTCCCCGTTCACCGACGTGGGCGACGCGTGAAGTGCGGCACCAGCTCGACGAATGTCGCGATCGTGGTGAGGCGCGGATGTGCGAGATCGAGCTCCGAATGCTCGAGGTGCCACGGCGTGTGACTCGGGATGTAGACTGCCCGCAACCCCGCATCGAGCGCCGGCAGGATATCCGACTTCGGCGAATTGCCGATCATCCACGTCGCCTCCGGATCAAGCGCATGCGTCCCGACCAGCTCGCGATAGACCGAGGAATCCTTCTCCGGCACGATGTGCACACTCGCGAAATGATGCGCCAGCCCGGAGCGCTCCACCTTCCGCTTCTGGATGTCGAGCTCGCCCTTGGTCAGCATCAGCAGATGATGCTCCGCCCCGAGGTGCGTGAGTGTTTCCGCCACGCCGGGCATCAGCTCGATCTTCTGATCCAGCAGATCCGCTGCGAGCAGGTGCATCGCCTGCACATCATCCTCCGCCGCTGGCCGACGATGCAGTTCGGCGAACGCATCCACCATGCTCGCGACAAAGCCGCGCACACCGTATCCATGCCGAAGGATATTCGCCTCCTCGATCTCGTCGAAGATGCGACGGATCGTCACGTGATCGAAGGTCGGGTGGTTCACCCAGCCGATGAAGTCGCGAACAACCCGCTCGAAGATGGCGTTGTCTTCCCACAACGTGTCATCGGCGTCGAAAATCAGGGTCTGGGAATGGAGATCCATCGCGCAACAGTACCTGTGATTCCCGACGACATCGTGCCATCGGGAGGGCCGTTCATGACCATGCATCGGATAGTACACCGACATGCCTGCCGAAGATGCGTTGATGTCTTCCCGGTCATCTTGCGACATAATGGACAGACGAACGATGTCGGCTGGCGGTCACGAAGGGAGGACTCCATGCGCAATCTGCTCGGACGCCTCAACGCCCGCTCGGTGGACAGCCTCCAGCGTGTCGCGCGGTTCTGGTCCGTCAACCTCGTCGGCAACGACCGGGGGCGTCACGTCGGCGCGCTCTATCGCACCATGACGAACATCCGCGCCGTCCGCGATGTGTGGGAGCGCTTCGACGACACCACGCAGCACATCGTCCGCGAGCTGGCCCTCACCGAGGCGGATGCCCTCTCCGTCGCCGCGATCGCCGAGCTCTGTGGCCTGCCCGAGGAGATCACGCGCGACGCGCTCGTCGAGCTCTTCCAGGCCGGCATCCTCGCGCGCGAGGGCGATCGGCAGGAGTTGCCTGTTGGCGCGGTGCCGAAGCTCTTCCTCCCGCGCGAGATGGGGCTGATCTTCCGTCGCCTGCAGGACGAGATCGACACCGGCGACCTCAGCCGCAGTTCGCTCCGCATCATCCTGAACATCGCCGACGACGCCGAGATCGAGGAGTCGAGCACGAAGTGGGGCATCCGCGTGATCCCGGGGATGCGCCGGCGCAACGAGCTGATCGACGACCTCCTTCGCCAGATCCCGCAGCCGGAGCGCATCGACCGCGTGGTGCACGCACTCTCGCGGGATGCGCGCTCGCTCTGGCACGTCGTCCGCACCTCGGAGCACGATGGCGCCCTCCCCTACGACGACGCGATCGAGCGCGTCTGGCCGAACCGCACGCGCGATCAGGGCACGCAGATCCGCATCCGCGAGGCGCTCGATGAGCTCGAGACATCGCTGCTCGTGCTGCATGCCTATCGCAGCGATGGCACGCGCCGCCTCTTCATCCCGCAGGAGATCCTGCATCCGGGGCGCGTCCCGACCACCCTGCCACTTCGTCCGCTGCAGCCGCTCGCGCCAGACACCGTCCGCGCGCCGGAAACGCGCCATCCGGATGCCCTCGCGTGGGACCTGATGACCGTGCTCCGCGAGATCGCGACGCAGAACACGCCGGCCTGGGCGCCCGGTGAACCGCTCGCACGCGCCTGGCAACGCCGACTGAACGGGCGTCTCTGGTTCGGTCGCGAGGAAGTCCCGCCCGTCGGCTATCTCGGCTTCCTGCTGACGCTCGCACTCGGAGCGGGCCTGATCGAGGCGTCGTCCGAGAACGTCGGCTCGCTCGTCGATCGGCACGCGATCCGACCGGTCGTCTCCGGGCGCGTACGAAGCTGGCGCAATCGCTCCTTCCACGAGCAGACCGCGCAGCTGATCGCGATCTGGCTGGAGAGCGATCAGTGGATCGAGGGGCGCGAGCGCGAAGAGATCGAGGTGTGGGGCGCAGAATGGCGTGGCTTCCGCCATCGGCTGCTCGATGCGCTCGCCAGCGTGCCGACCGATGAGTGGCTGCTCATCGACGACCTCGCCGGACGCCTCGCGGAGCAGAATCCCGGACTCATCGGCACGACCTTCACCGCGGCGTCGGCCCGCTCGTCGGACGATCGTGGCGATGCGCGCGTCGCGGCGATCGGGCGGATCATCTCGGTCGAACTCGAGACGGCGCTCGGCTGGTTCGGCCTCGTCGAGACGAGTGTCGTCTCCGGCAAGGGACTCGCCGCACGGGTGACCTCGCGCATCGGCGAGCTGATCACGGAGCCGGTCGCGACCGAGGCCGCATCACCGCCGAAGGGTCCTGTCCTGACGATCAGCGACGACGGGACGATCACGTTGCATCGCCCCGCTCCGCTGCACGTCTGGTCGCTGACGGCGTTCGCGGACAACGAGCAGCTCTCCCCGGAGGCGATCTACCAGCTGAGACCGGGCTCTGTCGGTCGCGCGCTCGGCGCCGGCTTCGATCTCGACCAGATCGTCACGTACCTCGAGAAGCAGTCCGGCGCGTCACTCCCGGAGTCCGTGCTGACGCTCCTCCGTCAGTGGACCGTCGGCTACCGGCGCGTCCGTCTGCGCCGCGCGACCGTCCTCTATCCTGACGCCGAGACCGCCCACGACGAGCTTGTGCGCATCGCCACGGATGCCGGCCTGACCGTGCTCGATCAGCCGATTCCGGATGGTGGGTTGCTCGTGCTGCTGCCGGAGAGTGGCGAGAGCGGCGTGCAGGTCGAGGATCAGCTCCTGATCACGCTCCGCAACAGCGGCTACGTCGGCCAGTGGCTGACCGCCCCCGCGCGACGCCCATCGACGCCGGATGCCGCTCCGGAAGCGACCTCCACCCCGACGCGACCCGCGCCGAAGCGACGCCGATCGGGAGCTACGTAAGTCCCGAACTCCCCGGTTCGCGGTATACTTCGACGTTTGGCAGAGATGCACATTCGTGGCGCTCTGCACCATGCTGCTGACGATGACTCCCCTCGCGCACCACGCTGCGCATCCGAGCTTCTTCTTTCAAAATAAGGTGACATGATGACCGAGAGCAGTTCCCATTCCGATCGGCCCGTCGCGATCCCGGCCGATCTCGACGAGGTTCGCGTCCGTTTTGCGCCGAGCCCGACCGGCTCCATCCACATCGGTGGCGCCAAGCAGATGATGTACAACGTGCTCTTCGCGCACGGGCAGGCGAAGCGCCTCGGCAAGAAGGGCAGCGTCGTCCTCCGCATCGAGGACACGGACCAGAAGCGTCTCGTCGAGGGCTCCGCGGAGAACCTGATGGAAGGGCTCCGCTGGCTCGGGCTCGACTGGGACGAGGGACCGGATGTCGGCGGTGACTACGGACCGTACGTCCAGAGTCAGCGCAAGCAGGACTATCACGATGCCGCGATGCGCCTGATCGACGAGGGGCACGCCTACCCGTGCTTCTGCACGCCGGAGCGCCTGCAGCAGGTGCGCGAGGATCGCCAGAAGCGCGGCCTGCCGCCCGGCTACGATCGCCACTGCCGCAACATCCCGCTCGACGAGGCGAAGGCGCGCATGGCCGCCGGCGAGCCGTACGTCGTGCGCGTGAAGATGCCGCTCACCGGCGAGACCACGATCATCGATCTGCTCCGCGGCGAGATCGTCTACCAGAACGACAAGATCGAGGACCTCGTCATCCTGAAGACGGATGGCTTCCCGACCTACCATCTCGCGGTCGTCGTCGACGATCACGCGATGCGCATCACGCACGTCACGCGCGGTCCGGAGTGGATCCCGACGGCGCCGGTGCACATCCAGCTCTACAAGGCGTTCGGCTGGGATGCGCCGCGC
>Ga0164243_10007721_pt1 | contig 16012 bp, 15 predicted proteins | sample OricompcompostOP_FD_108781 | JGI IMG/M metagenome (GOLD analysis project Ga0164243, IMG submission 108781) | Organic Plus compost microbial communities from Emeryville, California, USA - Original compost - Organic plus compost (OP) | ecosystem: Engineered > Solid waste > Mixed feedstock >...
CCTCGGCCATGCGAGAGGTCGCTTGGCGTCGTACGACGTTCAATACCGAGATAAATCCAATGAACAGCACGGCAGCCAGTGCCAGGGTCCCAAACCAGGCGCCCCATATCGCGCCGTACTCTGCATACAGATCAGGCAAACTAATCATCGTCGTTTCCGCGCTCTCGAGATGCCAACCACTGGGCGTGATAGTGCTGAATGCGCTGCAGCGCATACTCAGCGGCCATCTGCCTCACCTCGTTGCGGCTGCCGGAAAACTGGCGCGTCTCGGTGTAAATCCTGGTTGGAATGCCGGGCGTGCGTAACAACCAGGCATAGCATTGGGTTCCGGCCTCGACGCCTTCGCCGCCATCATCGGCCACACCGGTATTGGCGATGATCACTGATGCGCTGCAACGTTCAGCGGCGCCTTTCGCCATGGCGCACGAGACTTCAGTGCTGGTCAGGTTGTACTGGCGCAAAATCTCGTCGGAGATGCCTAGGCAACTACGTTTGGCAGCCGGCGAATACACCACAAACGCACATTCCAGCAAGCCGCCCGCACCCGGCACCTCGGCCAGCTGAGATGCAATCAGGCCGGCCGTGCAGCTCTCAGCGGTTGCCAGCGTCAAGCTGCGACGGCGCAGGTAGTTGGCAACGTTCTCGATCTCCGTCATTTGATGGTCCTCCGGCTGCAGTCCATGCAGTTCGAATAGGGGAATAGAGCAGGGGAAATATTCATGCCGGTTCCGCAGCAAGCCCCGTTCCTGCTTGGGTACGCGACTTGCAGTGTCTATCCCATTCATCACCCCTCAGGGACATTCCCATGCTCGAATCGCTCTCTCAGTACCCAGCCGCGCAAGCGACATCTGTTGCGCGCCATGCCTACCCGGCGGCGATCAATCGTCAACACGTGTATCTGCCTGCGGAATTAGGACGTCGCGTCACCGAGCGTTTGCAGACCATGCGAGCGCAGCGCTGGGTGTCGCGATTATGGGCAGGCGACGCCAAACTGTGGACCGATACTGACGAAAACCATTGGACAGGATGGGTCGACCCGTCGCGCCAGGAGCCGGTGATACGGCGTTATCTGGGGCAATGCGCAAGGCTGCGCGATAACGGCTGCGTCAACGCCATCCTCATGGGCATGGGCGGAGCGGCGCTGGGCGCCCATGTCCTGCAAAATGCCTTGGGCAGCGCGGCTGGCGGTTTACGGCTGCATGTGCTGGACTCGACCGACCCGGATCAGGTGGCAGCACTGCAGCGCCGCGTTGCGCCGGAAACCTGTCTGCACATCGTTGCCAGCAAATCGGGCACTACGATGGAATCGACACTGCTCGCCCAACACTTCTATGAGAGTGCGCGCGACAGAATCGGCGCCAATGCCGGCCGGCACTTCTGCGCCATTACCGATCCCGGCTCGCCGTTGCAGGCGCTCGCCGAGCAACAAGGGTATGCCGCCATTTTTACCGGTGATCGCACAGTAGGCGGACGCTACTCCGTGCTTTCGCCCTTTGGCCTGGTGCCACTGGTTCTGATGGGACACGACCCGATAGACTTTCTACGCCACGCCAAGCTGCTGCGTAATCACTGCGGCCCACGGGTTCCACTGAACAACAACCCCGCCGCCTGGTTAGGGGCAACGCTAGGCGAAGCGGCCCTGGCTCACCGCGACAAGGTCACTATCTGGGCTGAGCCCGAACTGGAGGGCCTCGGCGAGTGGATTGAGCAACTGTTAGCCGAATCGACAGGAAAGTTTGGCGGTGGACTCATCCCCGTCAATCAAGAACCGATAGCGCAGGCAGACCGTTATTCGTCAGACCGCCTGTTCGTCATACTGCGCCATGGCGCCACGATGGAGCGGCAGCGAGACGCCTTGAGAGCAGCAGGCCAGGCCGTGATCGATGTGGAGATCGGCGACGGCGCCGCGCTGGCGCAGGAATTCTATCGCTGGCAGTTTGCCTCCGCCGTGGCGGGCTCGATCCTGCAGGTCAATCCCTTTGACCAACCGGATGTAGAGGCCAGCAAGTCGCGCACGCGTCAATTGTTGGGTGCCCCGGTGACGCCGGCGGACGGGCAACGTTACGGCAGCCTGATCGTCGATACCGGCAGTAATCAGGATCTGGGCGAATGGCTGCAGACGCAGACGGCGCGATATTTCGCGTTGCTAGCCTACGTTCCGTGCAATTCGCGCAACCGCGCGTGGCTCTCGTATTGGCAAGGCCACCTACGCGACCTGTTCGGCACAGCCGTTACTGCGGGATTCGGACCACGTTATCTCCATGCCAGCGGTCAACTGCACAAGGGCGGCCCCGCAGGAGGCGCGTATCTATTCATCGGCCGCCAGGCTTGCGAAGCCAACGAATTGGGCAGGTGCCAAACCGCCCAGGCGCAAGCCGACTTGGCAGAATTACGTGCCCGCGGCAGACGCTGCGCCGCCGTCTGGTTCACGGCGGATGCCGTCCAGGGTATGCGCGATCTAGGCGCGCTGCTGGAGCAGGCGCTGAGCGTTACAAGCGCCAGCGCCGCAGATGCCGCCTTGACCTAGTGGCGGCGTCGGGCGAGCGCAGTGCCGACCAACAGTACTGCGCCTGTCCCCAGCCAGAACATCCCTTTACCACGTGTGTTGACTTCCGTGTAATAGCTGTGTCGCCGAACCTTCGAAGGCGATGGCGTTGCTGCGCGGACACCAGGCTCGTATAACCCGTCGCCGCCCTCTGTGGCAGGCACGTTGCTGCGTTGATGCCGCGTCAGCCAGCCCCCCAGCGCGTCCATCAGGCCCGGTGCGCGATGGCCTAACGAGGACATTATCTTGGCTGCCGAGCCGACATACAGATCGCGCTGGGGTTTCTGGGCTGCATACAGAATGGCCTGCGCCACCGCTTCCGGCGAATAAATCGGAGGAGGCAAGACGGGCTCCACATCCATATAGTTGCGAGCGCGGCGTGTGTAGTCCGTATCGATGGACCCGGGCTTGATCAGCGTGACGCTCACGGGCAGGTTCTCTTGCATCAGCTCCATGCGCAAGGCGTCGGTAAACCCTTTCACTGCATGCTTGGCGGCAGAATATGCGCCTTGCATGGGAATTGCCCGGTCCGAGACTTCGCTGCCCACGTTGATCAGCGCGCCGCCTCGCTCTCGCAAATAGGGCACGGCCGTGAGCGATCCATACACCACGCCCCAGTAGTCCGTCTCGAAGAGCTTGCGCTGATCTTCAATCGGCACGCTCTGCAATGGCCCAAAAATAGACACGCCAGCGTTGTTCACCCACGTATCGACCGAACCGTAGGCCTCCAGCGCTGCCTGCAGCAGCCGGTGATGATCTTCCTCGATCCCTACGTCCATCGTTACGGTGGTGACCTGACCGCCTTCGGTCCGGATCGACTCCGCTACCTTGTCCAACTCAGCCGCATCGCGGCCGGCCAAAACAACTCGAGCGCCCGCCCGGGCGGCGGCGCGGCCTGTGGCCGCCCCTATACCACTGCTGCCGCCGGTGATGACGAGCACCTGTTCAGCCAACGGTTTCAAGTTCAATTTACGCATCGCGACCTCCCTGTGAAAGCAGGAAATCGCTGCAAGTCACGTGCCTGAATGGGCCCGCCGCTGCCGCAAAAGCGCGGACCAGAGGAGGGCGCTCAGTCTTTCGTCATACAGATCGCGTCAGCCCGCCGTCGACCCGAATGTTCTGGCCGGTGATATACGCTGCGCCTTCGCTGGCCAGAAAGGCAACTGTGGCGGCAATTTCGTCACTCGTGCCGTAACGCTTCATTGGCACGTTGTCACGACGCTCATCGCGCTGTGGCAGGCTGTCGATCCATCCCGGCAAGACGTTGTTGATGCGGATATTGTCCTGGGCATACGTATCGGCAAAAATCTTGCTGAATGCGGCCAAACCGGCGCGAAACACTGCCGACGTCGGAAACATATCGCTGGGCTCGAACGCCCACGCGGTGGAAATATTGATGATCGCACCGCCTTTCTGTTTCTGCATGACCGGAGTCACGAGCCGGGTCGGGCGGATCACGTTCATCAGATAGGTGTCCATCCCCTTGTGCCAATCATCGTCGCTGATCTCCAGAATCTGCGCACGCGGCCCGTGCCCGGCGCTATTGACCAGCACGTCGATCCGATCCCATTTCGCGACGGCCGCATCGACCAGGCGGCGCAGATCGTCGTTGGACTGATTGCTGCCCGTGACGCCGATGCCGCCCAGTTCGTTGGCCAGCGCCTCGCCCTTGCCGGACGACGACAGAATTCCTACCTTGAAACCGTCCGCGGCCAGGCGCCTGGCTGCCGCTGCGCCCATGCCGCTGCCGCCTGCAATGATCAGTGCGACTTTTTCTGTTTTCATCATGACTCCTGCAAACAAAAAAGATATATGGTGAACGAGAGGGTAGCAGTATCTTGCTCGGCTGGTCCTCGGCGACCGTCAGAAACCGCGCAGAACCGTGCGGCCATACTGGTTGTTGCCCTCTACCAGCGTCGCGAGCAAGCGCATGAACACCTCACGGCTGCGCGCGTTCAGCGGTTCCAGCAGGCGCTCCTGGGCGCGAGCCATCCCGGCATGGAGTTCCTCGACCACTCTGGCGCCTTCTTTGGTCAGTTTGGCCTGCCGTGAGCGCTTGTCTTCGGGGTTGGTGCGGCGTTCGATCAGGCCGCGCTCTTGCAGCCGCTTGACCACGTCGGCGGTGGTGGTGCGGTCCAGCCCCACGTCCATGCCTATTTCTGTCTGGTCCATCCACGGCACGAGCGACAGGGCGGTCAGGATGCCGTACTGGACTGGCGTGATGTTGTGAGCATGACATTCCTCAAAGAACATGGCGTAGTGGATCTGGTTCAAACGCCGTACAAGGAACCCGGGCCGTTCCCACAGTACCTCGCGGGCGACGTCCGCTGCCTCGTTCGCGCCTGCGGATGCCTTTGGGGAGGCTGTTTTTCGTGTGACTGGAGTCTGCTTCTTTGATAGTGTCATGCGGCCAAGTTTCCAATCCCCGCCAGTGGCGAGGAAATACTGAGGTTTTATACAGGATGGACCAGATCATTCGCCAGAATGTTGGTATCGTAAATGACGTCGCGTCGTTTTAGCAGCAAACGCCCATGCTCCCGGACAAACACGTCGTGATAGCTGCCGGCCAGGTGCACCGTCGTGGGGCCTTCCACGAGCGTCTGCATCAATAGGAAGGTGGCGTGCGCCTCGACCTCGCTGCCCTTGTCGTCGATCACGCGCACATTGCTGACGATGTGCAGCAAATAACGGGGTGCGAACATTTGGGTACGGGAGATCGCCACCGCGCGATCATGCATCATGTCGCGGCCCTCTGCGTAGACCAGGCCGACGGGCAGATTCAATTCTGCATTTTCGCGAGAGGTGATTCGATAGAGCGCGTCGGGCGTAAAAAAATCAGGCCATCGTTCTACATCGCCGCCATCCAGCGCCGCACAATACTCCGCATGGAACAGTTCTATTTCGGCTTTCAGCAATACCGCTTTCTCAATGGCCAACCGGCTAGGCACGTAAGTGTTCTTTTCGTTCATGTCGTCGGGCTCTTCAAAATTCCATGACTTGGCGGTAGTACTGATACATGGCGCGAATGGCGGCTTCGGAAATCAGCGTGTCGGAGGTTCCTACTTTGCCGCTCTCCAGCTTGAGCACGTTGAGATCCGTGCTGGAACGGCGTACGCCTTCTTGAACGAACTTCATGGCTTCGTTGTCTTCCAGGCCCAGAAAGCCCGCCGGTCCCATCAAATTGCCTTGGCGCAAGCGATGGCGCTGCATCTCGTCGGTATCGTCCTCATAGCCGAACATGGTCCATTGCATGATCATGCTGTTCGGGCCGTTGGGAATAATGTGACGCACGCCCAGGGTGTTCATCTCTCGCTGCACGATCAGGTTCGGCCAAATGGTCTGCATCGTCACCGACCAAGGCGAGTCGAATTCCTTGATGTACTCCAGAAACCGGTCATCGCGCAGGCGCAGGCCATCGTGGAAAGAGCGCATCTCTTTCTTGTTTTCCTCGCTCACTGTCGCGTACTTGTCCTCGCTCTTGGCCGATGCCATCGTGCCATGGCGGCCATGGACCGTATCGACCGTCATCGCCGATTTATTCCCCGCCACGAGCAGCCCGAACACGACCAGGAATGAATGCAGCAGCGTCGCGTGATAGGGATCCTTCAGGTTCTCGTGATACATCTTCCAGTTGCAGGGCAGCTCGTTGCGGTAATAGCCCAGTATTTTCAGCGGACGCCCTGGAAATACCGCGTCGAAATCCAAGAGCATCTCGGGCGTGAGGTAGTCCTCCAGCGGTTCGACGTCGTGTGAGTAGGACGCAAATATCACGCCATGACGGGTGGTCACGTTCAGCTTGCGCAGGCCGTGCTCTTCGTTGCGGAAATCCCGCGGCATGCCGCCTGCCTTGTTGACCCCGCGCTTGAAGGGGACGCCCTGCAAGTTGCCCTTCAGGTCATAAGACCACTGGTGATACGGACAAACGAACTCTGCGGTTTTGCCTTGCCCATGCCGGCAGAATTCCGCACCACGATGTGCGCAGCGATTTTCAAAGACATGCAGGCTGCCGTCTTCCGCGCGTGATACCACCACGGGAACGGCGCCAACATAAGAACGTTTATAACTACCGGGCTCCGGCACTTCCGCCTCCAGGCCCACGAAATTCCATGTCTTTCCGCGAAAGATCCGGTCCTGTTCGCGCTCGTAGACATCCTGGCTGGTATAGACCCAGTCGGGCACATAATGCAACGCGTCCTTGGGCCACACGCAGTCGGCCAACGGAGGATCTTTTCTGGCGGGCGTAATGCCGATCACGGTTTGTGATTGATACATGGATAAAGCTCCTGAATGATGTGCGCTGTCAGGCTGGTTGCGCCATGCACGATTTAACGAATGGTTTCAAGCCAGTGGCCGTGTCTGCAAAGACCTCTGCGCGAATGCGAACCGATTGCTCGAACAGCGGACGCAATACTCGCAAGTCGCCTCCCGCGTTGATGGCCACGCCGTGTACCGGGACGCCGTCGCGCAACCCCAGATACAAGCATTTGGGAACAGGGTCATCGGGTGCGGCGTCGCCGCGCAGGACATATTCGAGGCCGGGGGACGGGGCGCCCAATATCTGGATATTGCAGCCCAACTGATCCGTCCAAAACCAGGGGTAGGGGATGGCGGGACGCGCCGCATTCAGGATGGCAGCCGCTGCGATGGCGGCCTGGGTGTTCGCGTTTTGCCATGACTCGACCCGCACGGGCATATCGCCGGGTGCCTGATACTGGCTGGCGCAGTCACCTGCTGCCCATATGTACTCGTTCGATGTCCGGCAGTGCTTATCAACCAGCACCCCGCCGGTCGAAGCACAAATCGACAGATTGGCGGCTTGGGCGAGCACGGTGTTTGGCGTGAGCCCGACAGAGACAAGCACGTGATCAGCATCAATGACCTTGCCGTCGTCCAAAGTGATCGCCGTCTTCCCACCAGCAGCGTCATCCGCGAGCACACTGGTCACCGCGACACCCAGGCGCACGTCCAGTCCCATTGCTCCAGCACGCTGTGATAGCCAATGGCTGACCTGTGCGGGCAATACCCGGCCCAATAATGCAGGTCCGCCTTCGAGCACTGTCACGTGGGCGCCGCGCTGCTTGGCGCTCCAGCCGGCCTCCAGACCGAGGAAACCGCCGCCGATCACTACCAATCGCACACCAGGCTTCAGGGCCGAACCCAAGGTCATTGCGTCGTCGAGGGTCCGCAGCGTGTGCACGGCCGACGAGCGCGGCAACATGGGCAATTGCTTGGCTCGTCCTCCCGTGGCCAGCAGACAGGCGTCGTATGTCAACGTTCTGCCATCCGACAGGCCGACCTCTCGTCGTTGGGTATCAAGCGATTGAGCGCTCACGCCGTTGATCACCTCGATGTCCTGTTCCGAATAAAACTCAGCCGGATACAACCTGCCTATGGCGGGATCGACGCTCTGCTCCAGGGCGGCCTTGGACAGAGGAGGGCGCTCGTATGGCAGATGAGGCTCATTGCCGATTATCGTGATGCGTCCGTCATAACCCAGATCGCGCAGCGTGCGTGCCGCGACCGCACCTGTCTGGCCGGCGCCGATGATCAGAATGGTTTTCGGCGTGAGCATGGTTCAGGTGTCCAGTTGGGCATAGACGGCGCCGTCCTCGACGCGAACCGGGTAAACCCGGATAGGTACCGTGGCGGGTCCGCATTGGGGGATGCCCGTACGCAAATCGAACTGCGCTTGATGCAGCGGGCATTCCACACAGCCGTCTTCCACATACCCCTCGGCCAACATGGCATGGCCGTGCGTACAGATGCCGTCGGAAAGAAAGAACTCGCCGCCGCATTTGTATAACGCCAACTGAGCCTGGCCTGCCGTGATTGAAATGGCGCTGTCGTCGTCGATATCCTGCACCGAAGCAATGCGAGTCCAATTCATGGGTTTTCCTTTGAAAATGATCAGCACACTGAATAAATTCTAGCAGTGAATTTTTTTCTTATCCAGTTCTGAATCGCGCATTTTTCAGGCATTGGGGAATGCCCTGATTGTCTTGTCGCTTCCGGCTTTAATCGGTTAATTAATGCATATATATAGGAACATTTGCGGAAATGCCGCTGCGCCGAATTATCGAAAATCGCGCGCGTCAGCTTCGGAAAAAAACCTATTGACTGATTCCATAAATAGTCAGCATACTGATCATAAATCAGCTTGAGTTTTGGTTTGGTCGTGTCATGGTCCGGTGGCACGGTCTCTGCGCAGCGCGCCGGATACTCCACAGCAAAGGGCCGAATACGGCCATTCATAACAAGGGAAATAGCTATGCAACGTCGTCGTTTCTTGACCCACGCCGCAGGGATCAGTGCAGTGGCCGTAGCGGCGCCAGCCGTAGCGCAGAGCGCTACAACCGTCCGCTGGCGCATGTCCACCAGTTGGCCCAAAAGCCTCGATGCCATGTACGGCTCGGCCGAGGCGCTCACCAAACGCGTCGCCGAGTTGACCGACGGGAAATTTGAAATCCGCGCCTTTCCCGCCGGGGAGCTCGTGCCTCCCGCACAGAACATGGACGCTGTCAGCAATGGCACCGTAGAGTGCAACCACGTTCTCGCCACCTTTCATATCGGAAAGAACACGGCGTTGGCTTTCGACACCGGTTTATCGTTCGGATTGAGCGCGCGCCAACATAACGCATGGATCCACTACGGCGGCGGCCTCGAAAAGCTGCGCGCGCTCTACAAGAAATACAACATCGTCAATCATGTCTGTGGCAACGTGGGTGTCCAGATGGGGGGGTGGTTCCGCCGCGAGATAAAAACGGTAGAAGACCTCAAGGGACTCAAAATGCGCATCGGCGGTATTGGGGGAATGGTGCTCTCGAAATTGGGCGCAATCCCTCAACAGATTCCGCCTGGCGATATCTATCCCTCGCTGGAAAAAGGCACGATTGACGCGGCTGAATGGATCGGTCCCTATGATGATCTGAAGCTCGGACTGAACAAAGTTGCGCCGTACTATTACTCGCCGGGCTGGTTCGAGGGCAGTGCGTCGATTACCACGATGGTCAATGCCGAAGCCTGGAATGCGTTGCCGCCCCTTTTCAAGGCGGCATTCGAATGCGCCAGCTCGGAGCAGACCATGAAGATGCTCGCAAAATACGATGCCAGCAACCCTGGCGCGCTCAAATCGCTGATCGCCGGCGGTGCGAAGCTGTCGTTCTTTCCCCGCGACGTCATGGACGCTGCATACAAGGCCTCGCAAGAACTCTGGAAAGAGTTGGGCGCGTCCAATCCCGATTTCGCCGCGCTGTATCCGCAATGGGCCGAATTCCAGCGCGACGAGGCGAGTTGGTTCCGCGTGGCCGAGAGCGCGCTCGATAACTACACATTCCAGGCAGTGACCCGCCGTTGAACCATCCGGCGGCGAGCCGCCGCCGATTTCCTGAGGTATTTATGCACGACAAGCCTCCCGCCCCGAAGAGTGCGGCACCGCAAGGTGTCGGCGCACGCGTCCCTCGCAAAGAGGACATCCGACACCTCATGGGCAAAGGCCAGTTTGTTGGAGACATGTCCATGCCCGGTCTATGCGAGGTCGCGTTTCTTCGCAGCCCCCTGGCTCATGCCACTCTGGACCGGATCGACGTACCGGAATCGCTCGCGGGGAAAGTGTTCACCCGCGAGCATATGCAGGTACGGGATATCGTCGCGGATTCGACGCTACCCACCTACCAGCGTTCCGCGCAGCCACCCTTGGCCAGCGGCAAAGTGCGATTCGTCGGTGAACCCATCGCCATGGCTGTCGCCGCCTCTCGCGCAGAGGCCGAAGACCTGATCGAGGAGCTCAATGTCGACTATGGCGAGCTGCCCGTCTACGCCAATACGGAATCGGCGCTCGCGGCCACGGATCACCTGGTTCATGAGGAGTGGCGCGATAACGTGTTCGTCACCTTGAAGGCGGACCGCGATTTCGACGTGGCGGCGATCAATGCGCCGGTGATCGTACGGCGGCGGGTCGAGTTGGCGCGTCAGTGCATGGTGCCCATGGAGGGCAAGGCCGTGCTGGCCTATTGGGACCATCGCGATGATCAACTGGTTGTGGTCAGCGCCACCCAAGTTCCGCACATGATACGTACGGGGTTGGCTGAATGCCTGGAGATGGATCAGACCAAGATTCGGGTCATTTCTCCAGATGTGGGCGGCGCTTTCGGATACAAATGTGTGCTGCAGCAGGAAGAGGTCTGTATCGCATGGCTGGCCAAGACGTATAAACGGCCTTTCCGCTACCTTGAGGACCGTCGAGAGCACCTGATCGCTGGCGCCAACACGCGAGAGCATTCCTACGATATGACGGCATACGCCGACCGCGACGGACGGCTGCTGGCGCTCGATGCGCACATCGTGATCGACGGTGGGGCCTATTCGGTCTGGCCGTTCACGATCGGCCTGGAGCCAGGCCAGGCGACCGGCAATCTCCCCGGTCCGTATGACTTTCAGCGGTACCGCTGCCTGACGCAGTGCGTGGCCACAAACAAACCTGGTTTTGTCCCATACCGTGGCGTGGCACGCACCGGCGTGTGTTTCGCCATCGAGTTGATGATGGATGCAATCGCCGCCGAGGTTGGCCGCGAGCCGTGGGACGTCAGACTGCTGAACCTAGTCAAGCCGGAGCAGATGCCCTATGTCAACGTCGCGAACAAACACTTCGACAGTGGTGACTATCCCGCCAGTCTGCGCCGCGCGTTGGAGATGATTGACGCGCCCGCGATACGCGCGCGGCAGGCGCATGCGGAACGGGATGGACGTTTGATCGGCCTCGGCGTGGCGACCTATACCGAGCAGTCCGCGCACGGCACCTCGGTGTTCGCAGCATGGGGAACGCCAGTGATACCAGGCTACGACCAAGCCGGCGTCAAGGTCACTCCCGACGGTGGTCTCGAGATACGCGTGGGCGTGCATTCCCACGGACAGGGAATGGAAACGACGTTTGCACAGATCGCCAACGAGATTCTGGGCGTTGATGTCGAGAACATCAGGGTCATACACGGCGATACGGGCCAAACGCCATTCTCCACCGGGACCTACGCATCGCGCTCGCTGGTGATGTCGGGTGGAGCGGTCGCTCAGGCCTGTAAAGAGCTGGCGCCACGCATTCTGCATATCGGCGCGCACCTATTGAAGGCGGAGCTTTCCACGGCCGAACTGCGTGCTGGTGCGGTATGGGCGGGGGACAATTCAGTCGGGATTCGTGACGTCGCCCAGGCGTGGTACATCAACCCGCAGACTCTGCCTGCGAACGCCCATGTCGGCGGCCTGGAGACCACAGTGGGATACAAGCCCAAGGTCGACAGCGGCGCATTCACCTACGCCACCCATGCCGCCGTGGTCGCGGTGGATCCAGGCACGGGCGAGGTCGAAATCCTGGACTATGTCGTGGTCGAAGACTGCGGCACCATGGTCAACCCCATGGTCGTCGAGGGGCAGACCTTTGGCGGCATCGCCCAGGGTTTGGGAACGGCGCTGTACGAGGAAACCCCCTATGACGAAAATGCGCAGCCCTTGGCGTCGACCTTTGCCGACTATGTGATGCCCGGCGCCACAGAGGTCCCGCATATTCGCATCGATCATTTTGAAACGCCGTCGCCGCATACCGAGTTCGGCGCCAAAGGCATGGGGGAGGGCGGAGCCATTGCGCCGCCCGCTGTCATCTACAACGCGGTGAACGACGTGCTTCGGCGGTTGAACGCGCCGGTAGTAAACCGTACGCCGCTGACGCCCGCCAGATTGCGGCATGCCTTGGCGGGTGCGAATAGCGCAGCCGCGGACGCGGTCGCGACGCACTCGGCACCATCTGCGACGGTGCAAGCCGAGGTGGAGGCTCAATCATGAAGGCAGCACGTTTTGATTACTCATGTCCCGTGACGCTGAGCGACGCGCTCGCGAGCCTGCAAGGCGCCGAAGCCGTCGCCAAGCCCATGGCGGGCAGCCAATCCCTGGGCCCTATGTTGAACCTGCGTTTGGCGCGCCCTCCCGCCGTGGTGGATGTCTCTCGTGTCGCGGAAATGCGCCAGGTCGAGCGCCGTGGTGATCGCCTGCGGGTGGGCGCGGCGGTGACGCATGCGGAAATCGAGGATGGCGTGCATGAATTGCTGCGCGGCCACCCCATGCAGCACGTCGCGCAGCGCATTGCCTATCGTGCAGTCCGCAATCGCGGGACGCTAGGCGGCAGCCTTGCACACGCCGACCCCGCGGCCGACTGGGTCGTCGTCTGTGCCGGGCTGGATGCCAGGATAGAAATCGCCGGGCCGCAGCAGGCTGTGCGCCACGAGAGCGTTCAGCAATTCATGGCTGGCGCCTACACAACCTCACTCCAGGAAGGCGAACTCATCGTCGCCGTCGATGTTCCTGCCTTCAGTGCTGACTCGCGATTTGGCTACTACAAATTCTGCAGAAAGACCGGGGAGTTTGCCGAGGCCAGTTGTGTGGCGTGGTTTGACCCTGCCAGTCGCACCGCCCGGATAGTGCTGGGCGCCATTGACGCCACGCCCCGCTCGCTGACGGCATTGGCGCATGCTTGTGCCAAGACAGGCAGATCAGCCGTCACGGCAGCGTCGATACGGTCGGCGGTAGCACACGCACTGCCCGAGAAAGACGACGTCGAGCGCCACCTTTACGAAACCGCGGTGACCCGCTGCCTCGATCAAGCGCTCAACGGCGCGTCGCCGGTGGCAGAACCCTCCTTTGAACGCAAGGCGAGCGAGATAGCGCCATGAATAGAGTTTCCATGACAGTCAATGGCCAACAGGTGTGCCATGACATTCCCCCGCGGATGCATCTGGCGGATTATCTGCGCGACAAAGAGCATCTCACCGGTACGCACCTGGGGTGCGAACACGGCGTGTGCGGAGCCTGTACGGTGCTGCTCGACGGCAAGCCCGTCAGATCCTGCATAACGTTCTCGGTTGCTTGCGAGTCGCGCAACATCACCACGGTCGAAGGCTACGACGATGACCCGGTCATGCAGCGTTTGCGCCTGGCTTTTCGCGCAAATCACGCGCTGCAGTGCGGGTTTTGCACACCAGGCATGTTGGCGACGGCCCGCGACATCGTGCTGCGGCTGCCGGATGCGGACGAAAAGCGGATTCGTATCGAACTATCCGGCAATCTGTGCCGCTGCACGGGGTATATGGGGATAGTCGCGGCAATACGGGCGGTCCTCGACGAATTGCGCGAGTCGCCCGATCCCGCGGTTACGGCCTTGCGCGCCGCGCTATCCACGCCAGCGATCATTCCTATCGTCCACGAAAAGACGATGCCGGTTTTCGAGCCGGCAGAGCCCATGAACGGCGCTGTGGAGCGGGAACAACCCTCGGCGCCTGCCTCGCCCGGGAGAGGCGAGAGCAAAGGAAAAGGGCAGCATATCAACGGTGAGTTCACATTGCCCTTTCCGCCCGAACAGGTCTGGTCATTCATGGTGGATCTCCCCATGGTGGCGGGCTGCCTGCCCGGTGCGCAGATAACGTCCCAACAGGGCAACGAAGTCCAGGGGCACATCGGCATCAAATTCGGTCCGATGCAGGCCGCGTTCCAGGGGACTGCGCAACTCGAGCTCGACAACGAAAAGCGCCTCGCCGTGTTGCATGGCACGGGGCGCGATACCGTCAGCCAGTCTCGCGCACAGGGCGATATCCAGTACCGGATATTGGCCGCAGGGCAGGGCACGCGAGTCGAGATTGATATGGACTATGCGCTGCAGGGCCCATTGGCACAGTTCTCGCGTTCAGGCCTGGTGCAGGACTTCGTGCGCCGCATGATCGCCGAATTCGGGCGCAACGTCACGCGCCGCATCGAGAATCCGAGCTCGGCGGACGAGCCAGTCAAGGCCTTGAATCCCGTCGCGCTGTTCTTCGGCGTCCTCAAAGACCGGATTCTGCGCCTGTTCCAGCGACGCCGGCGATAGCCCGGTACGCACGGCGTGACGCTTTCTCATCAACAACACTTTATCGACATCAAGAGACTGCCAATGCAAGCCTTGCTTAGGGTATCCCATGTCATAGACGCAATGAGCACTTTTGTAGGCCGCATTGTGGCTTGGCTTATCCTGGCCATGGTGCTGATCAGCACGGCCAACGCCTTTGGGCGCAAGCTTTTTCATACCAGCTCGAATGCGTGGCTGGAAATCCAATGGTATATGTTCGGCGCACTGTTCCTGCTGACAGCAGGCTATGCATTGCTGCGCAATGATCACGTGCGCGTCGATATCATCGCTCAGCGATTCTCGCGCCGGGCCCAAGTACGCATGGAAATTGTGGGCGTGCTGTTTTTCCTCTTGCCCGGTTGCGGTCTGATCATGTGGCTGGCGTGGCCCATGTTTTGGGAATCCTATGTCAGTGGCGAGATGTCTTCCAATTCAGGTGGCCTGATCCGCTGGCCCGCGAAATTGCTGGTGCCGTTGGGTTTCACCTTATTGATCGTGGCGGCCCTGTCGCACCTCATCAAGTGCGTGGGATTTCTGAAAGGCCTGTGCGGCGATCCGCGCGAACGCGAAACGAATTCGGCAAAAGAGGCAGACTGACATGGAATTCTTTATCGGCAATATGGCGCCGATTATGTTCGCCACCCTGATTTTTCTGCTCTTGACTGGGTTTCCGGTAGCGTTCGCATTGATGGCCAACGGCATCCTGTTCGGCGTGATTGGCATGGAACTGGGCCTGCTTTCGCCGTCGCTGTTCCAGGCATTGCCGCAACGCGTATTTGGCGTCGTATCCAACGATACCTTGCTGGCCTTGCCGTTCTTTACGTTCATGGGCCTGGTACTGGAACGATCCGGCATGGCAGAGGAACTGCTGGAAACCGTAGGGCAGCTCTTTGGTCCAGTGCGTGGCGGCCTGGCGGTGGCAGTGGTGGCGGTCGGCGCCGTTCTGTCTGCAACGACCGGGGTCGTGTCGGCGTCCATCATTTCGATGGGGCTGATTTCCTTGCCCATCATGCTGCGGTATGGCTATGACCGCCGACTGGCCACCGGGGTGATCGCCGCCTCTGGCACGCTATCTCAGATTATTCCTCCCTCGTTGACCTTGATCATCCTGGCCGATCAGCTGGGCCGTTCCGTGGGCGACATGTATCGCGGCGCGATCTTGCCAGGCATATTGATGATCATCGCGTACCTGATCTACGCCCTCGTGCTCACCTGGATTCGACCTGCCGCGGGGCCGGCCATGCCGGTCGCCGCGAGAGATTTCGGTCAGGCCAATGGATCATCGGGGATTCGGTCCTTGGTGGTGTTGATGCTGATCTCCAGCCTCTGCGCCTATTTCCTGACCGTCAATGTCATTGATCCGAACGCGCCGATCGACGAGACGGTCGTGATCGCCATCATCTGTTGGGGCTCCGTTGCGTTTCTGTTGGCCTCGCTCAACCGGATGCTGCGTCTGGGATGGCTTTCAACGATTGCCGAGCGCGTCACGTTTGCATTGATTCCTCCGCTGGCGCTCATCTTTCTGGTGCTGGGCACGATATTCATCGGGC
>Ga0164243_10007722_pt1 | contig 16012 bp, 16 predicted proteins | sample OricompcompostOP_FD_108781 | JGI IMG/M metagenome (GOLD analysis project Ga0164243, IMG submission 108781) | Organic Plus compost microbial communities from Emeryville, California, USA - Original compost - Organic plus compost (OP) | ecosystem: Engineered > Solid waste > Mixed feedstock >...
GCCGCAGGACACTCCCTGCCTCAGCCGTCACTTTGCGCCACTGATTCAACGCGAAACGTTACCGAAACACGCGCCGCCGATGTGCTTTTCACCCTGCGTTGTCGGCAGACTCCGGGACGTCGATCCGACACTTACCTCGAAGCGGAAGGAAGCACACAATGCGGAAGACCGCGCCCTGGAGCGCCGCCCTCACCCTGGTGGCCGCTGTGACAGGGTCCGCAGCACTTCTCGCCCTCACCGCGGCGCCCGCCCAGGCCGCACCCGCCCGGGCCGAGTCCCTGTACGCCCCCTCGGCCCTGGTGCTCACCGTCACCGACGGGGAGGACGCCACCGCCGCACCGCGGCGCGCCGTCACACTCAGCTGTACACCCACCGCGTCCGGCACGCACCCGGCGGCCCGCGAGGCCTGCGCCCAACTGCGCGCCGCGAACGGGGACTTCGACGCCCTGGCAGGCGAGCAGGGGCGGATCTGCACACGGGAGTGGCGGCCGGTGACGGTCACCGCGCAGGGCGTGTGGCAGGGCGAGCGCGTGGACCACACGCGGACCTTCGCCAACGCCTGCGCGAAGGACACGGAGGGCAGCGCCGTCTTCTCCTTCTGACCGAGGGAGCCGCGCGGCACGCACGGGGGCCCCGCACCGCGATCCGGTGCGGGGCCCCAGGCGTGCGGGAGAGCCGTCAGCCCTTGCGGGCCTTGATCTCCTCGGTCAGCTGCGGGACGACCTCGAAGAGGTCGCCGACGATGCCGTAGTCCACCAGCTCGAAGATCGGGGCCTCGGCGTCCTTGTTGATGGCCACGATCGTCTTGGAGGTCTGCATGCCGGCCCGGTGCTGGATGGCGCCGGAGATGCCGGTGGCGATGTAGAGCTGGGGCGAGACGGTCTTGCCCGTCTGGCCCACCTGGTGGGAGTGCGGGTACCAGCCGGCGTCCACGGCGGCGCGCGAGGCACCCACCGCGGCGCCCAGCGAGTCCGCCAGCCCCTCGATCAGGTGGAAGTTCTCCGCCCCGTTGACGCCGCGGCCACCGGAGACCACGATCGCGGCCTCGGTCAGCTCCGGGCGGCCGGTGGACTCGCGCGGGGTGCGCGAGGTGACCTTGGTGCCGGTGGCGGCCTCGCCGAAGCTCACCGACAGCTCCTCGACCGTACCGGCGGCGGCAGCGGCCTCCGGCGTCGCCGAGTTGGGCTTGACGGTGATGACGGGGGTGCCCTTGGTGACGCGGGACTTGGTGGTGAACGCGGCGGCGAAGACCGACTGCGTGGTCACCGGGCCCTCGTCACCGGACTCCAGGTCCACCGCGTCGGTGATGATGCCGGAGCCGATGCGCACCGCGAGGCGGGCCGCGATCTCCTTGCCCTCCGCGGAGGAGGGCACCAGTACGGCGGCGGGCGAGACGGCCTCGTACGCGGCCTGGAGGGCGTCCACCTTGGGCACGACGAGGTAGTCGGCGAACTCGGGGGCGTCGGCGGCCAGGACGCGGACGGCGCCGTACTCGCCGAGCGTCTTGGCGGCCTCCTCCGCGTTCGGGCCCAGGTGCACGGCGACCGGGTCGCCGAGGCGGCGGGCGAGGGTCAGCAGTTCGAGGGTGGGCTTGCGGACGGCGCCGTCGACGTGGTCGACGTAGACAAGGACTTCAGCCATGGGAATGCTCCTGCGCGAGTTCGAGGGGAAGGTGAGGGAAGGGAGCCGCCGCTCAGATGAACTTCTGGCTCGCGAGGTACTCGGCGAGCTGCTTGCCGCCCTCGCCCTCGTCCTTGACGACGGTGCCGGCGGTGCGGGCCGGGCGCTCGGCCACGTCGGCGACCCGGGTCCAGGCACCTTCCAGGCCGACCTCGTCGGCGTCGATGTCGAGGTCGTCGAGGTCCAGCGACTCGACGGGCTTCTTCTTGGCCGCCATGATCCCCTTGAAGGAGGGGTAGCGGGCCTCGCCCGACTGGTCGGTGACGGAGACGACGGCCGGGAGCTGGGCCTGAAGCTGCTCGGTGGCGGCGTCGCCGTCCCGGCGGCCGGTCACCTGGCCGTCCGCGACCGAGACCTCGGACAGCAGCGTCACCTGCGGCACGCCCAGCCGCTCGGCGAGCATGGCCGGCAGCACGCCCATGGTGCCGTCGGTGGAGGCCATACCGCAGACGACCAGGTCGTAGCCGGTCTTCTCGATGGCCTTGGCCAGGACGTAGGAGGTACCCAGCGCGTCGGTGCCGTGCAGGTCGTCGTCCTCCACGTGCACGGCCTTGTCGGCGCCCATGGACAGCGCCTTGCGCAGGGCGTCCTTGGCGTCCTCGGGGCCGACGGTCAGCACGGTGATCTCCGCGTCGTCGGCTTCGTCCGCGATCTGGAGCGCCTGTTCGACCGCGTACTCGTCCAGCTCGGAGAGCAGGCCGTCGACCGACTCGCGATCGGTGGTCAGGTCCTCCGCGAAGTGCCGGTCACCGGTGGCGTCGGGCACGTACTTCACACAGACAACGATCCTCAAGCTCACGCCGGCTCTCCTACTGCTTCGACTCACGGTTCCGGCCCCTGTGGGGACCGGCGGTCCGTCCACAATATTACTCGTCAGTACATCCAGCACGTTCCCCGTTCTCAAGACCGGCGAACTGTGACGTTGCCAACGGGGAGAGTGATGCCCCAACTCCATCACGCCACACGGCCCGAAGCGAGCCTCGTGGAGCGGGATCTGGATCACGCCCGCAGGGCGAACGACGCCCTGGCGCCAGGGGCGTTCAGCCGATCGCGGCGCCCAGCGCGGCGATGACGTCGGCCTTGCGCGGCTGCCCCGTGGCCCGCTTGACGATGCGCCCGTCCCGGTCCAGGACCAGTACCGTGGGGGTTCCGGTGATCCCCAGCTCCCGCACCAGTTCCAGGTGCTCCTCGGCGTCGATCTCCAGGTGTGCCACTCCCCCGACCATCGCGGCCACCTGGGCGAGCGTGCGGCGGGTCGCACGGCAGGGCTGGCAGAACGCGCTGGAGAACTGCACCAGCGTGGCCCGCTCCCCCAGCCGCCGGACACCGAGCGCCGCGGCGCTCACCCGCTCCGCGCCCCGCACCGTCCGCCCGTCTTCCGCACCCTCTGTCACGAATGCCTCCATTCCCACGTACTCAGGGACAAGTGTGCCGTGAGGGTAGCCAGGAGCGAGGCTTTGGGGAACGATCTGCCGCAGCCGGAAGTTACGCACCCGTAAGTACGGAGCCGTAGGTTCCATCCCGCCAGGCCTGCTGGAGACCGCTTGCAGGCATCCCGAGACGAAGGGTCCCCCGACATGGCCGATCTCCTCTACCCCCCGGTGATCGCAGCGGCCCGCACCTGGTTCAAGGCTCTCGACCTGCGCTTCGACGTGCGCGGCACCGAACACGTGCCGGCTCGCGGCGGCGCGGTGCTGGTGAGCAACCACATCAGCTACCTGGACTTCATCTTCACCGGCCTGGCCGCCCGTCCCGCCAAGCGGCTGGTGCGCTTCATGGCCAAGGACTCCGTCTTCCGGCACAAGGTCTCCGGCCCGCTGATGCGCGCCATGAAGCACATCCCGGTGGACCGCGCGCGGGGCGAGGGGGCCTACGCGCACGCCCTGGACGCCCTGCGCGCCGGCGAGGTCATCGGCGTCTTCCCCGAGGCGACCATCTCGCCGTCCTTCACCCTCAAGGAGTTCAAGTCGGGCGCCGCCCGGCTGGCCCAGGAGGCCCGCGTCCCGCTGGTGCCCATGGCCCTGTGGGGGACCCAGCGGCTGTGGACCAAGGGCCACAAGCGCGACTTCGGCCGCAACCACCTGCCCATCACCATCCGGGTGGGCGCCCCGGTGAGCGCCGGACCCGACGAATCCGCGCCGAGCATCACCGACCGGCTGCGCGAGCGGGTGCACGAACTGCTGGAGGCCGCCCAGCGGGCCTACCCCGCCGTCCCGAAGAACCCCGCCGACGCCTGGTGGCAGCCCGCCCACCTGGGCGGCACGGCCCCCAGCCCGGCGCAGGCCCAGGCGCTGTAGCGGCGGGGCGGGGCGGGCCTCGGTCTCTGCCGTCGCCCCACCCCCACCCTCCGCCGAAGAGCCGGGCGACCGGAAGTGCGGGGCCGCTGTCCCCACCAGGACAGCGGCCCCGTCAGCGTCCGGAATCCGCCAGCCGCCGGAGCAGGGCCGCGGAGCCCAGCACCTGGTCGGCCTCCTCCTCGGTGAGCCGGCCGAGGCGGTCGAGGAGCGCCTCCGTCTCCCCGTAGGCCACGCCGCGCAGCGCGCGCTCCCCCGCCTCCGTCACCGCCACATGGGTGGCGCGGGCGTCGGTGGGATCGGCTTCACGGCGTACGAGGCCCAGCTTCTCCAGCCCGGCGACGGCCGTGGTGGCCGTCGGCTGGGAACAGGGGACCCGCTCGGCGATGACGCCGACACGGCTGGGCCCGGCCTCCGTCAGCAGGGACAGGACGATCAGCTGGGTGGGCTGCAGCCCTCCCGTGGGGCTCGCCCTGCGCAGTGAGCGCAGCAGCCGGTGCAGCGCCAGCACCATCTCGAACGCCGACTCCTGACGGGTCCCCATCCATCCCCCACGGGCTCGTCTTGATCAGGTCAAGAGAGTGTAATGCTGGGGGAGTACATGTCCATCCACAGCGCCAGGTCCAGAGCGCGTTCGAGCCCGCGCCGCCCCGCCTGAGCGATCTGCGGGGTGTCGACCTTGACCGCGCGCTCCAGCCAGTCCCTGTTCACCAGGTCGAAGACCTGGTGCGAGGGCTTGGCCAGCAGGTCCCTGACGTTCTCCTGGAGTTTCGTGTGGTACTTCGGGTCCTGGGTGGAGGGGTAGGGGCTCTTGACGCGTTCGTAGACGGAGCGGGGCAGCACGTCGGCGGTCGCCTCCCGCAGCAGGCTCTTCTCACGCCCGTCGAACGACTTGAGCGACCAGGGCGTGTTGTAGACGTACTCGACCAGCCGGTGGTCGCAGAACGGCACCCGCACCTCCAGACCGACGGCCATGGAGGCGCGGTCCTTGCGGTCCAGCAGGACGCGGACGAACCGGGTCAGGTGCAGGTGGCAGATGACCCGCATCCGGTACTCGAAGTCGCTCTCGCCCTCCAGGCGCTGCACCTGGGAGACGGCCGAGGCGTAGTTGTCCCGTATGTAACCGGGCAGGTCGAGGGCCCGGGTGACGGAGTTGGAGAGGATGCTGTCGTCCTCCCCGAAGGTGTTGGAGAACTGGACGAGCCAGGGGAAGGTGCCGCCCTTGCGCGCCTCCTCGTCGAAGAACTGCTTGTAGCCGCCGAAGACCTCGTCGGCCGACTCGCCGGACAGCGCGACCGTCGAGTGCTGCCGGATGGCTTTGAAGAGCAGGTAGAGGGAGGCGTCCATGTCGCCGAGTCCCATGGGGATGTCCCTGGCCCGGATGACGCGGGAGCGCACCTCGGGGTCGGCCAGTTCGTCGGAGCTGAGGACGATGTCCTGGTGCTCGGTGGCCGATTCGCGGGCCACGTCGTGCACGAACGGGGTGTCCGGGGTGCCGCGCAGCTCGTCGGGCACGAAGTTCTCCGTCTGTCCGACGAAGTCGACGGCGAAGCTGCGGACGGTCTCGCCGGTGGACTCGCGCAGCTGACGCGCCGCGAGGGCCGTCATGGCGGAGGAGTCGAGACCGCCGGAGAGCAGGGTGCAGCGCGGTACGTCGGAGACGAGCTGGCGGCGCACGATGTCGTCCATCAGCTCGCGCACGTGGGCGATCGTCTCGTCCTTGCCGTCGGTGTGCGGCCGGGTCTCCAGCTCCCAGTAGACGTGGGTGCGCAGACCGTTGCGGCCGACCGTCACCACGGTGCCGGGCTCGACCTCGCGCATGCCTTCCCACACGGCGTGGCCGGGCGTCTTGATGAGGGCGAACAGCTCACGCAGCCCGTCGAGGGTCACCTCGCGGCGGGCCAGCGGGTTGGCGAGGATGGCCTTCGGCTCGGAGCCGAACAGAACGCCGTCGGAGGTCTCGGCGTAGTAGAACGGCTTGATGCCCATCCGGTCGCGGATCATGACCAGTTGCTGCGAGCGGCCGTCCCAGATGGCGAAGGCGTACATGCCGTTGAGCCGTTCGGCGAGCGCGGGGCCCCATTCGAGATAGGCGCGGAGCACGACCTCGGTGTCCGAGTCGGTGGTGAACCGGTGCCCGCGGCCGGTCAGTTCGCGGCGCAGTTCGGTGTAGTTGTAGGTCTCCCCCGAGTAGACCATGGCGACGGTTCCGTCGGGTGTCTCGACGGACATCGGCTGCCTTCCACCGGGCAGGTCGATGATGGCGAGCCTGCGGTGCCCGAGTGCGGCGGGCCCGTCGATCCAGGTGCCCGCGTCGTCCGGGCCGCGGCAGGACATGGTCTCCGTCATGGCCTCGACGGCCGTCCGTTCGGACACCAGATTCCTGTCGTAGGAGACCCACCCGGTGATTCCGCACATGTTGGTTCCTCCGGCTCCAGACCTTCGGTGTGCGTGGCCGACGGACAACAACCCCCCGTAGTAAAAACTTCACCAAAGGTCACGTGTATCGGCCACCTATATAACGGGACTGTTTCACACACGTGTCCACTTCAAACACCGGACCGCCGGCGGACCGTACGAATCACGCCACGGCCGAGGGGCACCGCGCAGCCGGCGCCCCCCCCGGCGGGCACGTCACAACGCCGTGTCCAGCGATTGCCACAGCCGTACGCGGTCGGTCGCACCGCGCAGCGCACGCAGCACCACCGGGTGCGGTGCCGCGTAGAGCACGGGGTAGTCGCACTCCCCCTTCTCCGGCCACGCGGTGTAGGCGAGTTGCTCCCGGTCCAGACTGAACGCCGCGTCGACCCCGGGGCTTGTTGCCCCGCGCGTCCTGCCGCACCCAGCGCCGGGAGCCGGGCAGACGCAGGGCGATCAGCCCGTGGAGGACGTCGAGTTTCTGGTAGCAGAACCCGGCCGGCACCCCCTCGGCCCGCAACAGGGCGACCAGGGCGTGGGATTTGGTGTGGCAGATGCCGATCCCCTGCGCGAGTACATCGGAGGCCCGCCAGGGCAGCCGCCAGTCGTCCACGTCGGCGGAGTGCGGAATGGTGTCACGGACGTACTCGTAAGCGGCGCGCGCGAAGGCGGCCAGATCGCCGCCAGCACCGGCCAGCAGCCGGGAGGCCGTCTCGCGGACGAGCGGATGGGTGTGGTCGACGGCGTCGTCCGACGCCAGGAACGCGGACTCGTCAGCGGTGACCGGTGTGAGCATCATGCCGCGTCAGCGTACGAAGCAGTCCGCCGTATTTCAATGGACTTACGGCGAACTGCATACTTATTCAGTACCTCAGCGGGCCATCTCCTCCCGCAGCGCCGCGAGGAAACCGTCGACATCCTGCTCGGTGGTGTCGAAGGAGCACATCCACCGCACGTCCCCCGCCGCCTCGTCCCAGAAGTAGAAGCGGTACCGCTTCTGGAGACGCTCGCTCACGTCGTGCGGGAGACGGGCGAAGACGGCGTTGGCCTGGACCGGGTGGAGGATCTCCACCCCCGGCACCTCGCGGACGCCCTCGGCCAGCCGCTGCGCCATCGCATTGGAGTGCCGGGCGTTGCGCAGCCACAGATCACCGGCCAGCAGCGCCTCCAACTGCACCGAGATGAAGCGCATCTTCGAGGCCAGCTGCATCGACAGCTTCCGCAGGTGCTTCATATGGCGGACCGCGCCGGGGTTCAGGACGATCACGGCCTCGCCGAAGAGCATGCCGTTCTTCGTGCCGCCGAACGAGAGGATGTCCACCCCCGCGGCGTTGGTGAAGGCACGCATCGGCACGTCCAGCGCCGCGGCGGCGTTGGCGATCCGCGCCCCGTCGAGATGGACGAGCATGCCGCGCTCGTGCGCGTGGTCGCACAGGGCGCGTATCTCCTCCACCGTGTAGAGCGTGCCCAGTTCGGTGTTCTGGGCTATGGATACCACCTGCGGCATGGCCCGGTGCTCGTCGTCCCAGCCGTACGCCTCCCGGTCGATCAGCTCCGGGGTGAGCTTCCCGTCCTCGGTGGGCACCGTCAGCAGCTTGAGGCCGCCGACCCGCTCGGGGGCGCCGCACTCGTCCACGTGGATGTGCGCGGAGTCGGCGCAGATCACCGCGCCCCACCGGTCCGTCACCGCCTGGAGGGCGACGACGTTGGCGCCGGTGCCGTTGAAGACCGGGAACGCCTCGGCACGGCGTCCGAAATGGCTGCGGACGACCTGCTGGAGGTGCTCGGTGTAGACATCGGCGCCGTAGGCGGACTGGTGACCGCCGTTCGCCAGCGCCAGCGCCGCCAGGATCTCCGGGTGCACGCCCGCGTAGTTGTCGCTGGCGAAACCGCGCACCTCGGGATCGTGCCGGCGCCTGGCGTCGGTGGCCTGGTCCGGTGCCGAGCGGGCGGGCTGGTTCAGTGGTCGGGCGTCAGCCACAGGCGGGTTCCGTTCAGCTCATCGGCGGGCTTGTTCCAGGTGCCGGCGATGTCCTTGGCGAGGTCCGCCACGTCCGTGAAGCCCGCGAACTTCGCATTCGGCCGGTCGGCCCGCATCTGGTCATGCACCAGCGCCTTCACCACCAGGATGACAGCGGCGGCCGGCGGCGGGCCCTCGCCCCCCGCCTTGCGGAAGGCGTCGGCGAGCGCCAGCGTCCAGGCCTCGGCCGCCGCCTTGGACGCGGAGTAGGCCGCGTTGCCCGCCGTCGGCTTGCTGGCGCCCACCGCGCTGACCAGGAGGAACCGTCCGTCACCGGCCCGCTTGAGCGGCCCCTCGAAGGCGAGGGAGGTGTGCTGGAGGGTACGGATGAGGAGGTTGTGCAGGGTGTCCCAGTCCGCCAGATCGGTCTCGGCGAAGGAGGCGGAACCGCGCCAGCCGCCCACCAGGTGCACCAGGCCGTCGACCCGGCCGTACTCCTTCTCCGTCTTCGCGGCCCAGGCGCGGGTCTCCTCCAGGTCGAGCAGATCGACGGTGTCGCCCGTGACGGTGGCCCCGCCGTGCGCGAAACGCGCGGCGTCCACCGCCTGCGCCAGGCGCCCGGCGTCCGCGTCGCAGGCCACGACCGTGGCGCCCTCCTCGGCGAGCCGCAGCAGCGTGGCCTGACCGGCGGGTCCGGCCGCGCCGGCGACGGCGACCACCTTCCCGTGGAGGCTTCCACCGCCGTTGCCCTCGTAGCCGCGCCGTGTCGTCGTGTCTGTCATCTTCTCCGTCGCCTCCTCGCTGCCGACCCGCTCTCCGACCCGCTCCGGACCGCTCACGCCGCTGCGGCGACCGGGCTGTCGGCGGTGATGCCCCGGGTCGATGCGATCACACTCCGCAGCTTCTTCGCGAGTGCTTCGTAGAACATGCTGAGCGGAAACTCGTCGGGCAGCACCTCGTCCACCAGCTTGCGCGGCGGCAGGCTCAGGTCGAGGGCGTCCGGGCCCTTGGCCCACACCGAGCCCGGGTGCGGGGACAGATAGCGGGAGACCAGCTCGTACCCCTTGAACCAGTGGACCAGCTTGGGGCGGTCGATGCCCGCCCGGTAGAGGGTCTCGATCTCCTCGCGGAGGGCGACGGTGACCCGGCGGGCCCGCTCCCAGTCGATGAACAGCTTGTTGTCCGTCCAGCGCAGGGCGTCGTGCTGGTGCAGATAGGCGAAGAGCAGCTGGCCGCCCAGACCGTCGTAGTTGCGCTTGCGCTCACCGGTGACCGGGAAGCGGAAGAGCCGCTCCAGAAGCATCGCGTACTGCACGTCGCGGCCCTGCGGGAAGCCGTCGGCCTCCAGCTTGACGCCCTCGTGGAACGCGGTCAGGTCGCAGCGCAGCTCCTCCAGGCCGTACATCCAGAACGGCTGCCGCTGCTTGATCATGAAGGGGTCGAACGGCAGGTCGCCGTGGCTGTGGGTCCGGTCGTGGATCAGGTCCCACAGCACGAAGGTCTGCTGGCAGCGCTCCTGGTCGGCCAGCAGTTCCCGGGCGTCCTCGGGCAGTTCCAAAGAGGTGACCTCGCACGCCGCCCGGACGACGCGGCGGAAGCGGGCCGCCTCGCGGTCGCAGAAGATGCCGCCCCAGCTGAACCGCTCGGGCGCCTCGCGCACCGCGATGGTCTCCGGGAAGAGCACGGCGGAGTGGGTGTCGTAGCCGGAGGTGAAGTCCTCGAAGGTGATGCCGCAGAAGAGGGGGTTGTCGTAGCGGGTGCGCTCCAGCTCGGCGAGCCAGTCGGGCCACACCATGCGCAGGACGACCGCCTCCAGGTTGCGGTCCGGGTTGCCGTTCTGCGTATACATCGGGAAGACGACCAGGTGCTGGAGGCCGTCGGCGCGGTTGCCCGCGGGCTGGAAGGCGAGCAGCGAGTCGAGGAAGTCGGGCACGCCGAAACCCTCGTCGGCCCAGCGGCGCAGGTCGGCGACCAGGGCGCGGTGGTAGTCGGCGTCGTGCGGCAGCAGCGGGGACAGCTCCTCGACGGCGGCCACGACGCGCTCCAGTTCCGTGCGCACCGCCTCGGGGGCGGGGGCGCCCTCCGCGTCGAAGTCGATCGAGCCGTCCTTGGACTGCGCGGGGCGGATGGCCTCGACAGCCGCCTTCAACACGGGCCAGGCGGGGTGCGCCGCCACGCTGTCGGGCGACAGAACGCCGCCTTCCACGGGCACCGACGAAAGGATTTCCGGCATGTTGACCCCTCCACAGGAGAAACTCGCGTAAGGAAACCGTATACGTGAGCTCATCCCCCCTCAAGGGGAGGGGGCGAAAGATTATCCTGCGCCATCCTGGGTACGCCGACATTCTTCCGGCGGCAGGCGCTTCACAGCGTCCACTTTCCGTGATGCTCCCCGCTACGGGCGGCGCGCTGCCCGGCCCGGTGGCGGGCCGCTAGGCTGGCCGCCCACCTGTGTCACCGCACGAAAGCGAGACCGCACGTGCCACTGCTGACCGTCGGGCACCGGGGCGTGATGGGCGTCGAGCCCGAGAACACCCTGCGCTCCTTCGTCCGCGCCGAACGCGAGGGGCTCGACGTGATCGAGCTGGACCTCCATCTGAGCAAGGACGGCGCACTGGTGGTGATGCACGACGCCGACGTCGCCCGCACCACCGACGGATCCGGGCCCATCAGCGCGTTCACCCTCGCGGAACTGCGCGAACTCGATGCCGGCGAGGGCGAACGGGTGCCCGTCTTCGACGAGGTCGTGGACGCGGTGCGCAGCCCGCTCCAGGCGGAGATCAAGGACCGCGCGGCGGCACGGGTGCTCGCCGAGACCATCGAACGGCGCGGCCTCCACGACCGCGTCACGGTGATCTCCTTCCACGCCGAAGCGCTCCGCGAGACCCGCTCCCACCTGCCGGACATCCCCCTCGTCCTGGTGGCGGGCCGCTCCTCCCCCACCGCCCCCGAACGGGCCGCCGAACTGGGCGCGGGGATGATCTCGCTGGACCTGCGGCACGTGGACCAGGACACCGTGGACCGGGCCCACAGCGCGGGCATCCAGGTCATCAGCTGGACGGTCAACACCGACGAGGAACTGGCCCGCGCCCGCGCCCTCGGCCTGGACGGTGTCGTCACGGACATGCCCGGCATCCGGCGCGCGGTGACCGCACTCGCCTGAGCCGGGACCCGGCCCGCGCGGGGCTCACACCAGCGGTTTGACCAGCATCTCGAAGGCGAGATCGGGCCGCTGCGGGATGCCGAACCGCTCGTCGCCGTACGGGAACGGGGCCAGCTCGCCGGTACGCCGGTAGCCGCGCCGCTCGTACCAGGCGATCAGGTCCTCGCGCTGCCGGATCACCTGCATGCGCATCCGCTCGGCGCCCCACTCCGCACGCACCGTGCGCTCCGCCTCGGCCAGTACGGCGCGGCCGATGCCGGCGCCCTGGAGCAGCGGGCTGACCGCGAACATCCCGAAGTACGCCTCCGGGCCCCGGTGTTCGAGCTGGCAGCAGGCGACGAGGGCGCCGTCCCGCTCGACCACCAGCATGATGCTGCCCGGATCGCGGACCACGGCGCCCACCCCCTCGTGGTCGGTGCGCCGGCCCTCCAGCAGATCGGCCTCGGTCGTCCATCCGGCACGGCTGGACTCGCCCCGGTAGGCGGACTCCACCAGCACGGTGAGGGCGGGAATGTCGGCCTCCTCCGCGTGGCGGAAGGTGAGGGGCAGCTCGCCCCGCTCTGCGATGTCACTCATGACCGCCGACCCTATCCGCGCGGGCATCACGCCAGGCGCCCCGGTGAGGGCCCCGGCACCGCGACCGGCCCCCGCCGCTCCTCTCCGGGGCCGGCACCGTCGTGGCACCGCTAGCCGGCCGGGGGCGGCGGGCCGCCGCGGCGGAGCGCGACCGCTGCGGCGTCGTCGCCCAGGCTGCCGCGGACGTGGGCCAGCAGGTCCTCGCGCAGTCGGGCCACCAGCGGTTCGGGCTCCTCCCGGGCCCACGCGGTGAGCCGTTCCGGCAGCGGGTAGAAGGTGCCCGCCGTGTCCCGGGCCTCGACCACCCCGTCCGTGTAGAGCAGCAGCAGGTCGCCGTGCGCCAGCGGGAAGGTGTCGGCACGGTATCCGGTGGCGGCGAGACCGCCCAGCCCCAGCGGGGTCTGAGGATGCCGGGCCGTGCACGGCGTCACCCGTCCGTCCCGTACCAGCAGCGGCGGCGGATGGCCGCAGTTCACGACGCGTACCACCGGCTCCTCGTCGGGGATCTCCAGGACCGCGGCGGTGATGAAGTCCTCGTCGCCGCGCGGGTCGGTCTCGGCGAGTTCCGCCAGCTCGCGGCTGACGCTGCGCTCCAGGTACCGGGTCAGCTCGGGCAGGGCCGTCTGCTGGTGGGCCGCTTCCCGGAACGCGCCCAGCAGCAGCGCGGCGTCGCTGACGGAGCCCAGGCCCTTGCCCCGCACATCGCCGATCAGGACGCGGGTGCACCCGTCGGTGCGGACGGCGGCGAACAGATCGCCTCCGATGTGGGCCTCCGCCTCGGCCGCCAGATAGACGGAGGCGACACGCAACGGGCCCAGCCGGGGCGGCAGCGGGCGCAGCACGACACGCTGGGCCGCCTCCGAGACGGAACGCACCTGGTGCATCCGCTGCTGCTGCCGCTCGCGCAGCGCGGCGAACACCGCGATCAGCACGGTGACGAGGACGAGGGCGAGGACCTGCACCTCGTGGTTCAGGGACAGCCAGCCCCGCCGGGTCACTCCGATCATCAGCTGGGCGAGCGTGGCGAGGGCCCCCACCGCCAACACGAGCCGGGGCCCGCCGAGGGCGGCGGTGACCGCAGGCGCGGCGACCAGCAGCGGGCCCAGGTGCACATGGGCCGGGGCGAGGAAGTCGACCAGGCTGACCGCGACGATCAGACCGAGCGGCAGCGCCAGCAGCGCGTGACGCGGCTGCCAGGAGGGGCGCCCCGGACCGGGACGACGCTGCGGGGTAGGCACAGTCCCTGTATAGCCCGGTCCCCGCGCGGGCACCCGGCGTGGACACCGGGACGGCACGCCGCCGCTCCGGCGGAACGGCGGAAACGACGGGACGGCGGGAAACGACGGGACGGCGGAAGCGGCGGAGACCCCGGACCGGCCGAACGGCGGGGCGGCCAGGCCGGCGCGGGCGACGCGACCGGCGGACGGGATTAGGGTGCGGACATGGTGCAGGTACTGAGCAGCCGGGTGCTGCTGCGGCCGGCGGACCCCGAACGGTCTCGGGTCTTCTACGGGGAGACGCTGGGGCTCCAGATCTCCCGCGAGTTCGGTACGGGACCGGAGCGCGGCACCGTCTACTTCCTCGGCGGCGGCTTCCTGGAGGTCTCCGGACGGGGCGAGGGGCCCGCCACCGACACCCTCCGGCTGTGGCTCCAGGTCCCCGACGTGACGGCGGCGCACGAAGAGCTGCGCGCGGCGGGGGTGGAGATCCTGCGGCCCCCGGTGCGGGAGCCGTGGGGACTGGTCGAGATGTGGATCGCGGACCCGGACGGCCACCGCATCGTGCTGGTGGAGGTCCCGGCCGACCATCCGCTGCGCTACCGGCCCGGCATCTGACCCCCGGCCGGTGACGGTACCGGCGGGTGCCGTCACCCGCCGGTACGTGTGCCGCGGCCGGTCACCCGGATGCCGCACACCCCTGGCGGGCGTACGCCCGGGCGGTCACCGTCGGGACTCATGACGGCCCCGCACCCCCTCGTCAGCGTGCTGACCCCGGCGTACGACGCGATGCCGTACGTCCGGCGCTGTGTGGGCTCGGTGCTGCACCAGTCCCTGGGGGCCGGAGCGGTCGAGATGATCGTGGTGGACGACGGCTCCACCGACGGCACCGGCGAGGAACTGGACCGGCTGGCGCGGCGCCACCCACAGCTGCTGCGGGTGCTCCACCAGGACAACTCGGGCGGCCCCTCCGGTCCGCGCAACACGGCGCTCGGGCTGGCCCGCGGACGGTACGTCTTCTTCCTCGACGCGGACGACTACCTGGGTGTGCGGGCGCTGGAGCGGCTGACCGCGGCGGCCGAGGAGTGGGGCTCGGACGTCGTCCTGGGCAGGATGAAGGACGTCGGGCGCAGGGTGCCCCGCTCCATGTTCCGGACCAACCAGCCGGACGCGGACCTGTTCGCCTCCCGCGTCTACTGGTCGCTGTCGGCGCAGAAGCTCTTCCGCAGGGAGCTGGTGGAACGGCTGGGGCTGCGCTTCGACACCGCGCTGCGGGTCGGCGAGGACCAGCCGTTCACGGCGACCGCCTATCTGCGGGCCCGGCGCATCTCCGTGGTCGCCGACTACGACTGCTACTACCTGGTGCGGCGCCCCGACGGTCGGCATCTGACCCTCGTGAACAGGACCCGGCCCACCCTCGACGCCCTGGAGCGGGTGTGCTCCCTGCTGCGCGCGGAGCTGCCCCGTGGTGCCGGGCGCGATCTGCTGCTGTCGCGGCACTTCGAGGTCGAGCTGGCCGGCGCCTTCCGCTTCCTGGCCGCGGAGCGCGAAGCACTGGTGCGTGAGCGCGAGTTCGCCCGGATGCGACGGCTGGTGACCGGCCACCGCGACGACGGTTTCTGGCCCCGCCTGCCCCCGCTCCAGCGGCTGCGCTGCCATCTGACGCACCACGGCTGCCTGGAGGAGCTGCTGGCGCTGGCGCACGCCGCCGAGGACCACATGCCCTTCCGTATCCGGCTGCACGGCGACCGCGCCCTGGCCCACTATCCCGGGCCGCCCGCAGCCGTGAGCCGGGCTCCCGCGGCGCGGTTCGACGTGACCGAACACCTCTCGCCGGTCCACCACATCTCGGCCTTCTCCCTCACCGGCACCCGCCTCCATGTGGCCGGGCGGGTACGGCTGCCGCACACCGACGAGGCCGGCAGTCCGGCGACCGAGGTGTTCCTGCGGCACCGGAGCGCCGGGGCCCACGAGCGCCACGCCCTCGTACGGCAGGAGGACGGCGGCTTCACCGCCGACTGGGACCTGCACGGCACCCCGCTCGCCGACGGCTTCTGGGACCTGTACGTCCGGGTGCGGCTGGGCGGCCTGGTCAAGACCGTACGGCTGGGAAACCGGCGCGACCCGCGGGCCGGCACCTGTCCGGTGACCCGGCTGGCCGGTGACGGCCGGGGCGGGATACGGGCGGCGAAGCTGTACGCCACCGCGTTCGGCAACCTCAGCCTGCGGCTGGAGGCGGGGGCCCGGGCCCTGCGCGAAGCCCTGTGGTGCGAGACCGACGCCGCCGACTGGTGCGGTCAGATGCTGCACATCCGCGGCAGGACGAACCTGACCGCCCCTCCCCCGGGCGCCGTCACCCTGCGCCTGGCCGGCGCCGGGCACCGCGACTTCCCCGCGACCGCCCTCGCGGACGGCCGCTTCGACGCGGAGATACCCGTGGATCTGCTGCCGCCCGGGCGGTGGCGGGCCGCGCTGCGGATAGCGGCGGCGAATCTCGACTGCGTCCGGCCGCTGCCGCGCCCGGCGGGACTGGAGGCCGCGCGGTGGGGCGGCCGGCTGCGGACGCGGTACGCCAGGCCGCTGGACGAGCCGCAGCTGACGCTGCGTATCGACCGGGTACGCCTGCTGCGGGGCGCCCGGCACCGGCTGCCCGGGACCGCCCGACGCTGAGCGCGGCCCGGCACCGGCCCTTCGGCCCACCCGC
>Ga0164243_10007723_pt1 | contig 16012 bp, 16 predicted proteins | sample OricompcompostOP_FD_108781 | JGI IMG/M metagenome (GOLD analysis project Ga0164243, IMG submission 108781) | Organic Plus compost microbial communities from Emeryville, California, USA - Original compost - Organic plus compost (OP) | ecosystem: Engineered > Solid waste > Mixed feedstock >...
AGTTTTGGCTGGTATGTTGCAGGTATTATACGGCGAGGAAGAAAGGACCGGGATATAAAATATTGTCGAACCGGCGCCCGTAACCAGACCTTCATGATGGCGGGAAGGTTGAGCAGCGGAATTGGCTCAGCACTCAAGTGCTACCTTCGTCTTCTGCTCTATTTGATCCTCGTCCAAACGGGAATGGAGGGAAGTGGACTGGATGGATTGCCTTTCATGTTCCGGGATTAGTCATCTGTGCTCTTGGATGAGACCTATCCCAATGCTGTCCAATCAGAGTCTTCAACCCGGTTCAAGGGTATTTGATCCTCCTGAGTCCTAAAAATAAACGATTGGTTGGTGGTCGCTGAGCGATCGCCCTCGTCGCAGCATGAGTGTCAGTGTCGGCCAATCAGTACATGCACTTTCGGTGTTGGTCGTTGGACGAGGGAGGTCGGATGTGGGCAGATCGTGGATTAAACCGCTAAGTTCGAGCATCACGAAGCGCCCAGTGTCCACCAAACGAGGCGGAGCAGAAGTGGCCCTCCTACACCACTTGTTGGCTCTCTAAGTGGTTGTATGAGAGCCAACTTCCATCCCGCAGCTCCACGCCTTGTAGGATAGAGTGGACGCGATCAAACCGGGTGATGAAGCTGCTCGAGGCGCTTAGAGCTCAGATCCGCCGCCGAGGGCCAGCGAATGACACGTTTACACGGACAAGCAATTGAGACCATTGTCTGCTGCGGGACTTTGCGAGCGAGAATTATAAAAAGAGCTCTTGGTTCTTCTCCAGAGCTCTCCAGTCAACTGATCATCACCATCACACTCACTCCCTGTTCTAAATCCCAGCCTTTTACCTTCAAAATCGTCGCACTATGTTTCGAGGAACTGCTGCCCTCTGCGTCCGGTACGGAGCTCTACTCCGCTCGGTAACCTCACTTCATCTTACCAATCGGCGGTTGAATCTGCCAGCAAGGTAGTGGAAGCAAAGGCAGGTTCACATTATCCCCCCCCTTCCCAATACACCCATCGGACTAACGAGAATTCTAGTACCCTGTCCTCGTTGAAGCACGTATCCAGTAAGACATTTCAGTTCTTCTACCCTCATTTTCCTTGCTAAGATGACTTGAACAGGGGTTCCACTCCACACCACTCGACCAAAGATCCATCGGATCCAGAGAAAATAATCACCGTTAGCTACCACACTGCGAAGGGCACACGAGCTCTCAGTATCCATGTTCACGAAGACGGGACATTTAAAGAATTTCTATCTCGATATGGGAAGGATAGACTCGGCGGCGACTCGAAATGAGGATAATTGAAGGAGCGGAAGGATGCACGAGACTGGGTTTTCTTGTCAGCCCCTTGTTAGCATGTTCATTAACCTTGGGATCGACATCCCTGGAGCCTAGGAGTTGCTGATAATACGGACTGGATTGAACACTTTCCTGTTGTACTTCTATAGATGCCTTTCGTATGTCCTTTTCATATTCGCTTGTTAACAATTCTCGCTTGATATTTATGTTGGTCACTACTACATGGATGTAGTTAAATCTAGATATTTCATTTCTCCTCGCCACTTCTACCTCAGCAAAGACCACCGTAATTGAAACTGGGTGGTTCAGTTTTCAAGCTCTGTGTTTCCGGTAGGTAACTATAGTACTTTTGGTTACAGCTCAATCGACATATTACATCCAATGCTAATGGCATGTCAACGGCGATTAATGCATTACTACGAAGCGCATCGGGGGTAGCATGTCAGCAAACTGCCCATGGTGACTGCGATGCTGCAGGCCGTTGAGGCAAGAGAGAAGACGTAATTTTATCTGAAGCTTTAAGAAATTTTGTTAACACCCTCCTGTTTCCAGAAAGTTATGATTGATCTAATTTTCCTGAATGCTGGTGAGGACACTCCCAGCCAGCATTGCGAGTCGACTTCTGACACCGCATGTATCGTCATCAAAAATCAAACATCAATAAATATTTGACAGAAATTATAGAGCCTGCCAACTCCATAGATCCCTAAAAATAATATGACCGGCACTGTTGATAGTAGAAAGGGGACCATTCTGAGCCTTGGGATTCATCAATGCAACGGCGTGCGATAATCATAGCCAAACCCCTTCTCCTCAGCACAGATCTCTCCAATCCAAATCCTTTCATTAATAAACAAAGTGCGGTTTAACATGTGGGATGGATGCAGGTGTTAATCAAATGCCGGCAAACCACGCGACATGCGGCCCGTCCGGAGGCGTTGAGTGGAACCATCGAAGTGCGAATACGCGTATAGACTTATTAAAAAGCTCGGTCAACCGGGTTGATCAGATTTCAGGATCGGCCCCAACTAGGAATATCAATGGATGATCTCGTGCAATACGCGTATCGACTGGAATCGAACTCAGTTGAATGTAATGCGCCTCCCAACGCGTAGACCTGGAGTAGATGATGCAGGTATTCTCCGTATCATTGATGACGACTAATAATTATCACGAAACCGAGAGAACGCGTTGTCCGTGTGTCGACCGGACCGACTGTGGATCAAGGTTGTGCACTGCCATTGACCTGGATTGTTCAACTTATAAATTCTAGGCCTTCTACGTGAAAATGGAGACAGTCCTTTGGTTCATGGCCTTTCCTGAGGGCACCACTCATACCCAGTTACCCAATCGATCCAGAATCATATTACTCAGTCTCGACTCTTTCTTGTCTACTAAAGCGGAAACATGAAGTCCGCCATTATTTTCACTACCTTTACCGCCGCCCTAGGCTTCCGTATACCCCAGAATACTCTAGGATCTGCTTCCCAATGGGAAGCCCCTGGAGAGAATGACTGTGAGATAACATCAAGGCAACGAGCAAAGGTACGAACATGCAATGCTAAAACAATCCAATATCAGTTCGAGGGCCATGTCCAATGATGAATACTTTGGCGAACCACAAGTTTCTACCCCATGATGGGAAGAATCTTACGAAGGAGGTTGTCGTCGCTGGTTTAGCCGCGGCACTGAACTTCGACCCTGCGTTGGGAAGTTTGATGTTCGATATGGCGGTGATCGCCAATCCACAGCCCAACGCTACGTTTTTCACTCTGTGCGTGTTTTCCCCCATTTTTCCCCATTTCTTCTAGCTACTATTTCAAGGGTAATATAGACAGTAACGACCTTGCTGACGCACTGGACTGTAGTGATCATCTCAATCAACATAACGTGTTGGAACACGACGCCAGTCTTAGGCATGTTTCCCTTCCTCCAAAATAGAATGTGGCAAAACCAGCAGCTAACATAAACCTCAGCCGCTCGGATGCCTTCTTTGGAAACAACCACATCTTCAACCAAACAATCTTCGACCAAGCGCGAGCATACTGGACGGAACCCATCATCGACGCGCAGCAGCTCGCCAACAGCAAACTCGCGCGCCAGATTGAATCCAGGGCCTATAACCCCGAGTATACGTTTACCGCCATGACGGAAGAGTTTAGCCTCGGAGAGGTGGCTGCTCCCATCATTGCTTTTGGCGATATGGACGCTGGTACTGTGAATAGAACTCTCGTTGAGTACTTTTTTGGTAAGTCTGGATATAGCTCCTGAATTTTGCTACTTATCTTAACACCGAGTGACTTTATTATTATAGAGAATGAGCGTTTCCCTACAGAGCTCGGCTGGTCGAGGAGAGATGACGTGGTAACACAAGAAGGGGTGCAGAAGGTTGCGGGGATGATTCGGGAAGCGACAAGCTTGATCACTGCTAGTGACCGAGGGTTGAGAGTTCGAGACTCGCATTTTGGGGCGAGTTTCTGAGCGGCTAGAACCATTCTTTAGCGATTTGATTATAGCTACGGTATACCGAGGTTCGGCTCATAAAATATGCAAGGGCAAAAATACCCGGAATATATGGGCAGCCTTCAACTCACCTCGTTTTCCCAATGTATACCCCCCAACGGGGTTAGTGGGCCTGGTGCTGAAGTTGCTCACTGTCATCAAAGAGCAAATCTACTTTGCGAATGCGTGTGGGTAATGAGAGAAATGGGTATCCCTCCCCCTCCTATAGTGCAGAGAATGGATAGACAACAGCTGGAGTCCGACAGATGCTAGTTCGGCCGTTTTGGCACCGGGGCTTTGGTTTCAGTTTTGAGGAAGATTGTGGTATCGATTTCGATGAGCAGTCTCTTAGAGGTCTCTGGGGTTGACTCACGCAGCTGGCCTCAAGCAATCCAGCGGGTTCCGTCTTGGAATTCAAGGAGACGCGCGCGCGAGAGAGCTGCCACCGACTCAGCAGTCTGGGATCAACTTGCGAGCTTGTCTCTGATGGCTTGGGAGGCTATGATGAGAATAGCTTCCCAGTTGGACCGGGCAAGGCATTCATTCTCTAGAGTTTTCATTGAAACATTTCGAGTGGTCCAGTTCAGTTCGAGTGGTGTGCTAGTCTCATGATCTAAAGTCTCGAAAGTCATGGTAGCATGACTCAGTAGAGTAAGGATTTCGTACGACCGTTGCTATAAAGGATAACAAAATGAGGAAGAGGAGGTTATGTAGAGTTGAATATAAAGAGAGGAGCCCCTAATTTATTTTGGAGTTTGAGCTAAATCATTGCCGGGCGGTAATCTGATTTAGACAAGAGCACAGACAAACACACTGTTACACAGCCCTTGTGTTTTCGCGTTTGGACTCGACGATGCAAATCCCGCCGGCTCCGCTTTTGTTTTGCTCGAGTTCATGCCTGGAAACACTGCCGCGGACGAAGCTTGCAGCGGTGAGAGACCCCGTTGGGGTCTCGTGACACACCAATATCGCCATACTTGCTATCCCGCGCCATGGTGACCGCACATAAAGGACATGCGTTCCACTTTCTGCATTTCACATCGGTATATCTTTGTACCTCTTTGCCGTGCCAGAATTTAATTTCCCAAGCTAATTCACAGGACAGGTCCAGATTGCCTCAGGCCGCCTTCCACGGATCGGCACCGTTACACGCTGCATAGATGGTAGCTTCGTTGTGGGGCCCATCCCACACATCGGAGGGCCGTTTGACACTGCGGTGTCCTTCATCTAGGCATTGGCCGCTAGCAACAAATTTCCATATGACAACCCCTGCCTCCGAAAAGCCCTGCCGCCTTCAGTAGTTGACGAAGTCGTTGAAGGAATCGAACAATTCCCGTCCCGACTCGCCAATCTAGCTCAAAGCGGTCAATACTTCACACGAGGAGGTCCCTTCCCCATCCGCCATGCCAATCTATTCCATAGCCACATTGTCATCACCAAAACCTATGAAGTTGTGGGTGCGATCGATTGGGAAGGTTCATATGCGGTACCCTGGGAGCTGGTTGACGCCCCTTGTTTCTTGAGTACGGTGGGGTTTTACGGGCGGGCTTTGGATTACTTCGAAAGCAAGTAGGGTTGGTCGCTTGGAGTTGTCCTTGTTATCGCGAAATTTCCCAGTTATTCTCATGGCGTGTCGGGGTTTTCCCTGCCTTGTTCAGGTCACTCTTGCAACTCATATCCTCGGTGTTCCCGTTTTATATTATCCATGCCCTCTAACACGAATGCTTCTGTCATCACCACTAACCCTTGTTCTAGTTTTGAGCCTAGAAAAGCACGGATATGCCATTTACGTCGTAGTCTAGTCTCCCAGAGGCTGGATTCAACCACTGTTTAGATCCTGCATCAATTTCACCCCGCTGTTGATGAAGGTCATTGGATGCGAGCGTCAACCCCTTGGACTCTCTTCATGGTCACATTAGGCACCAATCAGTGATGACCGGAAGCGGAAGTGCTAGCAGAACCCAGCTTTCTCGCACCCGGGAGAAAACGGGCGCTGCTCAGAGGGTGGTCCAAAATCTGATCCAAAATTGGTGTGGGCCAAAATCTGGGCCAAAGCCTGGTCCAAAACCCGGTCCAAAATCTAGGACCAAAATCTGGTCCAGTGGCGCATGCGGGTTGCCAAGACGAGACGCATCACTCCAGGTTGCATTGCATGCACCCAGTCCACAGAGCCAGAGCCTCGCCTTGACAAACTGTTGATGAATTATAAAGGAAGACACAAACCGTCGGGATTTCCTCGACCCCATTTCCTATCTAAGTCCTCTCCAGATCGTTGGCCATATCATCCAAGACATCCTATCTTTTTTCATCCTCAGACGCCTCTTCAGGTTTGACTCCTTGCGTCAAAGCCTGCAACCATGGAAGCTCAAACCACCGGGCATCTGTCTGGAGACCCATGGGTTGAGAAGAAGGACATTCTTCACCGCCTGTATGTGCAGGAAAAGAAAAAGCTCACAGAAGTCAAGACAATAATGGAAAAAGAATACGGATTTCCTAGTGCACCGTACGTTTTATCTTCGGTTGGTACTCCAACTACTGCTGTTCTGACGATTATGCAGAATTTCCACATACGAAACAAAGCTGAATAGGCTCCTGGGCCTGCGGAAAAACCTGAAGCGTTCCGACTGGTTGATCGTTGAGAAGCGGCTGAAAGCGCGAGGTCAGAAACCTACCGAAGTCCTCCTTTGCGGCAAGATTATGGAGCCGCAAAAGCTACGGAGAAAGATAACGAGGGCTCGAGCCAAAGCGGCTCTACTTGATGGGAGCTATATCAGTAAGTATACTAATATCACATCTAGCTGTGCTTCCTCCATAATCAGGTGCTAAGTCCTACTATTGTAGATGAAGAATCACCCCTTCCTAATGGTGTGGAGATTCGAACTCCATACTCAAGTCCCAGGATGCCCACCGCAATGGAAGAAGAAAATTCCGTTTATTTTCGGGAGCCATTGGCGGGAAACCATGGGTTCTGGGGAATAACTACTCCCCCTTTTCAACTGCCTTTCCCCATCTCATATTCGCCATGGGATCCTGATCCAGGGTTTTTAGCCGTCCCATCCCCGAACCTTCCTTTGATGGATCCTACTTTTTCAACCATGACTGCAACCATTCCCGAAATCCAGGGAGACTTTTCTCAGTTTCCATCCCTTGCCATGCAACCGGACATGTCAAGTAACTTGGGGGAATTGTCAAGTCTTACAGCTTCGCAGAAGCCGTTCTTGGATCTGAGCTCTGAAATCGCCAGATTCTATGACACGGATACCGCCTCGGGTCTTGGGTGGCAGGCGCAGAGAGGTTTTACTAGGAGAAGCGTTGGGATATCCGTCATTGCAGTCGCGGCACTCATGAAGGATAGTCCTTTCTCCTGCTTCAGACAAGATCTCCGCCAGCTGAGTATGTTTCCTCATCCATATGCCACTTCAAAGCACCTTCTGGCTAATGGAAGTAGTGCAAGCCTTAATTGTCCCTCAACGACACCATTTACGTCCTGTTGAGAGGCAACCTAGCCATGCAGATCAGTTCGGACTCGGCCTTTCCGCACTATCTAGCTTGGGAACGCGAAGCACCCTTGGCAATGTGACCGATATCACCTCCCAGCAACTGGGAGACCAAGCTAGGACGGAAGGCGTTGGTGATATATTAACCCGGTTATTGGAGACGCTATTTTATGCGCTTTTCAGCCGCCGGGGTTCCTGGGAGGATTATGCTCTACAGATTTTGCAAAAATTTGAAGAGTACACTTCCTGGACCTATTTGAAATCGTCGTTGAGACTTGCATTGCTGGAAACAGAGCCCCTGATGGCGAGAGAGTCTTGGATAAACTTGATAAAAGCTGCGGCGCGTTATAAAAGAGCCGATTTGTTCGAGGTCTTGCTAGACATTGGATTTCAGCGGCCTGAATGGATCAAGAAGTTCGGCTCTCGTTGCTTGTTAATGGCAGGCTTCGTCGACAATCCACCCCGCTTCGACAGCACTTCCATTATTCGACGGTTAATCGAACAAGGTGTCTCTCCCTACGCGGAAATTCGAACTGCCCTTCTCTTCAAACGAGCGCCTTTTCATATCGCAGCGGATAACTGCAACCATTCTTTACTATCATACCTCTTGGATGCTGGTATTGAGCCTCACCATAGAGACTCAAAGGGGCACACACTGCTCGGGCTGGTGATGATGGCGAAGGCCGACCAGTCGGACAAAGTCGCATGCATCCAATTATTATTTGAAGCTGGCGCCGACGCTCAAGCACCAATGAAATCTGCGAGGATGGATGGCTTTGAGCCACAAGACCCGAGCGCTTTGGACTTCGAGCTATCCCATGTCGACTGGGCGTATCTAAACGTCCCAGAGCTCTACCACAGCTGCTTCGAGAAGTATGAATCCACGCCCAATCTTACCATCTCGGGGATTCTCTCCGCGTCGGTTAACGGCCCTGAGGCATTGAAATCTTATGTGAACTCCAAATCGTTCTTTTGCCGACCCCGCCGCGATCTCATGCTAGAAAAGGCTCTCTATTTCCTCTGCACCCTCTCGGGTATTGAACGGCGGGTAAAAGCCGCGAGAGAATTGCTCAGTCTTGGTGTTGATGCAGACGCTGTTAGATTTCGCAGAAGCATGAGCTCTCGTCTCTGCGAAGGCGCCTTTTTTCCCACCTATATAAGTATCCCCCCTCCAGTCGAGCGCATTCTATCAAGAATGGAACCAGATACTCTGGATCAAGATTTGGAATTGCTCACTTTGTTCATCTGCCCCGGCGCGACGATAAAATTTCGGGTGGCCCTTACTCAGGCAGCTTCTACAAACCAGATCCGTGCTCTCGAGCTCCTCATCAACACCATGAATGATGCTGACATTCCCATCCATGGAGTTCCCGCATTGGTTTGCGCGGCACGACGTAACAACGCCGATGCTGTTTCACTCCTCTGTAAACACGGTGTTTCTATCAACAGCCAACTTCACAATCGATCAGTGCTCGCCCACGCCCTTGGGCCTGGTAGAGATGGCAGGTTTCCCTCCACGAGGGCAAATGCCGCCATGTTTCAGCTTCTTCTCGATTTGGGAGCCAGAATTGCACCGCCGGCCGACAGAGAAATCCTAGAAATAATCCTAGAGAGCGACACCAAGGATAAGTGTGAGAAAGTCGAGATTATGATTCGTCAAGGTGTCGACTTCTCTTGTTGGAATGGACTGTCTTTGACCTTGGCTATTATGACTTGGGAAGAGTGGTACGACTCTGATACACCAGACCCTAATTCCTGGCAACCCAGAGCGTTTGGGCTGCTCCTGGATCATAACTTCCCTGTTACCCAAACCGAGTTCTGCGATCGTCGCGGAGAAAAAGAATGTGCGCTCTCCTTTATCATCCTGATGAAGGCAGATGTGAGGTTAGTGCGACGACTTCTTGATGCTGGCGCGAGCATCAACCCAAGGCGCGAAGAATGTTACCGCACGCCCTTACAGGCGGCAGCACTAGTGGGAAATATGGATTTGGTGAACGAACTTGTTCGTCGAGGGGCATACATCAATCCTCCAGCGCCGGGTCCCCATTCCGACCCTGTTCTTGTATGCGCATGCCGGAGCGAAGAAGCGAAACTTGATTTAATTCAGTATCTGATTGAGAATGACGCTGATGTGAACGCGGTATCTCCCAAGTTACAACGGACCGCGTTGGAGGTTGCTTCGAGGTATGGCCGGGTGGACGTCTTGACCACACTCCTTGACGCAGGCGCAAGATGGAACCGATCAGGCCAGAAAATGAGCGCGTTAGATATAGCTGCTCGCTGGGGCCACATTGAGGCGGTTCATTTGTTAGTCAAGATTGGAGTGACGAGTGCAAAGCCTGGGAAAACTGGCTACGATTATGCCATTGAACTTGCAGACAAGGGAGATCACTGGACTGTTGCGGAAGTGATTCGTCGTTACGCGAAGGAGAAAAGAGCTTAATGATTTTATCCGAGCACTTCAGAAGTTGCAGAATTTAGTTTGGTCCTTTATGGCTCTTACCGTCTGTCTCAAAGGGCTCTTGAGATTCCAATCTTGGTGACAATGCAATGGGGCTATCGAGGTGGGTAGAGTGGTAACTCTATGTCAGGGGCTAACTCCTTAAAGATTGGCTATCTTTCCATCGAAAATTACATCAATTGCCACGGAGCCCAGCAATATCGTAACCCAAGGAAGATGATATTGAGTTTATTAAACCTGAGACGGAAAGCTGCGTAGGATTAGGTTTCATAACCAATATATCTGATGTTTTAATCTCTACAGTTTACAAGTACACTTCAGTTACGAAGTACAGTTAGCCTTACTCTCAAATATAGCGGCGGCCGGGATAATATCTCTAAACTAGGTTTTAAAATAGGCATGCGTAATCTCAATACAGATCCCAGTTCCGAGGTAAAGTTACTCCACATTAAAATAGATTGGTGGCGTTGACCAGTGGAAGTTGCGTGAAGCTTGGATACCTGAGCCAGACGGCATCTCTAGGCATCACGAAAATGATGAGACAAAGGCGTACGGTACGTTCAGGGTCTAGATAGATAATATGCAAAGCTTCTTTCATATACTTGCAAATGGCTTTCTTCTTCATGCAAATTACCGAGTGGAAGTACATGCCAGCCAGAGGGTTCAAATAGCAGATCTGCTTCAACGTCCTCGTATCGATTCCTCCCGCTTTTTTTTGGATTCCCAAGCGAGAAATATCCCGCCTAAATTCTCAACATTTGTGGCATTTACTTATCGATCTTCCCAGGAACCCATGGGTAGTTTACTCACCGTGATATCGTGATCCAACGCTCTCTCCCAAAGTCTCTCGAAGAAAACGTTCCCGCTTTATACTATCGGCAAGTGTCCGCGTGAATATCTTCTAATGTAGTGATTAGGATAACACCCTTGACTGCCGTGTATTCAAATGTGCCATTCCCGAGCCGCTCGTACGGGGGTAGCCGAGTGTTGTTCTTGGCCAGGACGCTCTTCTGCAGTAGATGATTCTTGGTATTTTCCGGATGTCATCCAAGAATGACGTCGTCATATAGTCGATATTCTGTTGTATCTCTCTCAGAGAAGTAACAGATTGGACTGCCCTTGGGAATCAATAGTTCCCCTCCTTCTTTCGCTCTCCAGTTGGAATATTCGTCGTGTATTCCCGCGAATTCCCTCGTCGTCGTGGCAGTCATGGGGTACATGTTTGTCAAGGCGCAGCCCCGGGTCCCATTAGCCTCATCGAGGTCCGCAGTATGGGAGCAGGCGAAGACCCGGCCACCATCAGCTCGGATCAGTGCGTTCCAGAGAGTAACGGCTAGGCCGCAGACTAGCATAGGATCACTGTCGTACCCTTCGTCGTTGCCAACTTTGAGCGCTGCCAGAACAGCTAGTTCACGATGGCTCGTATATCTTCGATTCCAAGTAGCCAAGGGGACGCTGCTACGCGAGTCACCCACGCAAACGGTGATCGAGGGCACTTGGAAAACCCATTTCAACCAATGTCGTAGGAGTTGGCCGGTTGTTGTATCATCCATGAGGAGAAGCGATCCGAACTCACTGCGAGATGGGTTATAGCCCCCGCCCCCCACGGGGTCAGGCTGTATTTAGCGCCAGATTCTACACTCTTGTGTCCTTATTTCCCAGACTTCTTCTAATCGTCTTCGCAGTCCGTCGAGTCAAATTCGTCTACGTAAAGTAGCAGACAAGGAAAATACTGACGTGGCCGTGGCGGACCCCATTCACAGGTTCATGGTTATCGAGGGGCCACAGCCTGTTGCTGTTCAATTCTCCCGACATGACGGCCACCTTATACGAGGCAAGAATTCTCTTTGGATCGGCGATCGCACAAGGGAGTTCACATGCATGACAGTCCTCTGCTGTCTGCCTTCCTATTTCACTGTTGGACTTCTCATCTCGCAGTGGTCGGATGAAGACGCACAGTATCTTTGGCTCATCTATAAGTTATATGCTGCCATTTCTATGCATATAGTTCGACGGTTGGGATGGCAAGATATAGGGAGAACCGAGAAACGGATATTAATAGCGAACTTGCTGAGATGGAAAGATTGTGTGGCTGAAGGCTGCAAACGATTGTAGCTGCCTCCCTGGTTATCCACGGCGTAAACAAGACTGCAGACGAAAAGGACAAGGTGCTGGAAATAATCGATCAATTCAGGATGCGGCTCGAGAGACGAGACAACCCGACGCCAACCATGAAAAAAGTTTATATCAGAGCTAGGGTATCGGGGATGTACGCCTGATAGGATGAACACGAGCGGCTAAGTTTCTTGTCTCTTGCATCGCGTTCTCTTGGACCTTCAGCTTCGGGTAGAGTCCCGACTTCACCACCTTCCTCGAATTTCACGAATAATGGCTGGATCGGGTAGACTCGCTCCTTAACGAAGTGCTACTGCGCTACACTAGGCTCGTTCGTATCTATTATAAATTAATTAAACTCCCCAGTTACACAATTCTTGTAAGCGTTGTTGATGGTAATAGCTTGATGTCGCCGAGTTGCACAGGGCTGTTGAATGAGTGGTTGAAAATAAATATTGCTCCCCCCCCTTCCCTCACACGTCTATCAATTCCTGAGTCCTGACCGAGTCCTCCCCCGAATTCACCAGCATCCGGCTCTTAGACATGGCCTTGCGAATATCTCCAAGGTCTCCCTTCGAGGAGTGCCAAGTTGGCCAGATACTCGTCCTCAAGGCAGATGATGCCCACCCCGCACTTTCCTCCCCATCGTCTCCCATCTTTGTGCGCATTCGCCAACTCCATTCTCACACACTCTCCTGCAATATGGTCTTCGATATCCTAGATAAAGAGGGCTCGGTCCTGCTTGACTCCTCGCCCGCGTTCTTGAAACTTTTCGATCGACGCTTTGCCATCCAGCACCGACAGGATAATGGGGTCGAACTCTGGACCCGTGAAGTGGAGGTAGAATATCTTGATGCTCTTAAAACTGACACGATCCCACAATTCCTCGATGACCTTCACAATATCGAGAATTTTCAGGACGATACGGAAGAGGATTGGGATAAGACCCAGGTCGAAGCTTTCCTCATAGATGAACTCTTTCCGTTGTACGAGACTGAGACAAAGGTATATCGTACACTACAGGAATATCAGGGCCGCTTAATTCCAAAACTTCTTGCCGCGGTGACCTTAGAGCTGGAACTCGATCCTATAAACCTAGACGTCACCAGCGAAGACAAGGACCGCCCCCCGGAAGCGCTCGAACTACTGCACATTAAGGGTATCCTGTTGCAGTACATCCAGGGATTTGACCTATGGAGCATGCCAGATCACGCTCCTCGGACCTCATGGCAAAATATCATCGATCAAGCAGTCGCTGTCGTCCGGGTTGTTGGTGACAACTATATCCTTAACAGAGATGTTCGCCCGGAAAGTTTCAGAGAACGACTATAAGGTATTTATGATTGATTTTGCACTCTGCCGGTTTAAAGGTGAGAACGAATCAGATGCAGAGTGGGCGGATGCCAAGTTTACCAAAGACGAAGAGGGAGCCGTTGGGTTGGTTATGGAGAAGAGGCTGCTAAATGGATACGGGTTTGAGCTGCATTACGAGACCTCGCTACAGTATTTGGAGGAAGTCGAGCGAGGAGGGCTGTAGTTCTCAAACCCGAGGTTAGGAGGAAAGAGCATAGGCAATAGATAGTGACCAAGAGGGATTTACACAAGATTTAAGATAGCGGGAAACAAGGATAACGTGGGGTCAGGAACCAGTTTATCTAGGGCTAATATTTCAACGCCCGGGGGAGGGAGTGGGTATGCTGCGCGTCTCGTCACTAGGGATTGCGCGTCCAGCAGGGTCTCCTCCTCAACAGCGAACCCTTAGGTTCCAGGTGAGCCGCAGAGCTGCACCTATACCCGGGCAAGGGGCAAGTGTGCAAAGATGATGAATGGAGTTGTCCGGTACTGAGGCGGAGGAACAGCGTGTTACGGGGGCTGAAGCCAGCTAGGCCATGGAGCCCACAGAGCGTGCCAACCTTTCAGGACTCATGTCTGCTTCTTTCAACGCCTTGGGTGGTCTGAGCAGCTTTAACTGGCTTGGGGAAAAACAGCGTTGCCAAGGCTGACCAGCAGTTTCCCTCGTTGGTGGCTACGCATCCAGAACAAGGACCAGGAGGCGAAGATCCTCCTATCGGCCCGCCCTCCTAGGTGACGTGCGCACGGCGGTAGGAAACAGCCGAAGAGGCGATCGGTACGGTATAGGCGGCGCATTACAGCGTCAAGGAGGTCACTGACGGGAACTTCGGCTGCTCCCCCGACTTTATCGTCGGACACGACAGGGAGCTAGCTTCTGGGCTCAGCTTCTAGCTCCTGGGTCTGAGCAAAGTGTATAGTGGCATCTTTAGGAATGAAGTGCCCCACGAGGGCCCCCTAGATAATAGCATCGGTTGTTGAATAAGGGGGACTTATATCGTATGCAGTGATTATAGCGCTTTTGCGCAAAAGAATGCGGACCATTTGATAGATATGCTTCCTCATATGTTATTGCATCGAAGTCTCTACGAGCCTTATTTTAGCATCATCATCCTAACTTATGTCTGAGGCATGGCCATCTAGGCAATCAAAAAAGCCGTCGTTCGAGCATCGCCGTCACTAGCAAGTTCCGACACAAATCTGCCGTCCATGACTCCGGAGACGTACGCTGACCCAATCATCCTGAATTTTCCCTCCCAAGGCCTAAGAACGTGAGGAAAGTCTAGCCCGCCAAATATGGCTACGACGTCTCCTTCTCGGACCCCATGCTTGTGGTATGAGAATCCTATATAGCCTTTCGTCGTTATGAAAAGTGTACTCTGAACCAAACTGGCGGCCCTCACACGGATTGCCCATCTCAGATCCTTTATCTCATGTGGGACAAATCGCGGAGGTTTCTGCCTATCCAATTCCTCTCGCAGCTGGGATAGCTCAGTTAGAATGCATGCCAGATACGAGTGGCTAGACTGGAACCGAACCGAACCGTCTGGCTCCAAGTCCTCTTTGCTCGGTTTGGCATAAATGCTCTGAAACTTGGATACGAAGTCCCAAAGTCCTGGACATTGGCTTGGTTCATCCTCACTGGGTATATCCGCAACGGACGTGATCCGATCTAACTCGAAGCCGCCTACCACGAGTTCGAGCCCGTCCGAGGAGACGCTCACGGAAGCGGGCATTCCACCGCATGCTTCTTCACCATCCCGTCTGAATGTAGACGATCTTAAAAAACAGTACGACCAACGTTTGTAGCATTCATCGACGTCACTGAGATCTGGTGTCCATGACGGGAAGCCACTCTCGAGCCGAGACGGTGAAATCCAGTCGTAGATGCGTAGACTGCGCTCCGTCTTAATGACACGCACTACGACGCTCCGTAGTATATCGTCTACGGGGGCATCATACTTTGGCTTCGGCAGCTTGTACGAGTCTGGAACCATCGAGTAGAGGGCATAGACTTTATCCCGAACATCGCTCGACCTTAGCCAGTATGTGTTTACCATGAGCCATGACATCGTCATGTCGCCCTGTTGGAACTGTTCTCGAGTTCCCAAATGGAGAGATGCACCGTGGTAGAACCGCACGCTCTCACCGAAGTGAGAGACAGAGTCCTGAATTTTCTCAAGTTCCATGCTTGTCATATAATCCGACGGCGGACTCTCTCCGAGTTCTTGAAGCGTGCGCTTCATCTCAGAAACCAACCCGCCATCTTTCTTAGCCCATGCAATACAGGCTAGACTAGATTTTAACGTAGAACCACCATAGAGCAACAACGGCTGTCGCTGTGCCAAGGCGAACTCCTGCAAAATCCACATGCGCGTCCAGTACAAGTTCTCTTCGAGCATGTTCATGACGTCGAGTATCGTTCGGATAATTTGATGTCTTGTCTCGAGCCTTCGGAGCCGAAAAGCGGGTGTGGGCGTACACAAAGCGAGCAGATCGATGGTCCTACGCACGATGCGTCGTGGTGCCATGGGCCACCTTGAAAATAGAAGCACGTACGCGAAGCTTTTTCTCCGCACGCGATCTGCCAAGATAAATGCTCTTACCACCTTCCTCTCTACTTCTTTCGATAAAGGCTCACCAAGCCAGCAGATAACGTCTCCGGCCATAGAATAAATTTGAGCCATCAAGAGCACTTGGTGGCCCCGCTCAGCTAGGTCGTCTTGGTTGATACATAGTTGGTCGACCCAGAGCAAACGAGAATGCCACTTCTTGCGAACACGGAGGAGGGC
>Ga0164243_10007725_pt1 | contig 16005 bp, 16 predicted proteins | sample OricompcompostOP_FD_108781 | JGI IMG/M metagenome (GOLD analysis project Ga0164243, IMG submission 108781) | Organic Plus compost microbial communities from Emeryville, California, USA - Original compost - Organic plus compost (OP) | ecosystem: Engineered > Solid waste > Mixed feedstock >...
CAGCGTCCCGATCACATTGCCCTCGGCCGGCGTTGCGAGGGTGACTCGACCGACGGCGCCTTCCGTTCCGTACGTGATGGTCTCGAAGCTCATCGTCTGCTCCTCCGTGGGGTAGTTGCTCGGGCGTTGAAGAGGCGGGCGCGCGACCGGTCGCGGGCGAGACATGGCGGATGAGCCGTCGCGCCGATCATCGAACCTGTGCCTCACGCAATCGACAGGCACGTCGGGCGATCCAACGCCTGTGCACTTCGGACGGTCCGTCGTAGATCCGGAAAGGTCGGATCTCCCGCGCGATTCGAGCAACTGGTAGATCCGAGGACAGACCCATGCCGCCGCAGAGCTGTGTGGCTCGGTCCGAGACCCGCCACAGTGCCTCAGCGGCGAAGGTCTTGGCGATCGCGGTTTCCGTAGGCGCTTTCTCACCGGCGTCGAGAGCTTCGCAGGCCCGCCGCAGGAGCGCTCGGGTCGCAGCCAGGTCGATCTCGTTGTCAGCGATCATCTGATGGACCATCCCGGCGTCGGCGAGCCGCCGTCCGAACGCTTCGCGATGCAGCACGTAGTCGAGTGCCGTGTCGTGCGCGCGCTGGGCGGCGCCGGTCCAGCGCATGACATGCGTCACCCGCCCGGGTCCGACACGGGCCTGCGCATACCTGAAGCCCTCGTTCACTCCTCCCAGCACACTTTCATCGGGAACGAACACCTCCGAGAAGGTCAGTTCGCAGTGGCCGCCGATCATCGATCGGTCAGTGGTCGGAACGTGACGGACCAAGGTCAGACCGGGCGAGTCCGTTGGCACCAGCAGCATCGTGCTGCCGGCGACGTCACCGGGTACACCAGCAGTCCGTGCCATCACGATCAGGAAGGCCGCGCCGTCGGCACCGGTGATGAAGTGCTTGTCCCCACTCAACAGCCAACCTCCGTCAACCCGATGGGCGAAGGTTGCCAGGCCCGTGGCATCCGAGCCCGCGCCTGGAGCCGGCTCGGTCATGGCGAATGCCGATCGCACCCGGCCCTGCACCAACGGCTCGAGAAATCGCGACCTCTGAAGGTCGGTGGCCACGTGGTCGAGCAGCTGCATGTTGCCCTCGTCGGGCGTCGCGATGTTGAGAGCGACGGGCCCGAACAAGGAGTATCCCGCCGCCTCGAAGATGCCTGTCCGGTCCACCATGTTCAACCCGAGGCCGCCGTGCCGGACCGGCGCGTGCGCGCCGAGGATCCCCCGCTCACGCGCACGTGCCTGGAGGTTGGCGCGCAGGGCGTCACCGCCGGCGCGCTCAATGTCGCCGTCGTGGGTGTCCTCGATCGGCAGCACCTCGTCGCGGACGAAGCTCTCGACCTCCGCGACCAGGGCAACGAGATTTCGCCTCATCGCATCCTGCCCGGGTCGGCAGGATCGGCTGTGTTGCCAGTGCGACGGCCGGCGTATTCGGCCGCGAGAGACAGATAGGTGGACGCGTTGTCCTTCAGCGAAGCGACCTCGTCGTCCGAGAGATGCCGGACCACCCGCGCAGGCAGCCCCGTGACCAGGGACCGCGGCGGTATGTCGACTCCGCTGCCGACGACGGCTCCGGCAGCAACCAGCGACTCCCGGCCGACGCGTGCTCCATTGAGCACCACCGCGCCGATCCCGATCAGGCAATCGTCCTCGACCACGCAGCCGTGCAGCACCGCGCGGTGACCAACAGTCACGCCCGTGCCGATCCAGACCTCGAAGCCAGGATCGGTGTGGACCACGCAGCCGTCTTGGATGTTCGTTCCCGGGCCGACCGCGATCGGTTCCGACTCCGAGCGAACGACGGCGCCGAACCAGATGCTGGCCCGGTCGGCGATGGTCACGGGCCCGAGGACTGTCGCGCTCTCCGCGATCCAGGCGTTGGGACTGGCCGAAGGCGACCCACCGCTCATGGGGTGCTCCCGCTCGCCGCCGCTGGCTCGGCCAGCAGCACCGGGATGATCCGGTCGGTGCGATCCTGGTAATCGGCGTACGGGGGGAAGGCTGCAACGGCCCGCTCCCACCACAGCGTGCGCTCAAGGCCGCTGAGTTCCCGTGCCCGCATCACCCGTCGAGCCGTACCGTCCTGAACCTCGATCTCGGGATGTTCGACCACGTTGTTGAACCATTCCGGGTTGCGGCGGGCCCCGCCCTTGGAGGCCACCAGGGCGTAGCTGCCGCCGTGCTCCACGCGCATCACCGCGGTCTTGCGCAGCAGTCCCGACGTCCGACCGCGGTAGGCGACCACGATCACCGGCTTCCCCATCGGCGTATCGACCGGGGCTCCCGTTGCCTCCATCTGCAGCACGTGCTCTCGCACCCAGTTGATCGGGCTCGGCTCGTACGAAGGATCATGCGTCGTCATCAGTAGCCCTTTCCCGGGTTGAGCAGGTTTGCAGGGTCGAACACCCTCTTGATCTCGCGCATGAGGGTAAGTTCGGTGAAGCCGATCTGTCGGTCCAGGTGCGCGAGCTTCAACGTTCCGACGCCGTGCTCACCGGTGATCGAACCGTCGAGCGCCAGCGTGAGGTCGAGGATCTCGGCGAAGGCCTGCTCGGCCCGGACGCACGCGTCCGGATCGTGGGCGTCGAACACGATCGTCGGGTGCAGATTCCCGTCGGCCAGGTGCCCGAAGGTGCCGATGCACACCCCTAGCCGAGCCGAAAGCGCGATGATCCTTTCGACCAGGGTGGGAAGTTGGTGAAGCGGGACGGACACGTCATCCAGCAACACTGACCCTTTCCGCTCGAGCGCCGGCAGCGCCGCCCTGCGCGCCGCCATGAACGCGGCTCCCTCGGCAGCATCATCGGTCGCATGAACCTCGAGCGCGCCACACGCCCGCGCCGCCTCGAGCACGTGGGCGATGTCGGACGTCGCGCTCGGTCCGTCGCACTGGACCAGGACCAAGGCGGCCGAGTCCTGGTCCAGCCCCATCCCGGTCGCATCGTTGACGCACTGGACCGTCGTGGCGTCCATCAGCTCTGCCACGCTCGGAGTCATCTCCAGGGAACGAACCGTCGCAACGGCGTCGGCCAGCGACGAGAAGGTCAGGGCGGCCGTCGCCGTGACCGGAGCCAGAGGGAGCAGACGGACCGTGGCCTCGACGAGGACGGCGAGAGTCCCTTCGGAGCCGGTGAGGAGCCGGACCAGATCGAGGCCAGCGACGTCCTTCCGCGTGCTCCGTCCAGGGCGAATCACACGTCCGTCAGCAAGAACCGCGACGAGGCTGTCGACATGGTCGGCTGTGACGCCGTGCTTGACGCAGCACAGTCCGCCAGCATTGGTCGCGATGTTCCCGCCGATGGTCGAGATGTCCTTGCTCCCGGGGTCGGGGACGTAGCGAAGTCCGACCTTGCGAGCTGCAGCGTCCAGGACGCCGTTGACGACGCCGGCCTGGACGCGCGCCGTGCGCGCCACCGGGTCGATGTCCAGGATCGCGTCCATCCGGGCGAGGTCGAGGACGACACCGCCGTCGATCGCGTTGGCTCCGCCGGCGAGCCCGGTGCCTGCGCCGCGCACCACGACCGCGGCGCCGGAAGCGGTCGCCCATTGCATGGTCGCAACCACGTCGCTGGTCGAGGTTGCCCGGACAACTGCGAGTGGCGTCCCGGCTGGGGTGAGGTGGCACTGGTCGCGGGTGTGGGCGAGCATCACGTCCGGATCGAGCAGCACCCGATCGCCCAGGACAGAACAGAGTTCCGCCACTGCCTCTTCCGGGATCGAGGAGCCAGTCATGACGCGAGCATCACCACGACACAGGCATTGCCGTCGGTCCCGGCGGCTCCCCCGCCCATCGTCTCCACCAGGCCCCGTCGCGCACCGACGACCTGGCGCCCCTCGGCCCGGCCGCGGAGCTGGTTGACCACTTCCGCGATCTGGGCCAGTCCCGTCGCTCCCAGCGGATGACCACGGCCCAGCAAACCGCCGGAGGGGTTCACCGGGAGCGCTCCGTCAATCGCCGTCGCTCCGGACGCCGTGAATGCACCGCCGCGGCCGAGCCCGGTCAGCCCCAGAGCCTCGATGGTCACGATCTCGCCGATCGTGAAGGCGTCGTGCACCTCGAAGAGATCCACATCCTGCGGACCGAGGCCGGTGGCCTCGTACACCTCCTGCGCCACTCCTCGGATGAGGTCGAAACCCCAGACGTGTTCCGACCCTGCCCCCCACGCGGCACCTGCTCGCAGGCTCGTGCCCAGCACTCGGACGTCGCCGATACGGGACGGCCCGATGATCGCAGCTGCCGCTCCGTCTGAGATCGGGCTGCACTGGAGCACGGTGAGCGGGTCGGCGATCGGACGGGACGTCAGGATCTGGTCGCGGGTGAACACACCCTTCCGTTGAGCGCGCGGATTGCCGGCGGCGTTGCGATAGTTCTTCACCGCGACCGACGCAAGCTGCTCGGGCGTCAAACCATGGTCCTGGGCGTAGCGCGCGGCCGACATCGCGTACATCGCAGGCATTGCGAACCCACTCGCTCCTTCGGCATCGGTGGCCTCCGGAACGATGGGGCCGCTGAACAGCGTCGACATCTGCTCGATGCCGAGCGCGAGCACCCGTTCGTAGCGACCGGCCTGCACGGCCGCCACCCCCTCGTGGAACGCCGTGGTGCCGCTCGCGCAGGCGTTCTCGACGGTGACGATCGGTACGCCGAGGACCCCGGCGGTCTCCAAGGCGCGTTGGGCGATCCCAGAGGCTCCGAAGACGGTGCCGACGAACACGGCATCGACGTCGTCGGTGCCGGCATCGCCGATCGCTTCCAGGACAGCGCGGTGGGCGAGGTCCGGTGCAGACAGGTGGGGCTGCTTGCCGTAGTCGGAGGTGCCGACCCCGTACACGGACACGCCAGTCATGCGCTCACCTCGAGGTCGCCGTTCGCGTTGATTCCCACGACGTGCACTGACAGGCCCAGCGCGGGAGCAGGCCCGCCGCTGTGACGCTGGTGGGCAAGTACGCGCGGGCCGTCGGCCAGGTCGACGTAGGTCAGCCGGTAGGGCGGGACCCTGTCGCCGACGGGGATGTGCACCAACGTGGTGCTCCACACCGTTCCTTCGGTCCAGCTGTCCTCGTTCAGGTGCTGGCTTGCGCACCGCGGGCACCGAGCCACACGACGCGCAGTGGCGTGGCCGCAGTCCGCACACTTCTGGCCCAGCACCGCTGGCGGGTCGCCGGCCACAGCAGGCCGGGGGTCTGGAATGTCGTCAGGCATCATGAGGCAACCTCTCTGGTCAGGGAATCCGCGGCGGACGCCGCGGCGAGCAGTCTGCGCGGATCGGCGATCTTCACGCGGTCGCGACCGAGCAGCCGGCCCTCGTCCTGCTCTGCCGCCTGGATCCGGGCCCACCCCTCGGCATCGACGACTATTCGACGCGCACGCAGGCGGTTGAGAAGCGCGTCGGGCGAGGAGGTCCGGCGGCTGATGAGGCCGCCGGCGTCCTCGATGACGGCAGCAGCGACAGCTTCCCCGTCGGCACGGTTCGTGGCGAGGACCCCGGTGGCGCCTCGGCGTGCCCAGCCAGTGACGTACTCGCCCGGGGAAACAGACCCGTCGCGGACGACTCGGGGCCCTTGGGCGGCGACCGCAGACGAGGACGACATCGGCACGTCGGGAACATCCGTGCCCAAGTAACCGATGGCGCTGATCAGCAGTTGCGCGTCGAACTCTTGGAGACCTGCCGGACCGGCAAGGCGGATCCTCTCGACCTTGCCGTTACCGAGAACCTCCACAGGTCGCGTCCCGAAGTGGAAGTGAAGCCGTAGCCCGCCCGTCGGGGTACCGGTCGTCACAGCGTCACGGAGCACCCGTACCGTTCGGCGCAGATGGGGGGGAACCATCCCGTCTTCCGGCAGCTCTACACCATGCACGAGAGTGTGTGCTCCCGGGAGCGACACCAGCTCGCGCAGCTCCTTCGAGGAGAATTTGACCTCTGCCGGCGACCGGCGGACGACCAGGTGCAGGTCCTCGATGCCAGCGTCCGCGAGCCAGGATAGAACGGCGCTAGGGACGTCGGTCGCCCGCAGGTCCTCGGCTCGGCGCGCCAGGAAGCGGGCAACGTCGAGGGCGACGTTGCCGGCCCCGATCACGACTGCCGTCCGGACCCTTGCGGGTAGCCTCGGCGCTGCCGCACCGGGCTTGCCCGAGTACCAGGAGATCAGGTCAGCAGCAGCGACGCTTCCGTGCATCTGCTCGCCCGGGACCCCAAGGCGTCGTGACCTCTCGGCACCGAAGGCGTGGACCACGATGTCGTAGTGCGTTCGCAACGTCTCGACCGAGACGTCGCGACCGACCCGCACGTTGCCAGCCAGCCGAACGCGCGGGTGCGCCAGCGCTGCCTCGAGCGACGGCGCGAGGGCCTTGATCTTCAGGTGGTCGGGCGCGACGCCGTAGCGGAGCAGCCCGAGAGGAGTCGGCAATGCCTCGAACACGTCTATTCGTATCGCTGGGTCGGCCTCGAGCAGAGCATGTACGGCGTACAGGCCGCTGGGGCCGGCCCCAATGACGGCTGCGTAGGTCGGGCTCATGTGAGGGCGTCCTTTCTGGGCAGAGCCCTGATGTCGGCGTGGTCGACACCGATGCGTCCGCGCGTCTTTGCGCCTCCGGTCGCGGCATGTTCCGCGACCCACTGCTCTGCCCGCGTGACTGCTCCCTGCTCGCCCTCCTCTAGATCCTCTCCGAAGACGATGGCGTTCACCGGACACGTCGGTTCGCAGGCTCCGCAGTCGATGCACTCGTCCGGGTTGATGTAGACCTCGCGGTCACCTTCGTAGATGCAGTCGACGGGGCACACAGCGACGCAGCTGCGATCCATCACATCGACACACAGCTCGGTGACGTAGTACGGCATTGCCTACCTACCCGAGTGCAGAGCGAGCGGTAGTGCGCGGTAGCCGCGGGTGAAGAGGAGGTCCTCCCGTTCGAAGGGACGCTCTCCGTCGAACTCGAAGTCTGGAAACTCCCGGACAAAGGCCTCGATGGCGATCTTTGCCTCAAGCCTCGCCAGAGGCGCCCCCAGGCAGAGGTGGATGCCGAAGCCGAAGCCCAGGTGCTTGGGCTCCCGCTCGGGGATGAAGGCCTCGGCATCCTCGAAGGCATCCTCGTCGCGATTCGCAGACGCGAGCAGGAGCAGCAACAGGTCGCCCTTCTTGACCAGCTGTCCCCCGACCTCGACGTCCTCGAGCGCCCGCCGATAGAGCGAGCGGACAGAAGAGTCCCAACGCAGTGTCTCCTCGACCCATCCAGGCGTCAGGCCCGACGGGTCCGCGCGAAGACGCTGGTATGCCTCGGGGTTGGTGACCATCGCGGCAACCGCATTCGAGATCAGGTTCGTGGTTGTCTCGTTGCCGGCGACCATCATCACCAGCAGCATGTTGAAGATCTCGTCGTCGGTCAGCCGGTCGTCCGAAGCAGGGTCGCCGGCCATCAGCGCGGAGATGAGGTCGTTTCGCGGATTGTCCCGGTGCTCGGCGATCGCCAAGCCGAAGTAGGCCCGGAGCTCCGCCATCGTCGGAGCGATGGCTTCCTTCCAGTGCGACCCCTGCTCAAGGCCGTGCATGAAGTCGAAGGACCACTTCCAGATCTTCTCCTGGTCCCCACTGGGCACGCCGATCATTTCTGCGATCACGGTCACAGGTAGCGGGAACGAGAGATACTGGACCAGATCGACACGAGGGCCGTCCTCTCGCATCCTCTGCATGCTGGCGGCCGTGATCTCTCGGATCCGGTCCTCCAAGGACCTGACGCGACGAGCGGTGAACCCCTTCTGCACCAGACCGCGGAGTCGGGTGTGGATCGGCGCGTCCTGCGCCATCACCACTGGTGAGCTGAGCTCCGACATCGGTCCGACTCGCGATGAGAACACCTTCGGTTGTCGCAGGATCTCGAACACGTCGGCGTACTTGGAGACGATCCAGAACCGGTGTTCCGCGTCCCATGCGACGGGTTCGGCCTTGCGCAGCCCCGCGAAGAACTCGTAGGGATCCGCCAGACCGTCGGGGTCTGTCGGCATCACGGTCATGGCAATCTCCAGTTCGGGTGGCGGGCAGGCGGCAGGGAGAACTCAGGCAAGGAACCCGCCCTCAACCCCCAGGCACTGGCCAGTGACGTAGCTGGACAGGTCGGAGCTCAGCCAGGAGATCGCGTTCGCGACCTCCTCCGGCGTGCCCACCCGACCCATCGGCTGATTGGCGTCGAGACGGTCCTTGGCGATACCGACCGTCTCCGCGTAGCGGTCGAGCATCGCCGTCGAGATCGGCCCCGGACACACCGCGTTCGCGCGGATGCCCTTCTTCGCATAGTCGATCGCCGCCACCCGAGTCAGACCGAGCATGCCGTGCTTGGTTGCCGCGTATGGCGCGTGACCCCACAAGCCCCGCTTGCCAGCGATGGACGCTACGTTCACGATCGCGGCCGGCTTGCCGTAGTCGAGCATGGCAAGAATCTGCAACTTCATCGAGAGGAACACAGCGGTCAGATTGATCTCCACCGTGCGCGCCCACTCGTGGTCCTCGTGGTCGGCGAGCCGCACGACAGGCGGGTCGTACGCCGCAGAGTTCACCGCGATGTCCAAACCACCGAACTCGGTGACCGCGGTACCCACGAGGGATCGCATGTCCGCCTCGCTCGTGATGTCCGCCTTGACGAACACCGCCGTCCCGCCCGCGACCCGAACTGCGTCCGCCGTCGCAGTGCCCGCGTCGGCGTCGATGTCACCGATAACCACGCGTGCGCCGTGACCAGCCAGGTCCTGAACCGCGGCCCGGCCGATACCCGAACCGCCGCCGGTCACGAGCGCAATCTTGCCGTCAAGCATCTCTGATCCTCCGATACGAACATTCCCGACCGGCCGGTCGGTCGAGTGCTACGGTAGCGTCAGAACAGACCAATCGCAAGCGCCAGAACCGCTCGGCAGTAGCTGGCGCCCCATCGGAGGCCCCTCTCATGACGACACCCACGTGGCAGCCCCTGCTCGGGACCGCCTACCGAAACGCACTGCTCGCCAATGGCGACCGGCCGGCGGTCAGCTGTGCCGGCCGTACCTGGACCTACGCCGATCTCGCAGCGAAGACCGGCCAGGCCTCGCGGTCCCTCAGCAGTGCCGGTGTCGGTCGAGGCGACCGGGTGGCACTCATGATGCGCAACAAGCCCGACTACTTCGCGTGGGACATCGCCATTGCCCTGTTGGGCGCGGTCAAGGTCCCGTTCAACACCGCACTCGCGGCACCGCAGATGGATCACATGCTCGCCCACGCCGAGGTGGAGACGATCGTCGCCGATCCCGATCTGGTCGAGACGTTGTGGGCCAACGGAACGAGCGACCCCGCCTTGTACGTTGTATTGCCCGCCGTCATCGAGCCCACGGGTCGAGAAGCGCAGGTACCGGAACCCGTCAGGGGTCTCGATGCGGACGACCTGTCGGTCATCTACTACACCGGCGGAACGACCGGTCTGGCCAAGGGGGTGGCGCACTCCCAACGCACCGTGCTCACGAACCTTGCCGCCCAGGCCCTTGAAGGGGAGATCCTCTCCGACGACCGCATGCTGCTCACCACCCCGCTGAGCCACGCTGCCGGCCTGTTCGCGGCAGCCGGCCTCCTGCGAGGCGCGCATCTCTACGTCGAGGAGAGCTTCTCCGTCCCCCGGGTCATGGAACTCTGCGCAGATGAGGCAATCACTTGGACGTTTGCCGTCCCGACCATGATCTACCGACTCCTTGATCAGGCGCAGCAGTCGGGCGCAGGGCCGTTGATGAGCCTGCGGACCGTCGTCTACGGGGCCGCTCCGATGATGCCCCAGCGTCTTCGTGAAGGGCTGGACCTCCTCGGCCCCGTCTTCATCCAGCTCTACGGCCAGACCGAATGCCCGAACTGGGGCACGCGGCTGAGCAAGGACGCACACCAGCGCGGACTCCTCGACGAACGGTTGCTGAAGTCGTGTGGCGCAGCAGCGACACTGGCCGAGATCCGGATCATCGACCCGGAAGGCCGGGAAGTCCCCACCGGGGGCGTCGGCGAGATCTGCCTCCGTTCGCCCTACACCATGCTCGGCTACCACAAGAATCCTGAAGCAACAGCCGCGCGCCTCACCGATGACGGCTGGCTGTCCACCGGAGACATCGGCTACGTCGACCCGCACGGCTTCGTGTTCCTCCAGGACCGAAACGCCGACATGATCATCTCCGGCGGGCTGAACGTCTACTCGACCGAGGTTGAGCGCGCGCTCCTCGAGTCGCCCGCGATCTCGCAGGCCGCTGTCATCGGCATCCCCGACGCCGACTGGGGCGAGGCGGTCCATGCCCTCGTTGTGGCCAAGCCCGGAATGGTGGTTGACTCGCTCTCGGTGCTAGCCGACTGCGCGAACAAGCTGGCGAAGTATCAGGTGCCCAAGACCGTCGAGGTCGTGGACGAACTACCTACGACCCCCTTCGGTAAGATCGACAAGAAGCTGCTGCGAGAGCCGCATTGGGGAACAGGTGAGCGACAAATCAACTGACGGTGAGCCGACAGTCGGCCAAGCCGTCCAGATGGCGATCGATGCTCGAAAGCCGGCGTCCAACGCAGACGTGCGGCGATTGAAGATCCTCGACGCCGCTGCCCGCCAGTTCGACGAAGTCGGCTATCACAACACGTCGATGAACGCGATCGCTGCCGCCAGCGGGATCCGCAAACCGACCCTCTACCACTACTTCACCAGCAAGACCGAGATCCTGCTTGGGGTCCACGACGTGCTGATCGACCACATGCTTGAGATGCACCAGGAGGTCGCCGACTCCTCAGATCTGACCCCGTCACAGAAGATCTACGAGATCATTCGCGACATCCTCAGCCTGCAGATCACACACCGCGGCTATGTCAAGGCGTACGTCGAGAACACTGGCGAGTTGACGACAGAAATGCGGCGAGACGTCAACCGCAGGCGTCGACGGTACCAAGACCTGCTCCGGCAGGTTCTTCAGTCTGGAATCGACGGTGGCCAGTTCCGCGAGACGAACGCCGAACTCACGGCAATCGCGATCTTCGGCATGGTCAACTGGGGATACCAGTGGTACGGCAGGGGCGACTACCTACCGCTGGAGACCGTAGCGACACACTTCCACGACCTGGTCATGTCAGGGCTGTCGCCACGCTGACCTGTCAACCATTGACCGACCGAGACGAGATGTGAGTCTCGCGGCGCCGCTCGGTCGCTGCTACACGCGAGCACGCAACAGCTCTCGCGCACGGGTGACGTGCGCGAGATCGATGTGCTGGCCTCGATACACGACTGCGCCCACACCGGATTCCGCGGCCTTCTGGTACGCATCGATCAGACCGCTGTAGAAGTCGACCTCGGCGGAGGTGAGGCTGAAAGCGGCGTTCACCACGGCGACATGCGACGGGTGGATCAGAGTCTGGCCCAGGAAGCCGAGCTCCCGGTTCGACATCGCGAACGACCTGAGGCCCTCCAGATCCTCGATGTCCTGCCACAAGCCCACGTACGGGACGCAGCCAGCCACTGATCGGCACGCAAGCACGGTGTTGGAGCGCATCGTCAGGGTCTCGACACCCGTGGCCGTCCACCTATAGCCCACCGATCGAGCCGTGTCGCCGTCGGCGGCCGCTCCAATCGCCAACCCGTGGACGCCATCAACCGCCGCCAACGCGGAAGCATTGACAATCGCGCGGGCGGATTCGAGGATCCCGATGATTCCCGGTACGCGCCGCCCCTCGCTCCGCGCGACGTACGCCAGCACAGCACCCAGGTCCTGGGCGGTGCGCGGTTCGTCGAGCTTGGGGACCATCACAGCATCAACACCCACCTTCGCCAACGCGGCTACATCGAGATCGGCCTCAGCTGTACCCCACTCGTTGATGCGCACCACGATGCCGATGCCGGGCACCTCCTGTTTGGCCTCGCTGACCTGTGCGGCGAGAGCCTGTCTCGCATGCTCCTTCGCTGCTGGCGGGACGGCGTCCTCAAGATCGAGGATCAGCGCGTCCGTCCCAGTCCGCGCCGCCTTCAGTGCCCAACCCTCACGATGCGCCGGCACGAAGAGCAGGGACCGATAGTGCAGCACGACTAGTCGCCCTCCCGGATCCCAGAACGACCGACATGCAGCCCGTGGGCAACTGCATCCCAAGCGGCAGTGGCTGCGCTTGCGCGTAGCTCGGCTTTCTGGATCTTGTCAGTGGCGGACCGAGGTAGGGCGTCGATGAATGTCACGTAGCGCGGCACCATGTAGTAAGGCAGACGGTCGGCCAGATAACGGATCAGATCGTCAGGCTGCAAGGTCTTGCCCGGCTGGAGGACGACAACGATCTTGATGTCCTCCTCGCTCAGCTCACTCACGACACCGACCGCGGCGCTCTCAAGCACGGCTGGATGCCTGTTGACCTCTGCCTCGACCTCGAAGGACGAGACGTTCTCGCCCCGTCTGCGGATGGCGTCGCTCTTGCGGTCAACGAAGAAGAACTCCCCGTCAGCCGAGCGGTACATCGTGTCCCCGGTGTGCAGCCACTGGTTTCTGTAGAGCGAAACAGTCGCCTCGGGCATGCCGTGGTAGCCCAGCGAGAGCATCCACGGCTCGTCGGCCCGCAGCACGAGCTCACCAGCAGTGCCGTCGGCGACCTCGCGGTCGCGGTCATCGACGATACGAGCCTCGATCCCCGGCCGTGCCCATCCACAGCTCTTGGGCTTTCCCTCGCCGAACTTCGCGCCAAGCGCACCAGTGGCCTCGGTCTGGCCGAAGCCGGTGCCGACGAGGCACCCGAACCGCTGCTCGAACTCGCGAGCACCGTCGACCACCGGGACCACGAAGGCGCGGGCCAGGGTGTTGTCGGCATCGTCCGGCCGGCTCGGCTGCCTCATGAGGATGTTGGTGATGGCCCCGACCAGGACGGCGTACGTCGCCCCGTACTCGCGGACCTCCTGCCAGAAGACCGACGCACTGAACTTCTCAGGCAAAGCGATGGTCGCTCCGGCCGAGACAGCGTTGAACACACCCATCCACATGCCGCCGAGGTGGAACAGTGGGAGCGTCACCAGATGCACGTCGTCCGGCCCACACCCTCCCCACCACCCCGGGTCCCCATAGGCGACTGCTTGGCCGTTGGGACAAAGGACACCCTTGGACGGACCGGTGGTCCCGGATGTGTACATGATCGCTGCCAAGTCCCACGCCTCGGCCGCCACGGGGACTGCCGGAGAAGCCTTGAGCAAGTCGGCGAACGCAGACCGGGCTACTCCATCAGGCAGGACGGTGCCGTCGGCCTGTCCCCGGACCACGACCTGGGCGACGCGGGGGCAGTTCGACAGCACGGCGGCGATGCGCTCGACGTACTGGGTGTCGCACACCACCACGGTGGCTTCGGAGTGGGCGATCTGGTATTCGAGCATGCCTCCCTTGAGGGCGGTGTTCAGGGGCACGTCGACGAGCCCGACGGCGGCGAGGCCGAAGGCCGTCGCGATGTGGTCGACGTGGTTGTCGAGCATCACGACTACCGGCGCGCCGGCATCCAGGCCGGCCGCCCGCAGACCACCGCCGAGGCGAAGCGCCCGCTCTCTCAGCTCACTGTAGGAAGTGGTGCCGTCCGGGCTGAGTACTGCCGGCTTGTCCGGCGTCGCCGCGACTGCACGCTCGAGCAGCCCCCAGACGGTGCGTACCTCATTGCTGTTCACTGGCTGCCTCCATATCGTGCACACGGACTCCGAAGTAGGCCCGCTCGACGACCTCGTCGCTCATCAGGTCTTCCGCACCCCCTGACAGTTCGACCTTCCCGTTGTCCAACACCACGAACCGTGACGCGACCGCCCGGGGCAGAGCGAGGTTCTGCTCAACCAGCAGCACCGTGACGAGCTGTGCGATCTCTCGGATCTTCTCCGCCAACTGGTCGACGACCACGGGTGCAAGACCGTGGGAGGGCTCGTCCAACATCAGGACGCTCGGGTTCGACATCAGCGCACGCCCGATCGCCAGCATCTGCTGCTCACCTCCGGACAACGTTCCGGCTCGCTGCGCCGATCTCTCGCTCAGCCGCGGGAAGAGGTCGAACACATAGGATGCGTCGAAGGTGGTGCCCTGTCGCTGGACGACCTCCGCCGCGAGATCGAGATGCTCTCGGACCGTCATGTTCGGGAAGATCTGCCGGCCTTCGGGTACGTGTGCCAGGCCGCGCTTGAGCCGTGTCCACGGCGGGAGATCAGATATCTCCTCGCCGTCGAGCACGATGGTCCCCTCAGATCTCGCGACCAGACCCGACAGGGTGCGCAGTAGCGTCGACTTGCCTGCGCCGTTCGTGCCAAGGACCGCGACCACTTCCAGTTTCGCCAAAGACAGCGAGACCCGGTCGAGCACGGGTACGCGACCGTAGCCAGCGCTCAACGACTCAATGCGAAGCATGTCCACCTCCTCCAAGATAGGCCTCGATGACGGCGGGGCTGCTCTTGATCTCGTCGGGGACGCCCTCAGCGATGATCCGGCCTCCATCCAACACGACGAGTCGATCACAGGTTCCCATGACGAATCCCATGTTGTGGTCGATCACGAGCACGGTCAGCCCTCCTTGGCGCAGGTCATGAATGAGGGCGGCGAGCCGGTCGACCTCGGCAGAGGTCATGCCGACCGCCGGTTCGTCGAGGAGGACGATCCTGGGGTCGGTGGCCAGGGCAAGTGCGATCCCCAGCTTGCGCTCGTCGCCGTGGGACAGGCCGTCTGCCGGTCGATGCGCGAAGTTCGACAGACCGCAGCGCTCAAGCAGCTCTTCGGGGTCGACCGCCGAGCCGGCGATCCGACGGGCCACCTCGAGGTTCTCCCTCACGGTCCATGGCTTGAACACCCGGTTGGTCTGGAACGTACGAGCGACGCCCGCCCGGGCCGCTCGGCCCAAGCTCCAACGCCGCAACGGCTTCCCGTCGAGGCAGATTCGACCGCTGTCCACCTTGACGATGCCGGTCATCGCGTTGACAAGGGTGGTCTTGCCGGCACCGTTGGGACCGATCAGACCGAGGATCTCCTGGGGTGCGACCTCGAAGGAGACGTCCTGGAGGACGTTCAGACCTCCGAAGGAGATCGCCAACGACTCGACCTGCAAAGTGCTTGTCATCTAGGAGGCCTTTCCAGGGTTCGGCGACGATGTATCCGGGCGAACCCGTACGGCCGGTCCATCCGAACTGCTCGGCCGCCTGAGGTTCCGGGCCCGGGCCACCACAGACTCGATCAGCCCGACCAGGCCTCGAGGGGCCAATAGCACGGTGGCCAGCAGGATCGCTGCGTAGATAAGGTCCCGGTAGGTCGCGAACGGCTCCAGGATCTCGGTCAGTATCGTCAGGAAGGCGGCGCCGAGCACAGGTCCGGCCACACGCCCGAGTCCGCCGACCACCAGCACGATAACCGGATAAAAGGACGCTGCGATGAAGGAGAACATGTCGGGCGCCACATAGGAGTTGTAAAAGGTGGTGAAGACCCCGGCCATCCCGGCCACCATCGCGCCGAGGACGAAGGCGAGGGTCTTGACCACCACCAGACTCGATCCGAGGGCCTCGGCCAGGATCGGGTCCTCCCGGACGACCTCCCATCTACGCAGGGCTCCGGTCGCGCTGACCACGGCCGTTCCCGTGAGGAGCAGTCCGATCGCGATGGTCACGAGGAGCAGCCAGTCCGACTCCTCGACCAACTCCCAGGGACCGATCTTCAGGCTGGTGGGCACCACCTTGCCCACCAGTCCGCCGGTGAGGCTCTGCCATTCGACGAAGATGTCGTAGGCGATCAACGACACCGCAGCTGTCAGGATGGCGAAGTAGAAGCCACTGGTGCGCAATGCGACAAGTCCGATCGGGAGCGCAAGCGCCGCGCAGACCATTGCAGCGGCCAACAGGATCCAAAGACCGTTCCAGCCCTTGTCGGAGAACCAGAGTCCCGAGAACGCGCCGACTCCGTAGAACGCGCCGATCGCGAGCGTGAACTGCCCGGTGTAGCCGAAGGTGAAGTTCAGGCCGATGGTCACCAGCGCCCAGATTCCCGCGGTGATCGCCAGGTGGATGG
>Ga0164243_10007726_pt1 | contig 16004 bp, 14 predicted proteins | sample OricompcompostOP_FD_108781 | JGI IMG/M metagenome (GOLD analysis project Ga0164243, IMG submission 108781) | Organic Plus compost microbial communities from Emeryville, California, USA - Original compost - Organic plus compost (OP) | ecosystem: Engineered > Solid waste > Mixed feedstock >...
GGCCCTGCACGTCCGGCGGTCGCGCGAGCCGGTCCCGTCCGCTCCCGCCGTGACGGGACCCGCCGGCGAGACCCTTGCCGGGACGGGGCGGATCGCCATCCCGGCCTGACCGGACGCCCGGGCGACGCATCTGCCGAACCGGCCGGTGCCGCAGCGGCGGCCTTGGCCGACCGAACGGCAGGCTCCCCGCGGCGGGGGCGTCTCAGGCGGCGAGCCAGACGGCCGTGCCCGACCCCTCCGGCAGCGGGATGTCGGAGCCGTCGATGCGCAGGCCGCCGGGGGTCACGGTGGCGTCGAGCCCGATGCGCAGCCCCAGGCCGTCGAGCACCCGCAGCAGCTCCGGATCGCGGTCGTCGACGCGCAGCACACGGCCGCAGTGCCCCGGCGACGCGTCGGCGAGGAGCACGAACGGCTCCCGGACGACCCGTCCGTCCGCGTCGGGGATGGCGTCGCCGTGCGGGTCGAAGCGCGGACGCCCCAGGCGCTGGTCGATGCCCTCCAGCAGACGGTCGCTGATCGTGTGCTCGAGCACCTCGGCCTCGTCGTGCACCTCGTCCCAGGCGTAGCCGAACTCCTGCACCAGCCAGGTCTCGATGAGGCGGTGCCTCCGGAGCATCGCCAGGGCGCGGCGCTCGCCGTCGGCCGTGAGCCGGACGGCGCCGTAGGGGACGTGCGAGACGAGCCCGGCCGCGGCGAGCTTCTTGACCATCTCGGTGACGCTCGACGGCGCGATCCCGAGCTTCCCGGCGAGCTGCGACGGGGTGATGGGCGCGTCCTGCCACTCGGTGTGCGCGTACACCGTCTTCAGGTAGTCGTCGGCTGCGGGGGAGGCCACCTCACCAGCCTATCGGCGCGGTCCCGGGCCTCCGGCCACCGTGTCCCGGTCCCGGGCCGACGGCGCCGTGTCCCGGTCGCGGTGCCGGAGGCGTGATGGCCGGGTGTCACGACGCCCCGCACGAGCGAGGGTCGCGTGCAGGTCAGGAGCCGAGGGAGGTCAGCACGCCGAAGGCGACCTGGCCGGCGAAGAAGAGCACCACGAACGCCGCGATCGCGGCGAGCAGCGACAGGCGCCCGTCGAAGTCCTCGATCCCGCGCATGCCGATCGCCCGAGCTCGGAAGGCGAGGATCAGGGTGATCGCGCCGAGGGCCAGCTGCACCCACGGGCCGCCCACAGGCAGGAGCTTCGGGACCGCGATCAGCAGGACGCCGAGCGCGGCGGTCGCGAGCGCCGCCCAGGTGCAGATGCGCACGGCGCGGCGCGCAGACTCCTCGGCCTCGCGACGGGCGGCGGCCCCGCCGGACCTGCGGCGGGAGGAGGAATCGGCCATGGCACGAGCCTACCCGCGCTCGCCGATGCGCCGTGGCGGCCCCGCCTCCGGCGGCGCCTCAGGCGGCCCCGGTGAAGACGAGCCACAGGAGGGCGGCGTTGAGCGCGATCAGCAGCACGGAGGTGACGACGCCGATCGCGGTGGTCGCGGCGCGGTTCGCGTAGCGTCCGAGCGTGCGGCGCTGGGCCGTGAGAGCCACGAGCGGGATCAGGGCGAACGGGATGCCGAACGACAGCGCCACCTGACTCAGGACGAGCGCGAAGGTCGGATCGACGCCGAGCCCGAGCAGCGCCAGCGCGGGGACCAGCGTCACGAGCCGGCGAGCGAGGATCGGCACCCGGACGTGCAGCAGGCCGTGCATGATCTCGGCGCCGGCGTAGGCTCCGACCGCGGTCGAGGCCAGGCCCGAGGCGAGCAGGCCGACCGCGAAGAGCGTGGCCACGATCGGGCCGAGCCCCTGCGCGAGCGCGGCGTGGGCGCCCTCCAGCGAGTCCGTGCCCTCGACGCCGGCGAGGTTCGCCGCCGCCAGCAGCAGGATGCCGAGGTTCACCGCGCCGGCGACGACCATCGCGACCGAGACGTCCCACCGCGTCGCCCGCAGGAGCGTGCGGACGCGCGAGGCGTCTCCCGCGGCGCCGGGAGCGGTGCCCGCGGCGGGAGCGGCCGCGAGCGCGACACGGCCCGGGCCGGAGGGGAGCGGATCGCCGCGCTCCGGACCTGCCGCCAGGGGCGGCGTCCCCGCGATGCGCACCGCGGCGGTCTCGGGCGCGGCCGCGCCCACGGTCCCGGGGGCGACGGCGCTCCCCGAGGGGACGTGACGGTCGCGTGCGAGCGCGGAGTGGGCGTAGATCGCGTGCGGCATGATCGTCGCCCCCAGGATCGAGGCGGCGAGGAGCACGGATCCGGTGTCGGCGAAGCGGGGGAGGAGGCCGGAGGCGACGCCCGCCGGGTCGGGCGGCGCGACGAACAGCCCGGCCGTGAACCCCAGCACGATGACGGCCATGAGCCCGACGATCACGAGCTCGAACGGCCGCGCCCCGCGTCGCGACTGCACGACGAGCAGGACGATCGAGACGGCACCGGTGATCGCCCCGCCGAGCAGGAGCGGGACGCCGAAGAGGAGCTGCAGGGCGATCGCACCGCCGATGACCTCCGCGATGTCGGTCGCCATGGCCACGAGCTCGGCCTGCAGCCAGTACCCGCGCCGCGCCCATCGGCTCCGGATCCGCTCGCCGAGGACCTCGGGAAGGCTGCGTCCCGTCACCACTCCCAGCTTCGCCGAGAGGTACTGGACGAGCCATGCCATCGCATTGCCGGCGACGACGACCCACACGAGGAGGTAGCCGTACTGCGCGCCCGCGGTCATGTTGCTGGCGACGTTGCCGGGGTCGAGGTAGGCGATGCCGGCGACGAGCGCGGGGCCGAGGAGGAACAGTGTCCGGTCGCGTCCGAGATTTTTAGGCATACCGAAAACATACCTGATTTTCGGTGCCCCGAAAACTGCCGGGCACGTCGGCCGTCCCGTCGTGCCGCGTGCCGCGCGCTCCGCGGCGGCGCGCGGATAGGCTGGCGGGATGGCGTCAGAACCGACCCCCGAGCTCAGCACGCACGGCGTCGGACCCTGGCCGGGCGGGCCCGCGGCCTGGCCCGAGGGCGATCGGTACGATCCCGAGCTCCTCGCGCACGGCGACACCCGCAACGTCGTCGACCGGTACCGGTACTGGCGGATGGAGGCCATCGTCGCTGACCTCGACACCCGTCGTCACCCGTTCCACGTCGCGATCGAGAACTGGCAGCACGACATGAACATCGGCTCGATCGTGCGCAGCGCCAACGCGTTCCTCGCCGACACGGTGCACATCATCGGCCGTCGCCGCTGGAACCGGCGCGGCGCGATGGTGACCGACCGGTACCAGCACGTCGTCCATCACGAGGACGTCGCGGCCTTCGCCGCCTGGGCGGCCGCGGAGCGGATCCCGATCGTCGCCGTCGACAACGTGGCCGGCGCGGTGCCGGTCGACCGCGCCGATCTTCCCGAGCGCTGCGTCCTGCTGTTCGGGCAGGAGGGGCCGGGGCTCTCGGACGAGGCGATCGCCGCGGCGGCAGGTCACGTCGAGATCACCCAGTACGGCTCGACGCGGTCGATCAACGCCAGCGCGGCGGCCGCGGTGATCATGTACGAGTGGTGCCGCCGCCACGCACGCTGACGCGGCGTCCTCCGGCAGCGGGGACGCGCCCGGACGCGCGCCGAAGGGGGGTGCCCGGGTCAGGGGAGCGGCACGACCGCGCCGTCCTGCGCGGCGGAGGCGAGGGCGGCGGTGACGATCTCGACCGTGCGGACCCCGACCGCGCCGTCGGGCTGCGGTGCTCGTCCCTCGCGGACGGCGGCGACGAACTCGGCCAGGAGCAGGGCGTCGAGGTCGGCGCCCACCGGCGCCCAGGTCTCGCCCCTCGCGTCGTGACCGGCGACGCCCTTCGCGAACGGGCTCACGGTGATCGTCCCGCGCTCGGCGACGATCTGCAGCGTGAGCCCGCCCCAGGTCGCCGAGCTCATCGGCCAGCTCCAGGAGCAGTCGATCGTCGCCACGACGCCGCTCGGATAGCGGACGGTGACGAGCCCTCCGGTCTCGACCGCGAGGTCGCGCTCCGCGTGCAGGAACCGGTTGGACACCGCGCGCACGGTCTCGGCGCGCTCGCCCAGCAGCTCGTCGAGGAGGTCGGCGCAGTGCACGACGTGGTCGACGAGCGCGCCGCCCCCGGCCAGCTCCGGATCGGTGAACCAGGCCCGGTCCTGCGGCAGCTTGCCGTTGTTGATCCCGGTCACCCCGAGGACGCGGCCCAGGCGACCGCTGCGGAGCTGCGCGAGCGCGTCGCGGAAGGCGGGGGCGAAGCGCACCGGATACGCCACCATGAGCACCACGCCGGCGCGCTCGCACGCCTCGCGCATCGCGACGGCGTCCTCGACCGTGGTCGCCAGCGGCTTCTCGCACAGCACGTGCACGCCGGCGCCCGCCGCCCGCTCCACGAGCGCGCGATGGCGGGAGTTCTCGGCCGCGATCACCACGGCGTCGGGGCCCCAGGCGAAGGCGTCGTCGTAGCTGTCGACGTAGTCGACGTCGAGCTCGGCCGCGAGCTCCGCGCCCCGCGGGGCCTGGTCGGGCGCCGCGGCGCCGTCGGGGTCGGCCGCGATGAGCTCGACGCCCGGCATCATGCGCAGGGCGTGGACGTAGCTGAGCGCGTGCGTGTGGGCGAACGACAGGACGGCGACGCGCAGCGGAGCGGGAGCGGTCATCGGGCGGCCTCCTCGGCCTCGGCGGCGGACACGGCGGACACGGTCGCAGGGGTGACGGCGGCGGGGGAGACGGCGGTCGCCGGCGCGATGAGCGGCTCGCCCGGCGCGGGAAGGGCGACCGGGGCGCCTGCGGCGATCGAGGCGTAGGCGGCCTCGGCGATCGCCACGGCCTCGATGCCGTCGGCGGGAGAGACGCGCAGCTCGCCGCCGGTCCGGAGCGCGGCGACGAAGTCGGCGATCTCGGCGTAGTACGGGCTCTCCTGGGGCGACATCGGGGGGAGGTAGTCGGTGCTGCCCTCGGAGAGGACGGCGTCGGTGCGCAGCACGTTCTCCTCTGCGCTGTCGTGGCGCACGCGTCCCTCGGAGCCCGACACCTCGACGCTCGTGCGGAACGGCATGCCCTCGGCGACCCAGCTCGCGTGCAGATGGCTGATCACGCCGCTGCGGTGGGTCAGCACCACATGCGCCGTGACCGGCGCGGGAACGCGGTCGTCGACGGTCGGCGGGTTCTGCACCGCGTAGACCGACGCCACCGGGCCCGCGAACCAGACCGCCTGGTCGATGTCGTGGATCATGAGATCGCGGACGACGCCGCCCCCTGCGCTCTCGGAGAAGAACCACGGCGTGCGCGGAGCGGACCCGGCACGGCTGAACCGCTGCACCGCGACGGTGCCGATCCGGCCTGCGTCGATCGCGTCCTTGATCGCCTTGTACTCGCCGAAGTAGCGGACGACGTGGGCGGGAAAGAGGCGCACGCCCGCCGCGGCGGCCGCACGGGCGACGCGAGCGGCCTCGGCGGCGGTCGCCGCGAGCGGCTTCTCGCACACCACGTGGCGCCCCTTCGCGATCGCCCGGAGCGCGAGGTCCGCGTGGGTGCTGCTGGGGGTGACGATGTCGACGACGTCGACGAGATCGAGGAGGGCGTCGACGTCGGGCACCGCCGCGAACCCGTACTCGGACGCGATCGCCTCGGCGCCCTGCACCGAGGTCACGAAGCCGGTGGCGCCGAGCGCGCGCCAGGCGTCGGCGTGCACGCGGGAGATGCCGCCCGCGCCGACGAGGCCGACCCGCAGCCCCTCGGCGCGGGACGGGTCCGTGCCAGCGGACGTGCCAGCGAACGGGCCGGCGGACGCGCCGGTGCCGGCCGAGGCGCGTGCTCCGGCGGACGGATCCGTGCCGGCGCGGCCCGTTCCCTGGTGGGGGAGAGCGTCGCTCATGAGTGCTCCTTCGCGATGGGGAGAGGCTCGATCCTGATCGTGTCGGTCGTGGCCCCGCGCTCGCCGGGCGGCAGGGGGGTCACGCTGGGGGTCGGAAGGCCTTCGATGCCGTAGACGGCGTCGGCGTGCCGGCGGAAGGCGAGGACGAGGGCGCCGTGCGCGGCGGCGTCGGCGCCGAGGCGGGCCTCGACGAGCGGGACCTCGAAGGGCAGGCGGATGTGCTGGGGGAGCGCGGCGCGGAGCGGGTCGAGCAGCCGTCCGTGCGCGCCGGACAGGCCGCCGCCGATCACGACCATCGCCGGGTCCACGGTCATCACGAGCGTCGCGATGCCGTGCGCGAGCTCGTCCACGAAGGCGTCCAGCTCGCGCCGCGCCTCGGCGTCCCCGCTCTCGGCGAGGGCGAAGACCTCGGCGGCGTCCGCGGCGGTGCGCCAGGGGATCTGCCCGGTCTCGGCGTCGAGGCCGCGGAAGGCGAGCCGGCCGATGTCGCCGGCCGCGTTGTGCACGCCCCGCCGCGGCCGGCCGCCGAGGATGAGGCCCATCGCGATCCGGTTGCCGACCGAGAGGTAGACGATGTCGTCGACCAGCTGCGCGACTCCGAGATGGTGCTCGGCGACCGCGGCGAGGCGCACGCCGTTGTCGACGGCGACGGGACAGGAGAAGGCCTGCTGCAGCTGTGCCCCGATGTCGACGCCGGACCACTCCGGGATCACGACCGACGCGATCACGCGCCCCGCGTCGTCGACGAGCCCGGGGAGCGAGACGCCGATCGCCCGCACGCGGGAGGAGGGCACTCCGGCGTCGGCGAGCGTGGCGCGGATGTCGGCGACCACCGCGCCGAGCTGCGCCGCCCCGTCGCGCTCGGCGGCGATCCCCTCGAACCGGCGCTGGGCCGTGACCCGGCCGGCGAGGTCGGACACGAGCACCCGGACGCTCGCGACGCCCACGTCCACGCCGACCACGTGGCCCGCGTCCGCGCGGAAGGCGTAGTGACGGGCGGGCCGTCCCGCCCGTCCGGCGGAGGGGCCGGGTGTCTCGGCGACGAGGCCGGCGTCGATGAGGGCGGCCATCGCGTTCTCGACCGAGGTGCGGGAGAGCTCGAGCGTCTGCGCGATCTCGGTCACCGTGGCGCTGCCGACGGTGCGCAGATGGTCGGCCGAACGGGCGGCGATCGACGGGGGCGTGCTGCCGGACATCGTCGCTCCTCTCGTCCTCGTCGGCCAGTTGCCGATCAAATTAGCACATCGGGCTGGCGAATCCGGAGGCGATCGCTTCAGCCCCCTCGGACGTCGCTCCCGAAACATCGGGCGACGAGTTTGCTATAGCCCCTTGACGGATTATCACAGCGTAGTGTCATAATGGGCTCTACCCTGCACGGTTCTAGCAAAGGAGCACCATGCGCGTCAGCAAGTTCACCGGGGTCGCGGCGGGCATCGCTGCTGCCGCCCTCTTGGCCGGATGCTCGGCGGGAGGAGGCCAGGCCTCCTCCGGCGAGAAGCACGTCACCCTCTGGATGTACCCCGTGGTCGCCGACGAGGCGACGAACAAGAGCTTCTGGGACGACACCATCGCGGCGTTCGAGAAGGAGCACAAGGACATCACGGTCGACTACGAGATCTTCCCGTGGGCGAACCGCGACGAGGCCCTGCAGACGGCGATCGCCGCCGGCAAGGGACCCGACCTCGTCTACCTCGTCCCCGACCAGCTCGCCGCCTACAAGAAGTCGATCGCGCCGATGAACGACCTCCTCAGCGCCGAGCGGCAGAAGGACCTCCTGCCCAACGTCAAAGACTCGGTCACGATCGACGGCGACCTCATGGCGGCGCCGGTGCTGACCAGCGCGCAGCCGCTCGTCTGCAACGCCGCGGTGTTCCAGCAGGCCGGCGTCGCCGAGTACCCGAAGACCTGGGACGACGTGAAGAGGCTCGCCCCGACCTTCGCGGCCAAGGGCTTCTCGATGCTGAACTACCCTGCCTCGGCCGAGAACACCCTCAACATGACCTTCTACCCGGTGCTGTGGCAGGCCGGCGGAGAGGTCTACGACAAGGACGGCGGCGTCGGCTTCGACAGCGAGGCCGGCGAGAAGGCGCTGACCTTCCTCACCGACCTCGCCACGGCGAAGGCCCTCGACCCCGAGGCGCTCACCACCAACGTGCCGCTCGAGCAGACCGCGATCGCCCAGGGCAAGGTGGCCTGCACGTTCAACAACGCCGTCACCGAGGTCGCTCCGTTCTGGGGCAAGGAGAACGTCAAGGTCCTCCCGCCCCTCAAGGGCGAGAAGTCCGTCGCCTACGGCACGGTGGGCTCGCTCGCGGTGCTCAAGGGCTCCAAGGCGCCCGAGGCCGCGGCGGCGTTCGCCGAGTACGCGACCGGCGCCGACGTCGTCAAGCCGTTCCTCACCGCGGCCGGCTACTTCTCGGCGCTCAGCACCACCGAGCCGCTGTACGCCGACGACCCGCTGCTCGGCGAGGTCGAGAAGTACGTGCCCGACACCACGGTGGGCCAGCTCGCGACGAGCTCCCGCGCGCTCATGGGCGTGCTCTCGCCGGAGATCCAGGCGGCGCTGCTCGGCCAGAAGTCCCCGGCCGACGCGCTGAAGGACGCCGCGGCCGCCGCGGCCCCGATCCTGAAGAAGTGACCCCCTCCGGGGGCGCGCGGCCCGCGCGCCCCCGGAACCCAGCGACGCGAGGTGCGAGATGACGACGGCGACGACCGGCAAGAGGCCCCTGGGGGCGGTGGGACGGGTGCTCGCCCGCCGGGAGGCGAGGGTGGCGCTGCTGTTCGTGCTGCCGGCGTTCCTGCTGTTCCTGGCGTTCCGCTTCGGGCCCAGCATCGCCGGCGTCGCCCTCAGCCTCTTCGACTACGACATCACGGGAGAGATCGCCTGGCGCGGCCTCGACCACTTCCAGCGTCTCGTCGCCGACCCCCTGTTCTGGCGGGCGATGGGCACCACGGTCGTCTACACGGTGTTCGCGGTGCCGATCTCGCTCGTGCTCTCCACGGTGATGGCTCTCGGCGTGCGCCGCGCCTTCCGCGGATCGCGCTTCTTCCGCTCGATCTTCTTCCTCCCCGTCATCACCTCGCTCGTGCTGGCCGGGTCGATCTTCGTGTGGATCTTCTCCGCCAACGGGCCGTGGTCGGCGCTGATGTCGCCGCTCGGCCTCGGCGGCTCGTGGCTGGGCAGCACGGTCCTGGTGATCCCGGCGATCATCGTCGTCGGCGTCTGGTCGCGCTTCGGATACGGGATGATGATCCTCATCGCCGCGATGCAGGACGTCCCGCGCGAGCTGGAGGAGGCCGCCCTCATGGACGGGGCGAACGCCTGGCAGCGGTTCCGGTCGATCATCCTCCCGCACCTGCGCCCGACGTTCTTCTTCCTTGCGGTGATCGAGACCACCGCCGCGTTCCAGGTCTTCGACGTCATCTACGTCATGACCCAGGGCGGACCGGCGAACGCCAGCTACTCGCTCGTCTACCTGCTGTACGACCAGGGCTTCAAGTACTTCGACTACGGCTACGCCGCCGCGGTCGGGGTGGCGCTGTTCGCCATGACCCTCGTCGTCGCCCTCGTCCAGCGCCTCGTGATCGGAAAGCAGAGATGACCGCCGCGACCCCCACGACGACGCAGGCCCTGACCACGCCGGACCGGGGGAGGCGGGCCACGGGCCGCGGCCGCTCCCGTTCCTACCGCGCCCTCGAGCCCACCGGCCTCGGCGTGGTGCTGCGCTGGATCTGGCTGAGCATCGCCGCGATCCTGAGCTTCTTCCCCTTCTACGCGATGGTCGTGCTGAGCCTGAAGCCCGGGAAGGTCGTGGAGCTGCCCGGATCCCTCCTGCCCTGGAACCTGTCGTTCGACTCCTACGCCCAGGTGCTCGGCGGGCAGAACCTGCTCGGCTGGCTCGGCAACACGCTCGTCTACTCGCTCGTCTCGGTCGTCGCCGTGCTCTTCCTCTCGGCGCTGGCCGGATACGCCTTCGCCAAGAAGCGCTTCGCGGGCAAGGAGGTGATGTTCTGGTCGTTCCTGGCGATGGTCATGGTGCCGTTCCACGTCACCCTCATCCCGACCTTCATCCTGATGGCGAACCTCGGCGGCGTCGACACCTACTGGGGACTCATCCTGCCCACGCTCGCGAACGCCCAGGCCGTCTTCCTCATGCGACAGTTCATCGAGGGGCTCCCGGACGAGCTCTTCGAGGCGGCGCGCATCGACGGGGCGGGGGAGTTCCGCATCTTCCTGCGGATCGTCCTGCCCCTGTGCAAGCCGATCCTCGCGACCCTCGGCATCTTCGTCTTCCTCTGGCACTGGAACGACTTCCTGTGGCCGCTCATCATCGGCAAGTCGAACGCGATGTTCACCCTGACCGTCGGCATCTCGTCGCTGCAGCAGCAGAACGTGCCGCTGAGCACGATGCTGGCCGGATCCGTGGTCGCGCTGCTGCCGATCTTCCTCGCCTACCTCGTGGCCCAGCGCTACGTGCAGGAGGGCGTGACCGGGACCGGCATCAAGGGCTGACGCCCGCCGGCCCCGACCGCCCCGCATCCGAACGAAAGGACCTTCCGTGACCACTCCGGCCACTCCCGCAGGCACCGGCTTCGCCTCCGAGGCCGAGCTCGAGGAGGCGCTCACCGCGCCCAGCCCCGCCCTGATCGCCGACCTCGCGCGCGGCGCGGGCGACCTCGTCATCCTGGGCGCCGGCGGGAAGATGGGCCCGACCCTCGCCGTCCTCGCCCGGCGCGGCCTCGACGCGGCGGGCCGCAGCGGCGACACCGTCTACGCCGTCTCCCGCTTCGGCGAGGCGAGCGTGCGCGAGCGGCTGACGAGGGCGGGGGTGGAGGTCGTGCCGTTCGACCTCATCGAGAACGACGACTTTGCCGCGCTCCCGGACGCCCCCCACGTCGTCTTCATGGTCGGCGCGAAGTTCGGCGCCGCCACCAGCCCGTCCTGGGCCTGGGAGGTCAACGCCGCCCTTCCCGACCGGGTGGCGCGTCGCTACCGCGACAGCGCGATCTCGATCCTCTCCACCGGCAACGTCTACCCGTTCCTGCCCGCGTCCTCCGGCGGAGCGAGCGAGGACGTGACCCCCGCACCGGTCGGGGAGTACGCGCAGTCCTGCCTCGGACGCGAGCGCGTCTTCGAGTTCGCCGCGCAGCAGCGGGGCACCCGGATCGCCGTCATCCGGCTCAACTACGCCGTCGACCTGCGCTACGGCGTGCTGGCCGACATCGCCAGCGCCGTCCACGCGGGCCAGCCGGTCTCGGCCGCCACCGCCAACGTCAACGTCGTCTGGCAGGGGTACGCGAACGAGGTCGTGCTCCGCAGCCTCGGCCACGCGTCGGCCGAGGGCTTCACCGTCAACCTCACCGGGCCCGAGACGCTCAGCGTCGCCGCCGTCGCGCGCCGGTTCGGCGAGCTCCTCGGGCGCGACGTCGAGCTCGTGGACGAGCCGCAGCCCACGGCGCTCCTCAGCGACGCCCGCCGCTGCATGGCCCTGTTCGGATACCCGTCGGTGCCCGCCGACACCCTCATCGCCTGGCAGGCGGAATGGCTCTCCGCGGGGCTCCCGCTGTCGGCCAAGCCCACCAAGTGGGCCGTCAGGGACGGGAGGTTCTGATGCCCGGCGTCCCGACCCTCCGCCCCGAGGCCGCACGCACCCTGGCGCAGGGCGCGGTCATCCCCGCCCACCCGCTCGCGCTCACCGCGGAGCGCCGCCTGGACGAGCGCCGTCAGCGCGCGCTCACCCGGTACTACCTCGACGCGGGCGCCGGCGGCATCGCGATCGGCGTGCACACGACGCAGTTCGAGATCCGCGACCCCGAGCACGCCCTGTTCGAGCCGGTGCTGGCGCTCGCCGCGGAGGAGCTGGACGCGCGCGCCGACGCCGCGGTCGTGCGGATCGCGGGCATCGCCGGCGACACCGCGCAGGCCGTCGCCGAGGCGGAGCTGGCCCGCGCGCTCGGCTACGACGCGGTGCTGGTGAGCCCGCGCGTGCCCGGCGCCGGCCCGGCGACGCTGCTCGACCGCGCCAGGGCCGTCGGCGAGGTGCTGCCGATCGTCGGGTTCTACCTGCAGACGGCGATCGGCGGTCCCGTCCTGGACCGCGCGTTCTGGCGCGAGTTCGCCGCGATCCCCTCGGTCGTGGCGGTCAAGGCCGCGCCCTTCGACCGGTATCGCACGCTCGAGCTCGTCCGGGGCGTCGCCGCCTCCGGGCGGGCGGACGAGATCGCGCTGTACACCGGCAACGACGACGCGATCGTCCCCGACCTGCTCACCGAGTTCCACGTCGACTCGCCCGACGGCCCGCAGACGCTGCGGTTCGCCGGGGGGCTCCTGGGCCAGTGGGCGGTCGGCACGCACGCGGCGGTCGGCCTCCTGGAGCGTGCGCACGCGGCGGCGGCCGGCGACGCCGCCGCGCGGGAGGAGCTCGGCCGTGCCGCCTCCGACCTCCTCGACGTCAACCAGGCGGTCTTCGACCCGGCCCACGACTTCCACGGCGTGATCGCCGGCGTGCACGAGATGCTCCGGCAGCAGGGCCTGCTGGAGGGCATCTGGTGCCTGGACCCGGACGAGGGGCTCTCGCCGGGGCAGGCGGAGGAGATCGAGCGCGTGCGGCTGGCCTATCCGCACCTGAACGACGACGCGTTCATCGCCGAGCGCAGGGACGGCTGGCTGCGATGACCGGTCCCGTGGTCCTCGCCGTCGTCTCGGAGCAGCTGTGGGCGGAGTTCTTCTCCGCCCAGGACGAGGCCCGCGTGCGCGCGGCGGCGGGCGCGCTCGGCGGCGGCCTCCTGCGGGTGGACCGGATCGCGGACGCGCCGGACACGGCCTCCGTCCGGGTCCTGATCACGAGCTGGGGCGTCGACCGGATCGACGGTCCCGTGCTCGCGCGGTTCCCGCGGCTGGAGCTGGTGGCGCACACCGGCGCGACCGTGAAGCCGTACGTGAGCGACGAGCTCTTCGACCGCGGCGTCGTGGTGACCCAGGCAGGTGCGGGCATGGCGCGCGCGGTCGGCGAGGTGTCGCTCGCGTTCACCCTCGCGCTCCTGCACCGCATCCCCCAGCTGTACGACGGGCTCCGCGCGCCCGGAGGCTGGTACGACGCGGACGCGGCCGGCGTGCAGCACGAGATCCTCGGCGCCCCGATCGCCGTGATCGGGGCCTCGCGCACCGGACGGGCGTACCTCGCGCTCATCCGCGCGCTCGGGGCCCGCCCGCTGCTCGTCGATCCCACGATCGACGCCGCGGCGGCCGCCGACCTGGGCGCCGAGCTCGTGGAGCTGGACGAGGCGCTCGGCCGCGCGCTCGTCGTCGCGGTGCACGCGCCGACGCTGCCGGAGACCCGCCACCTCATCGGGGCGCGCGAGCTCGCCCTCATGCCCGACGGCGCGAGCCTGGTGAACACGGCCCGCTCCTGGGTCGTGGACGAGCGGGCGCTGCTCGCCGAGGTGCGAAGGGGCCGGATCGCGGCGGCGCTCGACGTGTTCGACGAGGAGCCCCTGCCCGCCGACTCGCCGCTTCGCGGCCTGCCGAACCTCCTGCTCACCCCGCACCGTGCCGCGGGCACGCGGGAGGGCCGGCTGAGCCAGGGACGGATCGTGGCCGACGAGATCGAGGCCTTCGCGGCCGGGCGGCCGCTCGGCCACACGGTGACCCGCGCGCAGCTGTCCACGATGGGCTGAGCCATGCGGGTCGTCTTCGCCGGTCTCGCGCACTCGCATCCGTTCTCGGACGCGGAGAACCTCCGGAGCCTGGGCGGCGAGGTGGCCGGCGTGCACGACGTCGACCAGGAGCGGGCGCAGGAGTTCGCCGCACGCTTCGGTGGCCGGGTCGTCACCGACGTGGCCGAGCTTCCCGCGCTGCGGCCCGACCTCGCGATCGCCACGCCCCGCCCGTCCGAGGCGATGGCCTTCGGGCGTGCCCTGGTCGGCCGGGTGCCGGTCTTCCTCAACAAGGTGGCCGCCGCCGACGAGGCGCGGCTGGCGCAGTGGGACGCGCTCGTGGCCGGCCGGCGCGACGGGGCCGCGGATCCGCTGTTCGGGACCGCGTCGGTGCTGCGGTTCGCGCCGGCGCTCGCACGGTTCGCCGCGGAGCTCGACGGCGCGGTCGTCCTCTCGGTGCGCGTGCTCGCGCAGCACGACGCCGCGTCGTTCCGCCTCCCCGGTCGTGCATGGCAGGACGATCCGGCGGAGGGCGGCGGCACGGCCGTGACGGTGGGCATCCACGCGTGGGAGCTGGTCGACCGGATCCTCCCCGGAGCCGTCCTGGGCGCGGGCACGGGATGGGCCCGCGCCTCGGGGGTTCCCGGCGCACGCTCCGAGGACGTCGCGGGGGTCGCCGCCGTCCTCCGCGTCCCCGGACGCGCGGAGACCGTGCCGGTCCACGCCGTGATCGGCGGGGTGCCGGGCGACGACGCGTACGCGCTCGAGGTCGTCACCGACCGCGGCGTGCGCACCCTCGGCCTGGGCGCGGCCGGAGCCGGCGCGCCAGGGGCGGGCGCGGCCGGGACCGGCATGGCGGAGGGCGGCGGAGCGGGGAGCGGCGCCGAGCCCCGGGTGGAGCTCGGCTTCGAGGGGCTGATCCGTCAGCTCGCCGCCGACATCCCCCACGGCCGGATGACCGCCCCGTGGGCCCGGGCCCGCACGGTCGTAGCCAACAGCATCCGCGCGGCGGCCCTCGCCCGCGGCGGGCGGACGGCGGAGCGTGCCGACGCCCCGACGGCGGTCCCCTGGCCGCCCCGAGACACGGCACCGACGCCGTGAAAGAGAGGAAGACGATGACGACGACGCATCGACACGACAGGAACGAGAGCACGCCGCGGACGCGCCGCACGGTGCTGGCCGGACTCGGCGCCGCCGCGCTCGGCGGCGTGGCGGCGGTCGCGGCTCCGGCCGCCGAGGCGGCGACGCCCGCGGGCGTGGGCGCCGGCGTGGCCATGGGGCGCGGGGTGGACAGCGCCGCGACGGTCCGCGATCTGGCCGGTCTCAAGGGCAAGCAGGACGACGTGATCGCCGTGGCCGGGTACGCCGCCGCGGGCGACGGCGGCGGCGGGCTGTTCCGCTGCGTCACCCGCGACGTCCCCGCCGTGGACGGCGGACGGGTCGTCCCGGGCAAGGGCGGCGTGGTCTGGGTGCGCCTGCACGAGGGGACCCTCGACTTCCGCGCGTTCGGGATCTTCGGGCCCGACGCCCCGGCCGACGACGCGCTGGACGCGATGGTCGGCGACGCGACGGTCAGCAGGATCGAGGCGCACAGCGACCTCAACTTCGTCCGCCGCCACGTCTTCACCCGCTCCGACCTGGTCCTCGACTTCGGCGGGCACCTGATGACGACCGAGGGGATCGAGAACGCCGCGCCGAACGACCCGTTCTCGGCCGTGATGTTCTTCCGCGGCGTCGTCACCGACGAGGTCCAGGAGTCCGCGCTCGGCGAGGACGTCCCCGACCTCGCCGACGTGCTCCCCGTCGCCGACTCGTCGTTCTTCGCGGTCGGCTCCTGGTACGCGGTGGAGGTGAACGGGCGCAGCGGCCGCTGGGAGCGCGAGGTGCAGCGCCTCGTGCAGGTCACCCAGATCGTCGACGGAGGGCACATCCGGATCGGCTACAAGGTCGGCTGGCCGCTCGGCGCCGACCGTGTCATGACCTGGCGCAGGATCGAGCCGGTGCAGCGCGTCCGGATCTCGCGCCTGCGGTTCCGCGGCGGCGGCGACAGCGACGTGACCGGCTCGCACCCGATCGCGTTCGAGTACGCCGTGCACTGCGACGTCGACCACGTCGAGGGCGAGCGCACGTTCTGGCCGCTCGTGATGCGCCGTTGGAACACCCACTACGCCACCGAGCACTGCCGCCTGAGCAACCCGGTGTCGGTGACGCTGGGCGGGGCGGGATACCTGACGCAGCAGATCTACTGCCTCTACGGCTACGTCGCCAACTGCCACACCTCCAACGCCCGTCACCTCAACGACTTCACGGCGAGCGCCTACTGCCTGGTCGAGAACTGCCACGGCGACGGCGACGACCAGGGCCCGTTCGTCACGCACGGACAGTACGAGCACGACCTCACGTACACCGGCAACTCGGGCCTCATGACGTTCGCGAACTCGGGCGCGGCCTGGGGATCGGCGGCCAAGCGGATCACCGTGCGCAAGCACGTGTGCTCCTGGTTCGTCGCCC
>Ga0164243_10007727_pt1 | contig 16004 bp, 9 predicted proteins | sample OricompcompostOP_FD_108781 | JGI IMG/M metagenome (GOLD analysis project Ga0164243, IMG submission 108781) | Organic Plus compost microbial communities from Emeryville, California, USA - Original compost - Organic plus compost (OP) | ecosystem: Engineered > Solid waste > Mixed feedstock >...
CATGTTGCTTTTTCTTTTGCCGGGAAAAATGGCAAAGGCGCAGGCAGATCCGCTTAAGTCCTGCTTGTTGACCGGAAAAGTAACGGATTCGGTTACTGCCGAGGCGTTGCCGGCGGCTACCATTGCCGTGTATACGGTGAAAGACACATCCTTGATAGGTTACACGCTATCTGATAAAAGCGGACAATTCACCATAAAAAATCTTCCCTGTGCGGTCCCGATCAGGATGATCGTCAGTTTTGCAGGATATAAAGGAGTGGTGAAGCTGTTGCAAATGCCTGCAGAAGCAAAAACATGGGATGCCGGAAACCTGGCGATGTTGCCGGCAGGAGAGCTGGATGCTGTGGTGGTGACAGGCCTGCCCCCGCCGGTGCGCATGAACGGCGACACGATCGAATTCAATGTCGACGCTTTTAAGCTGGACCCCAATGCACAAGCGGAAGACCTGTTGCGTGTATTGCCCGGCGTTACCATATGGGCGGATGGCGTTATCACCGTTAATGGGAGGGAAGTGCGCAGCGTGCTGGTAAATGGCAAACCATTTTTCGGAGGCGACCCGCGCGTGGCTACACAGAATATTCCCAAGAACATCATTGATAAAGTACAGGTATACCAAAAGGATATTGGCGGTATAGACTCTGCAACGGAGGTGAATATTAAACTGAAAAAAGGAAAAGACGCCGGTATTTTCGGGAAACTGGGCGCAGGTTATGGCACACGCGACTACCGCGAACTGGACGGAAGCATCAATCTGTTCAACAGGAAAACACAAGTGACTGCAGCGGGCGCTCACAACAACATCAACAAAATGGTGGATAACGTGGGTTACCTGTTGACCAATCATACTTTTAAGGGAACCGGCGCCCGGGTAGAATATCAGTCAGATTTCCGCATGCCCGGCATTAACCGGTTTAGCGGAGGAGGAATGCTGGTGCAGCACGACTTTTGGGAAGACCCCGGTCATCAGCACACCAACCGGTTGACAGGGAATTATTTCCTCAACCACACCACGCGAAATCACCTGAGCAGCATGCAAATCCTGACCCAGTTGAATGACAGTAGTTTTTTCGGGCAGGACCGGCTCACAGAGAACAACAGTACCTCGATCCGCCATTCCGGAAGCGTACAATACGAACTACAAAAAAATAGCGGTCAACTCTCCGTCCATGGAAACTATAGCAGGGCATCAGCAGACAATAATTCTGTTGACAGAACGAATATGCTCAATACTGATCAGGAGCTGGTGAGCACAAACAGTACATTGAGCAATTCGAATAGTACAAGCGATCACTTCCAGTTCCATACCCGGTATGTGCACGGGTATGATAGTGAAAAAGGCGATAGGTTATTTTCGAATTATGAAGTCAGCTATAGCCTGAACCACTCGGTCAGCAATACCATCCGGAACTTGCATTCACTGTATGAAGCCATCAACCAACCGGATGAAAACCGCGAGCTGACCAGGCAGTATGACAATCACATTTCACGGCAGGTACACAGGGTAAGAATGTCTTTCCCGGCGTTGGTTTCAGACATTTTTGGCAAGAACAGTTTTGGGGGGATGAAGATCGGACTGGCCAATGACCTGGATATAACCGCCAATAAAGAAGACAACGTGATCAGCGATACAGATACTACGCTCCATCTGCTGAAAATCAATCCATACCTTACCAACCTGCGCGATGATATTGCTTATGATATCAGGCCGCAGCTCAGGCTGCTTAAAAAATTCCGATTGAAGCTGACTCCCGGGCGGTTCAGTGAACTGGCGACGGATATAAATGCAGGACCGCAATTCTATTCCCTGATCAGCCATTCCCAAAAACAATTTCAGCAATTCTCAAAAAACTTTACAAAGCTGAGGGGCAATGCGGGAATCAGTTTCCAGCAAAGCAGGCGGGGGATGTATCTAAAAATGGTTCGTCTGGAGTTTAGTCTTGCTGCGGAATTTCCCGGGCTGGAAAAACTGGCGCCTTTAACAGACAGCGCCAACCTGAATTTTATCATTGCCGGCAATAAAGCATTAAGAGCGCAGGAGTCCCGGACAATCAGTTTGAACTATATGCATACCAGCCTGCGATCTCATAATACATTCAACTATTCCTTTGGCGTGATGGTGGGGGATGCCAAAGACTATTTTGCCTTTAACAATACGGTAGACAGTCTCGGGCGTACGGTCAGTTCTTATGTAAATGCAAATGGTTACCGCCAGGCAAGGGTAAATGCTGAATTGCGGAAGAACTATACAATTAAAAATAGCCAGTTGCAGTTCTACATCTCTCCATCTGTATATCTTTCCAGGGTGCCTATTATGCTGAACAAGATTGCGGACTATTACAATAACCTCTCCATTTCGTTCAATCCCGGGCTGACTTACCAGTACAAAGACTTGCTGGAACTGCAGGTTTCCAACAGTCATTCCTATGGCAGGTTTAAGCAGGAGAACTCCTCCAACCTGTCTGTCGGCAACTCGGCCAATGAATGGCAGGGCGGTTTCCAGCTCAGGGTTACAAAGAAGCTGGCTGTAGGCAGCAATATCATTCATACCAGCAGTACTTTCAATGGTGAGCGGCTGGATCCGTTTACGATCTGGAATGCAGGGGTTGTCTTACGGCTATTGAAAGCGAACAACATGGAAATAAAGTTCTCTGCACTGGATATGTTAAAACAAAACACCGGGTTGTTCAGTTTTGCTTCGGTGAATTCCGTAACGCGTGAAACCACCAACGTGCTGCAGCAATACTTTATGCTTTCCCTTAGCTGGTATCCGAGAAAATTTGGCAAATAAACAGCAGCCGCATGCAGGCAATACATGTGATGCTTAAACGAAATGATCAATCGTTGTTAAACCCTTTGGTGATTGATATATGAAAAAAGCAGGTAAAACATTTCAATCCGGCGTGTTGTTGATTGCTATTGCAGTGTATACCGTTACAGCGGTCAATAGTGAAGGATATTATCACTTTGACGAACATTACCAGATCATTGAGTTTGCCGGCTATATCACGGGCTTTAATCAGCCCGATGAACTGGCGTGGGAATTTGAAGCCGGCATCCGGCCTGCGTTACAGCCGGCGATTGCTGCGGCGCTATGTACCATACTGCAAACAACCGGGATAGATGATCCTTACCTGCAGGCGTTGGCGCTGCGATTGCTTACGATGGTATTGGCGCTGGTGGCTATTACCCGGTTCATACGGTCTTCCATACACTGGGTGCAACCTGCCAATCAGCAAGTATACATTGTTCTTTCTTACCTGCTGTGGTTTTTACCTTTTCTGAATGTGCGCTTTTCTTCCGAAACCTGGTCGGGGTTGCTTTTTCTGTGGGCAACGGCTTTGGTGCTGGAGAATAGTTTTAAGCATGCGAGTCGCTTCCTGCTGCCTGGATTTTTGCTGGGATTGAGTTTTGTATGCCGCTTTCAATCTGCTTTTCTGATTGCGGGTCTTTTTGCCTGGCTGGTGGTGGTAAAGCAACCAAAGATCAGGGATATATTGGTGTTAACGGGCGGCATTGCCGGTGCTGTGCTGATGGGCATATGTATTGATACGTGGTTTTATGGAGAATTTATATTTACCCCCTGGAACTACTTCCGGGTGAACATTCTGCAGGATGTAGCTTCCAGGTTTGGTGTGGCTCCGTGGTATCATTATGTTGTGTGGTTATTGTTTGTGCCCGGAGGTGTGCTGTTGCTGATCAGTTTGTTAATTGTGTTGTTTAGCGATAACCGGCAACTATTGCTCTGGATCATACTGCCGTTTTTTATAGTGCATTCCCTGATAGCGCATAAGGAAAATCGCTTTTTATTTCCGCTTATTAATTGCTCGCCGCTGTTGTTGATTTTGGGATGGCAATATATGGCAGGTTGGTTTTCCATCAGGAAGGGGAGCGTAGTGGCCCTTGCAGGTTTTAGTTTGTTGGGACTATTCGCGCTGGTCAATGTTGCGGGACTTGCCAATACAGCGTTAGTGGCTGCAGGAAATGGCACCAAAGCCATTACGCACTACATCCATAGCCATTACAGGGATCAGGCGGTAAACCTGATTTATGAATATCATTCCAATCCGTATGATCCGCTCCATGGTATCTTCCTGTCTGAAAAGTTCTACCGGGATGTTAATGTTTCTATGATACCAATGGAGGATGTTGAGACTGCTGCTGATCAATCTGTCTTTGCAGGTCCGCATAATTTATGGGTGATTAAAAAAGGAATGCTGCAGGAACGGTATTTTCAGCAGTTGCAGAAAAAGTACCGGTGGGAATTGGTGACGCAAAGTTTGCCTGTGTGGTCGGAGTGGTTGAATGGATTGTTTAATCCGAACGCGGGGGAACATACGCTGTTGTTGTTTGTTGGTAAATGAGGTTGGATTGCGCATTGGTCTCGAAATTTTAAACTAACACTGGCAAAAAGGACAACCTGCCACGCCCGTTTGCCAGAGAAATGCATCACCAGTACAGCGACAGCAGCGGTCGTTTTAAATTTTCACTGAACGAAAAACAGTTTCACCAACCCCCTGATCCCCAGCATAATGTGGGGTATTTTCCCCTCTCCTGCAAACAACACTTTCACATACAAAAATCCGCCATTCACATACAAAAATACTGGTATTCACATACTAAATATTGAATAAAAAAGTTCATATGTGTATTTTCGACCCTGGCCTAAAAACCTCACTCATCCATTGAAAAAATTTTAACCCCTAACTATTATGAAGCGATGCCTCCCGACACCTCATTATACGAAAACAACTTCCATGCAGGCAGGTTACTGCTGAAACTACTTTCCTTTATCTATAGCATTTCACGAAGAAAAATTCACTGCATTGGTAGTGCGCCGTCGGTTATGGCGCTTGCAAAACCAGGCCGGCAAAGCCGCGGGCCTGGAATTTAAGTGTTTGAACAACCCCTATACAACCCCTTGATATGACACTCCAACCTCACGTGCGTTTTGCGTTATTGGTAAAAAGCGTCCATGCTATTCCCGGCAAATGGTTTACTGCGCGGTGTGCAGTATTGGTTTTGCTGTTTTGCGCTCACCTGTCCGCGCTGCCGCAGGGCATACATCATGTGCCTGTAGATACAGTTGTAAAGCCAGTCAACAATTTAGTAGCGCTACCGGCAGAAAAGGTGGAGCCCAATTTCACCAGTTTTCCCGCAAAAGAAATCATGCGTCCTGAAGTATGGGCAAAGGTAAATCCGGGTAAACCGTATGCAGCCGCCACTACTGCCCGTTATCAAACAATTGGGGAAGACGGCGTGAAGTATGCAGAAGTGATTGACAAACGCACGGCGTATGAGAACTTTTACATCAACCCCGAACAACCTTCGGCTTACGCGCTTGAAAAAGCGATATATCCCGTAAACTTCCAACGCAACGGAGAATGGATTCCCATTGACCCCAGCCTGAGGCCTATGGGCAATGATGTGTATGAAGCGCCTGATCAATGGGACCCGGTAGGCATTCAGATAAGAGACCGGATAACTTATATCCGGATTGGCGGTGAGCAGGTGAAATTCAACAACTGGAGATTATACGGCGTTAACGGCAACGACAGAACACTTCTGGCAACGGCCGACTGGAGCCACTATACCATCGGAGCCGATGGTATACGCATCATCAACATTTTTCCCGGTATTGATGCCGAAATGCATGTAGGCAGAGGTGTTATAAAAACCAGTTTTATTATCCATGAATATACATTCAGTCCCTGCGAAGCATTGCATTTTGAAGATGGCATTGCCGGTATCGGTGACCGTGGACTGTACTTCATTGATAACGACAATGCACGCAAAAGCGCCGAGGCGGTATATGCCGATGTAGCCGGCGAACCACGTGCATTGAAAATTGCTCCGGCACTCGGCTATGTGAAGCAAAACTATTCTGCTACTACTTCTTTCCCTTATCATCTGTCAGGTAATAAACTCAGCATAGCGGTGCCGGGGGCCTACATCATTAACAACCTGGCCCTGGGAGATGTGGTGATTGACCCCTGGGTGGAGAGTGTAAATTCTATTTCCCAAATACTGGTAGGTACGGGGAGTGATGGCAGCTGTTCATTTGGTTCTTTCTGCGATTATACGATATCGGTTACGCCTCCGGCCAATAGTACCATTGACAATGTAGGCGCCCGTGTGCATGTATTGGCAAATGCCCCCTGCGGCCTTGAGAATTTTGCTTTTGCGATGAGATCAGGCACCTGTTCCAGTCCTGCACCGGGGAATGCTTATTCTGTAGGTATTACAGGTCCGGGCACCGCATGGCCGACAGCTTTTTCACATCCCCTGCTAAAGCCTTGCATGCCGGCCCCATCCTGTTCGCCGTCTCCTGTTGATTTCAGATTCCTGCTGTACAGATCCTGTGAGGGTCCCATAGGGTGCGACAATACCTGTGTTGGCCTGGCAAGCCCGTTGGCTGTTTACATCTGGGGACAAACAGCCGAGTTGTCCGCCATCAGCATCACTCCTGCCAATATTTGTGCGGGTGGCAATCTCGAATTCTACGCTACTGCCCAATATGGCGTGCCTCCGTTCAGCAGCTTCGAATGGAGTTTCGATAACTTCGCTACCATTGCAGGGACAGGGGAAATGTTTACCGTTCCGAATACATTCGCGCCGGGAGGTCCTTACAGAATTTACGCGCGGGCAACAGATGCCTGCGGCATACTGGCGGACAACTCTAAAGAATTTTACGTAAAACCATTGCCTGAAATTACCCTGGGCACTGGTGAAACCGTCTGCGATGAAGCTACCACGAATATCGTACCCGCTTCTTCCCTGACTGGCACCACCTATAGCTGGACGGTGGTACAAACGGGTGTAACCGGCGCTGCTGCCGGCAGCGGCACTTCCATACAACAAAAGCTTACCAATACCGGCACAACGCCGGGCACAGCCGTGTATACCATTACGCCCACGGCGAGTGGATGCGCTGGCCCACCGGTAACCTATACCGTTACCGTACAACCGGTGAATAACGTATTGTATGTAGATGCTTTGAATGGCGATGATTCCAATTGTGGCGATGCGTGGACGAATGCTTTAAAAACTTTGTCGGCTGCTTTGGATATGGCCCGTCGTTATACGGTTGTAGACAGCATCCTGGTGGCGGAAGGCACCTATTATCCAACAGGCGATCAAAGCGGCACCAACCGCGACAGCGCCTTTGTGATCATGCGGGGTAAACTGAAACTGTTTGGCGGGTATCCCAACGGCGGTGGCGATCGTGATGTTGCTGCGCATCCCACTATACTGAGCGGCGATATTGGCGTGGACAACGACTACGACGACAACAGTTATCACCTGATGGTGATGGTTGACATTCCCACCACTGCTGATAGCATCGTAATAGATGGTTTCAATTTTGAAAAAGGAAATGCCAATGGCAACCAGATAATCGGTTACGGAACGCAGGGCATCTACCAGGGCCATGGTCCCGGTATTTATATGCAGTTCAACGGGAACGGACAGAAAACTGCCCTGCGCAACCTGACGTTTACCGGGGGGACAGCCCGGATATTGGGCGGCGCTGTGGAACTGGTATACGCTTCTCCGTATATACAAAACTGTGAGTTCAGGGACAACCGGGCCATTGTCGGGGGCGGAGCGCTGTCCAATGATCATGCGGCCAGCCCGTACGTGGTAGACTGCCGGTTTATCAACAATACTGCCCACAGCTTTGGCGGTGCGGTGTTTACGCAGGAAGCTGCCAGTCGCCCGGTATTTGTCAATTGCAGTTTCATAAGCAACAGGGCAATTGCAGACCCATCAGGGCCTGCCAATACCTATGGCGGTGCATTCTATAGCCGGACTGCCGCCGATTTAACTATCACAAACTGTATTTTCCTCAATAACACTGCTACCGGCGGCGGCGGAGCCATTTGCAACGGCAACGATGTGGTGATGAATATTGCCCATTCGGTATTTCAGGGGAACGTGAGCGTGAATGCCGACGCCACTACCGGTACAGGGGGCGCACTGCAGATGAATTCCGGCACCGTCAATATCGTTCACAGTGTGTTCGTAAAGAATGAAGCCGGTGGTATAGCCGATGATGGCGGTGGCGCCTTGATGGTGTATGGCGGTACGATTACCTGCACCAATGTTACGATGCTGGATAACGAAACCCAAAGCACCGGTAAGCCCGATGCCAACGGCATTAGCATTTCCGCAGGAACCACCTGCCATTTCAGAAACAGTATAGCCTGGGGCGCCGGGGCGCAGGTACATAACCTGGGAACGTTTAACAATAATCATTCTCTGATAAGAGGTACCGGTACGGCACTCCCCAATCTCGATCTTGATCCGCAGTTTGCAGATGCGGGTAACCCGGTTGGTCCCGACGGCATATGGGGAACGGCCGATGACGGGCTGCAACTCACTCCCTGCAGTCCTGCCGCCAATATGGGCAACAACGCATATGTGACCCTTACCTCGGATTTTGCCGGAGGCGTTCGCATATTAGAAACCGTTGTAGACATGGGCGCCTATGAACTGCAGTCGCCGGTAACGCCGCTTGACTTCACCGATATGGTGAAAACCTATGGCGACCCCGATGCGCCCATGCCCAACTTTACCAGCTGTTCAGGGTTACCGGTAACGTTCACGATTGCCGACAATACCATTGCTACGGAAACAAGCGGTGAGCTGCACATCTTAAAAGCAGGAACTACCACTGTTACCGCGCATATTCCCAATGGCGCGGCTGATGTTACGGTAAATCTCACTGTTAATCCCAAACCGGTAACGGTAAGCCTGATAGCGCCTGTTTCCAAAGTATACGATGGCAATGCCAATGCGGTGGTAAGTGTTGCCAACCTGCAGCCGGCTCCGGGCGATGTAGTGGGCAGTGATGATGTGACGATTGCCTTAAGCAGTACAGCCGCTGCATACGATACCAAAGATGTGGGCACCGGTAAAACCGTAACGGTTCCGCTGGCAAACATCAGTCTAACCGGTACCTCCGCAGCCAACTATATTATAGCCAATACTTCCGACGTGAGCGCTGCTATAGGCGTTATCACACCCCTGGCGATTACTGTAACAGCCGATGTGCAAACAAAAGTATATGGCGATGCCGACCCACCGCTCACGTATACCGTAACACCTTCGCCGGCGCCGGGTGATGCCTTCACCGGCAGTCTGGAACGCGACCCCGGTGAAGATGCTGGCGTGTATGCCATTCACCAGGGCACGCTGGCGCTCAGCAGCAACTACCAACTCGTGTACAACAGCGCAGACCTGGTGATCAACAAAGCAGTGCTGACAGTTACTGCAGGCAGCGGGACCATTTGTTTAAACGAGCCGCCACCTACGATACCCATAACCTATGCAGGATTCAAAAACGGCGACAATGCTGCGTCGTTACCCACCCGGCCCACGGTGCCGATGCCGAATTACAACGCCCCCGGTAATTATGTGCTGACGCCGCAGGGCGGTGTATCGCCCAACTATACGTTCAACTATATAAGCGGACAACTGAACGTACTGCCAAGCCCCACCGGAAACATTGCCCAGGTTCCCATAGGGCCGGGTATTGTAAATACGCCGGGTATACCAAGCGGTGTTCAGTTGACGGCGCCCGGTGGTGCGGATTATAGCTACGCATGGAGTACAGGCGAATCAACGAAAACCATTACCGTGAAAGAGAGCGGCGATTACCAGGTGCTGGTGACGCATCCGTCAGGGTGTGCTGTGAACTTCACTGTCAAAGTGGTGAAGAAGACGCTGGTCATTCCCAACATCTTCTCACCCAATGGCGACGGCATTCATGATAAATGGGTGATTGAAAACCTGGAGAACTTCCCCGGCAATGTAGTGCAGGTATATAACAGGTATGGACAACTGGTATTTAAAATGACTAACTATACGCCCTGGGACGGCCGCGTGAATGGCCGGGACCTGCCCGTAGGCACGTACTACTATATCATTGACCCGAAGAACGGGGAGAAACCGGTAACCGGTTATATTGACATCATCAGGTAAAACGATCTGCAATGAAGAAAATATTTTTATTAGCGACGGGCATGTGTATATGTGCGCTGGCTTCGGCCCAGCAGCGGGCGCATTACACCCAGTACATTCTCAATAATTTTATAGTGAACCCGGCCCTTGCGGGAATAGAGAATTATACCGATATAAAGATCAGTGCACGCGATCAGTGGGTTGGCGTGGGCGGCGCCCCGCGTACAGCGTATATAACCGTGCATACGCCCATTGGTAAAAACGACTACAGAACCACGGCCACCTCGTTTGAAATTCCCGGCGAAAACCCACGCGGCAGTGCGTACTGGGAGTCTTATACGGCAGCAGCGCCACATCATGGGGTAGGCCTTAGCGTTATAAATGACCGCACTGGTAATTTCAACCGGTTTACTGCTACTATTAGTTATGCTTATCACCTCGGCATCAGCGCCCGGACCAGTCTGGCAGCCGGTTTTGCCGCGGGCATTACTTCGGTGGGATTGAACAGCAATGGCAAAGCTTTCTTCGGCTCCAACCAGGTGGACCCGGCTGTAGGCGGTGCTGTGGCCCGGGAACTGCGTAAAATAAAGCCCGATATTTCAGCAGGACTGTGGTTATACTCGGCTGATTATTTTATAGGATTGTCTGCCCAGCAATTGGTTCCCCAAAAGCTCGCCTTTGTGGATGACGCTACGTTTGAAACCACCGGCAAACTGGTGCCGCATCTTTTTTTAACGGCCGGTTACCGCTTTTTGCTGAATGAAGACATCAATGCCATACCCTCCATCATGATAAAATACATCAACGGTGCTTTCAAAAACAATTACCAGGCTGAAGCCAATGTAAGAGTGCAGTACCGGGATTTGATATGGGTAGGAGGGAGCTACCGGCAATTTGATGGATTTGCTGGTATGGTGGGGTTGAATGTGGCGAATGCATTTAATATTGGTTATGCATATGATTATACTACCACTGATTTACGTACGTACAGCAAGGGAACGCATGAATTGATGATTGGGTTTTTGATTGGGAATAGATATGGGGATACTTGTCCGCGGCATGTGTGGTAATTAATGATTCACAAAAGAACCCCTTTGCTATCGGCATCTAACTTCATCAGGCATACTGCATGGATGGGGGTGTTTCCTGCTTCTCCCCAACAAAAATTTCATCCGCATCCACTCCATAATACTCACACAGCCGAAACAAAATATCCAGTGTAAAATTATACCGGCCGCTTTCAACTTTCTCCAGCAATCGCAGAGGGATATTGATATCTTTCGCCACCGTTTCCGGCAATAAATTCCGCGTAATACGCAACTTCCACAAGCGGGTAGCCATTTCACGAACGGCAATTGCTGTTTTAACGGCATTTGAAGCTGGCAGGATGGTTTTTGACGATTTCTTTTCAGTAACATGCATAGCAGGAAGCTTTAAAGGTGTGAAAAAAGATGCCGGGCAGCATTGTAGAATAGAACCTAAACCGCTATCAGTTATCGTGGTTATCGTACTTGTTGACCAACCGCTGGTGATTGAGCAGATGTGCTGCTTCTACCAGTTTTTCTAGGTGTTCATACAGTAGTACGATTTCTTTTCGCCCGGTCCGGTCGGGATCCCGGGGGAAAGTGCCGGTGACGGTGGATTTAAACCAGTTGCACAGCATTTGCCGGATTTCGGGCAGATGAACAAAGGAGAAGAAGTCTTCAATGACCTGCAAAGGGTCTTGTGCTTCTTCATCTGACAATTTGAATAGCGGGTAGGCTTGCGGGATGAACGTTTCAACAATTGCAGTTTCACTAGTCATAATATTCAATTTAAAGTGAAGAAATGCGGTTGAATATTATGTAAGGGCCAACCGGACGGGGCGCAATAGTTCGGCAGGGAAGAATTGCGTGGGTTAGTCCTTACTGTTGCTGAAGGCTACTACAACCTGACTACAAGAAGAAGGTCACGCAAAGGTCTAATCGATTTGTTTACTCCTTCGTATTCTTTGAAATGTAGTAGTTATCAGCATCGAGAATACAGCAAACACCTCAATTTATTGTGGCAGATGTTCGCAACAACAATTCATTATGGACCTTTGACAGTTGTTTTCATACGGCAATAAATGTTGTACAAACTTAGTGTATTATTCCTAATAATTACATATTTATCCCTAATATTTTTAGTTTATTGACTAATATTTACATAATTGGCTCTTGCTGAGGATTTTGTGAAGTTTGCTTCAGAATTTCACCGCAATGAGTAAACACAACATTAATCGCTTAAGGATAATATTAGCCGAAAAAAACATTACCAATAAATGGCTGGCGGAACGATTGGGCGTTACACAGAATACAGTTTCCAAGTGGGTGACGAATACGAAGCAGCCGAGTGTGGAGACGTTTTATAAGATTGCCATTGTATTGAATGTTGATATCAGAGATTTATTTGAGCCGACACCGGTGAAAAGTGGCAGGTAGAAAGATTGATTTGGTTGTGTAAGGTTCCCCGAATATGGCCCATCCAGTGTTAGAGAAAATCTCTAACTTAAATGGGTCAAATATGAAAAAAGTACGATTCACCGAAGCACAGATCATCTCCATTTTGAAGCAGCAGGAAGCAGGCATATTGGTCAGGGAAAAATTTTTGATACTGTATCGCTGTAATGCGGAAGTAAAGCGGTATCTCACCATCCCGGTAACTTTTGGGTTTTTTGAGGTAGAAGAACATGCCGAAAAGCAGGTATAGCTATAAAACAAAAAACCTGCAAACACTTGATTTTGCAGGCTTTCTCAATTTATTAATATCGCACTTAACGATTATCAGCGGAGAGAGAGGGATTCGAACCCTCGGTACAGTTGCCCGTACAACGGTTTTCGAGACCGTCCCATTCGACCGCTCTGGCATCTCTCCATCCGGAAACCGCCATATCACGCGGCGGCCGGGCGCGCAAGTTACGGCTTTCCCGGGTACCGGCAAATAGCTTCCGGGGACCAGCTTCCTAAGGCCGTGCCCCCAGTCCCCTGGCAAACCTTTCAAGCCCCGTTGTTGACTACCATTGCTGCTTAATTCGTATTATTGATGTCCCATACCCAATCTGGCAGCGACTCTCCTGCAAATATTTTTTATGAAATATATGATTCGCCTCCTTTGCCCCTTCATGACCAGCCTCATAATATTGCTGTCTGCATTTCCCCTTGCGCTGTCTGCGCAGGAGGATGTGTGGGACGTATACATAGCGCAATATGATGAAGGTCCTGGTTCAACGCTTATTAACATGTCGCTGAAACAGGTAGCGCCGCTGAAGCAATTTCCTTTTGTGCTCATTACAGGGGTGAAGGTTACGGATTGTACCGATGAAGGGTTCCCCACACCAGCTGAATTTCAAAAATTGTATGTGGTGTCAGACTCCGTACAAGCCTTTGTAAACAGAACCGCAAACCACAAGTTTGCCGGCACTTTTACGTATCAGTGTGAGCGACTGGATTATTTTTATATTACAGATACTGCAGGCATACGAAAGAAACTGCAACAGTTGTATGCCAGTGCTTTTCCTTCCTATCAGCCGTATATTAATATCAGGCATGATGCCTCCTGGGAAGCCTATCTTGATTTTTTGTATCCCAATGAGGTTACGTATGAATACATGCTGAATCAAAAGGTTGTGATGCGCCTGGAGGAAGCAGGTGATAAGCTGGAAAAAGAAAGACAGGTTGATCATTGGCTGTACTTCAAAACGGAAATAGACCGTGAATGTTTTGTAACCTATGCTACAAAAAACAGGTTTACGATAATATCCAAATCAAAAGCGGAATCCGCTGAAGCTCCTTATCAATTGGTAATTGTACGCAATGATAAAGTGACAATACCAGACATTTCTGCACTTACCCTTCAGTTGCGAAAACAGGCGGTACAATGCAATGGAACTTATGATGGCTGGGAGACATTGGTGGTGAAGGAGTAGTGTAATAATCTTGTTTGCCATAAAGGGAAGATAATTATGGACCCCCATATAAAATGGCCCAATACTATGAATGGGGGTAATCCCTCCTTGCCCTGGCGTAGCAAAGGCCTTACCTGTATATTAATGGTGAGTTGGTTAAGATGGGGTTGACTTCTCTTAAGACGAGCATATTTCCCAGTAATAATTTTAGTTCCAGCGGGTATGGCTTTATGAAAGGTGGACTGGACGAAGCACGCATTTGGAATGTGGCACGCACTGCCCAGGATATCCAAAACGATTACCGCCGCAGCCTTACGCCTGCAACAGCAGTTGGGCTGATTGGTTATTACCCCATGAGTCAGGAATACGGGGCCCGGCTGCATGATCTTGCGTGCACAGCCAATAGCATTACATTATCTACCGGATATGCCTGGAGCACTGCTACAGCCCCTGTTTTGGATCTGGTGCCGGTGGAATATGCGGAAAGAGGCGTATATCCCAGGCACCGGTTGCCAACGAGTTATGTGTACAATAGTACAGGAAACGTGGTGCAGCAGCAATCTCCGGACGGCGGACAGAGTTATTTCTGGTACGATAAACTGAGCCGGTTAATTGCTTCGCAAAATGAAGAACAGCGTGCGCCGCACGATGCGGTAGATCCCAACCGCTATAGCTATACGATATATGAACCCGCCCTCGGAAGAATTCTTGAAGTTGGAGAAAAAAGCAACGGGCAGCTATTGCCTGCGCCGGGCTTCCTGGACCAATCCACCATTGCGGCATTCCTTGGCAGCGGCAGCAATGCGCAGATAACCCAAACGGTGTACGATGCATTGCCGGCACCCGGCAGTGGCGTGCAAACCGGCCTGCTGCAGGAAAATCTCCGCAAGCGGGTAAGCGCCAGTTATTATAAAGAAACCACGGCGGGGCCGGTACTCCAGGCTTCTTACTACAGTTACGACCTCATGGGCAATGTGAAAACGCTGTGGCAGCAGGTAGAAGGACTGGCCCTTAAACGCATTGATTACGAGTATGACCTCGTTAGCGGCAAAGTGAATTTTGTGCGGTACCAGCACGGACAAAACGACCAGTTCTATTATGCCTACGCATATGATGCAGAGAACCGGTTAATTGAAGCTACATCCGGTACACAGGCTTTGGTGAACCCGCACGGGGCCAGTACTTTATTAAATGGCCAGGTGGATGCGTTTTACCGGTATTACCTGCATGGGCCGCTTGCCCGTATGGAGCTGGGACACGACAAGGTTCAGGGGGTAGACTATGCCTATACGCTACAGGGATGGCTGAAAGGTATCAACGGCCATCAATTGAATGCCGCTACAGAAATGGGGCACGATGGGGATGCCCCGGCCAATCCGGTGGCCAAAGACGTATTGGCTTATACGTTGGGGTATTTCCAGAACGATTATCAACCCATTGATGCAACAGCCCCGGCCTTTGGCATGCAATACAATCCGTTGCCCGGTGAACTTACCGGAAAGGATCTGTTTAACGGTAATATCAGTCATACCACGGTGGCCATCAGCGCTTTTAACAATGGGGACCCCACCGGGTACACCTACCGGTACGACCAGTTGAACCGGCTAAAGGAAATGCGGTACCATCCGTTAACGGTATCCACCACCAGTTGGAACAATACCATTTCAACGGAGGCTTACAGGGAAAGTATTACATATGATGGTAATGGCAATATTCTTACATACCTGCGCAATGGCGCCAATTCCGGCAATATGCCCCTGGCCATGGATAACCTTATTTACCACTATAAAACAACTACCGACCCGCTGATCAATCAACCGTATTTGCTGCATAATCAGTTGCAAAGGGTAGCGGAACAGGATCCATTGACGGATGCCAACTATTCTGAGGCATTGAATGGCATTGCGGATCTGGACCATCAAACATCTGAGGAAAATTATAAATATGATAAAACAGGCAACCTGATCAGTGATGTTAAGGAAGCCATCAGCGATATTGACTGGACAGTGTATGGCAAAATACGGCGGATTACCAAACCGGATGGAACCATTATCAATTATGCGTATGATGCGGCGGGCAACCGGGTTAAGAAATCGGTGGAAAAATTTGGCGAACAAAC
>Ga0164243_10007728_pt1 | contig 16003 bp, 15 predicted proteins | sample OricompcompostOP_FD_108781 | JGI IMG/M metagenome (GOLD analysis project Ga0164243, IMG submission 108781) | Organic Plus compost microbial communities from Emeryville, California, USA - Original compost - Organic plus compost (OP) | ecosystem: Engineered > Solid waste > Mixed feedstock >...
GCGCAGCTCGTCGTCGATCCCGCGGTGGTGCTCGTAGCCCAGGAACGCCTGCCAGAACGGCTGGATGCGCGCGTGGTCGGGGGAGTCGAGCGCGAGCTCGACCCGGGAGACGCCGCTGTCGTCCGGCGTGAGGTCGCGCACGGCCGCCGCCTCGGCGACCTTGCGCGCGAGGTCGACGTCCCGCGCGGTGAGCCCGCCGGCATCGTGGCTCGTGAGCGCGACGTCGACGCGCGTGTAGCGCAGGTCCACGTCGGGATGGTGGTTCGCCTCCTCCGCGAGCGCCCCGATCGCGTCGACGAGCTCGAGGCCCGTGGCGAAGTCGGGCGTCGCGAAGCGGGTCACGAGGACCCCGCCCAGGTTCGCCCACCCCGTGAGGGCGGCCTCGTCGACCTGCTGTCCGGTGAGTGTCGTCATCGGTCCATCGTGGCCCCGTCGTCGTGAGCCGCACCACCGCTGGTCGTCGCACGGTCTCACGGTGCGGACACGCCCGTGGACGAGCGGGCGGTCGCCGGGCGTGCGCCTGTACGCTGACGCGCATGAGCACCGACGTGTCCGGCATGCGCCTCTTCACCTCCGAGTCGGTGACGGAGGGCCACCCGGACAAGGTGTGCGACCAGATCTCCGACGCGATCCTCGACGCGATGCTCGCCCAGGACCCGGGCGCGCGGGTCGCGGTGGAGACGCTCGTGACCACGGGCCTCGTGCACGTGGCCGGCGAGGTCACCACGACGGCGTACGTCGAGATCCCGCAGATCGTCCGCGAGGTCGTCAAGGGCATCGGCTACACGTCGTCCGACATCGGCTTCGACGGCGACTCGTGCGGCGTGTCGGTGTCGATCGGCCAGCAGTCGCCGGACATCGCGCAGGGCGTGGACAAGTCCGAGGAGGAGCGCGACGACTCGTCGGGCCCGTCGGTGACGCGGGACCCGTTCGACGTGCAGGGCGCGGGCGACCAGGGTCTGATGTTCGGCTACGCGTGCGACGACACGGCGACCCTCATGCCGCTCCCCGTCTTCCTGGCGCACCGGCTCGCGGAGCGCCTCGCGCTCGTCCGCAAGGACGGCACCATCGCGGGCCTGCGGCCCGACGGCAAGACCCAGGTGACGATCGCGTACGACGGCGACCGGCCGGTCGGGATCGACACCGTGGTGGTCTCCGCCCAGCACGACGAGAAGACGATCCAGTCGGAGCTGCGCGAGCAGGTCCGGGAGAGCGTCATCGAGCCGGTCCTCGCGGCGCTCGAGCTCCCCGACGGCGCGAGCCTCGGCGGCCCGCGCCAGGTGTTCGTGAACCCGACCGGGAAGTTCGAGATCGGCGGCCCCAAGGGGGACGCGGGCCTCACGGGCCGCAAGATCATCGTCGACACGTACGGCGGGATGGCGCGCCACGGCGGCGGGGCGTTCTCGGGCAAGGACCCGTCGAAGGTCGACCGCTCGGCCGCGTACGCCATGCGCTGGGTCGCCAAGAACGTCGTGGCGGCAGGCCTCGCCCGCCGGTGCGAGGTGCAGGTCGCGTACGCGATCGGCCGCGCGCACCCGGTGGGTCTCTACGTGGAGACGTTCGGCACCGAGACCGTCTCGGTGGACCGCATCCAGGCCGCGATCCGCGAGGTCTTCGACCTGCGGCCGGCGGCGATCATCGCCGACCTCGACCTCCTGCGCCCGGTCTACCGCCGGACGGCGGCGTACGGGCACTTCGGGCGCGAGCTCGACGGGCTGACGTGGGAGCGCACCGACCGCGTCGACGCGCTGCGCGCCGCCGTCTGACCGGGGGAGCGGTCCCGCCTGTGCACGCGGCGCCCCGGGGTGGGCGCGGCGTGCTGGGATAGGGGCATGGGAGCGGAACCGGTCGAGCAGCTCGCGCTGCCGGGCCTCGAGACGGCCGGTGCTCCGCGGGGCGGACGACGTCGGCGGGTCGCCGAGGGCGGGATCCCGATCGCCGAGGAGCTGCCCGTCGCCCGGGTGGCCCTCGAGCTGCCGCCCGCCCACCTCGACCGCACGTTCGACTACGCGGTCCCCGCGGACGTCGCCGACGCCGCGCAGCCGGGCGTCCGGGTCAAGGTCCGGTTCGGCGGCCAGGACGTCGGGGGCTACGTGCTCGAGCGGACGGCGTCGTCCGAGCACGGTGACCGGCTCGTCCCGCTGCGTCGCGTCGTCTCGCCCGAGCGGGTCCTCACGTCGCCCGTGCTCCGGCTCGCGCGCGCCGTGGCGGACCGCTACGCGGGCACGCTCGCCGACGTGCTGCGCCTCGCCGTCCCGCCTCGGCACGCCCGCACCGAGCAGGCCGCGCACGCGGACGCGGACGCCTCCGACCTCCCGCCCCTGGCCGAGGCGCCGGGGCAGTGGCGGCCCTACCGGGGCGGCGTCGCGCTCCTGCGGCACCTCGCGGCGGGCGGCGCGCCTCGTGCGGCCTGGGCGACGCTTCCGGGCCCGGACCCGCTCGTCGAGACGGGGGCGCACTGGTCCGCCGCGCTCGCCGAGGCCGTGCGCGTCACGGTCGCCGCGGGTCGGGGTGCGCTCGTCGTGCTGCCCGACGCCCGGGACGTCGCGCGCCTGTCGCGCGCGCTCGAGGCCCGCGGGCTCCCGCCGTGGGTCCCGGCGACGGGCGGCCGGGTCGCGCACCTCACGGCCGACGACGGGCCGTCGGCCCGCTACGCCCAGTTCCTCGCGGTGCTGCGCGGCGACGTCCGGGTCGCGATCGGGACGCGCGCCGCCGCGTTCGCGCCCGTGACCGACCTCGGGCTCGTCGTGTGCTGGGACGACACCGCCGACACGCACGCCGAGCCCCGGGCGCCCTACCCGCACACGCGCGAGGTCCTCGCGCTGCGCGCGGAGCTCGAGCGGTGCGCGTTCCTCGTCGGGTCGCCCGCCCGGACGACCGCGACGCAGGCGCTCGTGGCCCGAGGCTGGGCCAAGGACGTCGTCGCCCCGCGGCCGGCCGTGCGGGAGCGGACCCCGCGCGTGCGGGCGCTGACGTCGGTCGAGCTCGCGAAGGAGGGCCCGGGCGCGGCCGCCCGGCTGCCCGCCCCCGCGCTGCACGCGGTACGGCAGGCGCTCGAGGCCGGCCCGGTGCTCGTCCAGGTCCCGCGCAGCGGGTACGTCCCGGTGGTCGCGTGCTCGCGCTGCCGCACCCCGGCGCGCTGCGCGACGTGCCACGGCCCGCTCGGGCTGTCGGGCGCGCGCACCGACCCGCAGTGCCGCTGGTGCGGGCGCCTGGCGGCGGACTGGACGTGCGACGAGTGCGGCGCCCACGGCCTGCGTGCGACGTCGGTCGGCTCGGGCCGCACGGCCGAGGAGCTCGGTCGCGCGTTCCCCGGGGTCACGGTGCGCGTGTCCGGGGCGGCCACCGGTGTGCTCGACACGGTGCCCGCGCGCCGGGCGATCGTCGTCTCCACGCCGGGCGCCGAGCCCGTGGCGACGGGCGGGTACGCGTGCGCCCTCCTGCTCGACGCCGCCGCCAGCACGGCGGGCCGTGGGCTCGGGGTGGCGCAGGACGCGCTCGCCCGGTGGCTCGGCGCGGCCGCGCTGGTCCGCCCCGCGCCGGACGGCGGCTCGGTCCTCCTCGTCGGCGACGCCGCGCCCGCGCCGACCGGGGCGCTCGTCCGCTGGGACCCCGTGGGGCTGGCCGCGCGCGAGCTCGACGAGGTGGCCGAGCTGGGCCTGCCACCCGCGGTGCGCATGGCGTCCGTCGAGGGGGAGCGCACCGCCGTGTCCGCCGTCGTCGGGCGCGTGGCCCTCGCCACCGGGGAGGCCGTGCTCGGTCCCGTGACCCTCGACCCGGTGTCGCCCGGACGGCCGGGCAGGGCCGCCGACGACGGAGCGCTCGTCCTGCCGGGCGGCGAGCCCGTCCGGGTGCTCGTCCGGGTGCCGTGGGAGCAGGGCCGCGAGCTGGCCCGCCAGCTCGCGGCGTCGCTCGCGGTCCGCAGCGCCCGGCGCGAGGGCGGCGACGTCCGTGTCCGGCTCGACCCGAAGGAGATCGTGTGACCCCCGAACCTGCCGCCGGCTGTACGGAGCCCGTGGAGGCCGTGCTGTTCGACCTGGGCAACGTCCTCGTCCGCTGGGACCCGCACGGCGCGTTCGAGGGAGTGGCGTCGCGCGACGAGGTCGAGCGGTTCTTCGCCGACGTCGACTTTTCCCGCCTCAACCTCCGCGCGGACGCCGGGCTGTCCTGGGCCGAGGTCCGCTCCGAGGTCGCGGCGACGCACCCGCAGCACGCGCCGCTCGTCGACACGTACGTGACGCGCTTCGCCGCGACCCTCGCGGGGCCGGTCCCCGGCAGCGAGGACGTGGTGCGGGAGCTGCGGGCGTCGGGGCTGCGGCTGTACGGGCTCACCAACTGGTCCGCCGAGACGTACGCGCACGGGCCCGTCGCCGCCCCCGCGATCCGGCTGCTCGAGGACGTCCTCGTGTCGGGCCGCGAGGGGCTCGTCAAGCCCGACCCCGCGATCTTCGGGCGCGCTGCCGAGCGGTTCGGGCTCGACCCGGCCCGCACGGTCTTCGTCGACGACGCCCCGGCGAACGTCGAGGCGGCCGCCCGGCTGGGCTTCGTCGCCCTGCGCTTCACGTCCGCCGACGCGCTGCGGCGCGACCTGCGAGCGGTCGGGGTCAGGCTCGCGGCGTCGTGATCACGAGCACGGCCGTCGCGCCGTCGGGCCCCGCCTCGTAGGAGTGCGCCACGTCGCTGGTCCAGCTCACGTGACGTCCCTGGGGCGCGTCGTGGACCTCGTCGCCGTCCGCGCCGTGGCGGACCACCCGGAACCGCCCGTGCGTCGTCACGAGGTGCTCGACGACGCCCGGCGCGTGCGCGGGGGACCGGCGTGCGACACCGGGGTCGTGCTCGAGCGTGTAGACCTCGACGGTCGTGCCGTCGTCCTCGGTCCGCACGTCGAGCAGCCGGCTGCGAGCGCCCTCGCCGTCGACGACGCTCCCGGGCGCGTCGCCCAGCAGGTCGGAGAGCGTGACCCGGAGCGGTCCTGCGAGCGCGTAGAGGCTGGCGAGCGTGGGGTTGCGGCGCCCGGACTCGAGCTCGGACAGCAGGCCCTTGCCGACCCCGGCCCGCGCGGCCAGCGCCGACAGCGAGAGGCCGCGACCCTCCCGGAGCTGCCGGATCCGCCGGCCCACGCGGAGGGCGACGTCGTCGGTCGGGTCGGGGTGCTCGCGCGCTGCCACGGCCTCAGACTATCGTTCCGTATATGGAACGCTCTCGCGCCGCCACCGACCGCGCGCGCCCGGTCCTGGCCGGGGTCGTCACCGCGCTCGTCGGCTTCTCCAGCTCGTTCGCGGTCGTGATCGCCGGGCTCCGCGCCGTCGGGGCGACGCCGGCGCAGGCGGGCTCCGGGCTGGCGGCGCTCTGCCTGGCCCAGGGGATAGGGATGGTCGTGCTCTCGTGGCGCCACCGCATCCCGCTCACGCTCGCCTGGTCGACGCCGGGCGCCGCGCTGCTCGTGAGCACCGGGGCCGTGGCCGGGGGATGGGCGGCCGCCGTCGGCGCGTTCGTGCTCGTCGGGGTGCTCGTGCTCGTCACGGCCGCGCGGCCGCGGCTCGGCGCGCTCGTGGGACGGATCCCGGTGCCGGTCGCCCAGGCGATGCTCGCGGGCGTCCTGCTGACCCTGTGCCTGGCTCCCGTGCGCGCGGTCGCCACCCAGCCCGCGTTCGTCGTCCCGGTGCTGGTCGTCTGGCTCGTGCTCCTGCGGCTCGCGCCGCGGTGGGCGACGCCTGCGGCGCTGGCGCTGACCCTGACCCTGGTCGTCGTGGACGAGCTCCGGCACGGCGGGCTGCCGGGCGCGTCGCTCGGGCACCTGGTCTGGACGACGCCGCACCTGACCTGGCAGGCGGTCGTCGGGCTGGCGGTGCCCCTCTTCCTCGTCACGATGGCGTCGCAGAACGTCCCCGGCGTGGCCGTGCTCGGGACCTTCGGGTACCGCGTGCCGTGGCGCTCGGCCATGACGGTGACCGGCATCGGCACGGTGCTCGCCGCGCCGGTCGGAGGGCACGCCGTGAACCTCGCCGCGATCACCGCCGCACTCGCCGCCTCGCCCGACGCCGCCCCCGACCCGCGCCGCCGCTGGCTCGCCGCGCACGTCGCGGGCTGGTGCTACGTGGTGCTCGCGCTCGGCTCCACGTGGCTCGCCGCGCTCGTCGCCCTCGCGCCCGCCGGCGTCGTGGAGGCCGCTGCCGGGCTCGCGCTGCTCGGCAGCCTCGCCGGCGCCCTGCGCGGCGCCTTCGCCGCGGACGGGCCGCGCGAGCCCGCGGTCGTCGCGTTCGTCGTCGCGGCGTCCGGGGTCGCGCTGGGCGGGGTCGGCGCGGCGTTCTGGGCGCTCCTCGCGGGACTCGTCGTCGGAGCGGTGCTGCACCGCTCGGCGCCCGCGTCTGCCGCGGCCGCGACCACCGGGGACGCTGCCCGCCCGTAGAATCGGGCCCATGCGCCTCCTCTTCGCCGGGACCCCGGACGTCGCCGTTCCGTCGCTCGAGGCGCTCCTCGGCTCGCGCCACGAGGTCGTCGCCGCGCTCACGCGGCCCGACGCCCGGGTCGGCCGCGGCCGGACCCTCACCCCGAGCCCCGTGCGGGTCCGCGCCGAGGAGGCGGGTCTGCCCGTGATCACGGCGCGCCCGCGCAGCGAGGGCTTCCTCGACGTGCTCGCCGACCTGCGCGTCGACGCCGCGGTCGTGGTCGCCTACGGCGAGATCCTGCCGCGGGCCGTGCTCGACGCCGTCCCGCACGGCTGGGTCAACGTCCACTTCTCGCTCCTGCCCGCCTGGCGCGGAGCTGCGCCGGTGCAGAGGGCGGTCATGGCGGGAGACGAGGTCACGGGCGTGTCCACGTTCCGCCTCACGCCCGGCCTCGACGAGGGCCCCGTCTTCGGGACCATGACCGAGACGGTGCGCGCCCGCGACACGTCGGGCGACCTCCTGGCGCGCCTCTCCACGGCCTGCACGCCCCTGCTGCTCGCGACGCTCGACGCGATCGAGGACGGCACCGCGACCCCGGTCGAGCAGCCCGCCGACGGCGTCAGCCTCGCTCCCAAGATCACACCCGACGACGCGCGCGTCGTCTGGACGTGGCCCGCGCTGGCGATCGACCGGCTCGTGCGGGGCTGCACCCCGGCGCCCGGCGCGTGGACCACGGCTCCCGACGGCGGACGGCTCGGGCTCGGCGCCGTGCGACCCCGGCCCGACGTCAGCGACCTCGCCCCCGGGCACGTCCGGGCGGGCAAGCGCGAGGTGCTCGTCGGGACGGCGACGCACGCCGTCGAGCTGGGCGACGTCGCCCCGGTGGGCAAGAAGCACATGGCCGCGGCCGACTGGGCGCGTGGCGCCCGGCTGGGCGACGACGCCGTGCTCGGGGCGGAGGCGGGCGCGTGAGCGGCCAGGGCCAGGGCGCACGAGGCGGCCGCGGCGGGTACGACGGCCGCGACGCACGCGGGCGCGAGCGCGGGGCCGCGCGGCTGCGCGGCGACCGGAACCGGAGCTCGCAGGCGCCGTCGCAGCGTCGCCGCGCCGCCGACCCGGCCCGGACCGCGGCGTTCGACGTGCTGCGTGACGTCGACGCGTCCGACGCCTACGCGAACCTCGTCCTGCCGCCGCTGCTGCGCGAACGGCGGATCGAGGGCCGGGACGCCGCGTTCGCGACCGAGCTGGCCTACGGCACGCTCCGCCTGCGCGGCCGGTACGACGCGGTCCTCTCGCGGTGCTCGTCGCGCCCGCTCACCGAGACCGACCCCCCGGTGCTCGACGCCCTCCGCCTCGGCGCGCACCAGCTCCTCGGCATGCGGGTCCCGCCGCACGCGGCCGTGTCGGAGACCGTCGGGCTGGTCCGCGACCGCGTCGGCAGCGGCGCGGCCCAGTTCGTCAACGCGGTCCTGCGGCGGGTGGCCGAGCGCGACCTCGACGCGTGGCTCGAGGAGCTCAAGGTCACCGCGCCCGACGAGACGGCCGCGCTCGCCGCGACGCAGAGCCACCCCGCGTGGATCGTGCGGGCACTGCGCGAGTCGCTCGTCGGCAACGGGCTCACGGCGGACGACCTGCCGGCGCTCCTCGAGGCCGACAACACGGCGCCCCGCGTCACCCTCGTCGCGCGTCCCGGCCTCGCCGACCCCGACGAGGTCCGGGCCGACGCGCACGGGACCGCCGGTCGCTGGGCCCCGACGGCCGTCGTCCTGCCGGGCAGCGACCCCGCCGCCGTGCCCGGCGTCGACCAGGGGCGCGTGGGCGTGCAGGACGAGGGGAGCCAGCTCGTGACCCTCGCCCTCGCCGCCGCGGACGTGGATGGCCCCGCCGAGGGCGGCGAGCGCTGGCTCGACCTGTGCGCCGGCCCCGGCGGCAAGGCCGCGCTGCTCGGTGCGCTCGCGCTCGAGCGCGGCGCGACCGTCGTCGCGAACGAGGTCGCGCCGCACCGGGCGCGACTCGTCGAGCGGTCCGTCCGCGCGGTGCGCGACGCGGTCTCGGAGGTCCGGACGGGCGACGGCCGCGAGGTCGGCGCGCTCGAGCCGGGCGCCTACGACCGCGTGCTGCTCGACGCGCCCTGCACAGGCCTGGGCGCGCTGCGCCGCCGTCCGGAGTCACGCTGGCGGCGGACGCCCACCGACCTGCAGGACCTCACGGCCCTCCAGCGCGAGCTCCTCGCCTCGGCCCTCGACGCCGTCCGGCCGGGCGGCCTCGTCGCGTACGTGACGTGCTCGCCGCACCTCGCGGAGACGCGCGTCGTCGTCGACGACGTCCTGCGGCGCCGCGACGACGTCGAGCGCGTGGACGCGGCCGAGGCCGTGCGCCGCGTCGCGGGCGGGGCGATCCCGCTCGCCGACCGCCTCGACGTGCAGCTCTGGCCGCACGTCCACGGCACCGACGCCATGCACCTCACGCTGCTGCGCCGTCGGGCGGCCTAGCGGCCTGCGCCGGGGCGCGTCAGGCGACGCGCTCCGGGGCGAACTGCATGCGCGGGTGCGCGTAGGCCTCCTGCGCCTCCACGAGCTGCAGCTCGCGCTCGCCCGACTCGTGGGTGCGCGTGAGCAGGTCGAAGACGCTCGACGTGGTGCGCGCGAGCGCGTCGGCGAGGTCGCCCGTGCGACGGTAGTGCGCCGTGAACAGCGCCGCCGTCACGTCGCCCGAGCCGTTGGCCTTCATCGGGATGTACGGCGTGCGCACGAGCCACGCGCCGCTGTCGTCGACCGCGAGCATCTCGATCGTGCCGTCCTCGCGGTCCGGGCGCTCGACGCTCGTCACGAGGACGGTGCGCGGGCCGGTCGCGCGCACGAGGTCCACCGACGCGAGCGTGGACTCGAGCGTGTCCGGCTCGGTGCCCGTGAGGAAGCCGAGCTCGAACTGGTTGGGCGTGATGATGTCGGCCGCCGGGACGACGCGGTCCCGCAGCAGCACCGGGATCGCGGGGGCGACGAAGCACCCCGACCTCGCGTTCCCCATCACGGGGTCGCACGAGTACACCGCGGCCGGGTTGGCCGCCTTGACGCGCTCGACGGCCTCGAGGATCACGTCGGCGATGCCCTCGCCGCCCTGGTAGCCGGAGAGCACGACGTCGACCTGGGGGAGGACCCCGCGCTCCTCGATCCCGCGGAGCACCTCGCGGACGTCGTCGGGGCTGATCAGCGGGCCGCGCCACTGGCCGTAGCCCGTGTGGTTGGAGAAGTTCACCGTGTAGACGGGGAGCACCTCGACGCCGATGCGCTGGAGCGGGAACACGGCGGCCGAGTTCCCGACGTGGCCGTAGGCGACCGCCGACTGGATCGAGAGGATCTTCACGCCCCGATCATCCCACCGCGGGCGACGCGCCTGCGGCGCGCGTCCACCCCTAGGCTGGGCCGCATGGCCGCCCTCATCGCCCCGAGCATCCTGTCCGCCGACTTCGCGAACCTCGAGCGTGACCTCGGGAAGATCGCGACCGCCGACTGGGCGCACGTCGACGTCATGGACAACCACTTCGTGCCGAACCTCACGATCGGCCTGCCGGTCGTCGAGCGGCTCGTCCAGGTCAGCCCGGTCCCCGTCGACACGCACCTCATGATCGAGGACCCCGACCGCTGGGCCCCGGGCTTCGCCGAGGCGGGCGCGCAGTCGGTGACGTTCCACGCGGAGGCGGCGACGGCGCCCGTCCGGCTCGCGCGCGAGCTGCGCCGGCTCGGGTCCCGCGCGGGCCTCGCGCTGCGCCCGGCGACGCCCGTCGAGCCGTTCCTCGACCTGCTCTCCGAGATCGACATGCTGCTGGTCATGACGGTCGAGCCCGGCTTCGGGGGGCAGTCGTTCATCGAGGGCACGCTGCCGAAGATCCAGCGCGCGCGGCGCGCGATCTCCGACGCGGACCTCGACGTGTGGGTCCAGGTCGACGGCGGGGTCTCGCGCGCCACGATCGAGCGCGCCGCCGACGCCGGCGCCAACGTCTTCGTCGCGGGCTCGGCCGTGTACGGGGCCGACGACGTCCCGGCGGAGATCGACGCCCTCCGACAGCTCGCGTCGGGCCACGCGCACTGACACGTCGTCCCACCAGGCGGTCATCGGGTGTCCACGGCCGGGGTGGGAACACCGCGTGTGGCATCATCGTTAGCAAGCAACGAGCACGTGCTCCGGGGTCGGTGAAAGTCCGAACCGGCGGTGACAGTCCGCGACCCGTCCCGCAGCCTCGACCGAGGCAGCGGGACGGTTGACCTGGTGGAATTCCGGGACCGACGGTGAAAGTCCGGATGGGAGGCAGTGCGTGCGGGGCGTCGTCTCGACGTCCCGTGGTGCGGGGTTCGGCCATGCCTGGCGTGGTGTGCTCCGGGCCTCGTCCGACCCCCGGAGCAGGTGCGCCGACGCACCGCCCGGAAGGACCGCCCGCACCGCCATGACCGACCACCCCAGCGCCCCGCCGCGCCGCGTCGTCGCGTCCGTCGACGACGCTCTCGTGCGCGCCGTCGAGCTCGCGGCCCGCGGACCTGCCTGGGGACCCAACCCGCGCGTGGGCTGCGTGATCCTCGCGCCGACAACCGCTGGCGACGGGCGCCGCGAGGTCCTCGCCGAGGGCTGGCACCGCGGCGCCGGCACCCCGCACGCCGAGGCGGCGGCCCTGGCCGCGGCCCGCGAGGCCGGTGTCGACGTCCGGGGCGCGACGGCGGTCGTCACGCTCGAGCCGTGCAACCACACCGGTCGGACCGGCCCCTGCGCCGTCGCGCTCGAGCAGGCCGGGGTCGCCGAGGTGGTCTACGCGGTCGCGGACCCCAACCCCGTCGCCGCCGGTGGCGCCGCGTACCTCACGAGCCGCGGCGTGCGCACCGAGCTGCGTCCCTCGCCCGCGGCCACCGAGCTCACTCACGCCTGGGCCACGGCAGCCGCCGCGGGCCGCCCCTACGTGATCCTCAAGACCGCCACGACCCTCGACGGGCGCGTCGCCGCCGCGGACGGCTCGAGCCGGTGGATCACCGGTCCCGAGGCCCGCGCGCACGCGCACGGGGTCCGCGCGACCGTCGACGCGATCGCCGTCGGCACGGGGACGGTGGCGGCCGACGACCCCGCCCTGACCGCACGCCGCCCCGACGGCGACCTCGCCGCGCACCAGCCGCTGCGCGTCGTCGTCGGGCGCACGGAGGTCCCCGCCGACGCCCGGCTGCGGGCCGAGGACGGCGGCGAGCTCGTCCACCTCGCGACCCACGACGTCGCCGAGGTCCTCGCCGCGCTCGCGGCGCGCGAGGTCCGGACGCTGCTGGTCGAGGGCGGCCCCCGGCTCGCCACGGCGTTCCTCGACGCGGGGGTCGTCGACGAGCTCCACGCCTACGTCGCGCCCGTGCTGCTGGGCGCCGGCCGGGGCGCCGTGGGCGACCTCGGCGTCACGACCATCGCGGACGCGCTCCGCTGGCGCACGCACGACGTGCGCCGGCTGGGGGAGGACGTCCTGCTCACCGCACGCTCATCCCTGTCGCCTGAGGAGGCCTGATGTTCACCGGGATCGTCGAAGAGGTCGGGGAGGTCGTCGGGATCGAGTTCCCCGACGGTCCCGAGAAGGACGCCGTGCTGACCGTGCGCGGTCCGCTCGTGACGTCCGACGCGGGGCACGGCGACTCGATCGCCGTCGACGGCGTCTGTCTCACCGTCACGTCGCTCGGGTCGGCCGGGCCCGGGACGTTCACCGCGGACCTCATGCCCGAGACGCTGCGGCGCACGGCCCTCGAGAAGCTCGCTCCCGGGCGCGGCGTCAACCTCGAGCGCGCGCTGCGCGCCGACGCCCGGCTCGGCGGCCACGTCGTCCAGGGCCACGTCGACGGCGTCGGCACGATCCGCGAACGCGTCCCCGGCCCGCGCTGGGACGAGGTCACCGTCGCGACGTCGCCCGACGTCGCCCGCTACCTCGCCGAGAAGGGGTCGGTGACGGTCAGCGGGGTGTCGCTCACGGTCACGTGGGTGTCCGACGACGCGTTCGGCGTCTCCCTCATCCCCACGACGCTCGCCGACACGACCCTCGGGCGGCTCGACGCGCTCGACCTCGTCAACCTCGAGGTCGACGTGCTGTCCAAGTACGTCGAGCGTCACCTGCAGCACCTGCAGGTCCCGGCGGCCACGTCCGTCACGACGAAGGAGCGCGCATGAGCGCCGTCCGGCTGGCCACGGTCGAGGAGGCCCTCGAGGAGCTGCGCGCCGGCCGTCCCGTGCTCGTCGCGGACTCGCCGGAGCGCGAGAACGAGGTCGACGTCGTCCTGTCGGCGCAGGCCGCGAGCGCCGAGTGGGTCGCCTGGACGATCCGGCACTCGAGCGGGTACCTGTGCGCGCCGATGCCCACGTGGCGCGCGGACGCGCTCGAGCTGCCGCTCATGGTGCCGCAGTCCCAGGACCCGCGCCGCACCGCGTACACGGTGACGGTCGACGCGGCGACGGGCGTCACGACGGGCATCTCGGCGGCTGACCGGACGCGCACGCTGCAGGTCCTCGCGGACACCGCGAGCGGCCCGTCCGACCTGATCCGTCCGGGGCACGTGCTGCCGCTCCGGGCCGTGCCGGGCGGGGTGCTGCACCGCGCCGGGCACACCGAGGCCGCGGTGGACCTGTGCCGCCTGGCGGGCGTCGGCGTCGTCGGGGCGATCGCGGAGCTCGTGAACGACGACGGCACGATGATGCGGCTGGGCGACGTCGAGGAGCTCGCGGCGCGCGACGACCTGCGGATCCTCACGATCGCCGACCTCATCGCGTGGCGCCGCGAGCACGACCCGGTGAGCGCGAGCGAGGCGGCACCTGGGGAGGGCGCGCACGCGCCCCGCGTCCGCGCCACCACCGAGGCCTTCCTCCCGACGGCGCACGGCCACTTCCGCATCCACGGGTACCGCGACCTGAAGACCGGCGCGGAGCACGTCGCGCTCGTCCCGGCGAACCCGCCGCTCGAGCCCGCCGAGACGCCCGTCGTGCGGGTGCACTCCGAGTGCCTCACCGGGGACGCGTTCGGGTCGCTGCGGTGCGACTGCGGCCCGCAGCTGCACGCCGCGATGGAGACGGTCACGCGCGAGGGCGGCGCGGTCGTGTACCTGCGGGGGCACGAGGGCCGCGGGATCGGCCTGCTCGCCAAGGTCCACGCCTACGCGCTGCAGGACGCCGGACTCGACACGGTGCAGGCGAACCTCGAGCTCGGCTGGCCCGTCGACCGCCGCGAGTACGGGGCCGCGGCCGCGATCCTCGCGGACCTGGGCCTCGACCGGGTCGAGCTGCTGACGAACAACCCGGCCAAGGTGTCCGGCCTGACGGCGAGCGGCATCGACGTGGCCTCCACCCGGCGCCTCGAGGTGGGGCGCTCGGTCTACAACGACGCGTACCTGCGCACCAAGAAGACCCAGATGGGCCACCTGCTGGAGTCCATCGCCGAGAACGACACGGAGGAGCACGCATGAGCGGCGCCGGAGCACCGACCATCCACACCGACGGGACCGGCCTGCGGGTCACGGTCGTCGCGGCGAGCTGGCACGACGTCGTCATGGACGGCCTGCTCGCCGGCGCGCGGCGCGCGCTCGCGGAGGCGAACGTGACCGACGTCCGGGAGATCCGCGTGCCCGGCACGTTCGAGCTGCCCGTCGCTGCGGCGCGCGCGGCGGCGACGTCGGACGCGGTCGTGGCGCTCGGCGTCGTGATCCGCGGCGGGACCCCGCACTTCGAGTACGTGTGCGAGGCCGCCACGCACGGGCTCACGGACGTCGCGACCCGGACGGGTGTGCCCGTGGGCTTCGGCGTGCTCACCTGCGACGACGAGCAGCAGGCGCTCGACCGCGCCGGGCTGCCCGGCTCGAAGGAGGACAAGGGCGCCGAGGCCGCCGAGGCCGCCGTCGCGACCGTCGTCGCGCTCCGCGGGCTCTGAGGCTCCCGCGTCGGGTGGTCTGCCCGGTGGGCGGACCACCCGACGCCCCGCGCCGGCGCGCCACTAGGCTGACGGGGTGAAGACCTTCGATGCCCTGTTCGCCGAGCTCACCGAGAAGGCCACCACCCGCCCCGAGGGGTCGGGAACGGTCGCGGAGCTGGACGCCGGCGTGCATGCGATCGGCAAGAAGATCGTCGAGGAGGCCGCCGAGGTCTGGATGGCGGCCGAGCACGAGACGCTCGACGACGCCGCGCTGGAGATCTCCCAGCTCCTCTACCACCTGCAGGTGCTGATGGTCGCGAAGGGGCTGACGCTCGAGGACGTGTACCGCCATCTGTGACGGGCGCGCGTCCGTCGCCGCGTCCGTCCCGACGTCCCCACCGACCCCGTGACTCCCTGAGGATCCCCGCCGTGCTCCGTATCGCCGTGCCCAACAAGGGCTCCCTGTCCGAACCCGCCGCCGACATGCTCCGCGAGGCGGGCTACCGCCAGCGCCGCGACCCGCGCGAGCTCGTGCTCGCCGACCCCGACAACGACGTCGAGTTCTTCTTCCTGCGCCCCCGCGACGTCGCCGTGTACGTCGGCGCGGGCACCGTCGACGTCGGGATCACCGGGCGCGACCTCATGATCGACTCGGGCGCGACCGACGTCGAGCACCTCTCGCTCGGCTTCGCGCGCTCCACGTTCCGGTTCGCCGCGCCCGTCGGGACGGCGACGACCGTGGAGGACGTCGCGGGCAAGCGCGTCGCGACGTCGTACCCGGGTCTCGTCCTCGCGCACCTCGCCGAGAAGGGCGTCGAGCCCGACGCCGTCGTCCACCTCGACGGCGCCGTGGAGACCGCGGTACGGCTCGGCGTCGCCGACGTGATCGCGGACGTCGTCGAGACCGGGACGACCCTGCGCGCCGCGGGTCTCGAGGTGTTCGGGGACCCGCTGCTGGTCTCCGAGGCCGTGCTGATCCGCAACGGCGGCCTGCCCGAGCCCGAGGGCCTCGACGTGCTCACGAGGCGTCTCCAGGGCGTGCTCACCGCCCGCGAGTACGTGCTCATGGACTACGACTGCCCGCTCGACCTCGTCGAGCAGGCCGTGGCCGTGACCCCGGGCCTCGAGTCGCCCACGGTGTCCCCGCTGCACGACCGCTCGTGGGCGGCCGTCCGCGCGATGGTGCCCCGCAGTCAGACCAACCGCGTCATGGACACGCTGTACGACCTCGGTGCCCGTGCGATCCTGGTGACGTCGATCCACGCCTGCCGGCTCTGACGCCGGGGCGGGAAGGGGGAGCGGTGCCCGACGGCGACCTGTACGCCACCTTCCGGCCCCGCTTCGCCCTGATCGCCGGCGCGATCACGGGCACCGTGTTCGTGGTGGGCTGCATCCTCGTGGCGCTGACCGGCGTCGGTCCCGGCTTCGACACGGGCCAGCGGATCGCGATCATCGTCGTGGGCCTGCTCGGCGGCTGGCTCGTCGAGCTGCTCGTCAACACCCGCGCCGTGCCCAGCCCGCAGGGGCTCGTGGTGAGCAACATCGTGCGTCGTCGGACCCTGGAGTGGCCCGAGGTGCTGGCCGTCCACTTCGGCCCGAACGACCCGTGGGTCGTCCTGGACCTCGCCGACGGCAAGACGCTCGCCGTCATGGCGATCCAGCGTGCCGACGGCGCACGCGGCACCCGGGCCGCGAACCGGCTCGTGCA
>Ga0164243_10007729_pt1 | contig 16002 bp, 13 predicted proteins | sample OricompcompostOP_FD_108781 | JGI IMG/M metagenome (GOLD analysis project Ga0164243, IMG submission 108781) | Organic Plus compost microbial communities from Emeryville, California, USA - Original compost - Organic plus compost (OP) | ecosystem: Engineered > Solid waste > Mixed feedstock >...
ATCGGGAGCCTCTCCAAGAATCCACGATTCGCGCCTTTGCAAGCGCAAACCGCTCAAGCCATATGCGATTCCCCTGCCATCGACCGGTGCCCCGCGGCCAGCGCGCCGTCATAGAACACCTCGACGCCCGTCGCCTTGCCGTAATCGCGAAGCGCGGCGGCCAACGGCTGGGACGGAATGTCGAGCCAAACCTCGTTCTCGCCAGCTCCTTGCGCTAATGCGGCACCGAACAGGATGGGCGGTGTCGTGGACATCGCAAGCGACAATGCCAAGGCGCGGCGCCAGCACGCATTCAGCAACGCACGACGCCAAAAGCGAACCTGCGGGTTGGCAGGCTGCCCAATCGTCGGCGTCGTCGTTCTACTTTCGTCTTGGGCAATTTCCAGTATCGCCCCCCTTGCGGGCGGACACCCACTCCGCCCCATCTGCCATTTATCGATCGAAGATTACGATTTGACGACACGGCAGGCAGGTGGCCACCACCGTGAGAGCGCAGCTTGTCAGGCCCAGTCGTGCAGTTGTCCATCCTAAGCGTGAGCCGAAAGCGCCCGTCCATAGGCTCGTTCGGAGTTTGTCCGACCGCTTCTGCACCGAATGTGTTGCAGAACTCCCGTTGAGATCGTCGGCGAACCATGATTCCGTTGCGTCCAGACGGTCAGCAGCGGGGGCGAGCCATGATGGGGCGCAACAAAGCCGGGCAAGGCCAGCTCTTCTACGCCTTTGATCTCGACGACGTGGTGCCGCCGGATCACCTCGTGCGCAAGATCGATGCTTTGCTCGACCTCGGTCGGATCCATAAGGAGCTGGCACCCTACTACTCGCACACGGGCCGGCCTTCGATCGATCCCGAGTTGATGATGCGGATGCTCATCGTCGGCTACGTGTTCGCCATCCGCTCTGAGCGCATGCTCTGCCGCGAGGTGCAGGTCAACCTCGCCTACCGCTGGTATTGCCGGCTCGGCATCGAGGACAATGTGCCCGACCATTCGGCATTCTCACGCGCCAGGCATGAGCGCTTCCGCGAGAGCGACGCCCTGCGCCGCGTGTTCGAGCGGGTCGTGACCATCTGCATCGTCGCGGGCCTCATCGGCGGCGAGGCCTTCTCGATCGGCGCCATCCTCATCAAGGCGGACGTCGACAAGCACAAGCGGCTTCCCGGCGATCAACCGATCGACTGGCCGGCGCCGGAAGAAGCCTCCCGCGCGGTGCGCGCCCACCACCGTGCCGGCTCCGCTGTCGCCGAGGAAGTTGACGCCACCATCACGCTCGTCATCGAGCCATCGACATTGGCGGTGTCGAGGTCCTCGGCGACGTCGAGCGTGATGGTGGCGGTTGCCGGGTCGTACTTGACGCCCTTGTAAAGGCCGCTGTTGGCCACCTGCTCGAGGTCCCACCGCTTGAAGCCGACGAGGTCGACAGCCGATGCACCGATGACGCTTTTCGCCGCCTGCACGGTGACGTCCACCTTGTTGCCGACCACTGGGCCGCGGAAGGTGACGGTGCCGCCCTTGTCGCCCTCGACGTAGGCGTAGTTGACGACGCCGTTGCGCATGATGCGAACGAGACGATCACCGCGACGATGCGCCGAGGCATCGATCCGCGCGTCGGCGGCGACGAAGATCGCGCCGCTGCTGCCGGAGACGCTGCCGTCATCAGGTTGACGGAGCCTGAAGTCAGCACCTGTCCGAACTCAAGCTCGATGTCGCCGGTGCGGGTGCGGGCCGCAAAGCCGCCCGTGAAGCCATCGGCCCCGACTCGCCGGTTGAGCGTCACGAGGTCGATGGCACCTTGGGTGTCGATGAAGAAGGTGCCGCCCGGGCCATCCTTGCCGCCGCGGCCATCGAGAGAAGCGGTGCCCCAGGCGACGGGACCACCCGAAGCCGACAGCTTCAAGGTGCCGGCGTTGCCATTGCCGTTGCCGACCGACAAGTGCGCATCGCCGAGCGCTATGCCGCTGGAGCCGAGCGCCGCCAGCGACAGGGAGCCGCCGGGCGCTGACTTCACCTGCGGGTCTGCGGCGTCGCCGAAGGTCTGCTCATAGCCGGGGATTCGAGGGCCGCGCCGCCCGAGAGGGCGATACCGCCCGCCGCCTTGACGCTGAGCGCACCCGCCGCTGGATCGCCGGCACGTTACGGCAATGGCGACGTCATTGCCCTCAATGATCAGCGACGATCCCGGAATGCCCGGCAGCTTGCTGAGATCGACCGGCGTGGTGCCGGCGTTACTGATCGACACATCGCCGGTGGAGGCAAGGTGCATGCTCGTCGGCGCGTTAGTGAACAGGCCGGACATGCCGCGATCACCCATGTAGGGTGTGACAAGCGAGAGGTTAGCGCTACCGACATCGAAGCCGCCATCCTTGCCAGCGGAGAAGATGCCGTTGCGCGCCGTCAGGCCGACACGGCCGAAGCCGTCGGTCGCCATGCCGCCGTTGCCGACGGCGATCTCGTCGGCACTGATCGTCAATGTGCCGCCGCCGGAGATAGCGGCTTGGCTGGCGCCGGCATTGCCGAGCTGGATCGCCGCGGCATCGACGCTCACGGCCCCACCCTCTAGCGTTTGCAGCGTTGCGGCGTCGAAGGCAATCGACTTGAATCTGTAGCTGCCGTTATCGAAGCCGATCGAGGTCTGCGACCTGAGCGTCAGCCGCTCGCCCTGGCCGAGAATCGCCTGCAGCTCTGGCGTGATCACCACTATGCCGTGCGAGGTATCGAGACCGATAGCGCCGCCCTCGACGACAACGTTGCCAACCGTCAGCGTCGCGGCAGGCCCCGCCGGCGAATTGCCGGCGCGCAGCCGCTGGACGACCCGCTGTGGACCGTTGGCTACGCGGAACAGCGCACCGATCGCGCTGTTGGTCGGCGGCACGGTCGTGCTACCGTTGACAGTGGGGCGCCCATCAATCACGTAGGCACCGGTGCGCTGGTCGTTGAGAGTCCCGGTAGCGATCAGCGATGCGCCATCCTCGAGGATGAGCCGCGAACCGACCGGGCTCGTCACTCCGTCGTCCACGGCCAGCACGATTTCCGGCGCCACAAGCGGATGGTCAGCGTCGTTGGCGACGATGAGCGTGTTGGCGGCGATGGCGAGGCTGGTCGTACCGTCGGCGTTGTCGGTGCGACGCGCACCGATCAGCAAGCTTTCAGCATTGAGGTTGTTCAAGTCGTCGGCGATGAGCTGCACCACGCCTGCGGGCACCGCGCCGGCTGCCAAGACGATCTGCATACTGGAGCCGGCGATATTGACCTGCGAGCCACGCCCGCCCTTGGCGGCCGCGCTCGATATCACCGCGTCGATCTGCAGGCTGGCGAGCGGGTTGAGCACCAGGCGCCCGGCGTCGAGGCCCGTGCGCGGCGCCGCAAGTCCCTTGGAGGACGCCTGCGCCAGCGTGAAGTCGTTGCCTGACGTCACGATGTTCGAATACGACTTGATGACATCCTGCGACATCACCTGGAACTGGTGCACCGCAGATTGAGAAGCGCCCGACAGCGAGTCGCCGTAACCCGAGACGAGCAGCGAGCCGTCGGCGAGCTCGGTCGATGAGCCGGGGATGGCGTTCTTGACGCCCGTCTGCTCGACGATGCGCATGCCACCCCGCAGCATCGCGTACTGCGCCGGCAGCAGCGTGTACCAGCCAGCGTCTAATCCGTTGCCGCCAGCGAGGTAGACGCGGCGGCCGACGCCCGAGACCGAGCTTAGCTCAGCGTAATCGGCCGAATAGATCGGGTCATAGGCGGCAACCGGCGCATCCGAGAGGCCCGGCACGATGGCATAGACCTGCCGCGCATCCGGGTACTGGTAGCCGACGCCATTGATGAAGTTGGCGTTGTACTGGTCGTTGTTGAAGCGGCTCAAGACATCGCGCGAGCCGCCAGTGCCCGGGACGAACTCGTAGGCGTAGACGTCGCCGCCGCCCGTCAGATCGACCGTCGCCGTCCCCGCCATGGAGATGTCGCGTCCGTTGAGGCTCAACACCTTCGTCGGCGGCCCTGTGAGCGCGTCGAGTCCCGTCAGAGAGAAGTACCACTCGATGGTGTCGGTGGTGGTGGCGTAGGGAATGGAGAGGCCGCCGGCCGATACGCTGGTAATGCTGCCGTCGCCAGCACCATGCTCTGCGTTGCCGGCGCGATCGTCACCAAGCTGGCGCCCGTGCCGGTCGTTCTTGCCGTGTTGCTGCCAAGCGTCAGATTGCCGAACGGCACGCGGATGACGCCACCCTGCACGATGTGCGCAGCCTGGATCGACAGGTTGCCACCTGCAGAGTAGGGCACCGGTGGCGCCTCTCCGCTTCCGCTGCGGCCAATACGGATGGTCGCGTCGGCGCCGGCCGAGGTGATGGAGAACGTCGTGCCCGTGGTCGGGTAGACTTGTCGCGCCGTAAGCGACAGATTGCCGTTCGCGGTAATCATGCCGGACAACGTCGGGGGAGCTTGGAGCAGGCCCGTCAACGATGCGCCCGTATATCGCCGACCTCGGGAGTTGCAAATAGAGAGCGCTTTTGTCTTATTGGATTGCGGATCGCCAAGGTCTCAATCGGGGTCAGGCAATCCCACCCTGGACTGTATGCAAAAGCGTATACGCGCGAGCGAGCTGCGGGTGAAAATGTCGAGCGGATGAGAGCTTGGATCGATGCTTCGATAACGGGCGTGGCCTCCAATGGAATCCAAGCAAAATAAGCCTAGGGCACGAGTCGCATCTCGCGAGACAAGCTCGGCACGCACCGGCACAAAAACGGCCATAGCGATTTTTATCGGTTTCCGGCCTGTTCACAGGCCGGGTTTCGCGAGCTTTTCGCCCGAAGTCAGCGCGGCTGTCGCAGTTCTGTCGCCCCGAGGCGGCGCAAAGAGGTGCCCCTAGAACAACGGAACCTCGCCGATCACGTCGACGCGCGCCAGCCATGGCGTCTGCGCCCCGCGCATTTCCGTGAGCACCTGCGGCTTTATATGGCTGTAAAGCTCGCTGAGCTCGATGACGCCGTTCTTGTTCAGATCGACCGCCGAGCGATCGCTGGTGATCGCTTGCAGGATGGCGTGCGTGAAGATGCCGGCGCGCAGGTCGCTGCGCTCGAAGCTCTCCTGACGGCCCTTTGCCGCAGCCAGCACCGTGAAGCGCAAATCCTGCGCCGAAAGCGTGCCGGCGATCTCGTCGTTGCTGCCGCCGTCGGGCACGGCACCGGAATGGCAGGCGTCAATGAAGACGAGGATCCTCGCCTTCACGCCCTTGAGCGCCTCGGCGACGCTGTCCCACGCCAGCGACGTTTCCTCCATCCGGTCGGGCTGCGTGTTGCTGCCGACCAGATAAAGCTTGTTGTCGCGTCCGCGATGACCATGCCCGGAGACGAACAGGATCACCGTGTCGTCCGGGCGCGAGATTGTGGCGAGTGAGCGCAACGCCTCGGGCAACTGTGTTTTGACGGTATCGTCATCGAGGAACATCGTCGGGTCTACCCAGCCGTAATAGCCCCTCGCAAGCGTCTGCAGCGTCGAGGCGAAGTTGCGCGCGTCGTTGACGGCGAAACGGAGCTGCTGGGCGGCCGGAAAGTATCGATACGTGTCGGTCCCCACCGCGAGCACGTAGAGATTCCTCTTGCTCGCTCTCGTATCGGGGGGAATGGGCGCCGCCTGCGGAAGGCTGGAGTTGCCTGCGTCGTCGATGGTCACGGCCGTCAGCCAGCGCGACTGTGGAGGTACCTCAAACGTCTCGTCGGAGCGAATGCTGGCGCCCGCCAACGCACGGTCCTGGAGGAGCTGCCCGTCGACGTAGAGCCTGAGCCGGGAAAGGCCCTTCGAGGCCCGCGCAGCGATCTTCGCGTGCAGCTCGCCGGACGCCGCCAACTGCACGTTCTCGATCGTCAGTTGCGGAGGTATGGCGAGGCGAGGCTCCGCGGGCGCATCCTTTCCATCGTAGATGAGCCGGATGATATCCGGCCGGTTCAAGGCAGCTTCAAACTGCTTGAACGGGAAATAGCCGGGCATCGCCGCAAACTTCAGGAAGACGAACTGGCTGCCCTCGTAGGTCGAGACGTAGTGGCCATAGCGGTCGTAGATGACGAGCTCGTCGTCGATGTACTGCCCGGAGAGAACCTGCTGGCCGGAAGCGAGACTATAGAAATAGAGCGCCCCCGTGCTGCTGGTCACGACGAGATGCTTCCGGTTCTCGGTCAGGTTGAGCGACGTGACGTTGGCCGCGTTGGGCACCGCCGGCTTGAAGAGCAGCGTCCTGTCGCTCTCGAGGTCATAGACGAGAGCCCAGCGCGTGCGATCGAGAAACCAGTGCCCCGAGAGAAGCAGGAAGCGATCGTCGGCGACCGTCACGATGTCGAAGTCGAGCGGCCACATGTGGCCCTCGACCGTGACCGCACCGACGTCCTTGGCCAGAATGCCGCTCTTCTCGAGCCGCGTGCTGAGGTCGATGACGCGAGCCGGCTCCCCACCCTTGCGCGACACGAGCTGCAGGTACTGATCTCTCTTGTTCGACGAGTTGCCCATGAAGCAATCCGAGTGGAAAAGCCAAAAGCGCCTCTCGCCGATCGTCCAGCGCGCGTGTCGCGTCACCTTGCTGGAAATCTTCATCACCTCGTGCTCGTAGTCGACGAAGTTTGGAATCGGTGAATCCCGCATTTCCTCCGGCCTCGCGAAAACGCTCTCGATCGCGGAGAAGTCCGCAGCATCGACGCCCGCGCCGGCACCCGCCTCTTGCTCACCCTCGTCCTGCGCCTGCACAGGCACCGTGACCTGGGTCGCCTCGTTGACGGGCGTGCCGAGCTCTCTCAGCCAGCGCAGCACCGAGGACGCGCCGCTCTGCCCATCCCCCTTGGCCACCGCCGAGCGCGAGGCGATCAGCCGGAAGTCCGCCGCTCTGCTTTCCGAAAGGATGCGCTCGCTGCGGCCCGAATGCCGCACGAGGAACTTGCCGAGGTCGAGATCCGGATCATCTGCCGCTTCATCACAGACGCCCGCCTCATCCGGCGCGCACAGGTGGCTGAATTTGGCCTCCTCACCGAGGAACCATGGATTCTTCCCCGCCTCGATGGGCTGCGCGACCGGCTCCGCTGGAGGAGCAGCCGCGAGATACTTCGCCAGCGTCTTGGCGCGCAGGCGCTCCTTCAGCCCGCTTTCGTATTCATCCCGCTGAAGCCCTTGCGCACTGGAATCGAAGTCCGGAAACTTCCTTTCGGCGGCGGCTTGAGCGCTGGCGCTGCTGGCCGCGGCCTCATAAAGGTTTGCCCATCCGCCGAACTCCGCCATCCCCGTGTCGTAGTCGACCGACAGCGGCCGGCCGATCCCCCGGCAGGCATGACAGTCGCCATAGCCGTCACCCATGCCTTCCCCATCGACCAGCGTCTGCTGCAGATAAATGCCGCCCCAGCCCCAGATGCTCAGCGCGACGAGCCCATCGCTCCGCCCCCAGGCCGCGAGATGGACCGGACCCACGTATTTGTCACTCTGGTTGAGCTCCGCGCCCCTGATGACAACACGATCCGCATAGAGGTCGATGATCTCGAAGCCGGCACCTTCGCTGAACGCCCCGATGAACCGGCTGGTGGGCGAGAAGTTCGGCTCGACACCGGCACGCTCAAGCACGAGCTCTCCCGACGCGAGGTCATAGACCCGATAGAACTTGGCGAAGATCTGCAGCTCGAACTCGCCCGAGTTGGAGACCATCCGCTTCGTCGGATGCTCGATCCCGCCGGAGCCGGTCGCGATGTTGGGCGCGAACGAATCCCTGACGACGATCGCCGGCCTCCCGATCTCGACCTCGACCTTCACCGGCTCCCTGGCTTTGGCGATGATCGTGGATTTGCGCCGCGCCGCATCGCGGAAGTCCTCCGAAAGTGAGCTGACGAACCAGCTCACTGTGTTCGCCCCCGCGGTGAAGAATTTGATCTTGAATGACCCCAACGCCGTCTCGGAGACCGCGTGCAACGGAACGAACACGCGGGTCTGCTCCACGGCGTCGGCTATGTCGTAGGGCCCTTTCGCACCGACGGGCGTCGCGATGAAGCCCGACCCTTCGAAGCGAACACGCCCGCTGACCGCGAAGACCAGGAACAACGGGCGCCGGCAGTCTTTCACCTGCCGCGTCTTGCTGCTCCAACGGATGACGACGGCGTCGCCGACGCGCGCGCCGCGCGCATCCATCGCGACGTGAATATCGGGGTTGCCCGGCACGCTTGGACACGCAGTAGCGTGCGACGGCCGGGCGCTAAAGAGCAGGACCACCAGGCATGCAAAGACGAAGCCCTGCCGCACTGAGATCATCCTTGCCCCCTCGAGAACCATCTGCAACGGCCACGAGTGGGTCGATAGTCGTCACCGCGACCGCCTCGCAAAATCGAAAGCTAGGTCGCCAGTGTGTCGCAAAATTGAAGATGCCGACAGCAGAGAAGGCCGTATCGCGATGCTAGGCTTCCTTGAAGCCGTACCCCGGCAGCCCCTGCTCGTTGCCATAGTACTTGAACGGCAGGAACTTGCCCGACATCGCAATCTTGACTCGATCGCCCTTCGGATCGGGAAGCCGCTCCAGCGTCATGTCGAAGTCGATGGCCGACATGATCCCGTCGCCGAACTCTTCCTCGATGAGCGCCTTCCACGCCGGCCCGTTGACCATCACCAGCTCATAGAAGCGATAGAGCAGCGGGTCTGTCGGCGGCATCGGCGTACCGCGGTTCGGAACCTCGTTGAGCATCGCCTGCTGGGCTGGCGTCAGGCCGAACAGCACCGCAGCCTTGGCCGCCAGCGGCTTGATCAGCTTGTGCTGGCCGAGCAGCGCACCGACGACGAGCACCTCCGACATGCCGCCGATCTCATCGGTGATGTACTTCCAGGTCCATCCCCGCTCGCGCTTGATGTCGAGGATCTTCTCGGTGAGCTGCTGTCTGTTCATCGCCTTTTCTCCTTGTCGATATAAGTGCACATGCGGTTGGCGAGCCCTCGCCAGTCCACTTAGCCGCCACTCATCTGACGGCGCTCGGGGAATGGCTGGTCGATCTCAGTTGCTGTTTCGGCTGTAGGACGCACGAGCGGCGGCCGGCGGGCATCCATCGCGGCCCCACCCTCGCCAGCCAGCTCGCGCGAGCGCGTCACCAGAAAATCGATCAGATGGTTGCGCAGCGGATAGTAGTTGGCGTGCCGATGCAGATCGGCGCGGCTACGGTCCTTCGGGAGCGTGTTCTCGACGATCTCGGCAATGCGCGCTTTGGGGCCGTTGGTCATCAACAGGATGCGGTCGGCCAGCAGCAGCGCCTCGTCGACGTCGTGCGTGATCATGAATGTCGTCTGCTGCGTCTTGGCACGGATGGCGAGAACCTCGTCCTGCAGCGCACCGCGGGTCAGCGCGTCCAGAGCGCTGAACGGCTCGTCCATGAGCATGATCTTCGGCTCGATGGCCAGCGCTCGGGCGATGCCGACGCGCTGCTTCATGCCTCCGGAAAGCTGCTGCGGCTTCTTCCTCTCCGCACCTCCAAGGTGCACGAGGTCGAGATACTTCATCGCATGAGCACGCACCTGGGCACGCGACCAGTCCTTGTGGCGCGAGGCGACCCCTAGCTCGACGTTGGCGAGCGCTGTCATCCACGGCATCAGCGCGTGGCTCTGGAAGATCACCGCGCGGTCGAGGCTTGGTCCATCGATTGCCTGGCCGCCGACGATCACAACCCCGGCGCTCGGGGCATCGAGCCCGGCGAGGATGTTGAGGATCGTCGACTTTCCGCAACCCGAATGACCAACGATGCACACGAACTCGCCCGCATCGACGGTGAACCATAGATCTTCGAACACCGTCAGCACGCCCTTGCCGCGCGGCTCGCCGAAGCGCTTCGCCAGGCCCTCGACGCTGATCAGTGGGCGCGAGGCGGGAGCGGCACTATTCTGCATAGGACACCATCCGCTGCAGCCGCGCCATGATCTGATCGAGCGCCATCCCGACGAGACCGATCAATAGGATTGCATTGATGACGTTGGTGATGGAGAGGTTGTTCCACTCGTTCCAGACGAAATAGCCAATGCCGGTGCCGCCGACGAGCATCTCCGCTGCAACGATCACCAGCCAGGCGATGCCGATCGATATGCGCATGCCGGTGAGGATGGTCGGCGCCGCAGCCGGCAGGATCACGCGCGTTGCCGTGCGCCAGCGCGACAGCTCGAGCGTCAGCGAGACGTTGAGCCAATCCTTCCTGACGCTCGCAACACCGAACGCCGTGTTGATCAACATCGGCCACAACGAGCAGATGAAGATGACGAAGATCGCCGAGATGCCGCTGTCCTTGATGGTGTAGAGAGCGAGCGGCATCCAGGCGAGCGGCGAGATCGGCTTCAGGATCTGGATGAACGGATCGAGCGCCCGCGATGCCAGCGGCGACATGCCGATGAGGAATCCGAGCGGCACGGCAACGGCGACCGCGAGCAAGTAGCCGGCAAGCACGCGCGCAACGGAGTAGGCAAGCTGGATGCCGACTCCTTTGTCGTTGGGGCCATTGTCGTAGAACGGCCGGCGCAAATGTTCCCAAAGCTTGGCGCCAACATCCAGAGGACCGGGCATGGCGGAGGTGCCCTGCACTGCCGTTTGCCCCATGAGACGCGCGTACTCGGGGTCCATCTTCGGCGCTGAGCCGGTGCCGCTGACGGCAAGATGCCAGGCGACAAGGAAGGCGAGCAGCAAGGCGAAGGACGCCACCGCTGCGCGCACGTTGAGCGAAGGCGTCATCAGCTCGCCCGCTTGATGGCGAAGCTGTTGACGTACTCCACTGGCTTCGAGGGATCGAACGGCTTGCCCATGACGGAGAAAGTCTTGGTCGTCGACTCCGGTGGCGTGAGGCCGGCCTCCTTCATCAGCTTCGTCGCATCGGTCGCGAGGTAGACCTGCTTCGCCACGGCCGCGTAGTCGACATCGCCCTTGATCTGCCCCCAGCGCTTCATCTGCGTCATGATCCAGACGGCGAAGCTCTCGTAGGGGAACGGATCGAAATCGATGCGCCTGGCGTCGGTCTTCACGTTGCCGAGGCCGTCGGCGAACGTGCCGGTCAGGATCTGCTCCAAGACCACAGGCGGCTGGTTGAGGTAGTTGGCCGGTGCGATCGCCTCGGCGATCTGCTTGCGGTTTTCGGGCTTCGTTGCGTACGCCGTCGCCTCGATGATGCCTTTGAGCAGCGCACCGTAGGTATTCGGCATCGTGGTGACGAACTCCTTCGAAGCCGCGAAGGCACAGCACGGGTGCCCTTCCCAGATATCCTTCGACAGAATGTGGATGAAGCCCACGCCGTCATAGACCGCGCGCTGGTTGACCGGATCGGGCGCCAGGAAGCCGTCTATGTTGTCGGCCCGCAGATTGGCAACCATCTCTGGAGGCGGAATGGCGCGGATCTGCACGTCGGCGTCGGGGTCGATGCCGTGCTCTGCCAAGTAGTAGCGCAGCAGATAGTTGTGCATCGAGAAGTCGAACGGTACGGCGAACTTGAAGCCCTTCCACGCCTTCGGGTCGCGCTTGTCCTTGTGCTTGATCGACAGAGTGATCGCTTGGCCATTGATGTTCTCGACCGCCGGCATCGTATAGGGCTGCGGCGCCGAGCCGACGCCAAGCGAGATCGCGATCGGCATCGGCGACAGCATGTGGGCCGCATCGTATTCCTTGTTGAGGGTCTTATCGCGGATCACCGCCCAGCCGGCTGTCTTGATGACCTCCACGTTGAGGCCCTGCTTGGCGTAGAAGCCCATCGGGTGCGCCATGATGATCGGTGTCGCACAGGTGATGGGAATGAAGCCGACCTTGAGGTCCTTCTTCTCCGGGACGGCACCCTGCGCGAAGGCGTCGGTCACACTCCCGAGCGGCAGCACCTGCGAGATCGCAGCCAGCGCCGTCGAGGCGCCGACGGTACGGAGGAACGCGCGGCGCGTGACGGCATCGGGGATCAGCGCCCGTATCACCGCCGATTGCACGGCGCGTTCGGCGCGCGCGTACTCGTTGCCTGCTATCTGCCGAGTCTCGAGATCATGAGCCGCATCGTGCGCGGCCTGGCTTGAGTGACCGCCGCAGCTACAGCCAGCCTGCTGGACGCGCGTGCTATCAAAAGGATCATCGAAAAGGCCCATGCTACCCTCGCTCCTAACTTGCCTCGAACTGACCTCCCCAGAGAGCAAGCGATGTGCCATGGCACAGAAATTATAAATATACATATATTTCAAATACTTATTTGTGACGAGTTGCCTGCTGCACGCTACGAAATTTCGTATATAATGAGAATTCGTAGCATCATTTACGAAAGTTCATAGTGCGATGGCAGAGCTTGGGCTTGCGTTCGAACACAGTGCCGATGCCGCCCTCGCCCTCGACCCGCACCACAACCGCATCATCGACATCAACGCGCGCGCGGAGGCGTTGCTCGGAAGAACGCGTACGGAACTGCGCGGAGCGCGTGCGAGCGATCTGCACCCTGGCCAGCTCGGCGCGCTCGTCGTCTTCAGCCAGGCCGTGCTCCTCAAGGGCCGCTACTGGACCCAATCGCTGACGCCGCGTCACGCCGACGGAAGCCTCCTGCGCCTCGCCTACATGGGCTCACGCGTCCCGCGCCGTGACGGCGACTGGCTCCTGGTGACAATGACCGACATCGAGGAGCGCCAGCGCAATCTCGTCAATCAGGAGGCCGACCTCTACATGCGCGGCGGGGTCGGCGAGTGGCAGCGCACCGAGCGCTACTTCCACGACCTCGAGCGCGAGAACCGCCTGATCCTGCGCGCCGCCGGCGAGGGCATCTACGGCGTCAACGCGGAAGGCCTGACCACCTTCGTCAATCCCGCCGCCGAGCGCATGCTGGGTTGGACGGCGAGCGAGCTGGTCGGCCGCAACATGCACGACATGGTGCATCACAGCCATGTCGACGGACGCCCCTACGACAACGCCGACTGCCCGATCTACGCCGCCTTCCGCGACGGCGCCGTGCATCACATCGACAGCGAGGTGTTCTGGCGCAAGGACGGCAGGCCGCTGTTCATCGAGTATACGTCGACACCCATCCAGGAGCGCGGGCATCTGATCGGCGCGGTGATCGTCTTCCGCGACGTCACCCATCGCCGCGAGGCCGAGGCACGGCTGCAGAACGCGCTGGAGGAGGTGGAGCGCCTGCGCCAGCGCCTCGAGCTCGAGAACGCCTATCTCAAGGAAGAGATCAGGATGGAGCTGCCGCACGGCGACATCATCGGCGCCAGCCCGCCGATACAGAAGGTGCTGCGCCAGATCCAGCTCGTCGCTGAGACCAACGCCACCGTGCTCATCACCGGCGAATCCGGCACCGGCAAGGAGCTGATCGCGCGCGCCATCCACGAGGCCAGCCTGCGCAAGGATCGCCCGCTCATCCGCGTCAACTGCGCCGCCATCCCGCGCGGCCTCTTCGAGAGCGAGTTCTTCGGTCACGCCAAGGGCGCCTTCACCGGCGCCATACGCGACCGCGTCGGCCGCTTCGAGCTGGCCGATGGCGCAACGCTGTTTCTCGACGAAGTCGGTGAAATTCCGCTCGAGTTGCAGAGCAAGCTGTTGCGCGTGCTGCAGGAGCAGCAGTTCGAGCGCGTCGGCGAGACCCGCACCCGCAACGTCGATGTACGCATCATTGCAGCAACCAATCGGCCGCTCGACAAGGAGGTTAAGGCAGGGCGCTTCCGCGAGGATCTTTACTATAGGCTGGACGTCTTCCCCATTCACTCGGCACCGTTGCGCGAGCGCCGGGACGACATCCCGCTTCTGGCGCAACATGCGTTGGAATCCATCGCAAGAAAGCTGAACTTGCGCGCTATGTCCCTGACAAAAGGCGATATTGAGAAACTGCGCAAGTACACTTGGCCCGGCAACGTCCGCGAGCTGGAGAACGTTATCGAGCGCGCTGCAATTCTGGCTGTCAATGGGCGCCTCAGGATCGACCTTCCCACCGCACAGCCCATACCAGCCATTCTTACACCATCGCCGGGCAGCGTGGACATCATCGACGAGACCGAGCGCAGAGCCCGCGATCGCAAGAGCATCGTCGCGGCGCTCGAGGCGAGCGGCGGCAAGGTGTTCGGCAAGGGCGGCGCTGCGGAGATTCTCGGCCTTAAGCCAACGACGCTCGCCTCGCGCATTCGCGCCCTGAAGATCGACGCCAAGCCGCTGCGCGCAGAATGACCCACCTCCGCCAAAGCTGCGCAGCCGTGCCCCCTCGACCAGAAGCCGACGAGCTTGAACCCTTTGTTAGCAGCTCCTCGGCCTAGCTGAGCCCATGGCACACGTCATTCAGGCCAGGGGCAGCGCTGAGGCAGACCGTGAGGTCCGCCGCCGTCGGTCGCGTCGCAATCGCTACTGGCGCTATCGCACGATCTACGGACACCCGGGCAACGCAAAGACACTCGCCATCAGCATCGGCCTCGCCTGCCTTGCCGCTGTCATCGCTACCGCCTGGAAGTACTACACTGCGCCCGTTGGCGAGGAGCGTCACGGCCCCCTCGCGCTTTGCCACGGCATGGCACACGACACCTGCCTCATCGACGGCGACACCGGCCGCGACAACGGCAAGAAGTGGCGCCTGATCTCCATCGACGCCCCCGAGCTCGCCGAGCCGGGCTGCGATAACGAGAGGCGGCTCGCAATCGCCGCACGCAACCGTCTCCAGGAACTCCTCTCCGGCGCCTATCGCATCCGCCCCAACGGGCGCGACGATCCCAACGGACGCGCCCTCGTCGACATCCTGCTTCCGGATGGGCGCGATGTCGGCCACGTCCTCATGGACGAGGGCCTCGCCCAGAAGTGGCCCAATCGCGGCAATATCTGGTGCGAGCGCCACACTGCCGCGCCACCGGGCCGCGGATAGCCGACAGAAGCGGCCGCCGACCCCTTGATTAAATGGCGTGACTATGAGAGTTCAGGGGCCGCCCTCTTTGTGGGGCTGGGCCTACCGAAGCAAGGTGCTGGCCCGCCCCGGCGCTTTCTGCTAAGAGGCGCGACGCCTGACAGGCTAGGCTATTCCGCGGTAGCTCAGTGGTAGAGCCACCGGCTGTTAACCGGTTGGTCGTAGGTTCGAATCCTACCCGCGGAGCCAATTGTTGCCCTCGCCCCCACTAGAAATTCCACGAGAATTCGAGTTTTTGTTGCCCGTTGGCTGCGTTGCAGTAGGTTTGGAGCGCAACAAATGAGCAACCCATGGCACGGCAGATCGGCGCGGCGCAGCCGCACAAGGTCAGGGGATTCTGGTACCTCGTCCGCAGGGTGGACGACAAGCGCCACGGACGCGACCGGACGCAGCAAAGCGATACGAGCGCGCCGTTGCAGGCGCCCGGCACTTCGGCCTGCCCTATATCCCGACCAGCGATTTGACCCCAGGGGCCAGTAACAGAGATCGCCCGCGCCGAGGTCTTGGAACAGACTGGCGCGGAGCATGACGCTGACAACACCGCCGCCGTGCTCGGCGGCGTCCCCAAACCCCAGATCATGGCGAGCGATCTGCTGACCCGGCTGGAAGGCATCGAGGCCGCATCGCTCTCGAAGAAGTCGAAAAATCAGCTTCGCAAGTGGCGACAGGCACGGCAGACGCCGCTCGACGTCTTCATCGGCCTCGTCGGCGACAAAGCCATCACCGAACTGACCCGTACCGACGTGCTGAAGTTCCAAGGCCATTGGTAAAGACAAGGTGCTCGCCCGCGAGGTCAACACGGCATCGGCGAACAAGTACATTCGTTATATCAAGGTGATGTTCGATCGCACGAACAAGGACCAGCAGCTCAACCTGCTGCCGATCTTCGACAAGGCGACGATGCGCGGCGAGAAGTACGGCCAGCGCCTCGCCTACGATCCCGGGTTCGTGCAGAAACGCATCCTCGCAAACAGCGCGCTCGACGAACTCAACGAGGAGGCCCGCCGCATCGTGTACGTGTGGTTGAGACCGGGTTGCGCATTGCAGAGGTCACGAACCTCACCGAGAACACGATCAACCTTGACGGCGACATTCCCTATATCGAGGTCTTGCCCGAAGATCGCGAGATGAAGACC
>Ga0164243_10007730_pt1 | contig 16001 bp, 18 predicted proteins | sample OricompcompostOP_FD_108781 | JGI IMG/M metagenome (GOLD analysis project Ga0164243, IMG submission 108781) | Organic Plus compost microbial communities from Emeryville, California, USA - Original compost - Organic plus compost (OP) | ecosystem: Engineered > Solid waste > Mixed feedstock >...
CGGTCGTCTGGGCGCTTCTTACGTCCTTGCCTCTGAAACCTGCGCGCTCGATATGGTCGGCGCCGAATTCCTCCGCGAGGTCGACAACGGCGAGGTCGTCGTGATCACCGATGAGGGCCTCGAGAGCCACCGGCCCTTCCCGATACGCCCGGCTCGCCCCTGCATCTTCGAGTACATCTATTTTGCCCGCCCCGATTCCATCGTTGGCGGGCAATCCGTCTATGACATCCGCAAACGGATGGGCATCGAGCTCGCGCGCGAGTCTGTCCCGGCCGCCGACGTCATCGTTCCAATCCCGGATTCCGGTGTTCCCGCGGCCATCGGCTTCAGCCAGCAGAGCGGCATCCCGTTCGAGCTTGGTATCATCCGCAATCACTACGTCGGCCGCACCTTCATTGAGCCCGAGCAACGCATTCGCCAGCTTGGTGTGAAGCTGAAGCATTCAGCAAATTCCGGCGTCATTCGCGGCAACCGCGTCGTCCTCATCGACGACAGCGTGGTGCGCGGCACGACATCGAAGAAAATCGTGCAGCTCATCCGCGATGCCGGCGCCACCGAAGTGCACATGCGGATTTCCTCGCCGCCTATTACCCATCCCGATTTCTACGGCATTGACACGCCGAGCAAGAAGGACCTCCTCGCCGCCAACATGTCGCTCGAGGAGATGCGCGACTTCATGGAAGCCGACAGCCTCGCCTTCCTCTCCGTTGACGGAATCTATCGTGCGATCGGTCTCGATGGCCGCGACGATCGCGCGCCGCAATTCACCGACCACTGCTTCACCGGCGATTATCCGACGAACCTCACGGATTATGGCGGCGACGCGGTTCCAAGGCAGCTTTCCCTTCTGGCCGAAGTCGGCTGACGACGGTCGCCCGATCGTTGGCCCTCATTGAGTGACGTATGGCGGAGACCCCTCTCACGGGCCGGATTGCGCTTGTCACGGGTGCGTCCCGCGGCATCGGACGTGCCGTGGCGCTAGGCCTCGCCAAAGCTGGCGCTCATGTCATACTCTCCGCGCGTTCCGTCGGCGCCCTTGAATCTGTTGACGACGAAATTCGTTCGGCCGGCGGCGCTGCCACGCTCCTGCAGCTCGACCTGAGAAAGGGCGAGCGCGTCGATCAGATCGGCCCGACGATCTACCAGCGCTGGGAGCGCCTCGACATCCTCGTTGGCAATGCAGGTATTCTTGGCCCGCTTTCGCCGCTCGGCCACACGACCGACGACGGCTTCCTGTCCACGATCGACATCAACCTCATCGCCAACTGGCGCCTGATCCGCACGCTCGATCCGCTTTTGAAACGATCCGATGCCGGACGTGCCATCTTCGTGACGTCTGGTGCCTCAAGTGGAAAATATGCCTATTGGGGGGCGTACTCCGCATCGAAGGCAGGGCTCGAGGCGCTCGTCAAGACTTGGGCCGCCGAACTCGAAAATACCCCCGTGCGCGCCAACCTCATCAATCCCGGAGCCACGCGGACCCAGATGCGCGCGAAAGCCTTTCCAGGGGAAGACCCCGAGACGCTGCCCGCGCCCGAAGATCTTGTCCCGCTGTTTCTCGAACTCGCCTCTCCTGAGTGCAACAGAAATGGCGAGATAATAAATTTCCGTGAGTGGAACCAGCCGCGCGCGTGAGCGAAGTCGAGTTTACATTTTTGACATTTCTCGTGCAAAAATCGCATTTCTTGGCCGGAAATTCATTCCCACATCCCTGGCAACCACTGCGATGACAGATTCCGCCTCATTACGGTCACATCATCGCGCGTTTTGACGATCGCGGTCGGGGGGCCGTCTCGCGTCCGGTTGGACACGGAACACGACAGTTGGGGAAGTCAGGGGAATGCTCTCAAAAAGAAATCTTGTAATGCTGCTCACACTCGCGAGCGGCACCCAAACGGCATGGGCCGATGCATCGATGGACCGCGTGCTCAAGGAACTGCAGCCGGAAGAGCGTGCCCATCAGGTTTGTAACCTCCGAGGCATCGACGCCATCCGCAAAGGCAGCCATTTGAGAGGCGTCGACCGGGTCACGACGACCATTCAGAAACCTGCTGTTTTCAAGGATAACGTCGTCACCGCGAAAGGCGGCGCTGTCCGTGCGAAGAACCACTGGTATTTCCTCGATTTCACCTGCACGGTCACCGCCGACCAGATGCGGGCCAAGTCATTCAATTACAAACTGGGCGGTGAAATTCCTGAAGCGAAGTGGGAAGATTACGGTCTTTGGAAATAGCCAGCCGCGCCATGACGTGCGGCCGCTTCAGGTGAACGAGATCATCATGCCATCGTAGGCCGGCTCGACGCCCTCGGGTAGCTGCCGGGCCAGTGTTTCATAGTCGAGTTCGCTCGTCATGTGGGTCAGGATCGTGCGCTTCGGCTTGAGACGCTCGGCCCACGCGAGGGCCTGCTTGACGCTGAAATGGCTCTCATGACTCGTATGACGCAAGGCATCGACGATCCACACGTCGAGCCCTTCGAGCAACGGGATCGACGCCGCAGGGATGTCGTTGATGTCCGGCGAATAGGCCAGGTTTGAAACGCGGTACCCGAGCGATTGGATAGAGCCGTGCCACTGCGCGATCGGCTGCGCCGTGATCGCGCCGCCACCGCCGGAAATCACGACTGGCGAAATACCGTCGATCTCATGACCGTTCAGCATCGGCGAATAGGAAGAGCCGGGCGGCGTCTCGAAACAGTACGTGAAGCGCGATCTGAGGCTGTCGCCGGTCGCCTTGTTGAAATAGACGTCGACGCGCCGCTTCATGGCGAACGCGACCATCCGCAGATCGTCGATACCGTGCGTATGGTCGGCGTGGTCATGCGTATAAAGCACACCGTCGAGCGCGGTCAGACGCGTCGACAGGATCTGCTCGCGAAAATCCGGCGACGTATCGATCAGAACCGACGTCCGTCCGCCCGACCCCGTGCGCTCGACGAGCGCCGAGCACCTGAGCCGGCGGTTTTTTGGATTATTGGGATCGCATGCGCCCCAGTTCATTCCAATGCGCGGCACCCCACCCGACGAGCCGCAGCCCAATATCGTGCATCGATAGCTCATGCCGCGGCAGGCCCGCCGAAAGCGGGCGTCACAGCGTCCGGTCGTTTGGCTTTGCTGTAGAGCCTGAAGAAATTATCTGTCGTCGCCGTCGCGATGTCGTCCGGTGAGACCCCTTTCGTTGAGGCGAGTGCCGCCGCTGTCCTGACGACGAACGCTGGCTCGTTCCGCTTCCCCCGGAATGGAATGGGGGCGAGAAATGGCGCATCCGTTTCGACGAGAATCCGGTCGAGCGGAACGTCGCGCGCGATCTCGCGCAGCGCCTCGGAATTCTTGAACGTAATCACCCCGCTGAACGAAACATAAAGCCCAAGTTCGAGCGCACGCATCGCAAGCTTGCGTCCGCCGGTAAAGCAATGAAGCACCGCCGGAAAAGGACCCTTGGCGTGCTCATCCTCGAGAATGGCGATCGTATCGTCGTCAGCATCCCGCGTGTGGATTTCAAGCGGCAAGCCCGTTTCGCGCGCGGCCGCGATGTGGCGGCGAAAGCCCTCGGCCTGCGCCGCGGGCGTCGAGTGCTGATAGTGATAATCGAGGCCCGCCTCGCCGATGGCGACGACTTTCGGATGCCTCGAAAGCTTGATGATCTCTTCGAGCGGAATATCGAGTTCTTCGTGCGCATTATGCGGGTGCGTCCCGACCGAGCAATAGACGTTCTCGAAGCGCTCCGCGACCGCCTTCACCTCGTCGAACTTTCGAATACGCGTCGAGATCGTAACGAGCGTCGCGACCCCCGCATCGCACGCCCGCGAAACGACCTGGTCCAGCTCCGGCGCGAAGTCGGGAAAATCGAGATGGCAATGGTGGTCGACAAGCATCAGGTCTTTTACTCTCCAGCAGCGCGCGAGCACGGTGCGGCGCGTTGTCCGCTCATTCAGGCGCGACGTAGCGCGGGAATACGCCCTGTGGCTCCGGGATTTTCGTGCCGGGAATCAAGCGACCCTTGTCGCCGAGGCGCGCGAACGTGCGCGCATCGGACGGAATTGCAAGCAGGTCGAGAAGCTTCGTTGCGCTATCCGGCATGACGGGCTGAATGAGCAGTGCAAACTGACGTACGCACTCCGCCGTCACGTACAGGATGGTCGCCATGCGCGCCGGATCGGTTTTCTTTTTGGCCCAGGGTTCTTCGGCCGCAAAGTAGCGGTTGGCGTCGGCAATGACGCTCCACACGGCATCGAGATAGCGCGTGATCGCCTGCTTATCCATTTCGGCCCGTGCGGTGACGTAGAGTCCGTCGGTCGCGGAAAGGATAGCCTCATCCGCTTCGCTCAAGTCTCCTGGCTGCGGAATGGCGCCGTCGCAGTTTTTGAAAATCATCGATAACGAGCGCTGCGCGAGGTTGCCGAGGTTGTTCGCGAGATCGGCGTTGATGCGGTTGACGATAACCTCCGACGAGTAGCTGCCGTCCTGTCCGAACATCACCTCACGCAGAAAGAAGTAGCGCACGGCATCACGACCGTACGTGCTGACGAGATCGAACGGATCGACCACGTTGCCGACCGACTTCGACATCTTCTCGCCGCGGCTGAACAGAAACCCGTGCGCGAAGACGCGCTTCGGAAGTTCGATGCCGGCCGACATCAGGAACGCCGGCCAATAGACGGCATGAAACCTCACGATATCCTTGCCGATGACATGGACATCAGCCGGCCAGTACTTCCATTTCACAGCGTTGGTATCGGGAAAACCCGCGGCCGTGATGTAGTTCGTCAACGCATCGACCCAGACGTACATGACGTGCTTTTCGTCACCCGGCACCGGCACACCCCAGTTGAACGTCGAGCGCGAAACGGAAAGGTCCTTGAGGCCGGACTTGACGAAGCTTGCGACTTCATTGCGTCGCTCCACCGGGCCAACGAAATCCGGATGACTTTCATAAAGCTCCAGCAGTTTGTCCTGATAGGCCGAGAGTCGGAAGAAATAGCTTTCCTCCTCAGTCCACTCGACGGGCGATCCGAGCGGCTCGCGACGCACGCCGTCCTCGCCGACGGTCGTTTCCTTCTCGTCGAAATAGGCTTCCTGGCGCACCGAATACCAGCCGCCGTAGCGGCCGAGATAAATATCGCCGTTCGCCGCCATGCGCTCCCAGATCGCCTGGCACGATTTGTAATGGCGCGGCTCTGTCGTGCGGATGAAATCGTCGATCGATCCGCCGAGGGTGGCGATCATCTCGCGAAAGACAGCCGAGTTCTTGTCCGCCAGCGCGAGCGGTGTCACACCTTCCTTCTCGGCCGTCTGCTGCATCTTGAGGCCGTGCTCGTCCGTTCCCGACAGGAAGAACACATCTTTGCCGTCGAGGCGCGCAAACCTCGCCAGCGTGTCGCTCGCGATGACGGTATAGGCGTGACCGATATGCGGCTTTCCGTTGGGATAGAAGATCGGCGTCGTGATGTAATATGTTTCCGCCACTCTCGATATCTTTCTGACTGCCTGACGGGCGCGCCGAGCGCACCCGGCTCAGCCGCGGCTCGCCGCCTCGAGGCGCGCGAAAGTTCCGAGGATGAGCGATTTGCGGTCAAGGTTGAGCGCAACAGTCTCAGCCTTTTCGCGGGCCAGTGTTTCCCATAGCTCGGCAAAAGTGGCAAGGCGCTCCGGGCCGATAAGGCGCCGGGCAATGGTTACATCGCTTTCTGTACCCTGTCCGGTCGCCGCAGCCGAGATCAGGCGCCCCAGTGCCGATTGCAAAAGATCCATGAAAAGCTGAAATTTACGATCTTGCGCCAGCGGCTGCATTTCGTCCGACAAAGCATGAACGGCGCGAAGATCGAGCTTCGGCAGGCCGCCGAGGATCTGATCGATCCGGCCCTGCAACGCCAGCCCGCCTCCTCCGAGCAGAACGAGCGCCCGGCCGACGCTGCCGCCGGAAAGAGGGGTCAGCTTGTCCCAATCGTGCGCCTCCGGCACGGTCTTTTCGACTGAGGTCAGGGCTTGCGCCGCCGCGCGCTTCAAATCCGCATCCTGCAATGGCGGCATCGCGATCACGCGGCATCGCGAGCGGATCGTCGCGAGCAGGCGTCCCGGCGCCGACGTGATCAGCAGGAAGATCGTCCGCCCCGGAGGCTCCTCCAGAGATTTGAGGAGCGCGTTCGCCGCGTTGAGATTAAGTTCGTCTGCGCTATCGACGATGACGACGCGCCTCCCCTCGTCCCCGGAACTGAGTGAGAGAAAATTCTTGAGACGGCGCACCTCGTCGATCGGGGTGATCTGAGGAAAACGCTTGGTCTTCGGATCATAGAGTCGCCGCAGGACGAACAGCGACGGATGCGACAGCGCACGCACCTGCCGATCCGTGCGGGAATCCGGCTCGATCGCTAGACCTTGCCCGAAAAGATCGCGTTCATCAGGCTGTGCGAGTGCTGCACGCGCGACCTGATAGGCAAGCGTCGCTTTGCCGATGCCTTGAGGTCCCGCCAGCAACCACGCGTGATGGGTTCGTCCGCTCGCCAGCGCTTCGGCGAAAATCGATTGCGCCGCATCCTGGCCGTAGATCGCGCGTGTCTCACGCGGGTGCGGAAAATCATCGAGCCGATCTGCTTCGGGCAGAGCTTCAACGTCAGCAGACACCGGCGCGCGCGCCATCAATCCGCCTCGGCGAGAAGATGCGCCGTCACCGCCTGCCACACGGCCGTCTCGACACTTTCAACGGGCAGATGGCCATCGATGAGCACGCAGCGCTTCGGCTCTGCCTCCGCGATCTCCAGAAAGCCCTCGCGCAACAGTTCGTGCGTTTCGATCCGTTCGGCATCGTAGCGGGAAAGCGTTCCGCGCAGTTGCGCGCGCTCGATGCCGGCACTGGGAGGCAGATCAAGGATCAAGGTCAGGTCCGGATAATCCGGTGCGACTGTGAAGCGCTCCAGTTCGGCGATGAAAGCGGGCTCGAGCCCATAGAGCTTGCCCTGGTAGACGCGCGTCGAGTCGATGAAGCGATCGGAGATCACCCAGGTGCCCTCGTCCAGCGCAGGTCGGATGATCGATGTCACGTGCTCGGCTCGTGCCGCTGCAAAGAGCAGAAGCTCGGTCACCGGATCGGTGGGCCGGTCCTTCAAGATGAGCTCGCGGACGTCTTCCCCGACCGGGGTGCCGCCAGGCTCGCGCGTGATGACGACGGTAATCCCTGCCTGCCTGAGGCGCTCGGCCAGGCGCTTCGTCTGGGTGGATTTCCCAGCCGCCTCTCCGCCTTCGAATGTAATGAATTTTCCGCGTTTCATGGCTCGCCTCTGCTGCCCGCGGACGTAATCTAGAGTGCCAGCCGGCGCAAGGCCATGAGGACCAGCGAATCGACGCCCTGGCGGACAATCCCTCCTTTCGCGACGTCTTCGGTGGCATAGAGCGGTACCTCGGCCGAGGCGCTGCTTGAGCTGAAAATTCTCAAAACGGCAACCTGATCGCCCTTTTTCACGGGGGGTTTCAGCGGCGCCTTGTAGACGATCTCAGCCGAGATCTTCTGGCCTGCGGGAAATTTGGGCATCGTGAACATCACGTCGCCCTTGGAAGCGAGCGGCACGTACCAGATTTTGCCACCCCAGACGCGAGCATAGCCGATCTTCTCGCCGTCATCGAACAGCTTCACGGCGCTGAACGACTTGAAGCCCCAATCCAAAAGCTTCGCCGCCTCGTCCTTCCGCTGATCGGCCTTTTGCAATCCGGTGACGACGACAATCAATCGCTTCCCATCCTGAACCGCCGATCCGACCAGACCATAACCGGCTGCCGCGATGTGCCCCGTCTTCAAGCCGTCCGCGCCGATGTTCAGAAACAGCAGCGGATTGCGATTGATGAACCTGTGTTTGCGGTAGAGAAATTCCTTCTGAGCGAAGATCGGATAGAAATCCGGGTATTCGTTGATGATGTAGCGCGCGAGAATGGCAAGATCGCGCGCCGTCATCAGTTGGTTCGGATTGGGAAGGCCCGTCGCATTCGCGAAGGTCGATTTCGTAAGACCGATGCGCCGCGCTTCGTCGTTCATCATGCGCGCAAAGGCACCTTCGGTCCCGGCCATGCCTTCCGCGATGCACATCGCGGCATCGTTACCGGATTGTACAACGATACCCTGCAGCAACTCATCGACGGTTGCCTTTGTATTGACTGGCACCATCATCGCCGACGTTCCCGACGGCGCGCCGCCGTTGCGCCAGGCGTTGACGCTCATCGTAAATTCATCGGTCTTGTGGATGCGGCCTTCCTTGAGCGCCCTGAATAGCACGGCGAGCGTCATCAGCTTGCTCATGCTCGCCGGTTGCACAAGGTCGTCGGCATTGTGCTGGAAAAGGATCGCGCCGGAGGCGGCGTCCATCAGAATGGCATGCGGGGCCTTGGTGGCGTAGTAGGATTCTGCGACCGCCTCTCGCCCCGTCATCGCCGAAATACCGACGATCACAAGAACAGCGAGCCGGATGCTCCAGGTCTTCCACATCGCGCGAATCGTGCTCGTTTGTTGTCGCCCCGAAAGACGAGCCGGCTGATGGAATGCGGAGTATCCGACCCCATCACGACATGGTCAACGCCCGGTTAACGGCAACACTATGCCGAAAGCGTTCTCAATCTGTGACGATTGCCGTATCTGAAACGCCGTATGCGGCGATGCGGCTTTGAGCACGCGATGCATCGCTATTCGAGAACGGGCCGACTCGCACGCGATAGACTTCACTGCCATTCCCGACTTGTAGCGGCGCCACTTCGACGGGACCGAGCGTGCCAAGCTCCCGGCGCAAACGCTCGGCGTTCGAACGATCTCTGAAAATGCCGACTTGCACATACGCGCGGCCGGAATAGGCCTGCGCCGGAGCCGATTGCTCTGTATCAAAGGCTTGATTTCCATCGGACGGACGTGCCGGAGCAAAAGGCTGCGGCGCGTCGAAGGACGGTTGAGGGGCAGCCATGAGCGACATGCGGCCCTGTTGGACCTCCGGCTCCGAAAGACTCGCCGTCTGCACGTATGTCCGCGAGCGCTGCGCCGGAGCCGTCGGCCGCGGTGCGGCTTTTCCGGCAAGCGCAGCACGATAAGCGTTCGGATCCCACCGGTCTGAGGCATCGGGCGCAAAACCGGAAGTCTGCTGCTGCTCGGCCGCTGCGTACTCGCGTTCGGGTGGCGGTGATGGACGACGACCAGGCATCCGGTCGCGCTGCTGCTGCGAGGCCAGAAACTGCCGCTCGCGGCTGTCGTCGCCGTTCAGCGGTGCCAGCCCGGCATATCGCACGCGCACGCGCGCCCGCCCCTTTCCGACGAATCCCAGCGCCTTCGCGGCTGCATAAGACATGTCGATGAGGCGATCGTTGACATAGGGGCCACGGTCGTTGACGCGCACCAGCACCGTCCTGCCGTTATCGACATTCGTCACATAGGCATAGCACGGCAACGGCAGCGTCGGGTGCGCCGCAGTGAGCGCGTTGGCATCGAAGACCTCACCGTTCGCGGTTCTGCGGCCATGAAAATCCGCGCCATACCAGGAGGCTATGCCATACTCGTCATAATTGGGATTATCGCGCGGAACGTACCACCGGCCGGCCACCTTGTAGGGCGTACCAAGCTTGAAAGTCCCGCCACCCTTTGGAACGTAGGCCGACGCGACGCGCGGGCTGCTGCTGACGCCATACTCGCTTTCGGAAAAGACCGAACGCGAGACACCCGTAAGGGACTGTGGGGAAGGATCGCTCGAGCAACCCGCCAGCAGTGCGGCGGCACTCGCGGCCAGCATGAGCCGGCAGGCAAGCCTGCCGCTAAGGCCCCTTTCCATGTACGCAAACCCAACTCGATACGCTACGCCCGCCCAAGCGCACCCTCCCCGTCATCAAAAACAAAAAGGATGGCCGAAGCTTGCCTGGATGATGACAAACGCAGCTTAGGATCGGGTTAAGCGCGCCGGACTTGAGGCCGGCGGCAGAACCCGCTAGGAGGAGCGACCCGGATCGAGCTTATTAACGCCTGATGAACAAGGCGTGGCAGCCAGCCGGTTTCGGAGAGATGGCCGAGTGGTTTAAGGCACCGGTCTTGAAAACCGGCGTGGGCGCAAGTCCACCGTGGGTTCGAATCCCACTCTCTCCGCCACTACGCGTCCGCTTTCGAGCAAAGGCCGCCAAGCCTGACCTCGCGTCATTTTTTTCTGTACATGAAACGTAATTTATTCCGGTCCTTTGACCGGTCCCGCCAGAGGCAATTGTGCAAATATCTGCCAACGCATAGTCTGTATTCGACTTAATGATTTTTGAAATATGATTTTCCGGGGGAGAGGATGATTGCCAGCGCATCACATATTCGCGCCCGACACTCCGAGAAAATCCGCCGGGTTCCCTCACCCAAAGAAGCTTCGCGCGGGTGAGAGATGCAAGATCCCGCCGATCCCTATGATCTCGAACGCTTCGTCAGCGCTCAGGCCCATACTTTTGACCGGGTGGTGAGCGAGCTGACCGCCGGCAAGAAGCAATCGCACTGGATGTGGTACACTTTCCCGCAGATGCGCGGCCTCGGCACCAGCGCAATGGCGGATAAGTATGGCATCGGCAGCTACGAGGAGGCGCTTGCCTACGTTTGCCATCCCGTTCTCGGTCCGCGCCTCGCCCGCGTCACGGCCTTGATGCTCGAGCACCGGTATGACTCGCTGCTGCATATTCTCGGCTCGCCCGACAATCTCAAATTCCATTCCTCGATGACTCTTTTTGCGGCAGTCACCGGTCACGACAGCATTTACGCCAGAGCACTTTTCACGTTCTGCAATGGACCGGATCCGAAAACGATGGACCTCCTGGCCAAAACAAAAAAAAGAGAGTGATGCCGTAACCACCGGCACCGCCGCTCGCGCCAGAGCGAAAAACTTTCGCGCGTCTTTACCGATCTTTACATGCGCCCGGTCACAATAACCGGGACGAGAGGATCGCGAGTTGTAGTGCAAAATCGCGAGGCCCTCATTGGCATTTCTACGATCGGACCGAGCCCGTGCAATCGATGAAGATCCTCGCTGCCATTGCAGCCTTGGCGCTCCCTTTTCTGACGCCGTCATTTGCGTCAGCGGCTGACTTCGGCCGAGAAGAGGCGCCACCGCCCGAGGCATTCGTCGCTCCCGTGCCGCCCGTCCTTTTCGCACACCCTTACAACGACCTCTATGAAGACAATGGCATCTATTATGCGCCGCCCTACCCCCTCCCCTATTTCGGCCTGTTTCCCCAGTGGGGACCGCAGATCGCGTTCTATCCCCAGCCCGGCTGGCATGGCCAAGTCGCTCCCCGTCCGCGGCGCCCGCATCGCCGGTGGTAGGATGGGGCCGCAAGGCTTGCACCGGAGCTAGCTAGCCGTGCTTCGCCTTCCAGCTTTTCACCGCGGCCAGTGTGTTCTTGACGTGATCCGATGGGTCAAGCGCCGTGTACTCGTAAATGATGTGCCCATCCGGTGAGATGACGTAGGACGTCCGGCTCGCGTAGGGCATGAACCCCATCATCACGGCATCATAGGCGGACATGATCCGCTGCCCCTCGTCGGCAGCGACAGGAAATTTACTTCGGCATTCCGACGTCGAGAATTTGTCGAGCGTGGCGATGTCGTCGTTGCTCACGCCGATGACTGACGCGCCGAGAGCTTGGTATCTGCCCATCGCCTCCGCGAAGTCGTGCGCTTCAATGGTACACCCGGACGTAAAGGCTTTCGGATAAAAGTACAGGACGACCGGCCCTTTCTTCAGCGCGGCCGCGAGCGAGAACGTGAACTGTTTGCCGCCGAGCGAAGCCTGCGCCTTGAACATCGGCGCTTTGTCGCCGGGCTTCAGCTGCGCGAACGCCGGCGAAAAACCAGCAAGAAGAAACAGAAGGCTGGCGATGGCGCGAAATGGCATGATGAGCCCCCAATGAAAATGACAGCAGTATTGGCACAAGTGCCCGAACCGACGCTCGCGGATATATAGCGCCCGGAAGCGCATTGGCCAGTTACAAACCCTCGCGGAATCCGATTTTCGCTACGTGCACCGATCTAGCTGATGCGATCCACTACCGCCTTCGAAAGCGCCATGACCTCGGGAAGCGCATTCCCATACTTCTGCCGCGCCGAACGCACAGAGCCGATGCCAGGATGCGCTGCGGCATTCTGCAGAGCGGACGTATAAGGTATGGGTCTCGGAAAGGCATTGAGATGCGCCAGCCCTTCCTTGATATGATGAAGCATCTCACGTTGGATCGAGTTCGTCGATTGATATTGCGTGATCAACGGATGAACCTTCACCTGCGATGCAAGGCCGAGATCGTCTTCAAGGATGAACTTCAGGAAATCCGTGAGCGTGGAATAGGCGTTCGTCTCAAGGCTTGTCGGCGCCACGATATGATCGGCGAGCCGTATTCCGCTCAGACCCAGAACGCCCGGACCCGCAGGACAATCGATCAGGATGGCGTCATAGTCCGTTTCGATCTTCTGCAGCTCCCCGCGCAGCACCTTTGAAAGTTGAACGTCGAGACGGTCCCGGCGCCGCTTGCGATGCGCCGAACGTTCGAAATCGGCCAACTCGCCAAGAAGCTCGTGGTTCGAGGGCAGGATATCGATGAAACCGTTCTGGCGATCCTGAAGTTCGCTGAGATCGCTCGCGGCGACGCGGTGTGAAGCGAGACGAATATTGCGGCCGCGCGCGAAGGCCTGCAGCATCGGCCCAAGCCCGATCCGGCGATCGCGCAGTTCTTGCTCCGCATCGATGCCGAGAAGCGCCTTCGTCACGCCCGCCTGCGGATCGGCGTCAAGGACGAGAATACGTGCGCCAAAAGAGAGCGCGAGGCCGTCCGCCAGCATCATCGTCGTCAAAGATTTGCCGACCCCGCCTTTCGGATTGGCGATCGCGATCGTAATGCTCATCGCGTCCCCTCCGCAATGAGCAGGTGATGAGCGCCCACGACGACAACCGCGCGACGAAAGACCGCGATGGTCGCCGATGACCCGCGCCGCGGTCTGCGAAGGTTGTAGAGAGGCCCGACGGGATCACGACCGAGCATACGCAAACGCCCCCTGGATTTCAGGGCGACACTACGTTCACGGACGGCCAAATTCCAGCGCGCCGTCGCCACAAACCCGGAAGATCTGATGCTTGAAGGTTATTTGGTGCCGACGGGCCTGCGCGAAGGGCCGTCATCGAACCGCCAGGGACTATTCTTGGCCGCCCTTTCTCGAACCACGTCCTTGTTCACCTTAGGCCGTTTGTTGACCGGCATGACGTCTGTCTTGCTCTGGGTCCCCGTCTCATTCTGTGATCTCCGGCCCATCCAGCCGAATATGCTCATCGAGTAACACTCCTGAAGTCCGTTTTATCCGCCCAGTCGACACCCGGGGAATCGCACCGCAGCTTATAGGATCCCGGAGGGTGCGTCTTTATGGTGGCCGACGGTTGCCCGCAGGTGCGGACGGCGTCCCACTTACGCTAAATTCGTGAGCCATCTGGTGATCGAACATCCCCGACGATCCATTGCCGGACCTGAATGCGAAACAGATCCATTATTCTCCGTGCCGCTCTCGTATGGTTAGCCGCCGCATACGTTATGCCCGTCACAACCTCCAGCGAGGCCTGGGCAAAACATAAGAAGACGAAAACGAGCGTGGCATCGAAAGACCCATGCGCCGAGCCGACCGCCTTCATCAATGACCACATCAAAAAAATACACGACCTGCAGGATCAGGAGAAAGCACGATCCGTGTCGTCGATCGCCGGACTGTTTCAATCCCGATCCCGCGAGAATGCCGAGACGAATATCAAAATATCAGAACTGCGGCACGACGCCGAAGGCGTGAACGACCTGCTGCGCGCGGGCGGGTGCCAAACGGTCGATATCGACCGCGAACTTCGTAAGCCCGCGAGCCACTGACGCGGCTAATTTTTACCGCCCCCCACCCGACGATCCACCCGCCGAACTCGATCCCGAGCCGGCACTCGAAGCTCCGCCTGATACGCCGCCACCGGACATGCTCCCGCTCGTACCGGCCCCTGCAGTCCCAGGGCTGGCGCCGCTGCTCGACGGCGCGCCGCGAAGGATCGTGTTGTAGGAGGTTCCTGCCGATCCCGGATGCAGCGTATCGGCGTCGGGGTTCTGCCTGACCGCTGCGCTCGTTCCGTCGTCGATCTGAAGCCGGTTCGGGCTGGGCGCCGCAGGATCGATGCGATTCATCTCGACAGGACCGGACGAACTCCCCGGCGCTTCTGTGGTGGGTGCGCCGGTGCTGTTGGCCGGCATATTCGGATCGTTCGCATTCTGCTGCGTCACACTCTGTTGGATACGCATGCTTTCGGGAAGCGAACTATCGGAGTCGCTTTCCTGCGCCCAACCCGCGCTCGGCGCGGCCAATAACGATATCGCAACAATCCAGAATAGCTTCATCGACGCAACCCTTTTCAGGCCAACGCCCTCACGACGGAAGAGTTCCTGCCAGAAAAAAAGGCCCCGCCTCGGGGCCTTTTTGCTGCATTACTTGCCCATGGTGTCGCCAGGCTGCTTAGCCGACGGGCCGTTCTTGTTGCCAGGCGCGCCCTTGACGCCGGTAGCGTCTTGCGATGGCGACATACCTTGTTCGCCTGTGCTCGCGCCGCTGTTACCGGACGTGCCGTTGGGAGTCATCGCCGGGCCATTCTTGTTGCCTGGTGCGCCCTTCACACCCGGCCCCGAACTCGTGGTCGAGTTGGGCAAATTGGAATTGGATTGGTTGGTGCTCGAATTGTCTGCAGCAAGCGCGGGTGCGATACCCATCACCGCCGCTAAAGCACACGCGGTTACAAGTGTTTTCATGGCGTTTCCATCCTTCTTGCTTATTGATAACGGACGGACAACGCATGCGCGGACGTGGTCGTTCCTCCCGGTAAGGTCACGTTTTCGGACGGACTGCTCGACGTTTCAAATGCAGGATACCGCGATAAAGAAACCAGATTCCAAAGAAAGGAGAGAACAGCAAAAGCAGCGAGAGATCCGACGCTAGGCCAACACCTCGTCGCAGCCCATTGAGCACGGTCGGCTGGGGCGGGTCGATGAACTCGCCGGGAATGGCGCTTCGATTGTGGGCTCTGGCTCGGCTCGGCGCGTGCACAAAACGCGGCATCCATGCTCTCCGCCGGAAATCACGGACGCGGCGTGGACGACTGACAGCGTTGAATGCCAATGACCTTGATTGCCGCATCACACAACCTCATACCCGGACGAAAACGCACTCAGGAGGTCCGCGTTCCAACCTCCGCCAATGCGTTCAGGACAGTTTTTCAGATGATAGCGGCAGAAAAGCGGGGTGAACCCGCCCGCCTATGTTTTCTTAAGCCGCCGCACGTTTGATCGCGGAACGGCCCGCATATACGGCGACATCGCCGAGTTCTTCTTCGATACGAATGAGCTGATTATATTTCGCCAGCCGATCGGAACGAGACAGCGATCCCGTCTTGATCTGACCACAATTCGTCGCGACCGCGAGGTCGGCGATCGTGGAATCTTCCGTCTCGCCGGAACGATGCGATATGACGGCCGTATAGCCCGCACACTGCGCCATGCTGACCGCGTCGAGCGTTTCCGACAGCGATCCGATCTGATTGACCTTCACGAGGATCGAGTTCGCGATGGAGTCCGCGATCCCTTTCGCGAGCCGCTTCGTATTGGTGACGAAGAGATCGTCGCCGACGAGCTGTATCCGCTTGCCGAGCGCGTCCGTCAGAAGCTTCCAACCCGCCCAGTCGTCCTCGGCCATGCCGTCCTCGACGGAAATGATCGGGAAGCGGTTCACGAGGTCTTCGATATATTTGACGTTGCCGGCGCTATCGAGCGACTTGCCCTCGCCCGCAAGCTCGTATTTGCCGTTCTTGAAATACTCCGTCGATGCACAGTCGAGCGCCAGCATGACGTCATCGCCGGGCTTGTAACCGGCTTTCTCGATGGCCTTCATGATGAAGCCCAGGGCTTCATCCGCACTTTTGAGATTGGGCGCGAAACCGCCTTCGTCGCCGACGGAGGTGCTGAG